>Ga0335073_10013681_pt1 | contig 11379 bp, 11 predicted proteins | sample Lox_Sample_22_FD_207093 | JGI IMG/M metagenome (GOLD analysis project Ga0335073, IMG submission 207093) | Soil microbial communities from Loxahatchee National Wildlife Refuge, Florida, United States - Lox_Sample_2.2 | ecosystem: Environmental > Terrestrial > Soil > Wetlands | place: USA... | reverse complement strand
CTTCGGCGGTTGCCTCGCCGAGGTCGCCCCGCCGCGCAGGCCGGGCAGGGAACGGGGTCGGGCCGGCGCACGATGCCGACCACGAGATCCCCCGGCGCTGACGGCGCCCATGGGCTCACCGTGCCGGCCGCCCGCGGCCGCATGACGGTCGGCTGACCGGCCCGGGCAGTCTCTCTCAAGGTTTCTTGACCGAGGAATGTCGGCCAACTAACGTTGAATGATGACCGACGCGACGCATCCGGCGCCAGTCGCAGATCCGACCGCACTCCGGGCGCTGGCCCATCCCATTCGCTGGAAGCTGATCGACGTCCTGGCCAGCGAGGGCACGGCGACGGCGACGCGCTGCTCGGAACTGCTCGGCGAGAGCACGGCGACGTGCTCCTACCATCTGGGCATCCTGGCCAAGTACGGCTACATCACGCGGGTCGCCGGCCGGGAGTGGCGAGACAAGCCCTGGCGCCTGGTCCGTCCCGACCTGGACCTGTCGGCCTCCGGGCTTGACCGGGATGGAGCCGCCGCCTCACGCGCGGCGGCGGCCTCGTACCTCGATTACGAGATGACCCGGCTGAAGGAGAGCCTTCGGCGCAGCCCGGACGAGCCCGAGCCATGGCAGCACGCCAACAAGATCATGGGCGCGACCGCATGGGTCACGCCGGCCGAGTTGCGGCAGGCCGCAGCCGATGTGCAGAAGGTCCTGGATAAGTACGACAGCGGTGGCGAGAACCGGGAACGTCCCGAGGGCGCACGCCAGGTACGGCTGCTTGCCGCCATAACGCTCGCGCCATTGTCCCCTCAGCCTGGTGATGAGTAGCGATCCTGGCGTCACTCAGGCGCTGGGCACCGGGTCCGGCCCGGGCCTGCGGCACAACCGGGACTGGCACAGGCTGTGGCTCGCTCAGGCGGTGTCGCTCACCGGTGACAGCATTTTCGACATCACCATCATGCTGTGGGTCGCTTCGGTGATCGCGAAGGGCCGGCCCTGGGCCCCGGCGGCGGCCAGCGGCGTCCTGATCGCCGCCGCGGTACCGGCTCTCGTCGTGGGCCCGCTGGCCGGCGTGTGGATCGACCGGTGGGACCGGCGCCGGATCATGATGACGGCCGACGCGTGCCGGGCCGTCCTGATTGCCTCGCTGCTCTTGGTGCCCGCCCTGGGCCATGAGCTCTCGACCGCCGCGGAACTCGCTGCCGTCTATGCCGTGGTCGCGGCCGAAAGCTGTTTCTCGCAGTTCTTCAATCCGTCACGGCTCGCCGTGCTCGGCCTGATCGTGGCGCCTGCGGACCGGCCGCAGGCCAGCGGCATGCTGCAGGCCACCTCCAGTACCGCCTCGGTTATCGGGCCGCCGCTGGCGGCGCCGATGCTCTTCGCACTGGGCGTGCCGTGGGCGCTGGTGATCGACGCCGTTTCCTTCGTGGTCTCGTTCGCCGCCATCCGGTCGGTGCGATTGCCGGCGACAGACTCACGCGCTCTGGGAAGGCCGGGCTTCCTGGCCGAGTTCCGCGTGGGGCTGCGGTTCTTTGCCACCAGCCGGGTCCTGGTGGCCCTGAGCACCGGGGTGGTGATCTGCACGCTCGGTACCGGGGCGGTGAACGCCCTGGCCGTGTTCTTCCTGCGTGACAACCTACATACCAACGTCGGCTGGCTCGGCACTCTCTACGCCGCGATGGCCGTCGGCGGGATCGGTGGCGCCCTGCTCGGCGCCTGGACTGCGCGCCGGATCGGCGCGGCGAGGGTGTTCTGGCTCGCGATGGTCACCGGCGGGCTGTTGCTGCTGGCTTATTCGCGCCTGACCCAGTTCCCGGTAGCGCTGGCGGTCGGAGGGCTGGTGGGCTCCATGTTCGGTGCGCTCAACGCGGCAGCGCCGCCCCTGCTCCTGGCCGCCATTCCCCAGCACCTGATGGGCCGGGTGATGTCGGTATTCAATCCGTTGCAACAGGTGGCCAACATCACCTCGATCGCCGCCGCAGGGTTTCTGGCGGGCACCGTCTGGGCCGGCCTGCACGTGACCGTGGCCGGGGTCCGCTTCGGCCCGGTCGACGCGATCTTCGCCGTCAGTGCGCTGCTGATCATCACCGGAGGACTGGCGATGATAGGCCCGCTCTCGAAGGCCACCACCGCGGGGGGAGGCGACGCAGTCGGCGGGGCCGCGGCCGCCAGGCCCGCAGCTCACGGGCCATGACCCTGCGCCGGCCGCGCCGCAGCCCGCTGACCGCGATCCGGGGCAGACGCGGGGGCGTGACGGTTCTAAGGTGATCGTGTGGACGCAACGCAACGTGAGCTGAGCGACCAGATCGACCACGCTACGCAGCGCCTGCTCGGCTCGGCACGGGTCATCACCGAGCCGGACCTCCAGCAGCCGTCGCTGCTGGCCGGCTGGACGCGCGCGCACGTCCTGGCGCACGTGGCCCGGGGCGCCGACGCGATGCGCTACCTGCTGATCGGGGCCCGGATCGGGCAGGAACGTCCGGCTTACGTCAGCGCACAGGCGCGAGACGCCGACATCGCGTTCGGCGCGACCCTGGTCGCCAACGAGCTCATGGCTGACCTGGCCCGCTCGGCGATGGCCTTTCGCGCCATCGTCAAGCAGCTGCCCGATGACGCCTGGCAGCTCCGGGTGCGGATCCCGGACTCGGCGCCGTTCCCGGCCGCCCAGCTGCTGACCCGGCGGCTGGTCGAGGTCGAACTGCATCATGCTGATCTCGGCACCGGGTACGGCCCGGCCCATTGGCCCACCGCGTTCGCGGCCATGGAGCTCGCCGAGCCAATGCAAACGCTGCGCCAGGACCGGATCGACCGCACCTCGCGAGCCTTACCGGATCGGGGAATTCCCGGCCGTTCTGCCGCCGCGTGACGGCAAACAACCGCCCTTAATAGCCGCCTATCACGAGCCGGGATCACCGGCGGCGGCTTGCCCCATGGCGTGGCGCATTTGACAGCCGCTTATTCCCCCTGGATTATCGGTGGCATGTCTAAAAACGTGTCGGTTATCGTCACCGACGATCTTGACGGATCTGAGAACGCCGAGACGGTCACGTTCGGTTTCGAGGGCGTAACCTACGAAATCGACTTGGCCAAGAAGAACCGGGCCAAGCTGGAAAAGGCACTTGCCCCGTACATCGAGGCCGGCCGGCGCGTGCCGCGCGGCGGGCGCCGCGGCGGCGGGCGCGCGGGCGGCGCATCGGCCGATCGCAGCGCCGTGCGCGCCTGGGCCAGGGACGCCGGCTTGCAGGTTTCCGAGCGCGGCCGGGTTAGCGCCGACATCATGCGCCAATACGAGGCCGCTCACTAACGGCCACTGCGGCAATCCTTTGCGTCCCGGGCACGGGCAGGCAAGACTCGATGCCATGGCATCGAACCCCGACGGTAATCCCGAGGACGAGTACGCGGACGACGAGTACGCCGACTACGACGCCGAGGATCGCGAGCAGCCTTCGGCGCCGACCGAAATCCCCGACGATGAGCCCGTGGATGACGTGCTCGAACAACGTCAGGAAGTCCCCTACGACGATGACGGCCAGTAGCGGCGTTGGCGCCGGCTACTAGCCGGCGCCTTTCAGCGCGGCATCCCAGAACTCCTGGAGGGGCGGGTAGATCAGTTCCTGATCGCGTGACAGCTCGGCCTTGATGGTCCGGGTCTGCTCGTCCGCGAGCACCTCGACCTGGTCGGCCTCGACGGCGTCGAGGGCCTGCCGGACCACTGATCCGGGGCTGTCCTTGGGCACGTTGGTGGCCGGCGCGGACATGTCGGTGTCGATGAAGCTGGCGTGCACCCCGACCACCAGGGTGCCCTGATGGTGCAGTTCGATACGGACGCCGTTGGTCATGGACCATTCCGCGGCCTTGGAGGCGCCATAGGTGGCGTCAAAGGGACTAGGGCGGAAGCTGGAGACCGAGAGCATGTTGACGATCGCGCCGCCGCCGTTGGCCGCCAGCACCGGCGCGAACGCGCGGCACATGCTCAGCGTGCCGAAGTAGTTGATCTCCATCTCGGCCCGGGCCGCGTCCAGGCTCGGCCCGCCCGTGAACGTGCTGTACTTCAGCACCCCGGCGTTGTTGACCAGCAGGCTGACGTCGGCGCACTGCCGCGCGACCTGGGCCACGCGCTCCGCATCGGTGATGTCCAGGCCCACCGGGGTCACGCCGGCGTCGGTGACGGCGTCCGGATGACGCGCGGCCCCGTAGACCTTGGCCGCGCCCCGGCTGACCAGCTCCCGGGCGAACTCCCGGCCGAGCCCGCGGTTGGCCCCGGTGACCAGGGCCACCGATCCGTGGATTTTCATGGCTCTCCGACCTCACGAACGGGATGAAACAGGCGGGCCGGAAGGGATCCCGCCGGGCAAGCCCGGCGGGACGTCCCTTCCGGCCACGGCCAGGCGCACACCCCGGCGCTCACGGGCCCGGGGTGGTGTCCGGGGCGCCTGGCCGCTCACTTGGTGAGGATCTTGGCCTTCTCCCGCTCGAACTCGTCGGCGTTGATGACGCCCTTGTCGCGCAGGTCGGCGAGCTTGGCCAGCTGGTCAGCCGAGCTCTCCGTGCCTGCGGCTTCCCGGATGTACGCGCGGGCTTGCTGGTCCTGCTGCTGCGCCTGCTGCACGGCGCGCTCGTGCATCGAGCCGCCGCGGACGATCAGGTAGACCAGGACGCCGACCAGCGGGATGAACAGCACGAACAGGAACCACAGCGCCTTGGCGAAGCCGGACAGGTCGTGGCTGCGGAAGATGTCGATGAAGATCCAGATCAGGATCCAGATCCAGATCACCCACAGGAAGATCTCGAAGATCGTCCAGAAGAAGTCCAGCAGCGGATAGTTGTAGCTCGCTGCGAGCGGCGACATATATTCCTCCTTGGTACGACGTTTCTACGAACCGATCATCTGAGATGCGCTTCGCGGTCGGCGTCGAACACGCTCGCCGAAGGCGCTCGCAGCTCCTTACCCTGCGTCATGCAGCATGATCACTAAGACATTCGGCGGTCGTCAAGCCCCAGCCGCGACACGTCGGAGATCGACGGTACCTGACGCTGAATATCAGTTCACGTGACCCTGCCCCTCTCCCGCTCCTGAACGGATCGGCCCAAGACGCCGGCCCACACGCTAGGGCCGCGGCCAGCCGCGGGGCATCCCCCACCTAGGGTGATTGAGCCGGCCGCCCGGCCCCGGCCGCGGCGCGGTCGGCCCGGCCTATTCGGGCTGCGGCACGGCCGGCTGGCGCCGGTAGAACTGCAGGAGCTCGGGCGGCAGGGGCGTGTTTCCGAGGATCAGGTCGGCTGCCTTCTCGGCCATCATCATCACCGGCGCGTAGATATTGCCGTTGGTGATGTACGGCATGGCCGAGGCGTCGACCACGCGCAAGCCGTCCACGCCGAATACCCGCATGGTCGTCGGGTCCACCACCGATCCGGGGGCGTCGGCCGAGCCCATCCGGCACGTGCAGGACGGATGCAGCGCGGTCTCCGCGTCCCTGGCCACCCACTCCAGGATCTGCTCAGCGCTCTCGACGCCCTTCCCGGGGGACAGCTCACCGTCGTTGTAACGGTCGAAGGCCGGCTGGTTCAGGATGCGCCGCGCCACTCCGATCGCCTCGACCCATTCCCGGCGGTCGGTATCGGTGGACAGGTAGTTGAACTGCAGCGCCGGGTGCACCCGCGGGTCGGCGGACTTGATCTTCACGAAACCGCGGGCGTCCGAGTACATCGGGCCGATGTGAACCTGGTACCCGTGGCCGCCCGCGGGCACCGAGCCGTCGTACCTGATCGCGATGGGCAGGAAGTGGAACATCAGGTTGGGGTAGGCCACGTCGTCGTTGCTGCGCGCGAACCCGCCGCCCTCGAAGTGATTGGTGGCGCCGGGGCCCTTGCGGAAGAACAGCCAGTTGGCGCCGATCAGCGGGCGCCGCTGCCACTTCAGGTTCGGCTGGACCGAGACCGGCAGCTTGCATCCGTACTGGATGTACACCTCGAGGTGGTCCTGCAGGTGCTCGCCCACGCCGGGTAGGTGCTGGACCACGCCCACGCCCAGGCCCTTCAGGTCATCGGCGTTGCCGACCCCCGACAGCTGGAGCAGTTGCGGTGAGTTGATGGCGCCGCCGCACAGGATCACTTCCTTGCCGAGCGCGCGCCGGGCCTGCCTCGGGGTCTGGTACTCGACCCCGATCGCCCGGTTGCCCTGGAACAGGATGCGAGAGACGAAGGCGAGGGTCGTCACGGTCAGGTTGGGCCGGTTCATGACCGGATGCAGGTACGCGCGCGCGGCGCTCAGCCTCCGGCCGCGGTGCACGTTGCGGTCAAACGGCGCGAAGCCTTCCTGCCGGTAGCCGTTCACGTCGTCGGTCAGCTGGTATCCGGCCTGCTGCACCGCCTCGAAGAACGCCTGGAACAGCGGGCTGGTGGCAGGCCCGCGTTCCAGCACGAGCGGGCCCTCGTAGCCGCGCCACTTCCCGCCCCCGGCGAGGCAGGTTTCCATCTTCTTGAAGTACGGCAGGCAGTGCGCGTAGTCCCAGGTTTCCATGCCCGGGTCGGCCGCCCACCGCTCGTAGTCCAGCGGGTTGCCGCGCTGGAAGATCATCCCGTTGATGCTGCTCGAGCCGCCCAGCACCTTCCCGCGCGCGTGGTAGACGCGCCGCCCGTTCATGAACGGCTCGGGCTCGGTCTCGTACTGCCAGTCGTAGAACTTGTTCCCGATGGGGTAGGTCAGCGCGGCGGGCATGTGGATGAAGACGTCCCACGGGTAGTCCGACCGCCCGGCCTCCAGCACGAGCACCCGGTTGCCCGGGTCGGCGGAGAGCCGGTTCGCGAGCGCGCTGCCCGCGGAGCCCCCGCCGACGATGATGAAGTCGTACTGCTCGCTCATGGTGCCTCCCTCGGTTCAGTCTTATCGGGGCGGCTCAGCCCCACCTGATGCCGAGCGACAGCTCGGTCGACAGGCCCGATTGCACGGAAGCCACGGCGCGGAACGCCTCCCTGAGGTAGGACCGCGCCAGCGGGTTCAGCGTCTTTGGGTCGATGAAGTCGTCGGGCGGCTGGCCCTGCCGCACCTGCTCCAGCTGATGGTCGAGGCGCAGCGAGAAGATGTAGCCGAACGCCTCCATCAAGGTCCGCGCCTGCGTCTTGTCCAGCGTCCCCGCCGCCTCGGCCGCCCGCAGCCGCTCCAGGGTCGACGCGCTGACCACCCTGGCGTCCACCCCGGCCCAGCGGGCCAGGTCGACGATCGGGATCATCCCGCCGTGCTTGATGTCGAGCTGTCCCCGGCGCTCGCCCGAGTGCTCGACCACGAAGTCGCGCAGGAACCCGGTGGGCGGCCGGAACGACAGCGCGAACCGGGCGAGCAGCCGCTGCAGGTCGGGATGGCCCCGCGCCTCCCAGAGCACGCCGGCGACCGGGGCGCCGGGCCCGCTGGACCACAACGGGCGGCAGTCGGTGATCACCGATACGAGGACCAGCGCCTGGTCTCGCGCCAGGTTCTCGCTGACCTTCTGCAGCACCGCGCGCCAGGACGCCACCGACCGCGCGAACTGCGGGTTGGACGCGCTCGCGCCGTGCGCGTCGGGCCGCATCCCGCACGCCCGCAGGCCGTCGTCCACCGCCCGGGCCACGCGCGCCGCATAGTCGCTCATGTCGGGCCCGGCGCCCTCGTCCTGCCACGCGAGCGCGCTGTCGACGTCGGACGACGGCACCGTCTCCCGCCGCGCCAGGCTGCCCAGCGCGAACCACGTGAACGGCGCCGGCGGGGCCCCCGCGTCCGCGACGGCCAGGCCGACCAGCCGCCGGGCGAGCGCGTCCAGGACCACGGACCGGATGGCTGCCACCTGCTCGGCGGCCACCCGCGCATCGCGCAGCGCGATGATCATGGGGTCGAGCCCGGCCGCGGCGGTGGCCAGGTCGGCGGGGCTGGCGGCCAGGTCGATGGCCCGGCGCAGCAGGAACGGCTTGCGCGCCTCGGCCTCCATCAGGTCGACGTCGTCGACCACGCCCAGGACCTCGCCGGCCGCGGACATGACCGGAATGTGGTGCACGTCGCGCTCGAGCATGTCCAGCAGCACGTCGCCGCCGAGACGGTCGGCGGCGACGGTATAGACGGGCTCGGTCATGATCGCCGAGACCGGCGCGTCCGGGCTCACTCCCCCGGCGATCACCCGGGACCGGAGGTCACGGTCGGTCACGATGCCGAGCTTGTTCCCGGAACGCACCAGCAGCGCGCTCGCGCCTTCCGCGGTCATCTGCTTCGCCGCCTCGCGGATAGGCTCATCGGCGCGGCACAGCAGCGGCGGCGTGCGGACCAGCGCCTCAACGTGGCGTTGCACCGGGTCGGCCGATGACGCCAGCGCGGCCACGGGTACGTCCCGGCCGGTCACGATCGACCGCGCGACGAACCGGAGCACGTCCGCGCGGGCCAGCAGCGGGCGCATGACGTCGGCCGGGATCCGGTAGCACACCGTGTCCTCGGCCGCCCGTGCCTCGAACCCGGTCGGCAGCCCGGAGATCATGGACGCGTGCCCGAACAGCTCGCCGGGCCCGAGAAGGTCAAGCACCCGCCCGTTATGGATGATCTCGACCGCGCCGGTGCGGACGACCCAGGCGTACTCGACCGGCCCGGTCCCCTGCGAGAAGATTGTCTTCCCCGCCGGGCTGAACTCCGTCTCGGTCACGGCGGCCACGCGGGCCGCCTCGTCCGCCTCCAGCGCGTCGAACGGCGGGTGCGAGCCGAGGAACCCGGCGATGTCCTCCATGGGACCCGGGCTCAGGCCTGCTCACCGGCGGCGCCGACCGCGGCGGGCGCGGGACCCGCGCGGTGCTCGGGGAGGACCGTGGCCGACCGCCCGCGGAGAGCGAACAGGTAGTAGAGCGCTCCCGCGCCGCCGAGTATGCCGACGAAGACGAACGCGCCCCACTGGTAGTACCAGTGGTCGCCGCCGTAGACCTGCGCCCGCGGCCAGAACAGGTTGATCAAGATGATCACCTGGAAGGCCACGGCCAGCACGTTCACCAGCAGCCCCCAGCGGCCCAGCGAGAAGTACGGGCCGTGCTGGGCTGTCGGCCACGTCCCGCGCAGCCGGGCGATCAGCAGCGGCCCGGTGACGCACAGGTAGGCGATGTAGAACATGATGATCGCGACCGAGGTGAGCACGAAGAACGCGCGCTGGTTGCCGACGTTCAGGACCAGCAGCCCGATCGTGAGGACGCCGATCACCAGCGACGGGATCAGCGGGGTCTTGGACCGGCCGTGCACCCGGGCGATCGCCGACGCGGCAGGCAGCCGGTTGTCGCGGCCCATCGTGAAGATCATCCGGATCCCGCCCGCGTGCACGGCCAGGCTGCAGACCGTGATGGCGATCACCGAGTCGATCAGGAACACGTTCCCGATGGTGCCGCCGAACGTCGCCTTCACGATGTAGGGCAGCCCCGACGTGGCGATCTGCGGGGCGTGGATGTCCGGCACCGCCATCTCGGCCAGCACGATGACCAGGAAGCCCGCGATCCCGGCGGCGGCCAGCGCGCGGAGGATGGCCGGCGGGGCGTGCCGCCGGGGATCGTGCGTCTCCTCGGCGAGCGACCCGGCCGTGTCGAACCCGTACAGGACGTACGCGCTGGTCAGCAAGGCCACCAGGAGGGCCCCGAAGTAGCCGAACGTGTGACCCGCGCCAGTGCCGAAGGTATGGAACACAATGCCGGGCCCGCGGGTGATATGCACCGCCAGCAGGATGATCAGCACCGATACGCCGACCAGCTCGGCGGCCACGCCGAAGTTGTTGATCCGGGCCATGGTCTTCACGCCGACCATGTTGATCACGGTCGTGAACACGACCAGGAAGCTGGCCAGCAGCAGCGCGTTCTTCGCGCCGCCCGGCGTGGCCACCTGGCCGATGTCCGAGGGCCCGCCGATGATCTGGAATCTCGCTGAGATCAGCGGCAGGACGACCTGGTAGGCGACGGCCACCGCGGCGAGCGTGACGATCGATCCCACGGTCAGGATCCAGCCGCCGAACCAGGACGTGAACGGCCCGGCGATCTGCTTCGACCACTGGTAGACCGACCCGGCCAGCGGGAACTGCCCGGCCATCTCCGCGAAGCACAGCGCGACCAGCATCTGCCCGGCGAGCACCGCGGGCCAGGTCCAGATCCACCCGGGCCCCCCGGACGCGAAGCCGAAGAAGAACAGCTCGAACACCCCGGTCATGATCGAGATGTAGCTGAACCCGGCGGCGAACGACGAGAACAGGCCGAGGGAGCGATCGAGCTCCTGCTTGTAGCCGAAACTGGCCAGCTCGTCGGTATCCGTGCTCGGCACAGCCATGGCCTACCTCCCATGACGAGCACGCCGCGCCCGCCCCGGATGAACCCAGTATGAACCGGGCGGCAACGCAGGTGAAGGGACCCGTCCAGGGGTGAGACCGGCGGCCAGGCCCGGAGGCAGCCGACGAGCTGGCCGGACGCGTGAACGGCGGGGAGCCGCGGACTACTACTCGGCCGTGCCGCCGCCGTGCAGGGCGTCCTGCAGCTGCTTCTCGTCGTCCTTGGACAGCGAGGTCTTCAGCACGGTCCCGCCGTACTTGCTCATCGCCTCGACGGCCTTGTCCGGGGTGACCTTCTCCAGCATCAGGAACAGCGCCGAGGTGCCCGGCTTGATCATGTCCCGGACCTGGTCCTGGAACTGCTTGTCGATGCTGGTCTTGGCCACCTTGCCCATCAGCGCGCCCATGCCGGCGCCGATGGCCATGCCGAACACGGGGATGAAGAACAGCAGGCCGAACAGCAGCCCCCAGAACATGCCCCAGGTCGCGCCGGCGCCGACCGCGTGGTGGTTGGTCTCCACGCGGTAGCTGCCGTCCTCGTTGCGGATGATCACCGCGATGGCGTCCGGCTGGATGATCAGGTCCTGCGCCAGCCGGCGGGCTTCCTCGGCCGCCGCGGTCGCGGTCGTCTCATCGGGATATCCGATGGCGATCAGGTCAGCCATGGCGTTCTCCTTTCTCGTCTGTCAACCGGCGTCCATCCTGCCGTCGCCGGGCCGACGATTCCTCACCCTCCCGTGGGTGAGTTCCGGCGGCCGCGATCGGGCAAGGATCAGACATGGCCAAGAAGCACAAGGACAAGCAGCAGCACGACCGCCAGGCCCCGGCGCCGGAGTCCGCCGCGGCGGCCGAGGCCGAGGCCGGCCCGCCGCAGCCGATGAAGCGCAAGGAGTACGAGGCCCAGATGCGGCTCCTGCACGGCGAGCTCGTCGCCATGCAGGAATGGGTCAAGGCGTCGGGGTCCAAGGTCTGCATCGTGTTCGAGGGACGGGACACCGCGGGCAAGGGAGGCACGATCAAGCGGATCACCGAGCGGGTGAGCCCGCGCGTGTTCCGGGTCATCGCCCTGCCCGCCCCGACCGAGCGCGAGAAGTC
>Ga0335073_10013680_pt1 | contig 11379 bp, 10 predicted proteins | sample Lox_Sample_22_FD_207093 | JGI IMG/M metagenome (GOLD analysis project Ga0335073, IMG submission 207093) | Soil microbial communities from Loxahatchee National Wildlife Refuge, Florida, United States - Lox_Sample_2.2 | ecosystem: Environmental > Terrestrial > Soil > Wetlands | place: USA... | reverse complement strand
GCGCGCAGCTCCCGAGCGCCCTGGGTGAAATGCGTCCACCCCTCGAAATGGACCGGCAGAGCAGCCCGCACTCCGAGCAGCTTGGTGGCCTCCGCCGCCCGGTCGCTCGACAGCGTCAGGTACGCGCCGTCGAAGCGGTGAGGCCGCTGCACCGCGCCGGCGAACAGGATCGCCACATCGAGGTGCCCGACGCGGTCGGCGATCGCCTTCACGATGTCGAGCGAGGCGTTGTCGCCGGACACGTACACCCTGTCCTCGCCGTCGGACTCGAGGACGAACCCGATCACCGGCCCGGTGAGGTGGTCGGTCCCGTCGGGGCCGTGCTGCGCCGGCACCGCCGTCACGGTCACGGGACCGGAGCCGGTGCGCTCCACCTGCACCGAGGACCACGGCTCGAGGCCGACCGCATTCCCGCCGAGGCGCTCGGCCCCCTGGACCGTGGTGATGACACGTCCGGCGCGCGGAAGGAACCCACGCCCCGCCGGGTCGAGGTTGTCGCTGTGGTGCTCGTGCGAGAGCAGCACGACGTCGATCGGGTCGAGCGCGTCCGGGTCGATCGCCGGTCCGGTCGTCTTGACCAGGCCGCCGGCGTATTCGCCGGGCGGCGACAGCGCCGGGTCGGTCAGCCAGCGGAGCCCGGCGTATTCGAGCACCGCCGTGGGTCCGCCGACGAGCGTCAGTCTGACCATGGGCCTGATCGCCTCCTCACGTTTATGAGTGCCTGTAACCGTGAGGCACGTTATCATGTCAGAAGTGCCGGCGTACCGTGAGAGGGACGAAGCCCCGGGCGAGCGCCGCCATCTCTCGCTGGCGCTGGCAAATTCACGCCGCAACACCCCCGAGGGGCCGTTGGACGAGCTGGCCTCGCCGGCCTCGCTGCGGGCCTGGTTGAGCGCCCGCGGCTTCGAGCAGATCGGTCGGTGCGGACCCGCCCAGGTGGTCGAGTTCCGCCTCCTTCGCGACGCGATCCGGGAGCTGCTCGAGGCGCGGATCCAGCAGCGCCTGCCGGAGCGCACGGCCGTCGCCCTCGTCAACCGGGCGGCGAGCGCGGCGCCCAGCGTGTCGCAGCTGCGGTGGGACGCCGGCGGGCCGCCGGAGGTCGTAGACAGGCCTGGAGGACGAGGCACCGCGGTGGCGCGCGCGGTCATCGCCGCCGACGCGATCGAGCTGATCGCCGGCGAGGAGCACGCGGACCTGCGTGCCTGCGGCGCGCCCGGCTGCGTCCGGCTGTTGCTCCGCGACCATCCTCGCCGGCAGTGGTGCTCGACCCGCTGCGGCGACCGGGTGCGCGCCAGCCGCTACTACCACCGCCACCGCGACGGTTAGTCGGCAGCGGACGGTCCCGACCTGCATCACCCGTCACGACCCGCCGGCCTTCGGGGGCGTGACGAGCTGCCCTGGACATTCGCCGCTGGGGTCGAACACGCGCGAGCGTCACCCGCGGGCAGTCCCAGGCGCCCCAGGCGCCCCAGGCGCCCCAGGCCTCGGCGAGCCCCCCGGCCAACCCGGCACCGGCGGCCGACGACACCGACAACCCGCCACTCGCCGCCGTCCCGGCGGTGAATGGCGATTCACCCGGCCCCCACGCCGGCAACCCGCCACCGGCCGCGCGCCGGTCCACGAATGACGAGTTCCCCGACACCGCCCGCTCAACCCCGGGCCACCCTCGCGCCCGCGCTCTCGGCGCCGCTCTCCCGCGTCGTGACAAGTTCCACGACCGCCAGGCCGCTCCACCGCCTCACAACCGTTCTCGTTTATGCGACGGTCTCCCCACATGCATAGCGCGTCACGGCCACGCGATGACGCGCCGCGTGGCGAGGTATGCAGGTGAGCAAACAGGCCCGTTTCGCGGTTTTCGACCTCTACGGGTCACTCCGCGCGGCGCGCGAACAGCACCCCCGAGGCGACTATTGACAAGACGAGGATCCCGGCGCACCAGGCCATCGCCACCCAGGCGTTCGAGCCGACCCGGGTCCCCAGGAGCAGCCCGCGGAGCGCCTCGGTGATCGGCGTGATCGGCTGGTGGCCGGCGAAGCCCTGCAGCCAGCCCGGCATCGTGTGCACGGGCACGAACGCGCTCGACGCGTACGGAAGGAACATGATCAGGAACGTGAAGCCGTTGGCCGCCTCCGGGGAGCGCGCCACCAACCCGATCGTGGCCGACAGCGACGAGATCGCGACGATGAAGGCGAGCAGCACCCCGGCAGCCTCGAGCCACTCGACCGCGGCGGCGTGCGGATGGAACCCGAGCGCCAGCGCCACGGCCACGACGAGCACCCCCGACGCGAGGTTGCGGGCGACGCTCGCCGCGACATGCCCGGACAGCAGCGATGCGCCGCGCACGTCCATCGAGCGCAGCCGGTCGATGCATCCGCCGGTCATGTCCTGGCAGACCGCCACCGCGGTCAGCCCGGAGCTGAAGCCCGCGCACAGGAGCAGCACGCCGGGCACGACGTAGGTGACATAGCCGCCGCCGGGCTCGATCGCGCCGCCGAACAGCTCGACGAACAGGATCATCAGCAACACCGGCAGCAACAGCGAGGTCATCAGCGCATCCACCTGCCGGCGCGACAGGCGCAGGCAGCGCGCCGTGAGGATCAAAGCTTCAGTCATCGGTGAGCTCCAGAAAGACGTCGTCAAGGGTGGCGTTGCGCACGGCGAAGTCGTCGATCGCCGAGCGGTCGGGATCGATCTCGTCGAGCATCGCTCGCACCTCCCGGGCGTTGCCGTCGAAGGCCGCGACGATCGTGAGCTCGTCCCGATCGACCTCGATCGCCCGGTCGCCGAGCGCCCAGGCCGCGTCGGCGAGCGCTTCCGGACTCGCGAGCGTGAGCACGAGCCGCTGCTCGGCGACGCGGCGCTTGAGCTCGGCCGCCGTTCCCTGCGCGACGACCCGGCCGCGGTCGAGCACGACGATCTCGTCGGCGAGCCGGTCCGCCTCCTCCAGATACTGCGTGGTCAGAAACACGCTGACCCCGCGCGCCGCGAGCTCACCGACAAGCACCCACATCGCCTGCCGGCTACGGGGGTCGAGGCCGGTGGTGGGCTCGTCGAGGAACAGCACCGCCGGGTCGCTCACCAGGCTCATCGCCAGGTCGAGGCGCCGGCGCATGCCCCCCGAGTAGGTGCCGACGCGCCGGCCGCCGGCCGCGAGCAGATCGAAGCGCTCGAGCAGCTCGCCCGCCCGGCGGCCCGCCTGCGCCCGGTCGAGGCCGCGCAGCCGTCCGACCATCCGCAGGTTCTCCTCACCCGTCTGGAGCCCGTCCACCGCGGCGTACTGGCCGGTGACGCTGATCCGCCGGCGGACCTGCGCGCGCTCGCCGGCTACGTCGAAGCCCGCGACTCGCGCCCGGCCCGCGTCGGCGCGGATGAGCGTCGACAGGATCCTCACCGTCGTCGTCTTGCCGGCGCCGTTCGGGCCGAGCAGCGCGAGCACGCTGCCCCGCGGCATCCGCAGGTCGATGCCGGACAGCACCTGAGCGCCGCCGTAGGACTTCTCGAGGCCGCTCGCCTCGACCGCGGCCCCGTCGCTCGACGGCGTCACCGCGGTCCGGTCTGAATCAATTGTGTAGGTCATACGCATAATTGTGTATGTTATACACGGTAACCGTGGATAGTCAAGACCGAATCGACATACCGCCGAGCCTCGCGTCGGCATGGGGCCGGCGCGAACGGCCCAGTCGCGGCCCCCGCCCCGGCCTGAGCCTCGACCGGATCGTCGAGGCCGGCGTCAACGTGGCCTCCACCGAAGGACTCGCCGCCGTGTCGATGGCCCGCGTCGCCCAGGAGCTCGGCACCTCGACGATGTCGCTCTATCGGTATGTGGCCGCCAAGGACGAGCTGCTGATGCTGATGCTGGACGCGGCGCTCGGGGGGCCGCCGCCGGCCGATCCCGGGGCCGGCTGGCGCGCCGGCCTCTCCCGCTGGGCCTGGGCGTATCACGAGCGGCTGAGCGAGCACCCGTGGGGGCTGCGGGTTCCGATCACCGGCCCGCCCGCCACGCCCAACCAGGTGGCCTGGATGGAGCAGGCGCTGTGGTCGATGCGCGACACCCCAATGAGCGAAGACGAGAAGGCCTCCGTGCTCCTGTTGCTGAGCGGCTACGTCCGCAACGAGGCCACCTTGACGGTCGAGCTCATGAGCGCCGGCTTCATCTCCGACGAGGCGATGATGGGCTACTCGCGGCTACTGGCGACGCTCACCGATCGCGATCGCTTCCCGGCGATCCAGAGACTGCTCGAGGCCGGCGTGTTCGACCGCGCCGACCCCCCCGAGAAGGAATTCAACTTCGGGCTCGAGCGAATCCTCGACGGGATCGAGGCGCTCCTCACCGGCGCTGGGGCGCCGCCGTCAGGCGCCGCCGGCCAATCGAATTAGACGGGCTCCCGTACCCGGCGAGCCGCCGCCGTCGCCGGCGGCGGAAACTCGCCCGGCCGGTCAGGTGGCGCGCCGCCGGGCACGCCACCGGGCGCGGGCGGTGGCTGTGGCGGTGGCCCGACGAGCTCCTCCCACGACGCACGCGTTTTTCTCACCGCCCCGAGAAGGTACGCCTGCCGACCCTCGAGCTCGCGCAGCTCGGCTCGCAGGCTGCGGGCGTGCCGCCGGCGCCGCACCAGCCCCGCCAGGAGCAAGGGCAGCGCCGCGAGCGCGACCAACCCGCCGATCGAACCGACCGTCTGGGCGGTGGTCAGTCCCGCCACCGGCGTGCTCAGTGTCGGGACCGGGACCGCGCGCAGGTTCGGAGTCCCCTTGCCGGCACCCCTGCCCGGAGTCCGCACCCCCACCCCCGTCACCGGCGCCAGCGGCTCGGTCTGCTCGGCGATCGCCATCAACTCGCCGTTACCGACCGCGTCGGTGAGCGTGTTGTGGACCCAGTACATCGCGCCGTACTCGTCCCAGGCCACCGTCGACAGGTGGGTGCCGTCGTAGAAGAGGTCATACGTGCGCTTGCCCACCCGAACCGTCTGATTGGGGTCCGAGAACAGCGGCGCGTCGGTCCAGGTCGTGCCCTGCACGTCGTAGAACTGGCCGAGCTGCCCGTTCGAGAACACCTCGACGTAGATTGGGTACGCCTTCCCGTCGGGCGCGTGGATCAGGTAGTCCCGGACGCAGGCCTGCACCTGCTGGGTGCACTGCGGGGCGACGTTGTACGCACCGCTCCCAGCCAGGTCCTGGACCTTCGGGAACTCGGCCGTGAAGGGGATCCCGGCCGTGGCCGCCTTCTCGGCGGCGACGTTCGTGGCCAGCGTCGGCGTCAGCGGCAGACTCGCGAGGGCGCCACGATGCCCGACCCTATGGGCGATTGCCGCAGTCTGCCGGGTCGGCGGCGCCGACCCGCCGCCCAGGAAGCTGTTCACGCTGGCCTGGATCTGCTGCGGGGTCGCGGTCAGGTCGCCGCTCGGCAGCGGGTCGGCCTGGAAGGGAACCTGGCGCACCCGCAACCCGGCGGCCGAAATCAGCAGGTTGGCCAGGTTGAGGATCTCGGTCGGGCTGTCCAGCCCGGGATCGGTCTGCACGGTCTGGCCGAAGATCTTCTCGAACTTGCCGATATTGCCGGCCAGCTCGGGGCCATATTGCTTCTTGACGGCGAGCAGGAAGGCCTGATCGCGGGCGTCACGGATCTGCGAGGTGTCGGTATGGCGGTAGGAGACGAACTGCTCGGCCTCGTCGCCGTTGAGGCACTGATAACCGGGCTGCAGGTCGATGTTCTGGTATTGCGCCCCGCCGTCGGCGTTGTTGTGGTAGTAGCGCTCGTCGACCGTCGCATACACGCACCCCAGCTCGTCGATCGCCTTTTCGAACCGCCCGAATGTGGCCACGATCACATGGTTGACCGACAGCCCCGTGACCTGCTTGATCGTCTCGACCAGGTACGTGGTGCCGAATGTGTAGGAGGCGTTCAGTCGGGTCGGGCCGATCTCGCCGTTGGGGGTCGCGATCGGCACCCACAACTCCCGGGGGATCGACATCATCGAGATGTAGGGCTTGCTCGGATCGATCCGCACCAGCAGCATCTCGTTCGCGAGGTGGGGGACCGCGTTCGGGTAGTACTTGGTCGCCGGCCGCCAGTCGTCGCCGACCAGCAGCAGCGTCTCCGGGCCACCGTAGTAATCGTGGGCGAGCACCTTGCGATCGACCTGGAGGGGCACGTTGACCCTGAGGTCCTGCACCACCGTGTGAACCTGCTCGAGGATGAACACGGCCGTCCCGCCCGCACTCGCGAGCACCACCAGCAGGCACCCGAGCGCGAGCTTGACCGGCGTGCCGAACCAGCGCCGGCGCCGGCCGCGCGGCTTGGTCACCACTGAACCTGACACCGATTTGACATCATATGAATGCGCGGACATATGATACGACGGTGCCTGGCTTACTCCTGCCGCCGCTACGATGCCCGCCTCGATGACGCGCTCTCAGGTCCCGGGGTCGGGCGACCCACTCTCGCGTGACGCAGCCGAGCGCCTCGCGGACACGATGTTCGCGCTCGCCACCCCCAGCCGCCTCCTGATCCTGGCCGCGCTGCGCGACGGCCCGCGGACTGTGTCGGAGATTATTGCCGTGGTCGGAATGGAGCAATCGGCCGTCTCGCACCAGCTGCGGGTCCTCCGTGACCACGCGGTCGTGAGCGTCGAGCGGCGGGGCCGCGAGCGTCTGTACGGGCTGCGCGACGAGCATGTCGGCGCGCTCCTCGATCACGCCCATCGCCACCTGCTCGAGCTCGACCGCCCCACCGCTCGGTCCGACCGTCTCGACCGCGCCGGCTGATGGCCGTCCCCGCCCCGTCGATCGCTCCGCTCGCCGACCGCCGGGCCGCGCTCGACCGCGCCCACCTGGGCGACATCGAGGGCGCGATCGGAACCGTCCGCTCCTACGATACGGCGCCCCGGCGCACCATCCATCGGCGGTTGATGACGTTGCTCGCGGTCGCGGGGCCCGGGCTGATCGTCATGGCGGCCGACAACGACGCCGGGACCATGACCGTGTTCGGGCAGGCCGGCCATGGCTACGGAACGCAGCTGCTATGGGTACTGGTGCTGCTCGCTCCCGCCCTGTTCGTTGTGCAGGAGATGGCCGCCCGGCTGGGAGCGGTGACCGGAGCCGGGCACGCCCGCCTGATCCTCGAGCGGTTCGGGCGCCTGTGGTGCGCGTTCTCGCTCGGTGACCTGATCGTGCTCAACTTCGCGCTCCTGGTCACCGAGTTCATCGGGGTGACGCTGGCGCTCGGCTACTTCGGCGTGAGCCGGTATCTCGCGGTGCCCGTGGCCGCCGCGTGCCTGATCGCCGTGACCGCCGGCGGCAGCTTCCGCCGCTGGGAGCGGGCGATGTATGTGCTGGTGGCCGCCGACCTGAGCGTGGTCGCGCTGGCCGTCCTGCACCACCCGCCAGCGGGCGCCATCGGCGCCGGCCTCGTGCCCCGCCTGGGCGGCCACCCCGGCCGCCCCGCGCTCCTGCTGCTGATCGCCCTGATCGGCACGACGATCTCGCCCTGGCAGATCTTTTTCCAGCAGTCCAACGTCATCGACAAGCGGATCACACCGCGCTGGCTGCGCTACGCGCGGATCGACACCGCGCTCGGCACGATCGCGTTCGTCGCCGCGGCGGCGGCGATCATGATCGGCTGCGCGGGAATGCTCGGCTCCGGCGGAGCCGATCCGGGCCACCTGATCGACGCGGGCGCGATCGCCCGGCTGCTGGCGGTACACGCCGGCCACGTCGCCGGCGGCCTGTTCGCGATCGTCCTGCTGAACGCGTCGCTGCTGGGCGCCGGCGCCGTCTCGCTGTCGATCTCCTATTCCACCAGCGAGGTGCTCGGGGTCAGGCACTCCCTGCATCGCCGCCCCCGCGACGCCCGCGTCTTCCACGGCTGCTTTGCAGCGTTCGTGATCGGCGCCGCGGCAACGGTGCTGATCCCGGGCGCGCCGCTCGGGGCGATCACCACTCTCGTACAGGCGCTCGCCTGCGTCCTCCTGCCGGTCGCGCTCGTACTGCTCTTGATGCTCTGCAACGACCGCCAACTGCTCGGGCCGCTCACCAATCCTCGCTGGCTGAACGTAATCGCCGCGGTCGCGGTCACCGTGATCCTCGTCCTGGTGACGATGCTGACCATCACCACGGTCCTCCCTGGGATCAGCGTGCTCGACGCCGCGATCGTGACCGTGGCCGGGTTTGCCCTCTGCGCCGCCGCCTTGGCGGCCACGTTCTGGAAAGCCCGCCCGCCCCGGCCGGCGGCGAAGAGGATGACGCCGTGGCAGCGGCTGACCTGGAGCTCCCCGATGCTCGAACTGGTGCCGGCCGCCCCCGTCACCCGCACCCGCCTGCTCACGCTCGCGCTGCTCCGCTTGTACACGCTGCTCATGCTCGCGCTGCTGGCCGCGCGTCTCGGGTCCCTCCTCGCCGGCTGATCCCCTCAGCCGGGCCCTCGAGCCTCAATGCGATCGAGCGGCGGATCGGTCGCTGAGAAAGCGCACGAGCTCGTCGGTCAGCTCGGCGGAGGTCAGCGCGCGCCCAGCGAGTACCCGCCGAGGTCATGGTCGTGGAGCAGCACCACCCGCCGCCCGGTTCCGAGCTCGTGGTGGGCGAGCGCGACGCCGTCGCCCGTCTGGAACGGGTGCTTGGTCGGCCCGCTCAGCGACCTAGCCGAACCAGGCCGACGGGTGCGTGCACTCGACGGCCACCATCTGACGGGCACGAATCCGCGGCCCCGGCCGCGCCGGCAGACCTTCCTCGCCCATCGACGCGAGCATCAACTCGGCCTCGCTGAAATGGGCGGCGATGGCCGCGTGAAGCCGGTAGAGGAGCGCCTGCACGCGCGAGGCGTCGGCCGGGTCGACGCGCGCGAGCGCCTCGAGCGGCGCCAGGATCGCGTCGCGGTCCGCCGCCCCGAGCCTGACATCCGCCACCGCCGCGCCGCCGCCATCGTCGAGGATCGCCTCGCGTCCCGCGAAATCCCGGTCTGATTGGGGCAGCACGCGGTCCCGGACGAGCGCGACCACGCGCGCCACGGCCGCGGCGCGCTCCTTGGCGGACAGATACGGAGACTCGCGCGCGGTAACCGGAATCTGCTCGATCTCATCCAGCAGCGTCACGTACTGCGAAAACACGTCGGTCATCTGAAGCTCCTCGAGCTCACATAGGCGGCCACCACCCACAAGTGTCTCAAGCGCCGCGCCATAGTCAATCCCGATCGCACCATCAATACGCAAATGTAGGCACGAATAGTCACGGCCGCCAACGGGGTAGACGCACAAGCAATGGCGAGAGGCTTCAAGAAGGTGCTGGGCGCAGCCCTCGGGCCGGCCGAGGCGTATGCGCGCATGGCGGCCGCGATCGGCGGGGACCTGGCCGCCACCGCGCTCCCGGGCGGCGAGCGCGATTCGTTTCTGCTGCGCGACCCGCCGTACGTCGAACGCACGCTGCCGGCGCTGCGGATGACCTCCGAGCTCTACTTCCGCGCCGACGTGCGCGGCCTCGAGCGCATCCCGCCCGAGGGCCCGGTTCTGCTCGTGGGGAATCACTCGGGCGGCACCTGGATCGCCGACACGTTCATCTTCGCCCAGCACTTCTACGACCACTTCGGGCCGCAGCGGCGCTTTCACCAGCTCGCCCACGACCTGCTGTTCAAGATCCCCGGCCTCCGAATCCTCGCCGAGCGCTACGGCACCGTGCCGGCCTCCCCGGCCAACATGGCCCGTGCCCTCAGACGTAACGCCGCGCTGCTCGTCTACCCGGGAGGCGACCACGAGACCTTCCGCCCGAGCTGGGAAACCGACCGAGTCGACTTCGCCCACCGCACCGGGTTCATCGAGCTCGCCCTCGAGCACGACGTTCCGATCGTGCCGGTGACCTCGATCGGAGGACAGGAGACGGGGCTGTTCCTCGGTCAGGGACGGCGCCTCGCGCGCGCCCTCAAGCTCGACGAGCGGTTTCGCCTCAAGGTGCTCCCGGCGGTGCTCGGGCCGCCCTTCGGCGTGACCATCATGGACCTGCCGGCGCGCTTCCCGCTCCCGGCCAAGATCACGATCCGGGTGGGCAAGCCGATCGACCTGCGCGAGCGCCTCGGACGGCGGGCCGATCCCGACGATGGCTACAAGCTCGTCACCTCGACCATGCAGCGCACCCTGACCCGGCTCTCGAACGAGCGCTCGCTTCCGATCATCGGATGAGCGCCGCGTCGATGGTCGCGAACAGATCGACGCCGTGAGCGCGTGCATGGCCAACCAGCAGGCGCCTGACCAGCCTCGACAGGACGGCGCGATCTGACCGAGGCAGGTGTGCGAGCAGGGCGCTCGCATCCGCCTCGAACTCCGACCCAACCGCGGCCGCGAGCGAGCGGCCGCGGTCGGTCAGGCTGACCCGCACGACCCGCCGGTCCGCGTCCGACGGAACGCGAACCACGAGGCCCCGGCTCGCGGCGCGGTCGACGAGGCCGGTGACGCTCGACTTGTCGAGCTCGAGCAGCTGGGCCAGTTCGTTCATGGTTGGCCGGCGATCGCGCAGCACGCCGAGCAGGCGGACCTGGATCATCGACAGGCCGTGCTCGGCCACTCGGCCCTCGAGCAGGCCGTAGACCAGGAATGAGAGCTGGGCCAGGCCATCTACCGGGGTGAGCTCCCTTGATTTAGTACGTGCCACAAACTAGATTGTACGTGGCACAAACTAATCCGCAAGAGGACCCCCTCATGGCAAAGATGAACGCGGCGGTCGTCACGTCGTTCGACGAGCCACCGCACTATCAGCAGTTCGACGTTCCGCAACCCCGCACGAGCGACGAAGCGCTCGTCGACGTGCTCGCCGTCGGCCTGCACCCGCGGGTGCGGTCCGGCGCCCGCGGTGCCCACTACACGAGCACGGGCGCGCTGCCGATGATCCCCGGCATCGACGGGGTTGGACGACGCCCGGACGGCAAGCGGGTCTATTTCGTCGCCGGGGACGACACGGCGGGCACGATGGCGGACCGGGCGCTCGTCGACACGCGCCGCGCCATCGACCTCCCCGACGGCGTCGACGTCGCCAAGGTCGCGGCCGCGATGAACCCGGCCATGTCCTCGTGGGTGGCGCTGCGCCGGCGGGTTCCGCTCAAGCCAAACCAGAGCGTCCTCGTCCTCGGCGCCACCGGCAACGCCGGCACGATGGCCGTCCAGGTAGCCAAGCGGCTCGGGGCCGGCCGCGTGATCGGCGCCGGGCGCGATCCCGTCCGGCTGGGCCGGCTCGCCTCGGTTGGAGCCGACGAGGTCGTCCAGTTGACGGCCGACGCGCTCGCGACGGCGGACGCGCTCGCGCGCGCCGCGGCCGAGGTCGACATCGTCATCGACTACCTCTGGGGCGCGCCGGCGCAGCAGGCGATCCCGGCGCTTCTGACCGCGCGCTCGGACCGCAGCCGCC
>Ga0335073_10013679_pt1 | contig 11380 bp, 9 predicted proteins | sample Lox_Sample_22_FD_207093 | JGI IMG/M metagenome (GOLD analysis project Ga0335073, IMG submission 207093) | Soil microbial communities from Loxahatchee National Wildlife Refuge, Florida, United States - Lox_Sample_2.2 | ecosystem: Environmental > Terrestrial > Soil > Wetlands | place: USA: Florida... | reverse complement strand
CAGCGGGACTTGTCTGCGCACCCTGACCGGCCACACCAGCTCGGTGAACTCGGTGGGGCTGTCGGCCGATGGCCGGATCGCGGTCTCCGGCAGCTTCGGCCAATCGCTGCGGGTGTGGGATGTGGCAAGCGGGGCTTGTCTGCGCGCCTTGACCGGCCACACCGGCAGGGTGAGGTCGGTCGCGGTGTCCGCCGATGGCCGGATCGCGGTCTCGGGCAGCTCCGACGCAACGCTGCGAGCGTGGGACCTGCGCGGCGGAGCCTGCCTGCACACCATGGCCTACCACACCAACTGGGTGGGATCGGTGGCATTGGCGGCCGGTGGGCTGATCGCGGCTTCGGTGACCAACGGGCACGAGAGAGTGCGGGTGTGGGACCTCGACCGCGGAACCTGCATACGAACCCTCGAAGACGACACCGACTCGGTAACCGTGGCGCTGTCGGCCGACGGGCGCGTCGCCGTCACCGGCGGGGACGCCACCGACAAGACGGTGCGGGTGTGGGATCTGGTCACCAAGACATGCCTGTGCACACTGGCCGGTCACACCGACCGGATCCGCACGATCGCGCTCAACGCCGCGGCAACCGTGGCGGTGACGGGCAGCGACGACCAGACGATGCGGGTGTGGTCGCTGGATTGGGAATACCGGTTCGGCGCCGGCGACTCGCGGTCGGAGACGTCGGGCTGGCCCGAGTAGTCAGAACCGGTACCGCAGGATGCGTGCCTTGCGTGCGCCCGCCTTGAATTTCCCGGATGCCTTGGTAGCCAATCGAATCCAGCCTGGGAACAGGTCGACCTCGGGTGCGTGCGCCAGGCTGGCTTCCTCGACCAGGGTCAACCGCGGATTCCACGACTCGGGCACCCGTGCGTCCTTGAAGCCGGCATAGCCCCATTGGCTGCCGACGCTGCTGAACATCTGCTGCGGGGCCAGCTTCACCGCGACGCGGCTGAACCAGCCGATGTGCCCGTAGTCGTTGAACGCCAGCTCGCCGGACCGGAAATGTTCGCTGACGCGGCGGAAGACGCCGACGATCGTCGCCTCGGACAAGAACGCGAACAGGCCGTCGGCGATCACCATGGCGGGCCGGTCGGCGGGGATAGTGTCGGGCCAGCTGCCGTCGGCCACCGATGCGGCCATCGAATGGGCATGCTCGCGGGCCGGCATCACCTGATCGCGCAACCCGACGACACCGGGCAGGTCGAGGCTGTACCAATCCACCGTGTCGGGTGGGCTGACCCGGAACACGCCGGTGTCCAGCCCGGCGCCGAGGTCGACGACGACGGCATCGGAATGTCGGGCGGTGAAAGTGCGCACCCGCTCGTCGAGCATCTTGGCGCGCAGCGCCGACTGGCACACGACGCTGTCGGGCACGCCGAGCCCCGCGAAATCGAAGTCGATCTTGCCGACGATGTCGTCGGCGAGCGTGTCGCCGAGAATAGGGCGGGGCCAACGGCTGTCCAGCGCGCGGGCGTACTGCGTGAGCAATGCGGTCTGCTCAACCGGCGAGAGTTCGTTGACGTCGATTTCCGAACTCGCCCCCATGTTTTCCAACGTACGCGCCGCTGCTTTGATCGAGGCATAGCCTTCCGCGCCCCATCACCGCGGACGTACGCTCACCGATATGTGGGCAACCCAAGGAGAGCGGACATGACCACGACCGAACGCCCAACCACGATGTGTGAGGCCTTCCAGCGCACCGCGGCGATCGATCCGGATGCCGTGGCACTACGGACACCCGGCGACACCCAGACACTGACCTGGCGCGAATACGGCGATCAGGTGCGCAAGGTGGCCGCCGGACTGGCCGGCTTGGGGGTGGGGCGTGGCGACACGGTTTCGCTGATGATGGGCAACCGGGTCGAGTTCTATCCGCTCGAGGTGGGCGCGCAACACGTTGGCGCCACATCGTTTTCGGTGTACAACACGCTGCCCGCAGAGCAACTGACCTACGTGTTCGACAACGCCGGCACCAAGGTGATGATGTGCGAGGAGCAGTACGTCGACCGGATCCGCGCCAGCGGCGCACCCATCGAGCACATCGTCTGCATCGACGGGAAGCCGGAGGGCACGCTGTCGGTGGACGACCTCTACGCGGCCGCCCCCGCCGACTTCGACTTCGAGTCGACGTGGCGCGCGGTGCAACCCGACGACGTCATCACCTTGATCTACACGTCCGGTACCACCGGAAATCCCAAGGGCGTCGAGATGACCCACTCCAACCTGCTGTTCGAGGGTTACGGCCTTGACGACGTGCTCGGAATCGAGTTCGGCGACCGGATTACGTCGTTCCTGCCCTCGGCACACATCGCCGACCGGATGACCGCCCTGTATGGCCAGGAGATGTTCGGTACCCAGGTCACGGTCGTGTCCGACGGACGTGCGATCGCGGCGGCGCTCAAAGACGTGCGGCCCACCGTGTGGGGCGCGGTGCCCCGGGTATGGGAAAAGCTCAAGGCCGGAATCGAATTCACCGTCAGCCACGAGACAGACGACACGAAGCGGCAGGCCTTGGAGTGGGCGATGTCGGTGGCCGCGAAACGCAGCGACGCCCTGCTCGCCGGCGAGCCGATGTCCGACGAAGACGCCACCGAATGGGCCAAGGCCGACGAGTTGGTGCTGTCGAAGCTACGGGAGCAGCTCGGCTTCGGAGAACTCCGGTGGGCGCTCTCGGGAGCGGCGCCGATCCCCAAGGAGACGCTGGCCTTCTTCACCGGCCTCGGCATCCCGCTCTGCGAGCTTTGGGGAATGTCCGAGCTGAGTTGTGCCGCCACCGTCATCCATCCCCGCGAGGCGCGGCTGGGCAGCGTCGGCAAACTGCTGCCCGGGCTGGAGGGCAAGATCGCCGAGGATGGCGAGTATCTGGTCCGCGGTCCGTTGGTGATGAAGGGCTATCGCCGGGAGCCGGGCAAGACCGCCGAGGCGATCGACGCCGACGGCTGGCTGCACACCGGCGACATCTTCGACGTCGACTCCGACGGTTTTCTGCGGATCGTCGACCGCAAGAAGGAACTGATCATCAACGCGGCCGGAAAGAACATGTCCCCGGCCAACATTGAGAACACCATCCTGGCCGCGACCCCGATGGTCGGCGTGATGATGGCGATCGGCGACGGCCAGCCGTATAACACCGCGCTGCTGGTGTTCGACGCCGACTCGGTCGGCCCTTACGCCACCCAGCACGGGCTCGACCCGACTCCCACCGCCCTGGCCGCCGACCCGGAGGTGGTCGCACGGATCGCCGCCGGCGTGGCCGAGGGCAACGCCAAGCTGTCGCGGGTGGAACAGATCAAGCGCTTCCGCATCCTGCCCACGTTGTGGGAGCCCGGCGGCGACGAGATAACGCTCACGATGAAGCTCAAGCGCCGACCGATCATGACGAAATACGCTGCCGAGATCGAGGAACTCTACGGGCGCGAGCCGCATCCCGACGTCCACGAACCCACCGCTACCTCAACGGTGCAACCGGCGTGACCGGGGGACCGGCGGCGGCCGCGCGTGAGCTAGGCCGGGTCCGGGTGCGAAAGTTGCTGCAGCGCACCGGGATTGTCCATGAATCGGTGGAGCCGTTGTCGACCGACCCGCCCGAGGTAGCCGGGCTGCTGCGCGCCCCGTGGTATGACGAACGGCTGCAGAAGCTCGCTGCCGAGTTGGGGCGCGACCCCGACGGCGTGCGCGCCGAGGCCGCGGGCTACCTGCGGGAGATGGCGGCCTCGCGCGACGAGCGGGCGGTGGAGGCATGGCGCGGATTCAGCCGCTGGCTGATGCGGGCCTACGACGTGCTCGTCGACGAGGACCAGATCGCCGCGCTGCGCAAGCTGGATCGCAAGTCAACGCTGGCGTTCGCGTTCTCGCATCGCTCCTACCTGGACGGCATGCTGCTGCCGGAGGTGATCCAGGGCAACCGGCTCTCGCCGGCGCTGACCTTCGGCGGAGCGAACATGAACTTCTTCCCGCTGGGCGGCATCGCCAAACGCACCGGGACGATCTTCATCCGCCGTCAGACCAAAGACATTCCGGTCTACCGGTTCGTGCTGCGGGCATACACCGCGCAGCTGGTCCAAGACCACGTCAACCTGACCTGGTCGATCGAAGGGGGCCGGACCAGGACCGGCAAGCTGCGGCCCCCGGTGTACGGCATCCTGCGCTACATCACCGACGCCGTCGACGAAATCGACGGTCCAGAAGTGTATTTGGTGCCGACCTCGATCGTGTACGACCAGCTGCACGAGGTCGAAGCCATGACCACCGAGGCCTACGGCGCGGCGAAACGGCCGGAGGACTTCCGCTTCCTGGTCCGGCTGGCGCGGCAGCAGGGCGAACGGCTCGGCCGCGCTTACCTGGACTTCGGCGAACCGCTGCCACTGCGCAAGCGTCTCGAGGAGTTGCGCGCCGAGGAATCCGGCGCCGGCACCGAGATCGAGCGCATCGCGCTGGACGTGGAACACCGGATCAACCGTGCCACGCCCGTCACGCCCACCGCGGTGGTCAGCCTCGCGCTGCTGGGCGCCGACCGCTCGCTGTCCATCAGCGAGGTGCTGGCCACGGTGCGACCGCTGGCGAGTTACATCGCGGCGCGCAACTGGGTGGTCGCTGGTGCCGCCGATCTGACCAACCGCTCGACGATCCGCTGGACCCTGCACATGCTGGTGGCCTCCGGGGTGGTGAGCGTCTACGACGCTGGGACCGAAGCAGTGTGGGGGATCGGTGCGGACCAGCACCTGGTCGCCGCCTTCTACCGCAACACCGCAATCCACATCCTGGTCGACCGCGCCATCGCCGAGATGGCGTTGCTGGCGGCCACCGAGGATGCGGCCGACGGCTCGGTGCTGCCGGCGACCGTGCGCGACGAGGCGCTGAAGCTGCGCGAGTTGCTGAAATTCGAGTTCCTGTTCTCCGCACGCGCGCAGTTCGAGAAGGATCTCGCCGACGAGGTGCGGCTGATCGGGCCGGTGGAGGACATCACCAAGCCGATTGCCGCCGAGGACATCCGGCTACTGCTGGAATCGGCCGACCTGCTGTTGGCGCACCTGGTTTTACGTCCGTTCCTGGACGCCTACCACATCGTGGCCGACCGGCTGGCCGCCGAAGAGGACGAGTCCTTCGACGAGCAGGCCTTCCTCGCCGAGTGTCTGCAGGTGGGCAAGCAGTGGGAGTTGCAGCGCCGAATCGCCAGCGCCGAGTCGAGGTCGATGGAGCTGTTCAAGACCGCGCTTCGGCTGGCTCGGCATCGCGAGCTGATCGAGAGCCCTGATGACCCTGATCCCGGGGACGTCGCGCAACGACGACGGCAGTTCGCCGACGAGGTCGCCACCGCAACCAGGCGGGTCAACGTCATCGCAGAACTGGCCAGATCGCGGTAGTCGCCCTCAGGCCGTGGTTGGCGGTCAGTCGGCATTGATTGTGGCTGGCGGTCGACCGGGATCGAGGCTGCGTCTAGGGCTGCTTTCGGGCGGCTTTCGCGCCCTCAGTACAGTCTCGATGCGCTCAGTGCAGTCTCGACGCCGCAACTCGGCCAAAACCCGCACGCGGGCCCTCGCCGAGGGTTAGTCTGTGATCTGGATCACACGCCTAAGCGGAGGGAGGCGGGGTGATGGGTGTGGCAACCACGCATTTCCCCCAGCAAACGGCGCCTTGCGGACGCTCGGCGCACGGCGATCACCATGTCGAGGGCGACGACGAGGGTCTGTCGTACGACGACCTCAACTACGCCTGCGGCTGCCGCGAGATCCGGCACGTCTACCACGACGGATCGATCCGGATCCGCACGATCCGGCACAACGGCAAGGTGTTGCTCGACGAGCGCTCGGGCGATCACGAGGCCTGACCCGCGCATCTCGCGCCGCATAGAGTGGTTGGCATGCCACTTTCCGGTGAATACGCCCCCAGCCCCCTTGATTGGTCCCGCGAGCAGGCGGACAAGTACGTCGAATCCGGCGGAACCCAGGGCACGGACTTGAAGGGGATGCCCGTCATCCTGCTGACCACGGTCGGAGCGAAGTCCGGCAAGCTGCGCAAGACGCCGCTGATGCGCGTGGAGCACGACGGCCAGTACGCGATTGTCGCCTCGCTCGGCGGCGCCCCCAAGAATCCGGTCTGGTACCACAACGTCGTCAAGAACCCGCGGGTGGAACTGCAGGACGGCGAAATCGCCGGCGATTACGACGCTCGCGAGGTGTTCGGCGACGAGAAGGCCACCTGGTGGGAGCGCGCGGTCGCGGCGTATCCGGACTATGCCGACTACCAGAAGAGGACCGAGCGGCAGATTCCGGTGTTCGTGCTGACCCCGGTCAGCTGACCCTGCTGTCAGGGTGGACAACCGCCCAGCTATCGAGGATTCGATGACTGATCAGTCCGATGGCGAAGCGCGTCCACTGATCGCGTTCGTCACCCGCGACAACGCGCCGCCGATCGGCCCGGCGCCGATCGGCCGGGCGTGGATGTCGGAGATGGCCGAGCTGCGGATGGGTTGGCCGAATCGGTGTTTGCCGCTGCTCATCGCCAACCAGAGCGGCTGGGAGTTGCGCAATCCGTGCGGGTTCACGGCCACCTGGGTCGGTCAGGAAGACGGCATGGACGTGATCGTCGCACCGGATAGGCGCGTGACCGGTCAGTTCCTGCCGTCCGGCCATTTCGGTAACGGCATTCTGACCTGGCATCTGCCGATGCTGTTTCGCACTCCGCCGGGCTACAACCTGCTGGTCCGCGGGCCGGCGAACTACCCGAAGGATGCGGTGTGCCCGCTCGAGGGCATAGTCGAAACCGATTGGGCCAGTGCGAGTTTCAGCATGAGCTGGAAATTCACCCGCAAACTGATGCCGGTGCGGTTCGACGTCGACGAGCCGATCTGCATGATCGTCCCGCAGCGTCGTGCCGAACTGGAAGAGTTCGCCCCCGAACTCAGGCGCATCGAGTCGGACGAAGAGTTGAACCGCAAGTATGAAACCTTCCTTCGCGCGCGCGACGACCTCGGGCGGACCCACGCAGAGGCGGACGTCGCCGCCGGAGATCGACTGCAGTGGCAGGGCGACTACACGCGGGGCAAACACGCCGACGGCGAGGACGGGTCGCCCGACCACCAGACGCGCCGTCATCTTCGGGACTTCGCACCCTCGGTGAGCTGATCGGTCCCTCAGGGCGGCATGGCACCATTGACCGGTGTCCGCCGAACTGAGCCAGAACCCGAACACGTCACCGCTAACCGCGGCTGACATTGACGGTGCGGCGAAGCGGATCGCCCCGGTGGTCGCGCCCACGCCGCTGCAGCTGAGCGAGCGGCTGTCGGACATCACCGGCGCGACGGTCTACCTCAAACGCGAAGACCTGCAGGTCGTGCGCTCCTACAAGCTGCGTGGCGCCTACAACCTGCTGGTTCAGTTGTCCGACGAGGAGCTGGCCGCCGGCGTGGTGTGCTCGTCGGCCGGCAACCACGCGCAGGGCTTCGCGTATGCGTGCCGGTCGCTGGGCGTGCATGGCCGCGTGTATGTGCCTGCCAAGACCCCCAAGCAGAAGCGCGACCGGATCCGTTATCACGGCAGGGAGTTCATCGAGCTGATCGTGGGCGGGTCGACCTACGATCTGGCCGCCGAGGCCGCGCGGGCCGACGTCGAACGCACCGGCGCCACCCTGGTACCGCCCTATGACGACCTGCGCACCATGGCCGGTCAGGGCACCATCGCCGTCGAAATCCTCGACCAGCTCGGTGGCGAGCCTGACCTGGTGGTTGTCCCCGTCGGCGGTGGCGGCTGCATCGCCGGCATCACCACCTACCTCGCGGAGCGGACGTCGAACACGGCGGTGCTGGGCGTCGAGCCGGCCGGGGCCGCCGCCATGATGGCCGCGCTGGCCGCGGGGGAGCCGGTGACGCTGGACGCCGTCGACCAGTTCGTCGACGGCGCCGCGGTGAACCGGGCCGGCGCGCTGCCCTATGCGGCGCTGGCCGCGGCCGGTGACATGGTGTCGATCACCACCGTCGACGAGGGCGCGGTCTGCACCGCGATGCTCGACCTCTATCAGAACGAAGGCATCATCGCCGAGCCGGCGGGCGCGCTGTCGGTCGCCGGCCTGCTGGAAACCGACATCGAGCCCGGAACCACCGTGGTCTGCCTGATCTCGGGCGGCAACAACGACGTGTCGCGCTACGGCGAGGTGCTGGAACGCTCACTGATCCACCTCGGTCTCAAGCACTACTTCCTGGTGGACTTCCCGCAGGAGCCGGGCGCGTTACGTCGATTCCTCGACGAGGTGCTCGGGCCCAACGACGACATCACCCTGTTCGAGTACGTCAAGCGCAACAACCGCGACACCGGTGAGGCGTTGGTGGGCATCCAGCTGGGGTCGGCCCATGATCTGGACGGCCTGCTGGCCCGGATGCGCGCGACCGAGATCCACGTCGAAACCCTGCACCCGGGGTCGCCGGCCTACCGCTACCTGTTGCTGTAGTTCTCCCGCCGTCACCGCGAGTAGGACGTCAGATAGCCGGGCACCGCGGTGCTGGGATCCAGGTCGCCGGCCGGCTCCGGTGTTCCGGCCACCACGCGCAGCGGCACCACACCGGCCCAGTGCGGCAGCGCCAAGTCTTCGGGCTCGTCAGCCGCGCCGCCGGTGCGCACCTTGGCCGAGACTTCGACCAGGTCGAGGGCGAGCACCGAGGTTGCCGCGAGTTCACGCGCATCCGGGGCCCTGCAGTCGGACGCGCGCCCCGCTGCGATGTGATCGAGCAGGCTGCTCAGCGCCCGGAGTTTCTCGGCCGGGTCTGTTACCACGCGTGCGTCGCCCACCACGACCACTGAGCGGTACACCATCGAGTGGTGCAGCGCCGAGCGGGCCAGCACCAGCCCGTCGACCAGCGTCGCGGTGACGCAGACGGGCAGGCCCTCCGCTCTGGCGGCGAGCATCGGGGCGCTGCCGGTGGAGCCGTGCAGGTACAGGGTTTCGTCGAGGCGGGTGTGCGTCGTCGGCAATACCACCGGCCGACCAGCGTTGACGTACCCCAGGTGGCAGATCAGGGCCTCGTCCAGGATGCGGTGCACCGTTTCGCGGTCGTAGCGGGCGCGCTCCCGGTAGCGGGTAGGCGTCGTTCGCGGGGTGGGGAGGTATGTGGTTTCCATCACCTTGCCCTTTAGTTTGTACTAGTACATAATAGACAGCGTGCCAGTACAATACAGCATAGCCGGGGCCGGCGCCGAGTCGATAGCCGCCAGCATCGAAGAGGGGATATCCCAAGGCGTGCTGGCGCCTGGCGACGCCCTGCCGCCGATCCGGGAAGTCGCAGCCGAACTCGAGGTGAACCCCAACACGGTCGCCGCCGCCTATCGCCTGTTACGCGATCGCGGGGCGGTCGAAACCGCGGGACGCCGCGGAACCAGGGTGCGGGACCGGCCGGCGACCACGTCTCGGTCGCTGCTCGGCCTCGGCGTTCCTGCGGGGGCGCGCGACCTGTCCACCGGCAACCCGGACGCCTCGCTGTTGCCCATCGCGTCGGCGCACCTTGCGCCGACTGCGGGTGCGCCACTGCTGTACGGACAACCGGCGATTTCGGCCGACCTGGCCGAGCACGCCCGCGCCACTCTGACCGCCGACGGCGTCCCGGCGGACCACCTCGCGGTGACCAGTGGCGCACTGGACGGCATCGAACGGGCGCTCACCGCACACCTGCGCCCGGGTGACCGGGTTGCCGTCGAGGACCCGGGTTGGGCCAATCTGCTCGATCTTCTTGCGGCACTGGGACTTTCCGCCGAACCCGTTGAGGTCGACGACGACGGACCGGTGGTGCTCAGCATGGCCCGGGCGCTGCGCCGCGGCGTGCAGGCGGTAATCGTGACGACCCGGGCACAGAACCCGACGGGGGCTGCGCTGTCCGCGGCCCGCGCCGCCACGCTGCGCGGCCTGCTGGCCGGCAAGACTCGCGACGTGCTGGTCATCGAGGACGACCACTGCGCGGGCATCGCCGGCGTGCCGCTACACCCGCTGGCCGGATCAACGCGCCGCTGGGCTTTCGTGCGGTCGGCATCCAAGGCGTACGGCCCCGACTTGCGGCTCGCGGTGCTCGCCGGCGATCGGCGAACCGTTGAGCGGGTGCACGGACGGCTACGGCTTGGGCCGGGCTGGGTGAGTCATCTGCTGCAGGACCTCGCCGTCCGGCTGTGGTCGGACGACGCGGCTGCGTCCCTCGTGGAGGAAGCCGCCGAGCGGTACGCCTACAACCGCAACCGATTACGCGCAGCCTTGGCCGAGCGCGGTGTCACCGCGCGGGGTCGCTCCGGGCTCAACGTGTGGATTCCGGTGCCCGACGAGACGGCCGCCATCACCCGATTGCTCAGTGCGGGCTGGGCCGCGGCGCCGGGCACCCGGTTCCGGATGGACTCCCCGCCGGGGATGCGAATCACCGTCGCAGACCTGGCTTATGGCGAGATCGACTCGCTGGCGGACGCGATCGCCGAGGCGGTGCACGCCACCGGCAGCCCGAGTGTGTAGCTAGGGTTACGCGAGCAGTCGAAAAGGACAGGCCATGCTGAATGCGATCAACGCTGTCGTCCCTCGTCTCGAACCGCACATCAACCGGGTCGGCGCGTTGAACCGGCGTCCGTACGATCCGCGGATTTCGACCGGGCCGCCCAGCGGGCGATGGCCGATCGTGCACTACGGCGTGATGCTGCCCGGCATTGCCGATCCGTTCCGGTTTCTGACGAACATCGTGATCCTGGGAACCGCCAGTCGGATTCCGGCGTGGAACAACGCGCCACTCTTAGCCGGCGAACCGGCCTCGGACAGCGCCTGGATCTTGACCGGGTCGGCCATCCAATCTGACGCGTTCCATCGATACAGCATCGAACGCGACTGCGATCTCGCGGCTGATGGATCGCGGCTGCGCTTCGGTGATCAACTCTCGATTGCCGGTCGTCCCAACGGCCGGTCCGGTGCCGAGGCGGAGACGATCAGGCTCGCGATCCGCGAGGGCGACCTTGTCGCCGATCTCGAATTACGCCCGACGACGCTGATCACGCACTTCATTCACCTGCCGGGCATCTACCAACACTGGGGCGTGATGTGCGAGGTCGACGCCGCCCTCTCGTCGGCTGCCGACCCGTCGGTTTCGGTGCAGCACTCCGGGCTGGCCACCTACGAGTACGCACGCGGGACGAACCTGCCGCTACCGATCCTGTTCTTCACCTATCAGATCATCAACGTCGATGCGCGCACCCAGATCCTGTTCACCGACGTCCTCGGCCCGGCGGGATTTCCCTTGCAGCGCAAGGTCAACGTGCGAACCACCGACGGCGAGAACTCGACCTTCATCCGCGGCTTCGCCCATGAAGTCCACACGCGGCTGTCACCTCAACTCACGCCCACAGGTGAGCGGATGAAACTGCCGGAGACGTT
>Ga0335073_10013678_pt1 | contig 11381 bp, 16 predicted proteins | sample Lox_Sample_22_FD_207093 | JGI IMG/M metagenome (GOLD analysis project Ga0335073, IMG submission 207093) | Soil microbial communities from Loxahatchee National Wildlife Refuge, Florida, United States - Lox_Sample_2.2 | ecosystem: Environmental > Terrestrial > Soil > Wetlands | place: USA... | reverse complement strand
AAGAACGAGCTCGTGGTTTCGCATCGCGGCCGTTCTTCACCGGAGCGGCCCTACTACGCGGTTCGCGGCAATCAGGGGATTGAGGTTCCGCTGGTCGTGCTCGTCGATAGTGGCAGTGCGTCCGCCTCGGAAATCGTGTCCGGCGCGATTCAGGATCATGATCGCGGGCTGATCGTCGGCGAAACCACGTTCGGCAAGGGTCTCGTGCAGACGCAGTTTCCGCTGAGCGAGGACACGGCCCTGCTGCTCACCACCGCGCGTTACTACACGCCGAGCGGCCGCCTGATCCAACGCAACTACAAGAACGTTACCCTGTACGACTATCACTACAATCCGCAGCGCCCCCGCAAGCCCGACGTGAAGCTTACCGACACGGGCCGCCAGGTGTTCGGCGAGGGCGGCATCACTCCGGACGTGATCGTTCCGGAGCCGAAGCCGGATGATTTTCAGGAACTCCTCGAGGCGCGCGGAGTTTTCTATCCTCTGCCCGCCGGCGTGGGAGATTTCGCGCGCTACTATCTGGGCTCGAAACCGGACGTCACGAAGGATTTCACCGTTGACGATGCGGTGATCGCGGACCTCGAGAAATACCTCACCTCGCAGCACATTCCCTTCACTCAGGACCAGATCCAGCAGAATGCGGATTGGCTGAAGTGGGAAATCAAGCGCGAAGTTTTCACGACGGTTTTCGGGCTGGACGCCGGCTACAAGGTGGAACTCGACAACGATCCGCAGCTGCAGAAAGCGATCGAATCGCTGCCGCAGGCCAAGGCGCTGTACGCCACGGCGCGCAAGGTTGTCGCGCAGCGCGAGAGCAGCAGCAGCGACATCAGCAATCCATAGTGCGGGCTTTTGCTACGGTGTGATCTTCGCTTGCAACTGAGCGAGGACGCTCTTTACCTGGGATGAGTCGGCCGCGTTGGGCGCGATCTTCAGATATTCGCGCAGCTGCGCGGCCTGCGCGACGAAATCATTTTTCGCCTTGTAGATCTGAGCAAGCAAAAGATGCACCTGCGCCAGGTGCCGCCACTTGTCGAGCGTGATCGAGTTCTGCGCGTCCTTCTCGGCTTTCTCCAGATTGCCTAGATGAAACGCCGCATCGGCCGCATAGTAGAAGGAGTAAGCGTTTCCTGCCGGGTCGAGCGTCAGCGCGCTCCCGGCCAGCATCGATACTTCCTGCCAGTTGTCCTCGGTGGTCGCAAAATCCGCCAGGCACAAATAAGGCGCCACGTAATCGGGATCGACGCTTCGCGCTTGCGAGCAAGCCTGCCGTCCGTCGTCGCGTTTGTCTTCCGCCTCCAGAATCTGCCCCAGCACTACCCACGCGGCCGCATAGTCCGGGTAAAGCTTCACTGCGGCTCGCTCGTGCTTCTCCGCTTCGTCGAGTTTCTTGTCCTTCAGCGCTCCGCAGCCCTTCTGATATTCGCCCGATGCCTTCCCCGGAACTGCCAGCCTGGCAACGCTCACCGTCGGACTGTGAGCCGAAGACTCCGTCCACGAATTGCAGGTCTCTGCGGCCAGCATCCAGTGTGTGTCGAAGGGCATCAAGGTGAGAGGCACGTCCGCGGGCGACCGAATGTGTCCATTCAACACGTCTTCGGCCGACGGAATGTCGGAATTCAAGTTGCCGTTACTGTCGCCCGTGACCGGCTGCGGTGGGGGAATCGCAGCTCTCTGCGCCCATGTGGGCGCAACGGCGAAGGCGGTCGCAAGGGCCGCGACGACCCAAAAGCGCATCAATGGGCAGAACGACCCGGACAAAGGGCCAGAACTCTTGCGGCACGGCATGGCTGCCGCACCAACAGGAAGCCCGAGTTGGCTCCCGGCGGACTGCATGACGGGATAGTAATCCACTTGGTCAACGGCAGCGCAACTTTATTTTTCTGAGATTGCCAGGCGAGAAGGACTTGGTGGACGGCAGGGGATTCGAACCCCCGACCCCCGCGTTGCGAACGCGAATTATTAGCACAGACGGTGCAAAGGGGTGGGCCTATCTTCAACAAAACACGGCCTCTCGCGGCCTAGCGAGTTGCACCGTTTTGCACTGTTTTGCTTGGCGATCTAGCACACTTTTAGCACAATCCTCGCGTTGTAAACCATTCCTTTGAGGCACCCTCTTGTGTTCGAATTCATCACAGGAGGGGCTGATGGAAGACAAAGGGTTTTACATAAGGGATAGTTTGCTCAGCTTGGCTACTACTCTCGACGGACAGACTGTTATGTTGGCTCGTATTGCCGCTGACGTGGAGGCTTTGAAGGCCGTACTTACTCTAGCTTTCGGCCCCGAGGTGGCGACGGCTTTGGCCGACGAGATAAAGGCCCGTTCTGGTAGATATCAACAAGTTGTCGAATCGCAAAAGCTGATGCTCGAAGCCTTGAAGAAAGGAATTTCCAAAATTCCAAACTAGGTTCTTTTTTCCAAGAAACTCGCTGATGCATTTCGCTCCACCCCGGCGGAAAATCAAGAGGTCATCATATGGGGATCGCCATCCGATTCAATCCGAGTTCCTTGACTCCGCCGTGAGGAATCAACCACGCATCGGCGACCTTGACCTGGGTGTTTCCATATTCGACGGCTAGACTTCCCTGCACGACGATCTCTGAACCGGCTCTGAAGGATGTGAACCGATTTATCAATTTTATCGAGTCGAAGAACAGCTTGACCGTCCCGCTGTGAATTTCAAGCAACGCTGTGCCGTAGGTCCGGCGACTGTTGGTTTCAACCTGCACATCGCACAGCAAACCGCTGATCCGAATCTCGTTGAAACTCATCGGACTTAGGCAAATGTAGCGGTCGATGTGTTGATCGTCGCGACAACGGGACCGGAAGTGAATGCGCTGCAACGGACTCGAAGGTTTGTCAGCCCGGCTACGTTTAACTGCCACAGGCCGGGGGCGGTTGCAGACGTTGCCGGAGTATTCGAGTTGGGAGGAAAGCAATCAACGGCAACCCAAGTTGTTCCTCCATCTGCTGACCCTTCAAACTGGAGAGTGGCATCGAACGTTCCGCTGAGAACAATCGAAGCGCTTCCGGGGCTGGGAGGGTTGTTGAGCGAGATTGAAAGGGTTGATCCTTCGACACTTCCGTCCGTTGACTGCGCCGTAATATCAGCTTGGTATTGGCTCATGTTGACCCCTCAAAATGTCTTGCCGCATCTTGCTTCGCTTGATGTTTTCAAACCTGAGTTCAAATTCAGCGGGACTGTCCACTCGATACGCCACCAAACAAACATTCCCATCTCGGTCTACGGAGATCTCCGCTGAGATGACCAATTCGCTTCCCAAAGGCGTTCTGATTACTTTTTTCTGGAGCCAAGAATAGTGAACGATGCAGGACACAGAATGTTGAACGGTGGATGTGGAATCCCCGAAGGAAAGTTCAAACTTTACGACTTGTTGCGATTCAAGGACCTGTCTGACCGCTTGCATCAACGTCCCAGCTAGCTGACACCTGTTAAGAGGTCGTTGCATTTAACGATTCCCCTGAAGTTTATTTAGTTGGGGCGAGCGCGGAGCGCATCCGGCTCTGGTTCCTGAAAGCGCTCCGCTTGCTCAAGCATAGTCGGTGAAGAGTTCCGACTATCCCGTCGCGCCGCGAAGGAGGACGTGACGCGAGGGCCTTTGCTCCGCACGGAACCGTTACCGTGCAGGCAAACTTTTCACTTACTCACGCACGGCCATTGCGTTGACAATCTCCGACGTGAGTGTTCCTTGACCCGGCGCACCCAAGCCCAACTCGGAGTCCCAATGAGCTGTGCCCTTCATCTCGGAACGAATGCGTGATTCGATTCCCGCCAACCTGTTGACTTCTTCTTGCGCGTCCTGAAGGTCCTTGTGCTTCTGGTTTCGGTCATTCACGGCCGCGTTAGCTAATTCCGCTGCCTCGCGTACCGTTGTTTGAGCGGCTGCATATCTCGCCCGCCATTCTTCTAATTCCTTGTCGCTGTGAAATCGTTTCAGATGTTCGCCGCGCTGTTCGAGATCATGCAGTCTTTCCAAGTTCTGACGAGCTTGTTCGTGAGCCGAGATCATGTTGAGAGCAAAAACGTCCGCTACCTTGAACTCATCGCCGGCGCGTTGTAGTGCCTGTTCCGCCTTGCGGCCTTCGCTGCGAATCTGACGATGTTCCTCGGTCAGCCGCGCGTGGCGCTGATTGTTCACTTCCGTTGTGAGTTCTGATATTTCTTCGAGGACAGCCGCCAACTCGCCGAGCAACGCTGATTGTCTTGTTTTCTGGTCTTCATTCTCGGGGCGAAGGCGCGAGAGTCGGAGGACAACTTCATCTTTCGCTGACAAACCTCCTCCTTGTGACTCAGGCATACTGTCAGGCTTGGACGTTCCCGGAAAATCTTCGTTCGGATGGCTGACCCCAAAACTCCGCTCTGTCCGTAGATGACCAACATGCGTCAGCGGGTAAGGAGGTCCTTCGGGCGATACATCAAACTGCAGCGATACAGGTTTTCTTGGTGCGGAATGTCTGTACACGGTCGATGTTCTCCTTTGGTTTTACCGCGTCGCGAGACCTCGAAGTAGAGTCGTTAACGTTAAGACGCTGCACTCTTCGATGGACTTCTTCCCCGAGAGATATGCTCTCAACCTTCCAAGGTAGCTGCGTTGGACTTGGTTCAAAGCCGTGCCTTGCAGTTGAGACCTCAGCGTGTCGGCGATCTGTCCAAGTTTCGCGTCGGTCTCCTCGGAGATTTTAGAGAGTGGCAACTCTTCCAGACTGTCCATAGCTAGGGAGACCGAGTCCATCGCAACGATGCGGCCTCCGGGCATTGTTCCGTAGGATCGATTGCGGCCTTCAACCCGGTCTCGGCGGTCTGGCGTTTCGTCTCGTTCTTCAAACAAATTAAGATCATCAACCAGCGTTCGCGGAGAGGGATCGCCCGTTTCCAACTTGGCCCAAACGTCATTCGCGTGAGCGTAGGGGTGTCCGCCAATCCTCGTTCCCTTCCAATCGGTTTGAAAGCCGGGCGTGTTTCGATCTCTTAGGTTAAGGATTTGATCCAGCTTGTCGTGCGCTCTGTCTCTGTCAGTTCTAATCACGGTTGCCTCCGAATCATCGAGCTTCGCCAATCGACCTGATTGCCCGCTGCTCGGGCGTTGCGTTCTCCTCGCTCGGACATCATCGTGATCTGAGGCGCTGCTTCGTCGTAGCAGGCGGGGTCCAACGTCTGGCCCGACGATTCTTCACTCGGTGGAACGAGTTCTGTGTCGTTCTGTTCGCGCTGCAACCTTGCTATTTTGTTTCCTGTCATGTTTCAGTCTCCTTTTCTTGCTTTCCTCGATTGCAAAAACCAACATCAAGCCTCGCAGAATCGCCAGCATGATTTCGTCCGCGGTATCTTCGGTCAGCAGAAGTCGTACGACCTCCATCCGCATTCGCGTCAGCATCGCGCGGTCAATCCCCATTTCCGGCATCTCCGCCCTCCCGTAACTGCTTGCGTTCCATTCCTTCGGCTGGACCGAGTTCATCGCTGCGCTGGTTCATGGACAGAATCAACATTGCGAGAGGACTTTTGTCGCCGTCATCGGGAGAGGCGACGCCCGGTCTGCCTTCGACGCGATCAGCGAGCGCCGAAATCGCGCCGACATTCCCGGCCAGACCCGCTGCGATCCATTGATCGGCTAAACGTTCGCAGAAGGATTTCGATCCGGCCGATTGCAGGAGTTTTTTGTTTCCGATCTGGCCGAGCCGCGTTACGAGTGCTTCGCTGATTTTGGCAGCGGCAACTTGCTCAGCACGGCTACGGCCGGAAGGATTTCCGCTCTGGCCGGGTTTGAACCTGTGCTCGGCACCGTAACCATGTCCCTTCTCAAAACTTTTGCCGCGAGGCTTGCCCTTGGGCTTGACCTTGATAACAGCGCTGGCTGCAGGTGCTATTTCTTCACGGCTCACACGCTTTGAAAGTTTTGAAGATGTCGCCGTTTTCACGCCTTTAACTCCTCACAAGAAAGTACCTGGCTGGCCGGAGACCTTGAGGTTCAGGCGGCGCTTTCATCAGCGGATTCCCTGGGGATCGATTCAACGTAAGGGCAGCCCTCAACCACACATCTGTAGCGGCGGTAAGAGTTCAATTCCTTCCTGACTTTGATGTCATACGCCGTGACACCTCTCCCAACGATTAAGTCAGGCAGGCGGGGAAGTTCTTGCATTGGTTTCGCCGAGTGAATCGGACAAAGCGGTGCGTTAGTCAACTGTTGCTTTTTTGCCATTTTAGGTGAGTAAAGCTAACTAGTACCCAGTCATGCGGCAAACAGCGGGTTGGAGGCCCTTTTAATCATGCGATTCTCAGCGGATTGCAGCCCGATTCCGGGGTCGCCGGGCCGAAACCGTGTGTATGGGCTAGCTTTCACAGAGAACCGTTGCGAAGGGCTATTTCCAAGGCTATCCGCATGGCCCTGAGGTTGGCTTTCTCGTGCTCCAGCTTAGCTTCGGTGATTTCGAGGGACTTCTGCGAATGCTCGAGGTCACACTTCAGAGCGTTGAGCTTTCCCGTCAGCCGCTTCCTTTTGACTTTGAGGCTATCGACATTCTGTTTTGCGTTGTGGACTTGAATCTTCAGCCTTCGAACCGTTGGATTGCTTTGGAAACGGCTATCTTCGCTGTTGGGAACCATGTGAAATCTCCTTCGCCTGTTAACTGTTAACCCCCTTACCCACTCCCGTGGGTTAACGGGAGTAGGGGGTCTAAGGGAATTGACCTCTTTAACGGTTAACAGCAATGGCCTAGAATCGCTGTTTTCCTTAGCAATTCATTGTTCCTTGGTTAACAGCCGCAGTTAACAGCGGGTTAACAGTCAGCAACGGAAATCCTGTTAACAGCCGCTCATTTCTGTTAACCGGTTAACGGGCCTTTTTCTCTTGGTCTTTCAGCTTCTTCTTCATCTTCCACACGTTTATGTTCGTTCCAAGGCTAGGAATGTCTTTGGAGACCTGCCGCGTCGATGCGTTTGGATTCAGCTTCATGTAGTCCTTCAGCAGTTGCATTTTGTCGTGGTTCAACGGGCGATATTCCCAGCGATTGTGTTTGAACTCCACCGCGACGGGCTGCACGTCTCTCCGCTGGCCTCGGAACTTTTCATATGTCAGGTTGCAGTTGAGATGGTCGAGGTCCGTATCCTTCGTGGCGAGTTTGATCTGCACATCCAGCCCGTCATCTGCTCGGGAGTGCCCGCGTTGCAGGCCCCCCTTGCCCGCCTGTTGCAACCTGATGATGCAAAGACCCCGAGACCGCAGCCGATTCAGCCACGCCACAAATGGCAACCACTTGTCCTCTTCATTCGTGGCGAATGGAGCCAAGGTGGCAATCGAATCCAGGAATAACACTTCCGTATCGCGAAGCCCTGCCTCCAGCCACGCCTGCCCTTTCTCAGTGTCCAATGACGGGATGCCATTCAGTGCTTGACTGTCTAGTGTGATCAACCGAAACCGGGCTTTGCGAGGCAGCAACCATTCCATGCGCTCCTGTATCTGTTTGTTGGGCAACTCGCCGTCAACGTACAAGACCTTCACGGGACGGGGGACTTTCCAATTGAGAAAACGCCCTCCGGTAGCAAGCACTCCGGCGAGAGCCAGCGAGAGCATCGACTTGCCGGTTCCTCGCCATGCAAAGATTTCGTTGATGGATTGAGTGGTGAACAGCGGAGTGTCGCCGATTTTCACCAACGCTTCCCGTGAGGGAAAGTCCGCCTTCAGGAACTTGAGGGAACTCCAGACCTTGGGTTTGTTGCTTCCGTTGGTCTGGAATTGTGTCGCCAGCTTGGCAAAGACTCGGTCAGCGCCTTCGTAGTTTCCATTGGTGACTAACCGTTCCATAGTCACCAACGCTTGTCGATATCGCTTCTCCTTCGCGAAAGACGTGGCCTGCTCCGCGACGAAATCGTCATCACTGGTTGATTGAGCGAAAACCTTCTTGATCTCACTTTTGTAAGTCGGCCATATGTCGCGCCGCTTCGAACCGAGAAACTCCTTCACCCGCGTCAACACAGCTTCCTTGGTCAGTGTGTCCTTGGGATGTTTCTCGTAGACTTCGGCCACCAATCGCGCGATCTCTGTGTGGATTGGCCCGGAGAAATACCCCGGCTGGACGACCTCGCGAATTTTCGGCTTACGGACGAAAAGATGCAGCAGCTTGCGCTGGAATGCTTCGTCGTATGGATGTTCTTGGGGCATCGGGTTCTCCGTTTACTTTATTTGGTGGACTTCGCGGTCTCCCTGTCGCCAGCCGGAGAACCCTTTAGGTGGGTCGAAACTGGCTCTGAGCGAGGCCGCGAAGCCTCTACTCCATTTACTTTTGATATGAAACTCGCTCGCGATACGGAGCACATCAGCGGCGACCCTCTGAGAGAGGCAGGAAGGCAAACGGAGGCTGGATTCGTGGCCCGTGACCGAAAAAGTGCGTGGCGAAGTGAAGGTTTGGGGTTCTATACCAGAATGGCCTTTTTTTGGCCCCTAACCCCGCTTTCGGCCCTTTCCACCTAAAACAGCCCTCCGACCCGCCAGAAAGGCCCTGTCGCACGCCAATAGGGCAATAAACGCCTCCCCGGAAACCCCTCGGCCAGCCTTTTGCAATGATTCAGCTAGAGCTAAGTGTCGTATTAGTATACAGTTGTGCGCTAAGGGCCGGAGGGTGGCCTCAAAAAGGAGGGGTTGCTAATGAAGAAGATAGCCTGCGGTTTGTACGCTCGCGTGTCAACGAACAACGGACACCAGAATCCGCAAATGCAGCTTAGGGAGTTACGGCAGTTTGCGGAGAAGCGGAAATGGAAGGTCGTGGCGGAGTACGTCGATTGGGGTGTCAGCGGGGCGAAGGATAGCAGACCACAACTCGACCGCTTGATGGAAGACGCGAAGCAACGCAAATTTCGCGCCGTCTGCGTCTGGAAGTTCGATCGACTGGCGAGAAATGTTAGCCATTTGCTTCGGGCATTGGAAACCTTCCAGTCCTTGGGCATCGACTTCATATCGCTTACGGAACAAATCGACACTTCGACAGCCTACGGAAAAATGACATTCACAATTCTGGGTGCGGTTGCCGCTTTGGAGCGAAGTCTAATCGGCGAGCGAATTAAAGCCGGACTCGCCAATGCCAAAGCGAAAGGCGTCCAGCTCGGCAAAAAGCCTCTGCGTCCACTTTCGATACAAGACATCGCTGCAATTCGGCGTGACCGGAAACGGAGGAAATTGACTTACGCAAAACTAGCCGAGAAGCATCGGGTCACAGTTTGGACCGCATTTTACACGTGTAATCCGCGTAAGGAAAACGCGAGGTAGAACAAAGCGCCCCACGGCAGCGCGTCAACGCCGCCGCGAGGCTAACCAACGTGCCTACAAGGAGGCGCAATGGCTGGCAGAAATATTACCGCAGTTGTGCTGTACGTCGTCGCATTCGTGATTTCCCTCCGTTTCTTCCTCAGTGGTCGTCATGAGATCGCATGGATGCTGCTTTTCGGAGCGTTCCTGCTGGCACTCGTTTGTGTGCTTCGGGGGCGACCATGAGACCACGAAATCGGCCATACGAGCGTGGTCCGAGGGGTTTTATCCCTGCTGAGGTAGCACGCAATGAGGGATTCACTGAAGCCCGCGCTAGAGCACGCACAGACGCTCGCACTCGACGATCTGCCGGCGTTTCTCGGCGAGCTGGAGCAAATTCGCGTCACGGCGCTTGCACGTCTAAACGCGCCCGTTGTCGCGGCCACTCCCGACGAACGTGTGGACATTACGACGGCAGCGAAACGATTAGGTGTGAGCACGTCCTATTTGTACCGAAATCACAGGCGACTTTCGTTCTGCAAGCCCGAGGGTCGCAAACTGCTGTTCTCGGCGCGTGGCATCGAGCAACACATTAGGAAGTCGCGGTAGAAAGAAAATCGAGCGAGGAGGAAACGAAAATGCCCGGAGTCTACTTGCGTGGAGCTACTTACTGGTGCCGCTATTCGCTGCGCGGAAAGCAATATCGGGAATCGACTGGCGAAAGCGACCCCAAGAGGGCCGAGAAATTCCTTAACAAGCGGCTGAAAGAAGTCCATGCCGATCAGATTGGCGCGAGGCAGTTTGTCGAGCCGAAGAACGAGAAGTTAACAGTCCACGATTTGATCGAGGCATTGCGATCAGACTACATTCTGCGTGGAAAACTCAGTTCGCAGAGTGCGGGGCATCTGAACCGCGTCAATGACGATTTCGGCTCGGAGCTAGCCGTAGCGCTCACCTCTGAAGAAATCGACAGGTACATCCGCAAGCGCGTGGAGCGTGGTGACGCACCGAGTTCAATCAACCGCACGACGCAACTACTCGGGCAGAGTTACAAGCTGGCGATCCGCCGCAACAGACTGCACCGCTTCTCCGGCGATCACGCACCTCAGCGTGGCAGGAAACGAGCGCCAGGGGTTCTTCTCAGAGAAAGACATGCGACGGTTGCTTGCCGAGTTGCCAACTGATGTTCGCGACTTTGTTCTGTTTGCCTACTTGACGGGAATGCGCAAGGGCGAAATCGCCTCCCTTGTCTGGACCAATGTCGAGGGCGATACGATCCGGCTTCCCGGAAAGAACAGCAAGAATGGCGAGGCCCGCCTTATCCCGTTTGAGGGCGAGCTTAAAGCCCTCATCGAGCGACGGCGTGCCGCCCGCCAGATCGAACTGAATGGCACGGTTCAACTCGCGGAGCATCTCTTTCACAGGCAAGGCGCAAACATCGCGTACTTCCAACGTTCGTGGCGGACAGCCGCTGTGAAGGCTGGACTCGGCGTATGGGCCTGCGAGACGTGCGAGACACAGGGCACTGAGAAGAAATGCCCCGAGTGTGAGGCTGGGCGCACGTATCGTGGACCAATCTTTCACGACACTCGCAGGTCGGCAGTACGGAACATGGTGCAAGCGGGCGTTGCGCCTCAAGTCGCGATGCGAATCTCAGGTCACAAAACGGACTCGATGTTCCGCCGCTACTCGATCATTGTTGAGGACGATCTGCGGAAAGCACTCGTGCAAACGGAGAAATATCGCAACGCAGCGGGCGAGAAAGTCGTGCGAATGCAGGGCCGGAAAAACGAGGGCTAGCACAAATCTAGCACAATTGCACAATTTCAGTGCATCGTGGCTGGCCGAAAACGGCGCTAAGCTATTGAAACGAATGGTGGACGGCAGGGGATTCGAACCCCCGACCCCCGCGTTGCGAACGCGATGCTCTCCCAACTGAGCTAGCCGCCCACCGAGGTTTTTCATTCTAGCAAACAGGGCAATGGCCGCCAATTGGGATTCGGTTCACGCGGGGGGGCCTGTGCTATCTCTCGGAATTCCCAGGGGGTAGGGGCAGGAGCTTTGCTAGTCGCTGTCGAGAGGGAAAGAAGGTCTCGGGGTGTGCGATCGGTCCCGCTCGATTT
>Ga0335073_10013677_pt1 | contig 11382 bp, 9 predicted proteins | sample Lox_Sample_22_FD_207093 | JGI IMG/M metagenome (GOLD analysis project Ga0335073, IMG submission 207093) | Soil microbial communities from Loxahatchee National Wildlife Refuge, Florida, United States - Lox_Sample_2.2 | ecosystem: Environmental > Terrestrial > Soil > Wetlands | place: USA: Florida... | reverse complement strand
CGATCAGCGCGATGAGCCCAGCAGCGATCACGACGAGCAGTGGCGTGAGCCCAGGCTGCGGTCGGTAGAGGCGACTTACACCCTTGGCATCGACGAGGATCTCGCCGATGCGCAGGCGCGTGAGGAACGTGGAGGACATCCCCTTGCGGTTGCGGTCAAGAAACTCGACAAGATTGAATTGAGATCCGACCGAGACGATCAGTCGGGCTCCCTTCTCGGCGGCGATCAGCATCGCGACATCTTGGCTAGTGCCGGGCGCGGGCACGAGCTTGTAGGGCACGCCGAGCTGCTCGAGGCGCTCGCGGCCGGGGGCTCGGCCGTCCTGATAGCTGTGCACGACGAGCTCTGCGCCGCAGCGAAGCGCGGCCTCGCCGGCGGAGTCCATATCGCCGACGATCATGTCGGGCGTAAGGCCCTCCTCCAGCAGTGCCTCGGCGCCGCCATCGACGGCGACGATCACGGGGCGCATGTCGCGGATGAATGGCCGTAGCGCGTGCAGGTCGCGTTGGTGCTCGACGCCGCGCACGACGACGAGCGTGGAGCGGTCGCGAAAGTCGGTGGCAAAACGCGGCAGCTCAAAACGTCCCGCGAGCAGCTCACGCTCTTCACGCATGTGCTCGATGGTGTTGTGCGCGAAACGCTCGAGTGCCTCGCCGATCTCGCGCCTGCGCGCCTCGGTTTCGGCGCGCACGCGCTCGAGGCCGAGCACGTCGCCTCGCGCGAGCAGCTGCCCCTTGCGCAGCACTTCGCCGGCGATCCCGTCGGCGGGGCCTTCGGCGAGAACGACAATCGGGTCGCCGTCATCGAGCACGTCGAACAGAGTGTCGTTCGGCAGATCGATAAGCAGGATGCCCGCTTCGACGAGCAGCTGCGGGCCGAGATTGGGGTATGTGCCCGAGGAAGAGGCGCTGCAGTTGAGCACGGCGCAGACCCCGGCGGCGATCAGCTCCTCAGCGGATACGCGATCGATGTCCTGGTGGTCGATCAGGGCGACATCACCGCGGATCAACTGCTTGACGAGCAGCTTCGTGCGCCTTCCCGCGCGCACGGGACCGCTGACGGTCTGCGCGACCATGCGCCGCTCGGGGGGCACGATCGGGCGCGGCCCTCGCACGAGCGCACCGTCTGAAACCGGCAGGGAACGGCTCGGTCGCGTCGCGGCCATTGGTTCGAGGGTAACGCCGATTCGCGTCGAGCGCACCCCCTGAGCGCCCACTGGCGCCCGCTCAGGCGGCTCTACGCAGGTCGCGCGCGTGACGCCGCGCGACCACATCATCGGCGTCGGCGCCAAGCATGCGCACGAGCTCGGAGACGACCTCGCGCTCGGAGAGCTCGACGACGGTCGTCCTCGCGAGCTCATCCGCGGTCTCCTTCTCGATCGAGAAGTGGCGGTCGGCGAGCGAGGCGATCTGCGGTAGGTGAGTGATGCAAAGGACCTGGCGCTGCTGGGCCAGCTCGCGCAGGCGCTCGCCGACTGCGCGCGCGGCGTGACCGCCGATCCCGGCATCGACCTCGTCGAACACAAACGTCTCGCCGACCCCACGCGCGTGGCCCTTGTTGTCGCGGCCCTTCGCCCGCTTGCTTGGGTTCGTCGTACGTGAGCCGGCGGTGACGAGCGCGAGCATCACGCGCGAGAGCTCGCCGCCGGAAGCGATCTCGCGCAGCGGCGCAGCGGGGACGCCGGGGTTGGGCGCGATCAGGAACTCGACGGCATCGCCGCCGGAAGGGCCGGCCTCGCGCGGCGCTAGCGCGATCTCGAATGTGGCATCGGGCATGGCGAGCGAGGCGAGCTGCTCGCGTACGCCTCCTTCGAGGGCGGGCGCTGCCTCGGCTCGCGCCCGGCGCAACGCGAGCACGCGCTCCTGAAGCGTGGCTTCGGCATCGGCGAGTGCTCGGCCGGTCTGCTCGAGCGCGACCTCTGCCCCGGCTAGTTCATCGCGGCGGGCGCGGGCGCGCTCGGCGTGCGCGAGCACCTGCTCGATGCTGCCGCCGTGCTTGCGCATCAGCCGCTCGACGGCGGCGAGACGCTGTTCGAGGGCGTCGAGCGTGAGACCATCCTCCCCTTCGCCGCTCAGCTCGCCCTGCTCCAAATAGGAGCGCAGCTCGGCGGCGAGATCGGCCGCTTCGATACCGAGCGTCCGTAGCCGCTCACCGAGCGCATCAAGCCGGGGATCGACGCCTTCCAGCGCATCTAGGCCGGCGCTGGCGGCGGCGAGCTTGGTCGCGACGCCCTCCCCCTCGCCGCCTTCGCCCGCGAGCACTTCGGCGCCGGCGGCGGCGGCAGCACGCAGCGCATCGGCTTGGCGCATTCGCTCGCGGCGCGAGAGCAGATCGGCGTGCTCGCGCTCGTCGGGCTCCGCAACGTCGATCTCGGCGAGCTCGAACTCGAGCAGGTCAAGCTCGCGCTCGCGCGCGCCGTCCAGCTCGCGTAGCTCCTGCAGGCGCTGCTTGTGGCGCTGCACCTCGGCATAGGCCTCAGCGCATGCGCGAAGCCGCGATGACTGCCGATCGCCTGCGCGTTCGTCGAGCAAGTCGAGCTGCTTAGCGGCGATCGTGAGCTTGCGGTGCTCGTGCTGGCCGTAGAAAGACATCAACCCCCCGGCGAGCTCGCGCAGCTCGCCCACGGTGGCGGTGCGTCCGTTCATATAGGCGCGCGTGCGCCCATCGGCTCCGACGCGCCGTGCGAGCACGAGCTCGTCGGCATCGGGGGGAAGTCGCTCGGCGAACTGCTCGGGCAGCGCGGCGGGCAGCTCGAAGACGCCCTCGACGTATGCCTCCTGGGCGCCGGGGCGCACGATCCCGCTGCGCGCACGCCCGCCGAGCAGCAGATCAAGAGCGTGGGCGAGCACGGTCTTGCCGGCGCCGGTCTCGCCGGTCAGCACGTTCAGGCCGGGCGCGAGGCGCAGTTGGGCCTGCTCGATGAGCAGGAGGTTCTCGACGCGCAGCTCGCAGAGCATGGGCCAGGTGTAGCAACGGGCGCCGACGGATCTCGCGGGCGACCGCACTGTAGAGGTCGCTCCCGGCTGACGATAAGGGACGTAACCTGTGGCAACGTGGGTGACAAGCGCCAACCGACGGGGCGCGACCCTCGCCGCACGTCCGCCCACGGCATGGCTGCCAGCGACAATAACCCGAGCCCAGAGGCCCCGAGCGATCAGCTCAACATCCTGTCCGCGCGGACTCTGCACGAGCGCCTGGGCGAGGAGATCAACAGGGCAGGCCGCTACGGCACGCAGCTCGCGTGCCTGCTCGTGACGATCGGCAACTTGGAGCAGCTCGCGCGTGAACACGGCAGCGAGCTGTCCGAGCAGACGCTCATCTACGTGGCGCGGACCCTCGCGACGCAGGTACGGGACTTCGACCGGGTGGGCCGACCCAGCGAGCAGGAGCTCGCGCTGATCCTGCCGGGGGCAGATGGCCCACGCGGGGAGATCGTGGCGCGCCGGGCATTGCGGCGACTGCGCACGATCAAGGTGGAAGCGGATGGGACGCGTGAGCCGCTGCGCATCTCGGTTGGACTCGCGGCGTGGCAAGCGGACATGGGCGCGGAGGAGCTGCTCGAGCAGGCACGGCAAGCAGGCCGACGCAGCAATGGCGCAGAATCTCCCCCGGGGCTAGTGGGCTCATCGCCACCCGTGCTGGGACGGCCGCACGGACCTGCATAATCAAGCTGTGCTCTCGGGATCAGAGCTATGGCTGCTGCGTTTGATGGCCGATCGTGGCCTCGCGCTGCTGGACGCCGACCTGCTGCTCCTAATCGTGGAGGAGAAAGGCGAGCTGCGCGTGGCGGCGGCTGCGGGAGCTTCGGCTCCGCGCGTGCGGATCGTGCCGGTGGAGGGCAGCGCGCTCGGCGAGCTGTATCGCGCGGGCGAAAGCAAGGCGCTTGATCGCCCTCGAGGCAAGGACGCGGCGTGGCTGCACGAACTCGGGGTCGAAGCGCGCTCGGCATTGGTGGAGCCGCTCAGCTTCGAGGGACAGGGCGGCGGCATCGCGATCGCGTTGCGCACCGACAAGGGCTTTCGCAATCCTGACCGCGAGGCGTTGACGGCGTTCGCGACGAGCGTCGCGCAGCGGCTGGCGGCGGAGCGTTCGGTCGAGATCGAGCGGCTGCGCTACGGAATGGAGGCGCGCGAGCGCGAGCGGACCCGCTGGGCGCGTGAGATCCACGACGAGAGCATCCAGGGCATGGGCGCCCTGCGCTTGCGACTCGCAAACGCCCGCGACATCGCGGATCCCGAAGAACTTCGCAAGGCGGTGGATGTGGTGCTCGACGGCCTCGGCAACGAGATCGATGGGCTGCGCCACCTGATCACCGAGCTTCGTCCCGCGGCGCTCGACGAGCTGGGGCTCGCGGCGGCGCTGGAGGCGCTGGCCCGGCGTGCGCAGGCGATCGACGGGCTCGACGTGTCGATCAACGTGGAGCTCGGTCAAGACGATGGCCGACGCCTGGACGCCGAGCTCGAGAGCACGATCTACCGCATCGTCCAGGAGGCGCTGACGAACGTCAGCCGTCACGCCGAGGCCTCGCAGGCCATCGTCACGATCGGTGAGCGCGAGGGCAAAGTGATCGCCGCGGTCACCGACGACGGCAAGGGCATGCCGGGCGCCGAGCGGCTCGGCCCACGCGGCGACGGCCTGGAGGGCGGCTTCGGCATGGGCGGCATGCGCGAGCGCGCCGAGCTGGTAGGCGGCGACCTCGAGTTCGCCCCGGCTCCCGAGAAAGGCACGACGGTCCGCCTGATCGTCCCGCTCGCAGGGCGCCCCTCAGCCGAGGACGAAGCCGCCGCCGAAGCGGCCCAGCTAAACGCACTTAGCCGCTAGCGCCCAGCGCGAGTGCGCATTAGACGTTCGAGAGGCAAGCGAGCCAAGGACGCAGGGAGAGTGGCGTGCGACCGAAGCCGGGAGACACTCGCTGCGCTCGCATCCCCGTTTCGGCCAGCACGCGAGCGAGCGAGGACGCAGGCTCGCGCCGCCTATCGGACGTCTAATCGACGAGGCCGATTCGGCGTACGTAGGCGGTGATCTCGGCGCGTGAGGAGAAGCCGAGCTTCTCGATCGCGCGGGCGCGGTAGGTCTTCACGGTGCGCTCCGCGACGTGCAGTTGATCGGCGATCTGCGGGTTGGTGTAGCCGTTAGCGATCAGGCGCACGACCTCACGCTCGCGCTCGGAAAGCACGACGCCGTCGGTCGAGGCCTCCTCGCCGGTTGCCATTAGGGCGCCAAGCCGAGGGTGCAAGTAGTTGCCGCCCGAGGCAGCGAGCCGGAAGGCCTGCAGCAACTCGGCGGGCTCGGCCTCCTTCAGCACATAGCTACGAGCGCCGGCGCGCAGCGCCTGACGCGCGTACTCGGGGTCCTCGCGCATCGTGAGGATCGCCACGGCGAGCGTGGGATGGGTGATGAAGCACGAAGGAAGCGCGGCGAGGCTCGATCCACCGGGCATCGTCAGATCGAGCGTGAGCAGGTCAGGCTTGTGCTCGCGCACCGCACGGACCGTGGAGGGCACGTCGGCGGCTTCGGCTACGACCTCAAACTCGTCCTCCTCGCGCTCGAGAACGGCGCGAATACCGTCACGTACGACGGTGTGGTCGTCGGCGATGATCACACTGATCGGCCGGTCCACGCCGGGCATTCCGGGCTCGCTTTGCAAGGTGCTGGCCTCCATGTCGAGGACGGTATCGGCACGTGAGGATCGATCCTTGAGGGCCGAAGGGACGACACGGTCCTGCCCGAAAAGGACGACAAAAATCTGCCCGCCGAGGACGACATGATCGGCACTGTTTGCACGTCAGCAAAGCGACCGAGGGTGCCTCATCATGTCCGCCATGAGAACCCACACGCTGCAGACCGATTCGTTCCCCGAGCTCCCGCGCTTGCGGCTGGTGCCCCGCGCGGCCGACGCGCAGCGGCACTCACTGCGAGCCACGGGCGGGGGTCGCGGGCGTAGTGCTTCGAGCATCGATCGTCACGAATCGCGGGGCAAGCCGCGTGCGGCGAACGGGCACACGAAGGGGCCCGGCGAGGGCCTGGTACTCGTCGCGGGTGACGAGAGCGGTTCGCGTGCGGCTGTGATGCGCGACCTAACCGAGACGATGCCGGCGAACACCCGCTTCGACGAGGCCCGCGATGCCTGGGAGGTCCTCGCGCTGGCCCCCAAGAGTCGGATGATCGTGCTCAGCGGCGACCTCGGGGACCTCTCGGCGAAATCGGCGATGCACATGCTGGCGCACCGCCTCCCCGAGGTTCCGGTTGTGAGCCTCGCGGCTTGCGCCTGAGTCGCACGACGCCGAGGGATCGCGCGCAGAGACATCCGGTGGTTTCCCGGCCGAGCTGGGTAATGGCAGCGGCAGGGCGCGTTGCAGACGATGTCCTGCGCGCCCGTCGCCTGTAGCGTGCAGACCGATGTCAGAGAGAAACAGCCGCTCACCCCTGCGCCACGCCGAGCTACGTCGGATCGTCGCGGGCTACACGGTCAACCGACTTGGCACGTGGTTCGGCTTCATCGCACTCGCGGTTGTCGTCTTCGACCACACGCATGACGCGCTCGCGGTCGCGAGCCTGTTGCTAGCAAGCCAGGTATTGCCCGCCCTCGTGGTGCCAGCGCTCGTCGCGCGCGTAGAGGCCTCGACCAAGCGCGGTGAGCTAACGCGGCTCTACCTGTTCGAGGCGATCACGACGGGGCTCTTGATCGTCGTGGTGCGCTGGCACTTCTCGCTGCCCGCGATCCTGGTGCTCGTCGCGCTCGACGGCACGGCGGCGCTCGCGGCAAGCGCGTTGCTACGCGCCGCGGCCGCGCGCAGCGCGCGCGCGTGGGTGCGCCTGCAATCCGAGCAATCGGCGCAGGAGCCGAGCGCCGAGGACTTCACCGCGGCCGAGCAACGCGCGAACGCAGCGATCAACATCGGCTTTGCGACCACGTTCACGCTGGGCCCGGCGCTCGCGGGGGTCGTCGTACCAACGCTCGGCGTCTCGGCCGCGCTGCTAATCGATCTGTGCTCGTTCGTGATCTGCGGCCTTTTGCTGATCGACCTGCGTCCCTACGTCGAGGACGCCGAGAGTGAGTCCGTGCGCGCGCGAATCAAGGGCGCGTGGGAGTACATCGCCTCAGCGCGGACCCTGCGTCTGCTGCTGATCACCCAAGCGATCGCGTTCATCTTCTTCGAGTTCTCCCCGCCGATTGAGGTTGCCTACGCGAAGGTCTCGCTGCACGCGGGCGACGAAGGTTATGGCGTGCTGCTCGGCGTCTGGGGGCTCGGGGTCGCGCTTGGCAGCGCGGTGTTCGCCCGCTCGATCGAGAGCTCGCTGCGATTGCTGCTGAGCGCGTCGACCTTCGCGGTGGGCTTTGCCTATCTGGGCTGGTGGCTGGCTCCGAGCCTCGGGGTCGCCGCGGCGGTCGGCTTCGTGGGCGGTGTGGGCAACGGCGTGCAGTGGGCCGCGTTGATCAGCGCCGTCCAGCGCCTTACGCCCGAATCGCTGCAAGGGCGCCTGATGAGCGCGGTCGAAGCGCTCGGGGCGATCTTTCCCGCGTTCGGCTACGTGATCGGCAGCGCGATCACCTCGGCGACAACGCCGCGAATCGCGCTGCTCGTGGCGGGCATCGGCGTGACGCTCGCGACGATCGCTTTCGCGCGCATCCCGATCCTCGCGATCGCCTCGCGATCGGCCGAGCGCGAGGGCGGGATGCCCGAAAAGCTCGCCGATTACGCCGCGCCAACGACCTAGCCCAGACCATCGGGGCCGCTCGTCCGGGAGTGCCGGCCCGACCGGGGTGGCGCGGACGACTCAAATCGTTTGGTCCAAGCGAAGCGCTCGCACCTTAAGGCCGACGCATGAGCGGCCGTTAAGCACCACAGGTACTCAAACGTGAGCTCAAAGCTGACCATCCGTGTATTTATCGCGCTCGAGGCAGTTGCCTTGGCGGCTTCGCTGGGCGTAAGTGCCTGGCTGTCAGACGCGCGCGAATGGGAGCCGCTGCCGCTGGTGATCCTGCTGTTCGCGCTCTCGCTCGGGGGGCGCAAGATCTGGTTCGTAACGATCCGCGGGCAGCACCTCGCCCCGGGATTGGTCGCGCAAGTGCTCGCGATGGTCGTGCTCGGCCCCGCGCCCGCGGTCGCGATGTCGGTGCTCGTCGCCGTGCTGATCTGCGTCGGGCGCGGGCTCTCGCCCTCAGCCTGGCTGAACAACCTCGCGGCTTTCGCGGTGTTCCCGCTCGTCGGCGGCGTCTTGACTCAGCTGGCGATCGGCGACGTCCACGACAAGGGCAACGCGCTCGCGCAGGGACCCCTCTTCGCGCTCGTCGTATTCGGTGTTTTCTTGATCGCGAACGCCGTGAATTTCCTCGTGATCGCACTCGATAACTGGCTGCTCGGCAACCAGCCGTTCTTCTCCCAGGTGCGTGAGACCTTCACGCCGATGCTGCCCGGCCAGACCGCGGCCGCCGCGCTCACGGGCATGCTCGCGGTGGCCTACACCAATCTCGGACTGCCGGTCGTGTTCGCGTCCGTGCTCGTCGTCGCGATCTTCCAGTACCTGCTCGTGGCGCTGCTGCGCTCCGAGGACCGGGCCGACCAGCTGGAGGCACGCACCGTGCATCTGGCCTCGTTGCAGCTCGGCGTGCTCACGACGCTGGTCGAGACACTCGCGCTGCGCGATCGCATGACCGCGCGCCATGCGGCCGCGGTTGCGCGCTACGCCCGGGCGCTTGCGAAAGAGGCCAACCTCTCCGAGGAGGAACAGGACCTCATCCACACCGCCGGGCTGCTGCATGACATCGGGAAGTTCGCGCTGCCCGACCGCATCCTCAAAGCCGAGGTCCTGTCCGACGAGGACTGGGCCGTGATTAGGCGCCACCCGCAGGACGGCGCGACACTCGTGGGGCGGCTCGACGGGTACGGGCCCGTCGCTGAAGCGATCCTCTACCACCTCGAGCGAGTCGACGGCGGCGGCTATCCCGCCGGGCTGATCGGTAACGAGATCCCGCTCGCCTCGCGAATCATCGCGATCTGCTCGACCTACGACACGCTGACCGCGCGCGAAACCTATCGCTCGCCGATGACCTCGCAGGACGCGATCGCGGAGCTGCGCCGGGCATCAGGCCGGCAACTGGACGCCGAGTTGGTCGAGAGCTTCGTCGCGATGATCGAGCGTGAGGGGTCACTGTCCTTCGCGCACGGCGACGACGCCGACTTCGAGGCCGAGCTCGCGTTCGAGCGTCGCGCCCGACAGATCGCAGCGGTTACCCCCGGCTAGACACCCCCGGCGCCGGTCCTCCTAGCCACCGGGCGCATCCAAGGTCAACGGGCTGCGGAGGCTACGGCACGGACAAAAAAAGGGCGCCGCACCAAACGGTGCGACGCCCTCAAGATTGAGGTCTCGTGGACCTCCCTGAAAACCCTATTTGTGGTAACGCACGGTTGTCTCCTTAACCCGTGGCCTCACGGCCCGAGAGGGCGGCACCGTCTGTCTCCATCCACGAGCCGCTGACGTCTTGAGTAGGTTCGAGGAGAATAGTAGCGGTATGAGCGGAAATGTCTAGGGCTGTCTACCCGTATGCAGGATTGCTTGCATTTGAAGCCCGAAATGCGGGATTTGCAGGCAGATTGCGCGCCGCCCATAGCCCCTTCAGCGCCTGATCACGGGGCAACTACGGCGGATCTAGAGGAATCGCGGGACGCGTCCCGACGCCCGGGGGCAAATGTCCACAAAGCTCAACGGCGCTCAACTTCCCGCCTGCGCCTGCCGAAGCAGCCCTTGGAAAGCAGCTCGCGGCCGCGGCCGATTGAGCCGAGATATGCGACCGAACGAGGCCATTTCATGACCACCAGCACCCTCCCCCGCAACAGTCGCCAGCTCGTCTTTACGAGCTCGCAGGCGGCCAGCTACCTGGGCGTCTCGCTCGCGACGATCCGCCGCTGGACCGACGCCGGGCACATCGGCTGCTACCGCACGCCCGGCGGGCAGCGTCGCTTCGCGCGCCAGCAGCTCGACGAGTTCATGAACTCCATGCACCGCGACGGGCAGTCCGAGCACGAGCACGACGCTCCCGGCGGGACCGGCGCGAAGGTCGCCTGAGCGCGACCGGCTTCAGCTGGCCAGCCGACCGAACTTCTCGCGCAGGCGCCGGTAGAAGGAGCTTCCGGGAAGCTGCGCGATCGTGCCGATCTCGCCGACGAAGCGCGCGTCGATCTGACCGCCGGCCGGGATCTCCCCGGCGGGACGCCCGTCGACAGCGACGTCCAACGGCTCGCCCGAACGGTTGTGGATCGTCAACCGATCGCCAGGCGCTACGACCAGCGCGCGCGCTGTGAGTGAGTGCGGCGCGATAAACGAGACCACGAAGCCTTCCACGCCCCAAGCCATCACCGGGCCGCCGTTCGCGAGGTTGTAGCCGGTCGAGCCCGCGGGCGTTGACACCACGAGCCCGTCGCAGCGAACGCTGCCTACTTCCTCACCCTCGATCGCATACGCGAGCTCCGCGACCCGCTCGCCGACCTTGCGGTGGATCGCGACGTCGTTCACCGCCGCTTGACCCGCGAGCCCCGGGTGCTCGACGTCCTGTTCGCGCTCGGAGGCTGCCTCGCGCGACGCGGGCGGCACGGGCGAATCCAGACCCTCCCCCGCGAGCACGATCGCCGGCAGCCGTAGTAGCTCGAACTCACCGTGTAGCGCGCGGCGCATCCCCTCGTCCAATTCCTCGGGCTCGACCGTCGCGAGGAAGCCGATCTCCCCGAAGTTGATCGCGAACACCGGGACCTCAGTACCGCGATAGATGCGCAGTGCCCTGAGAATCGTGCCGTCGCCTCCCAGCGCGATACAGAGCTCGACGTCGTCCTTGATCGATGCGTTCAGCTCAAGACCCGGTCGGTCCGTCAGCCCATGGCGGCGAGTCTCGCGCTCGTCGAGACGCAGCTTCACGTCGGCCTCGGCCGCGAGCTGTGCGAGCCGGAGCAGGGCAGGCGTCGTCTCCTCCGGGCGGCGGTGGGTGAACACCGTGAACTCTCTCATGGCTCAACCTCGCGCGCGCGGCACTGAAGCTCGCCCTCGGCGCCCCGCCCGACCAATAGCCCAGGTCGCCCGACACTTGGATCGGCGAGCCATATGAAGGTCTCCTGGTTGCCCTTCGGCCCTGGAAGTCCTGAGGAGCTGTAGGACACCACGCCCGCGTCCAGCGCCAACGCCGCCCGCCCAACCGCGATCAACGCGTCCCGGCGTGCGTCGGCGTCACGAACCACGCCGCCCTTGCCGACCCGCTCGCGGCCCACCTCGAACTGTGGCTTGATCAGCGCGAGCACGTCCCAGCCATCGGAGAGGCACCCCAGGACCGCGCTGAGAACCTTCTCCAGAGAGATGAACGAGACGTCGATCACCGCGAGGTCCGGTTCATAC
>Ga0335073_10013675_pt1 | contig 11383 bp, 12 predicted proteins | sample Lox_Sample_22_FD_207093 | JGI IMG/M metagenome (GOLD analysis project Ga0335073, IMG submission 207093) | Soil microbial communities from Loxahatchee National Wildlife Refuge, Florida, United States - Lox_Sample_2.2 | ecosystem: Environmental > Terrestrial > Soil > Wetlands | place: USA... | reverse complement strand
ACAATCGCAATCGTCCTCGCCGGCAGCAAGTCCCGCCGACGCAGCTTTGCCGACCGATAAAGACAAACTCAGCTACGCCATCGGCATGAATGTCGGCCGAGGCTTGCACCGCGACAAAATCGATGTCGACCCCAACCTGCTCCTGCGCGGCTTGAAAGACGCAATGGGCGGCGGCCAGACTCTGATGAGCGACGAACAGGCGCAGGCCGTCATCGTGCAGTTGCAGAACCAGCTGCGCCAGAAGATGCAAGCGCAGCAGGCGGAAGCCGGCCAAGCCAATAAGAAAGAGGGTGACGATTTTCTGGCGGCCAACAAAACCAAGCCGGGCGTCATCGTGTTGACCAGTGGATTGCAGTACAAGATCCTGAAAGAAGGCACTGGGCCGAAGCCGACCGCGAGTGATACGGTGAAATGCAACTATCGCGGCACGCTCATCAATGGCACGGAATTCGACAGCTCCGAGAAACACGGCGGCCCGGCGACCTTTCCGGTCAGTGGCGTCATCAAGGGGTGGACCGAAGCTCTGCAACTGATGCCGGTGGGATCCAAGTGGCAGCTCTTCGTTCCCCCGGACCTGGCGTACGGCGCGCGCGGCGCAGGCGGCGATATCGGGCCGAATGAGACCCTGATCTTTGACGTGGAGCTGCTGTCGATTGAGAAGAAGGATCAGAAATAGGGATGGACTGCCTTCGAGAACCTTTGTCGAAAATTATCGGTGTGGGTGCCCCGTTCTAGCCGTGCTTGGCTAGGGCGGGTTCACGCCAACTGCCCCACCTGGGCCAGGGGCCGGGCAGAATGGGGCACCCAGGATTTTCATTCCCGTGGCTGCGCTTCAGGCCCATGGACACTCAGGCAGGCACTCGTCGAATCCGCTACTGTGGCCTTCGCCGGTGGTAGATGGCGAACTCGTATCCGGGATTTGGTGGGAACAACTGGTTGATCCTACGCAGGCGTTCGGCGAGCGCCTCCGGCTTGAGCAGCGGGTAGTCGCGCTCGCGCAGGTCCTGATAGTCCACATCCAGATACAGCGACAGCAGGTACACCGCAATCGCGTCCGAGAAGGTCGCCAGCAGGTATTCGTGGCGCGCCTTCTCGGCCTCGGGACCGTTGGTGGTCGCCACCTTGCGCAGCTCGTAGGCGTCGAGCGAGGTCTCGCCGCGTGCCCGGCCTTCCACCTGCTTCCAGACGAGATCTGCGAACTCCTGCGAGACGCCCACGCAGTCCACGAAGTTGTGGCCCACGTTGATGAAGAACTCGAAGGCGATGGCGAAGTTGTCCTCCATCAGCCGCGTAGAGATGAAGACACACTGCGAATCGCCCAGCGTCTGATTGCGATGGCAGACGGCGCTGTCGGAGAGCTGCACGTCGTAGCGGTCGGCGATCATCGTCTCCTCGCCCAGGTTGAGCGTGAGCGGCACGAAGTAATACGCCTTGCGGTTCAGCGCCGCGGCGATGGTCCGCGGCACCGCGTTCACCATGCGCTCCAGGTCGGCCGTCCCGGCATTCACCTCGCCCATCACCGAGTAGCAGATGCCATTGGTCGCCTGCGTCACCGGCGCCAGGCGCACGATCTCGGCGGGCGTGCGAGTTATAGCTTGCGAGGTCGAAGCCATGAAATCTGATTGTAACGCACAGGCGGATCGGCATAGCGAGCTGCGGCTGAATCGGACGCGAGCTGCGCGTGCTTGCTGGTCCGCAGCACAGGCGTGTTGTGGCGTCTGACACTCCCCCGTCTTCGCGCTAGAATCTAAGCATGTCGTCTGCAGCTGTCGGCTCGCCCGAGCGTCACTCGAAGCCCGCGACCATTCTCGGCTCCGTGCTGCGCGTGCTGGTCGCCACCCTGCTCTTCACCGCCGGTGGCATGGGCGCGGGCTTGTTCCTGGGTATCATTGGCACGGTCGTTTATGGCATGATTGGGGGAAGGCAGATCGATATGACCAACGCCTATCGTCACGTTGCAATCCCGATCGCGCTTCTCGCCGGCTCCCTCGCACTCGTCGGCTCCACCGTCCTCGAACTGCGCTCGCGCCGAACACGAACATCCCTGTAGCACCCCGCACCGCTCTCGCTTCTATTTACAACCAGAATAGACAGGAGTACAGGAAACCTGTACGCTTGCATTGAGGGTTAACGAAAATGCCGGTTGAAACCACCTACACCAGCCTACGCGAGAGACTCGCATCGGTCTTGGATAAAGTCGCTAACGATCACGAGGTGGTCATTGTCCGTCGCCGCGGCGCAAAGGACGTGGCCCTCATCCCCGCGGATGAATTGGCTGGACTGCTCGAGACAGCACACTTGCTGCGCTCGCCGCGAAACGCACAGCGTTTGATGTCAGCGCTTGAGAACGTTCGCAAAGGCAAAGGGAAAAAGATGTCCGTCGAGCAATTGCGACGCGAGGTCGGGCTTGATACAACGCGCTGAACGGGACGCAGTTCTTGCACCCGAGTTTGTGGATGATCTCATTTACTGGGTGAGAACGGACCGAAAAGCCGCCCTGCGCGTGTTAGAGCTTCTGAATGCCATCTTACGCGATCCCTTTGAGGGAATTGGCAAGCCCGAACCACTGAAATTTGGGTTTGCTGGTTGCTGGTCGAGACGGATCACGCAGGAACACCGGTTGGTTTACCGGGTGCTGGAAAATCGAGTCGATTTTCTCCAAGCTCGCTATCACTACTAAGATCGTAAAAGCGCGACAAGTACGCGCAGAAATTGGAATTCATCATGCCCGAAACTATTCATGTGAAATTGCCCGACGGCAGCGTCAAAGACGTGCCGCGCGGGACCTCCGCCCTCGACATCGCCAAGAGCATCAGCCCGCGTCTGGCCGACGCCGCGCTGGCGGCGCAGATCAAGCCGCTGTCTTCCAACGGCGGCAACGGACATCACCCTGCGTCTTCCGAAAAGTCCGCGGCCGCGGCTGCTACCGCCTCGGCGCACGCTCCTTCGCCCGATGGCCCGCGCTTGGTCGATCTCGTGCGTCCGCTGGAAGACGACGCCGAACTGCGCATCCTCACCGATCGCGATCCCGAGGCGCTCGAAGTCTATCGCCACTCGTCGGCGCACCTGATGGCCGCGGCTGTCCTCGAGCTCTTCCCCGAGACCAAGCTCGGCCACGGCCCGGCGACCGAGTCCGGCTTCTTCTACGACTTCTATCGCGAGAAGCCGTTCACGCACGAAGACCTGGAAGCGATCGAGAAGAAGATGCAGGAGCTGGTGAAGCAGGATCTGCCCTACGCGCGCGAATTCCTGCCGCGCCAGGAAGGCCTGGAGCGCTTCAAGTCGGAAGGCGACTTCATGAAGTGCCACTTCATCGAGCAGTTCACCGCGCCCGACGAGAAGATTTCCATCTACAAGACCGGCAAGTTCACCGACTTCTGCCGCGGGCCGCACATCCCGTCCACCGGGCGCATCAAGGCGTTCAAGCTGCTCAACATCGCCGGCGCCTACTGGCTGGGCGACGAGAAAAATCAGCAGCTCCAGCGCATCTACGGCACCTCGTTCTTCTCGAAGAAGGACCTCGACGACTACCTGCACAAGCAGGAGGAAGCGAAAAAGCGCGACCATCGCTTGCTGGGCAAGCAGCTCGACCTGTTCTCCATTCAGGAGCTGGCCGGGCCGGGGCTCATCTTCTGGCATCCCAAGGGCGGGCTCATCCGCAAAGAGATGGAAGACTGGATGCGCAACGAGTACCTTAAGCGCGGCTACTCGCTGGTGTGCACTCCGCACGTGGCGCGCGTCGATCTGTGGAAGACCTCCGGCCACGAGGGCTACTACGCGCAAAACATGTTCACGCCCATGGAACTGGACGACGCGAACTATCGCATGAAGCCGATGAACTGTCCGTTCCATATCCTCATCTATAAGGACTCGCTGAAGTCGTATCGCGACCTGCCGGTGCGGCTGGGCGAGATGGGCACCGTCTATCGCTACGAGCGCTCGGGCGTGATGCACGGCCTGCTGCGCGTGCGCGGCTTCACCCAGGACGACGCGCACATCTTCTGCACCCCGGAGCAGATCGAGGACGAGATCAGCGGGTGCGTCGACTTCGCCCTGGCCGTGCTGCACACCTACGGCTTCGAGCGATACGAGGTTGAGCTTTCCACCTGGGACCCGAACGATCGCAAGACCTTCATCGGCAGCGAAGAGCAGTGGCAATCGTCAGAGGCGTCGCTGAAAAACGTGCTGGAGCGGCGAGGCATCCCGTACAAACTCATTCCCGGCGAGGCGGCGTTTTACGGCCCGAAGATCGACATCAAGCTAGTCGATGCGATCGGCCGCCTGTGGCAGCTTTGCACCGTACAGTTCGACTGGAACCTGCCGCAGCGCTTCGACCTGGAGTACGTCGGCGAAGACGGCAAGCGCCATCAGCCTCTGATGGTGCATCGCGCGCTCTACGGCTCCATCGAGCGCTTCTTCGGCGTCCTCATCGAGCACTACGCGGGAGCGTTCCCGGTGTGGCTGTCGCCGGTGCAGGTGGTCGTCATTCCCATCGGCGAGAAGCATCACGAGTACGCTCAGGCTGTCGGCGAAAGGGTCAAGTCCGCTGGCGTACGCGTCCACGTCGATCTGCGCAACGAAAAGATGAACGCCAAAATCCGCGAGCACGCGCTCCAGAAAGTCCCGTTCCACGTACGCGTCCGTGGCCAGGAAAAGGCGGAGGGATCGGTGAAGGCCGAAGCGTTTGTGGATCGCGTGAAGGGCCTGATAGAAAGCAAGGCTGCCGGCTTACATTGATTTCGAAGTGCCGGCTCCCATTCTCCGCACCAGCAGCATGGTCTGGTCGTCCTGTTGTTTGCCCTGGCGCAGAGCCAGCTCGTGGATGTTGCGAAAGATCTCCGGCAGGGGGGCATCGCACGAGTGACGGAATGCAGCCTTCACAGGCTCGCTACCCAGTTCGACTCCCATCGGGTTGGAAGCCTCGGTGATCCCGTCGGTAAGCAGCAAGAGAATATCTCCCGGTTGACACTCGAGCTCTCGGGCGCTGAAGCTTTGTTGCGGAAGAATGCCCAGGGGCAGGTCGGATGAGCTGTATTCACCAACCTCGCCATCGCGCCGTCGGAAATGCAGCAGCGGCGGATGTCCTGCCAGTACCAAGCTTAAGCGGTCCGCGCGCGCATGTATGAAACCTGCGGTGACAAACATGTTGCTGGTTTTCAACGGGTACAAGGTTTCGTGAACTCCCGCCACAAGACTCGAAGCGTCGCATCCGGACACCATTCGCGTCCGCACTGCGGCTTTGAACATCGCCATCAACACCCCGGGCGTAACGCCGTGCCCGGAAACATCGGCAACGTAGGCCATCCACTCGTCACCGCTTTCGACGAAATCAACCAGATCTCCGCCAACTTCTCCGCTCGGTATTGACGCGCCATAGATCTCGAATCCTGCGACGCGCCGCTCAATGGCCGGCACCAAGGCCTGGTGGAGTTCGCGAGCCAGAGCAATCTCCGCATGAGCGCGGAAGTAACGCGTGCCTTCGCGAGAAAAGAAAAACATGAAGAAAGCGTATCCGGCAGAGAGGGTAAGAGCTCCAACTTGTCCAAGAACCACGAAACGCATGTGCAGCGGCGAACTAATGGGCACGGCCGGACGACTGTGTGCCATCATACGATTCAGCCAGATTGCCGCGACCACAGTCGCAGCGATCAGGAAAGGCATAAACACATATTTTCCACGTACTGCCGAGGCAGCCAGCAGGCTTGCCGTCAGCCCCCAATAACATACGTAGGCTAAGGACTGTGGCAGATCCGGCGGAGCCGCCTCCGTCATCAGGTTGAGGATGCCAATACTGGCGAATAGGCAGAAGACGGCGGCGTAGAGCAGAATCAAAGATGACCGCGGCACGCTTTTCCAGAACTGATTGCGGCGGCGATGCGCATCCAACCCGGACTGGAAACGTGCGCTGAGCCTGGAGATGGTAGACGAGCGTGCGATGGATTTTCCCCTCAGAGCACCGTATCTTACATGACATTTCACTTCCGCCTTTCGTGTATTGACCATCTATCCATATCAACGATATGGTTCCCCATATGAAGACCACCCTCAACGTTGACGACACGGTCATGGCCCAGCTCAAGCGCGAGGCGACGCGGCAAGGGCGAACCATGTCGGAACTGGTTGCGAAACCTGTTCCGGGCACAGAAGAAAACCGCCGATCTGCGGCCGCTGCCGGTCTTCCCAACGGCGGCGCTCTGGTGGATATTGCTGATCGGGAGGCGTTGTACCATGCGATGGAAGGCAGATAGAAGTTGGTCCTCGTCGATAGACCGCTGCCGTCACCAACCCATCTGTCGCATCCGTCCAAGGATGATCGCGGGATAGTGATTCATGCGCTCGGGCCGTCGCTTCAGCGGCGCGGGCAGGACGGCGGCAAGGTGTGCTGCGTCTTCGCTTCCGATGTGCCGCGCCGAGGTCCGGTAGTAAGCGCGGCTCGCGGCCTCGGCGCCGTAGATGCCGGGCCCCCATTCGACGATGTTGAGGTAGAGCTCCAGGATTCGCCGCTTGCCGAGGACGAATTCCGCCACGGGCACGAGCGTGGCTTCTGCGCCTTTGCGAAGGACCGAGCGGCCGGTCCCAAAGAACAGGTTCTTCACCAGTTGCTGTGTGAGGGTGGAGGCCCCGCGCGCTCGCTCGCCCTCCAGCCTGTCTTCGGCAGCGATTTGAATTTCGTGCCAATCGAATCCGTGATGCTGATAGAAGCGCCCATCCTCCGCCGCGATGACCGCGTGCTGGAGATCGGGCGAGATTTGCGCGAGCGGAACGAATCGATAGCGCTTCTGGTACGGCGTTTGATGAATCCAGGATTGTAGCCGCCGCTGCGCCTGCACCGCGGTTGTCGGCGGATCGATCCACCGAAAGGCAACCAGCAGTAGAGCCGCGAATGCCCAGAGAGCCAGCGCTGCCACGGCCAGCCAGCGAAGAAATGACCGGACGGAGATCTTCCGAAGCCGCGTCCTGGCGAGTATCGCGCGAGAGCTCACATCCCAGAATACCGAAGCCGGGCGCCCCACTCATCGAGCTTCTGGATGAATTTGCATGCTGACCAGATACTTGAGAGCTCGGAGGCATTGCACCTCGGCGATGCCAATGTCCTGGTCGAATGCTGCCGCCGCCCATTCTTATCTCGCAATCTGGCTTACACATGGTAAGATGCATCTATGGATAAGGTTACGGTTTCATCCAAGGGCCAGATCGCCATCCCGAAGCCGGTTCGCGAAGCGCTCAATCTAAAGGAGGGCTCGAAGCTCAATCTCGAAGTCCGCGGGCAGGAGATTGTGCTATCGAAGGGCGACGCCTGGAGAAACCTGAAGGGTGCCGCCGCTGACATGCCTGACCTGATGGAGAAGTTCGCAGCTTTTCGGAAGGAGGAGCGCGAACGTGAAGACCCGCGTCCTTGACACGTGGCCCATTCTCGAGTGGATGAATCGCAGACAGCCCGCGACGGACGCAGTCGAAAGGCTTTGGGACGAATCTCTTGCCGCCAGTGCGCGCTTATTCATGAGCGCTATCAATGCCGGCGAAGTGTATTACTTCCTTCGGAAAACGCACAGCGAAGGGCTTGCGGAGTCTTGGCGCGCCCTCTCCACGACGGTGCCCGCGACGATTGAGGTGCCAACCGCGGATGAGATCTGGGACGCGGCGCTTCTCAAAGGAAAATATCCAATTGCGTACGCGGACGCATTCGCCGCGGCCCTGGCGCAAAAATATCGGTGCCCGTTGGTGACCGGCGACCCTGAGTTTCGATCTATTCCAGACCTGGAACTGGAGTGGATCGGGCGCCAATAGTGCGCCAGTCACGACATCCCACAATGTAGGATATAGCTTTTCCCCACCTGCCACTCAGGAAAGCGTTGTGTTGCCGTGAGCGAAAAGTCTCGGCGTCAGTCTGTCCCTTCTCTTCGCGCCCCAAAATACTTGCGAATGCCAATGGCGTTGTACTGACCCCACGGCCCGTTGGCGCCGAGCCACGCGCCGCCCAGCGGCTGGTCGCGCGAGCCGAAGCGCACGATCGTCGGATGGTTGGTGTAGCGGAACTGGAAGCGTTTCGGCAGATCGATGCCCACACCCCACTTCACTTCCATGCCGATCCCGGTCCACGACCAGGTGTAGCGCACCTGCGGCAGGTTGTTGCCGAAGAGGAAATTCGGCTCGTAGAAAACCATGATGCGCCGCGCGATAGTTTGCCCAATGGGACGCAGCTCCAGACTGCCCGAAATCTGGTAGCGAGCGAAGGCGCTGCAAGGCGCGTTTCTGCCGCCGAACTGCGGCGCGCCCGCGTCGGCCGCGCAAAGATTGGGATCGATCTCGTTATGCGGCGGCGCGATGTCGAACTGCGCCCAGCCGTAGTACCAATCCTTGGGAAAGAACAGGCGGTCGGCCTGCGGCGGCGAGCTCGCCTGGGAAGTGGACGACGATTGCGTAACCGTTGCGGTCGAAGTCTGCGACCAGGCGCCGCAGGAACAGAAGAAGAGCACGAGCAACGCCAGCAGGCGCTTCATTCAGCCTCCGCAAATTGCTTGATGGAATGCTCTGACAGCATATTCGCTCGCGTCAGGATGCGAAAGAGCTTTTCGATAAGAGGTAAACTGCGGCCCTTTAGATTTGTCAAGGGCTTCGCCCGCGTGGAGGGACCTGCTGTTCGCGCGAACAGCGCACAAGCACGCGCAAACAGCAGGTCCCCTCGGCTTCGCTCGGGGCAGGTCCTTCGACTCCGCGCCCGGCCGACTCGCAAAGACGCGAGTCGGAAAATACGCGGGCACACCGCTCAGGATGACACCTGCTTAGAACTTTGGCAGCCATGCAACTGACAACCGACAACTGCCTCATGTTATCCTCCGCATCGCATGTCCTACCGCTCCAGCGCCACCGCCGCCCTGCTGCTGCTCACCGCGCTCAACTTCCTCAACTACATCGACCGCAACGTGCTCTACGCGGTGCAGCCGCTCATCCAGCATGAGTTCCATCTCACCGACGAGCAGATCGGCTTCCTCACCTCGGCCTTCTTCGTCTGCTACATGGTCGCGTCGCCGCTCATCACGCCGCTGGCCGACCGCTACTCGCGCCGCTGGATCATCGCCCTCGGCGCATTCGTCTGGAGCGCGGCCACCCTGCTCAGCGCCGTCACCCACACCTACGACGAGCTGCTGCTCCGCCACGTCATCGTCGGCATCGGCGAGGCTACCTTCGTCGCCATCTCGCCCGCGCTGCTCGCCGACCTCTATCCCGAAAACGTCCGCGGCCGCGTCATGGGCTTCTTCTATCTCGCCACGCCGGTGGGCAGCGCGCTGGGATACATCGTCGGCGGCTATCTCGGACACCGCTATGGCTGGCGCGCACCGTTCATGATCTCGGCGCTACCGGGATTCGTGCTGGGCGCGGCGGTGCTCGGGCTGCGCGAGCCCACGCGCGGCGCCAGCGATCACCTGGCCGACAGCGTCGAGCGCGGCTCCCTGCGCGGCCTGATGCGCAACAAGGCGTACTGGAGCATCACCCTGGCCGCCTCGATGATGACCTTCGCCATCGGCGGCCTGCAAGTCTGGATGCCGACCTTCCTGGTGCGCATGCGTCACCTGCCGCTCGATCGCGCCAACACCATCTTCGGCAGCATGACGGTCATCTCCGGCACGGTCGCAACCCTGTTCGGCGGCTGGCTCGGCGACCGCCTGCTGCGCCGCACGCCCGCGGCCTATCAACTGGTGTCGGGGGTCGGCATGGCGCTCGCCATCCCGCCGATCGTCATCGCCATCTACAGCCACGGCCCGGCCATGTTCCCGGCCATCTTCATCGGCGAGTTCTTCCTGCTGCTGAACACCGCGCCGCTGAACGCCGCGACGGTCAACTCGGTGAGCGCCAGCATCCGCGCCACCGCGCTGGCGATCAACGTCTTCACCATCCACCTGCTGGGCGACGCCTTCTCCCCCACCCTGATCGGCTACATCTCCGATCGCACCAATCTGGAAACGGGCCTGACCTCGATGATCGTGGCCGTAGCCATCTCGGCGGTGGTGCTGTTATATGGGATGAGATTCGCGCCGAAAATCAGCCATCAGCAATTAGCAGCTAGCAATTAGCAATTAGCGATGAGCCGCGAGCCACGGGCCGTGAGGCGCGAGCTACCAGCGGCGAGCAATTACACCAGTTTCAGAGTAGGTGTAGTCCGTTTTGAAAGGGCACGCCTTCAGGCGTGCCGCAACAGGGACGAATAAAGTCGGCTTTAAACTAGCCGCTGAGAGGACGTCCCTCCGCGCCTAAAGGCGCGCCTTCTACGTGTCGGGACGACACGGCTGGAAGCCGTGCCCTTTCAAAGCCGGGGATACAGTAAGTCTGAAAATGCTCTAGCACTTCATAATTGGTACAACGCCAGCCCTGTTATGGCCGCGATTCTGGAGAAGTCGCGGTCGAGGGTGAAAAGGCTGGCGCGATATTCGAGCGCGATGGCCGCGATTAACGTGTCGATGGTGGTGAGCGAGACGCCCTTGGCTCGCGCGGCGCGGAAAATCGCAGCCGCCTCGCGATACGTCGCAAAGCCTCTGGGCTCCAGCAGGTCCCATTGCGCCAGGAACCCTGCGATGGCGGCGGCGTCTCGGGTACCACCACTCCGGTCAGGGCGAAGGGTTCACTGTCCTGGATCATGCGGCGCAGTTCACGGCCGGCGGGTCCCGGAGACGAGCGGAAGAAGTCCACCCAGACCGAGCTATCCACCAGGATCACACGCGATTTCTCCGCGAGGCCTTGAGGTCGCCCTGCCAAATCCCGCGGCCATAGTAGCGAAGCATGCCCTTGCGGGTCTCGGAGCGGACGAGCAACTCGAGAGCTTTGTCCACAATCTGGCGCTTGGTCTTGAGGCGGGTGAGCTTGCGCGCCTGGCGGATGAGGCTGTCGTCGATGTCGATGTTGGTCCGGCTCATGGGGAAAGAATACACCAGTTTAGGAGAATCTTGTGCATCATTGGCGCAAGAAAGCCCGAGCTAGCGCTCGAGCCTGTGTCGCCGCTGAAGCGGCTCAGTCGTAATGGTCACTGGCGGACGCGAACCTGAAGGTTCGCTCTACCCAACGCCGGGTGCCCCGTTCAAGCCGGGTGCCCCCGTTGAAGCGACGCCGGGTGCCTGGTTCAAGCGAAGCTTGAGCGGGTGTTCCAGATATGAACGATGGTCTTCGAGATACCAACGAAAAGCCCCACTCAAGGCCAACCGAAGGCCTTGAATGGGGCACCCGTCTTTATTGTCCCGTCTTTATTGTCCCGTCTTTATTGTCCCGTCTTTATTGTCCCGTCTTTATTGTCCCGTCTTTATTGTCCCGTCTTTATTGTCGTCAGTCGACGCGGGGCTGAAGCTCTCCCACTCAAGCCCAAAAAATGGGCTTGAATGGGGCACCCGTTTTC
>Ga0335073_10013674_pt1 | contig 11384 bp, 11 predicted proteins | sample Lox_Sample_22_FD_207093 | JGI IMG/M metagenome (GOLD analysis project Ga0335073, IMG submission 207093) | Soil microbial communities from Loxahatchee National Wildlife Refuge, Florida, United States - Lox_Sample_2.2 | ecosystem: Environmental > Terrestrial > Soil > Wetlands | place: USA... | reverse complement strand
TCTCCGTACTCCATCCGCATCGTCTCTGACATTCTTGAATCCAACGGCTCATCTTCGATGGCCTCTGTTTGCGGCGCAAGCCTCGCGCTCTTCGACGCGGGCATTCCGCTCAAGGGCGCCGTTGCCGGCGTGGCCATGGGACTCGTAAAGGAAGGCGACGACTACGCCATCCTTACCGACATTGCCGGAGCCGAAGACCACTACGGCGACATGGACTTCAAGGTTGCCGGCACACGCAAGGGCATTACCGCTCTGCAGATGGACATCAAGATCGGTGGCCTCACTCGCGAGATCCTGCAGCAGGCCATGGAGCAGGCGCGCAGCGGCCGCCTCTTCCTCCTCGACAAGATGGATGCCGTCATCGACGGGCCGCATCAGGAGCGCTCGCAGTACGCTCCGCGCATCGAAACTATCCAGATTCCCACCGACAAGATTCGCGATCTGATCGGCAAGGGCGGCGCCACCATCCGTGGCATTGTCGAGCAGACCGGCGCCAAGATCGATGTCGACGACTCGGGCCGCGTCAGCGTCGCCTCCAGCGATGCCGAAGGGCTCAAGAAGGCGCTCGCCATCATCAACGACATCACCGCGGTTCCTGAAGTTGGCAAGACCTACCTGGGCAAGGTCGTTCGTCTCGCCGAGTTCGGCGCATTTGTCGAACTCTTCCCTGGCACAGACGGCCTTCTGCATATCTCTGAGATCGCCGAGCATCGCGTCAAGGAAGTGAAGGACGAACTGCGCGAAGGTGATCAGGTGATGGTCAAGGTTCTGGCCATCGAAGGCAATCGCATCAAGCTCAGCCGAAAGGCCCTCATTAAGGAGCAGCGCGCCAAGCTCGCGCAAGCCGCACCCGCCGGCGAAGCATCGGAAGAGCAGGCGGAAACACCTGCTGCACCGCCTGCTCCCTCACGGCCGCGTCACGAGTACGATGAGCGTCAGCCCCGATCCAACCAGAGCACTATCCTGATTGAAGGCGGCGACGACTTCGACGAAGATGAGACCGAGGAAATTGACGAAGAGAACGAGCCGAACTTCAACCGCGCTGACGGAGTGCCCGTTACGGCAGGTGGTCCCCAGAACAGCGGGGGCGGCCGTCCCGGACCAAACAATAATCGTCGGCGTCGGCGTCGGCGCGGCGGCCGTGGTCCCGGCAGCGGTGGTGGTCAGGGCTGAGGTCCGCTGTTATTTCAACGAATTGAAAAGCCCCCGGAGCGTTATGCCGGGGGCTTTTGATTTCTGTAAATCTTCGCTTGCTCCGGGCTGTGCAAGCAGATTGCCGCCTGGCAGCGCAAACGTCATCACGCCAGATGCCTTCCAGCCGTCAGCCGGAAGTCCGTGGGCAGATCTGTCTGACTCTGCGATCGCCCATGAATCTTTTGTTTGGCGTCGTCAATGGAGCCGCGCATTTCATTCTTCTGGTTGTACATGCGCAGATCCGCTGCAACGCAGAGACCTTCCATGTCCGTGGCATCGTCAGGAAAGAGTGCGACGCCAATGCTGGCGCCCACCCAGACTGGCCTTTCTCTAATGATGAAGGGCTCATTCAGACGCTCCAGCAAGGTCATGGCGACTTGTCCGGCGCTCGCTCGATCTGTCGTGTCCTCAAGGATCAGAGAGAATTCATCCCCACCTGTCCGCGCTACGGTATCGGAGTTCCGAATGCGGCTCGTGAAGATTGCGCCAACTTCCTTCAACAGCGTGTCGCCGGCCTGATGCCCCAGAGAATCGTTCACCTGCTTGAACTGGTCCAGATCGACGACCAGCAACGCCGCTCTGGTGCCTGTACGGCGAGCTCGTTCCAGCGCAGACGTCAAACGGTCCAGAAATAGCCTCCGGTTAGGAAGGCCTGTCAGCTCATCGTGTAGCGCCAGATACCGGTTATGTGCTACCTGGTCCTCCAGCAACAACAGCATCATGCCGACCGCGACGATGTACTTCGGCAGATTCCATACCTCGGACTCAGGGTTCGCCGCCGGGTTGATCGCCAGGATTAACGGCGCAAATACAAAGACCAGCGCCCATCCGAAGAAGCCGAAGATCGTGATCAGCGCCCCTGCCGTCATGCGGCGGTATGCGTACCACACGTGAAGACAGCAGCCAAAATACACGGCAAATAGAAGGCCGTTCAGTGCCAGGTCGCCCCCATTGCCGGGCCGATGCTGAAAAATCAGCAGAAACACAGACAGCGTCGAAAAAAGACCGACCACAATCCACCGCAGCGCATGCTGAAAGCGCGGAGACACATACAGCGCAAGTGTCAAGGGAATTCCGCCGAAAGCGATTGAGATCGGAGTCAGCGCCCAATCCAGCGTCGGGCTTGCATTCAGTACATAAACGTAAAGTGTGCTCGTCGCAATCAGCGAAAACAGCATCCACTTCGACGACTGTTCGTTGCGGTAGGGCACCGAGGCGTACATGAATAAAATTCCCGCGTCGACCAGCGCAGCCAGGCCGACATTCGCCGCAAACAATCCCGCGTTGCCCGGCCACGAGAGCATCATGAATGCCGCAAAGTGCAGGGTGATCAGGAGCCATCCCCACAGCCAGAGACGCGAGACAGAACTCTCCCCTCTGCGCGCTACAGAAGCAAACGCACACGTCAGCGCCGCCACGGCCGCCAAATCGGGAAGTTTCGCCCAGTCCAATGTACTTACTCCTGATGAGAAGCCTTTGCAAATAGTTTAAAGTCGATTGGTTTCCTTGCCCCTATAACTCTTTGGTGCAAAACCTTTGAAACGCAAAACTTGCGTAATACCACGTCACCTTCAAGCCACTCGTAATTCTTTGGATGACCATTCGAAGAACTTCGGCTGCCCGACTATTAACTCAACTAAACTCAAGTGGATGGCAGCGAGCCTCTACATCGTCGTTGAAGGCGAGGACCCGGGTTTTGACATCTTCGTTAACGGGCATGCGCTTGCCCGTAACGAGGAGGCTCTTCACCGGATTGCGACTACCCTCAGGGTCAGTCCGCTTCTTGATTTTTTCTCCGCAGACATCAACTCGATGGCTCTGCTTCTCGACCAGGGCTCCGGAGACCCCGAATGGGCCGATCATCTCCCTCAACCCCAGTGGTTCTTAGCCACAGACGGCCTCACAACTGTTCGCGCTCTGACAGGCTTCCTTAAATCCACGCCCGCGGCACTCGGATCCGAAACTCGCCACGTCCTCAGCGATCTCGCCGAGTATGAGCGCGTCCTTCACAAGACCGCTTTGTATAATCTGCGCTGGCACCTCGCCGTCAGCTGGCGCTGAGTATTTATCCAGCGCTCAATCCGCAGCGGCCTCATCGTTCTTGGCAGGAAAAATATTCCCCAGCCGCTGAATCTCCGCACCCACACTCCGCAGCTTCTCTTCAATTCTCTCGTAGCCGCGATCCATGTGATACACGCGATCCAGAATCGATTCGCCGTCGGCTACCAGCGCCGCCAGCACCAGCGATGCCGAAGCACGCAGATCAGAACACATCACCGCCGCCGCGCTCAACGGCGTCCTCCCGCGCACGGTTGCTGTGCGCCCATCCACTTTGATATTCGCGCCCATCCGCACCAGTTCCTGCACATGCATGAATCGGTTCTCAAAGATGTTTTCCTTCACCAGGCTTACGCCCTCGGCCTGTGTCGCCAGCGCCATATACTGCGCTTGCATGTCGGTAGGGAATCCCGGATACTCCTCGGTCGAAATATCGGCTGCCTTCAACCTTCCGTCCGACTGTACGCGCACCGTGTCCGGCTTCACGACCTCGACCTTAGCGCCCGCCTCTTCGAGCTTCGCCATCACAGAGCGCAGATGATCCGGATTGCAATCCGCCACCTGAAGATCGCCTGATGTGATCGCACCTGCCACCAGAAATGTCCCTGCCTCAATCCGGTCAGGATGAATGCGATAGGTCCCACCGTGCAGGTTCGTCACGCCCTGCACTCGAATCGTCGATGTGCCTGCGCCCTCGATCTTTGCCCCCATCGCCGTCAGCAGAGCGGCTACATCCGTTACCTCGGGCTCCCGCGCGCAGTTCTCCATTATGGTCTCGCCTTCGGCCAGCACTGCGGCCATGAGCAGATCCTCAGTACCCGTCACCGTGATCTTGTCGAAAACCAGGTGTGCACCCTTCAGCCGCTCCGCCCGCGCCTCCAGATAGCCGTGCTCCTGCACAATCGTGGCGCCCATCTTCTCCAGGCCTTTGATATGCAGGTCGATCGGCCTTCCACCGATCGCACATCCACCCGGCATCGCCACCCGGGCCATCCCCGTGCGCGCCACCAGCGGCCCCAGCACCAGCGAACTTGCGCGCATCGTCTTCACGATCTCGTACTTCGCGACAGGGTCGGAAAGTGTGCGGCAACTGATCGTGATGCGATGGTGGTTCGCGCCGGAACCAGCCTCGACTGTGGCCCCCATTGAAGCCAGCAGTTTCCGCTCTGTCGCGATATCGCGCACCTGCGGAATGTTTTCCAGCGTCACTTCTTCTTCGGTGAGGATGGCCGCAGCCATGCAGGGCAAAGCAGAGTTCTTGGCGCCCGATACGCGTATTGTTCCCACCAGCGGATTTCCGCCGCGAATGACAAACTTGTCCATCAGCTACGAGCTTCTCCTGATCCTTCAGTCTAAATTGCAGACGCAGAACTGCGGCGCGCGCATCAGCGCGGAAAACAAGGCTAATCAGGATTGTCGGTGCAGGGAAGCGAGACCTCTATAACTCCAGGACGTTATCTTCAATCGCCAGTCGGACATTGCCATCCGACTTGGCCAGCCGGCGGACAGCCTCCGGCTTATCGACCTTGGCCTTCAGCATCACCAGCGCCACCGGCACGCTGCGTCCCGCGCACTTGATCGTCTCCACGGCCGTGGCGCGATCGATCGCACAGGCGTTCATCAGGATGCGGATGCCGCGCTCCACCAGCTTTGAATTCTGCATGTGCACGTTGACCATCAGGTTCTCGTACACATAGCCCAGCCGAGTCATCGCGCCAGTCGTGATCATGTTCAGGATCATCTTCTGCGCAGTACTGGCCTTCATGCGGGTTGACCCGGAGATGACTTCGGCGCCCACCTCCGCCACAATCGCCACATCGGCGGCCGCCGCAATCGGAGTGCCGTGGTTGCAGGTCACCGCCGCAGTCTTCGCTCCGCGTGCCCGCGCGTAAGCCACTGCTGCTACCACATACGGAGTGCGGCCCGACGCCGAAACGCCAATTACGACATCTTTGCGGGTCGGCCGCCTGCGGGCGATGTCCCGCTGGCCCAGCTCTTCGGAATCCTCATTAACCTCGACTGCCGAAGCCAGCGCCTTTGGCCCTCCGGCCATGATGTATTGAATCTGCCCCGGCGCCGTTGAGTAAGTCGGGGGACACTCCGACGCATCCAGCGCCGCAATCCGTCCACTCGATCCCGCGCCTATATAAATGAGGCGTCCGCCATCGCGCAGGCTGCGCGCCACCTGGTCTATCATCTGGGCAATTTCAGGGAGAGCTTTCTTGACCGCCGCCGCCACCTTCCCATCTTCGTGGTTGATGATCCGGGCAATCTCAAGTGCGGATTTTGTATCAAACCCCTGAGAAGCCTCGTTCTGGCTCTCGGTGGTTAGTTGCTGAAGCAGGGAAGCCGGATCGATCTTGGCTTCCTCTTTTTTGTGTGCTTCGGTCACATCCTGTGTCGTCGTGCTGGTAAGCATCGAGTCTATCCCCAGCCTTTGATTGTATCTCTAAACCACGCAAGGCCCTACTGAATTCGACGGTGGCGAATTCCGCCCGTAACCAGTGTTCGCGCCATCAAAGCAACGCCTCCCGGACCGCATCGTGAAAGGCTGGTCGCACCATGCGAATCTGCTGCGCACTGCGATCCGGCCACGTCCGATTCGTCAACAGTACAACTGCCACTCCCGCATCGAGATCGATCCACAACGAGCATCCGCTGTACCCCAGATGCCCGATCGAGTACTTCGAAAAATGACGCCCCGACGATGACTCCTCCGACGGCGTATCCCAACCCAAGGCGCGCGAACTTCCCGCTGGGGCCTGTCGCTCTGCGAACACGTCAACGGTCTCGCGCGTGAATAGGGGGGCGTCCCCTGCGGGCTTTGCCTTACCAAACGCCACGAGAATCTCCGCAGCAAACCGCAACACATCCGGCACACTTGAGAACAGGCCGGCGTGTCCTGCCACGCCTCCAAGCCGCCAGGCATTCTCGTCCTGCACCTCGCCCTGGATCCGCCACTCCCGCAGAGCCGCGTTCTCCTCGGTCGGCGGAATCGATGACCGCAACGCAGGCTCGGGCCTGAACCGCGTCGAATTCAGACCGAGGGGATCGAAGATCTCGCGCCCCGCCCAGTGCGCCAGCGAGTCGCGCGTCAGCACCTCCAGCGCTTTGCCCAGCAGGATGAACCCGATGTCCGAGTACTCACTCCGGGTACCCGGCTCCGCCTCAACTGGCATCTGCAGGCTCGCCCGCAGCAGCGCCTCCGGCGTATGTTCCGTCCGAAACATCTCCACATAGCCAGGCAGCCCGGAGTTATGCGCCAGCAGGTGGCGCAGCTTCACATGACGGGCCCGGCTGCCCGGCTCCCTGCCGATCACAAACCCCGGCAGCAGCTCCCCCAGCGGAGTATCCAGATCGAGCAGTCCCCGCTGGTGCAGCAGCATAGCGCAGGCCGTCGTCGCCATCACCTTCGTGACGCTGGCGATGTCATACATCGTCTCCGGCCGAACAATCTGCGACCCCTCCTCATAGGTAAATTTGCCCAGCGCCCCCTGCAGCACCACCGACCCATCTGCCAGCACGCCGTACGCGCATCCTGGAAAGGCTCGTTCCGCAACGGCGTCCATCAGCACGTGCCGGGCCCGGTCAAATCTCTCATCCTGGCTTGAATCCGCAATGGTTTTCTGTCCCAGAGAAGTCATCGTTGTCTTGCATCCTAAACCCAATTTCGAGGCAATGCTGTGCGACAGTCTCCCTTCGTCATTGCAAAACCTCGCGCTATCTTGGAATGCGATAAAGCGTCTATCGTATAGAGCAGTAGCAAGGGAGAACTCAATGCCTCTGTCCGCCCGGCGATTGGCAGGAGCAGCATTTGCCGTCCTCGTGACAACTGTGCCGCCAATCGCGCTTGCCGAAGCCGCAGCCCAGACGCCTCAGAGCTCGCAACCCTCAGCGCAAACCCAGCCGGCAGCAAACTCCCCAGCCATCGATCCGCAGCCTCAGGCCGCGCTGGCAACGCCACCGGCGCGAAAGACCTATACCGTCCCCGCTGGCACCAAAGTCCTTCTCCAACTCCGCAGCTCCATCAATACCCGCAGCGCCAAGCCTGGCGATGGTGTCTACCTCGCTTCGGCATTTCCCGTCGTCGTCGGCAACCGCGTCATGATTCCGGCCGGCGTCTATGTCCAGGGAGTTGTCGATCGCGTCCAACGTGCCGGACGCGTCCACGGCAAGGCCCAGCTCGATATGCACTTCACGTCCATCATCTTTCCCAACGGCACCGTGGTCGAGATTCCCGGTATGGTCAACAGCCTTCCGGGCGCGCGCAAGCAGCAGGTAAAAGATGACGGCGAAGGCACCATCCAGCAGGACAGCGACAAAGGCCGTAACGCCGAAAAGACTGCCGAGATCGCCATCCCCACCGGCGGCACTATCGGTTCCATCGGCGGACTCGAGTCCGGCCATCCCCTCGCCGGGGGTATCGCCGGTGTGGGCGCTGGCCTTGCCGCTGCCGGTCTCGTTTCGCTCTTCACGCGCGGCGCAGACGTCAACATCGACGCCGGCACTCAGGTCGAAATGGTCTTGCAGCGCCCCCTTGTCTTGCAGGAAGAGAATCTCGCTGTCGCAGGTTCTGCGGGCGCGCCGCCAGCGCTCGTCCCCGCAGCCGATCAGCCAAAGCCGCTCGACAAACCACATCGTGCAAAAATTCTTTGCCCGCCAGGTGGGCTGGGCTGTGAATGATTGAGGTTTCGCGGATAAACTGAAGGAGATGGATTCACTGCCCCCAGAAACCAGTTCCGATCCGGCATCAATTCCGAGTGCCTCGCCGGTTGCTACCTTGAATGGCGTCCCCGTCGCCGCCTCTGCGCCTCAAAAGTCCACTTCCAGTCTCGGTCTGTGGGTACGCGATCTTCTCATCGCCGTCGTCGTTTCCGTTCTCATCATCACCTTCCTCTATCAGCCGGTTCGCGTCGAAGGCACCAGTATGTTGCCTCGCCTCGAAGACCGCGACCGCCTATTCATCAACAAGTTCGTCTATCACATTGAATCCATCCAGCGCGGCGACATCGTCGTCTTTCATTACCCGCGCGATCCGGAAAAGAGCTACATCAAGCGCGTCATCGCCCTCCCCGGCGACCGCATCTGGATCGACGACGGCCAGGTCTGGCTCAATGGCTCGCCACTTAAGGAAAGCTACGTTCCCCTCCGCTACCGCGACGGCCGCTCCATGCCTGAGATGGTTGTGCCTGACGATTGTTACTTCATGATGGGCGATCATCGCTCCATCTCGTCTGACAGCCGCGAGTTCGGCCCCGTCGAACGCGATCTGATCTACGGCAAAGCCGTCTTCGTCTATTGGCCCACGAAGGATGCCGGCGTCGTCCGCTAGATCTCTTCCATTCTCTTAGCGCGCGTAGTACCCAGTCCGCGCCCGCACCGTATAGTCGCCGTCCACGGTCGTGATCTGAACTCGGTGAAAACTGCCGTCGCGCTGCCGGTGCGTTGAGTGGTAGGCAATTGAGTAAAGCGATCGCAGATTCTCGGCAATCTGCCCGAAGGCCTCGCTCACATCCATGTGCAGTGCATCGAAGTCCGCTCCGCCCGTCTCCACCGCCAGATGATGCAGCGCCGCCACCCCTTGCCGGGCATGCGGCGTGTGAGTCTCTTTCTGGTCTGTATAGCGAATCGCGAATACCAGCGTGTCGTTCTCTCGTGCCGCGTCGATTGCGTCCAGCAGATCGTGCGCGCTCGCATTCTCCTCGCCGTCCGTGAAGAGAACCAGTGCCCGCCGCCGCCCCTGCGCCTGCGCCAGCTTCTGCTCGATGCTGTAGTAGATCGCATCGTAGAGCGCCGTTCCGCCGCCGCTCTGATCCTCCCGCTTATCCTCCGCCGCCAGCTCCGGAAAATCCCTGTCGCCCTTGTCGAACTTCTGCAGGCCGTCCAGCACCGTTGCCGCTGAAGCCGTGTCATCGTTTGTTAACCGCAGGTGATCGCCAAAGCAGATGCTGAACACCTGGTCCTGCGGCCCCACCACCGTCTTCAGAAACTTCTCAATGTCCTTTCTGTGCCGTTTGTAGAACTTGCTCTGGCTGTCACTGGCATCCACAATCAGGCCCAGCGTCAGCGGCAGCTCCGCTTCTTTCCCAAAGAAGGCAATCGTCTGGGGCACGCCGTCTTCCGTGATGTGGAAATCATCGCGGTTTAATCCCGTCACCAGCGTCCCGTCGGCCTTCCGCACGCTGAATGTGATGTTGACGAGATGCGTCTCGCTGCGCACCAGCGGTGTCTGCAAATCCTGCGCCAATACTGCGGTTCCGCCCACCGTCGACCCCAGCAGACACACTGCCACACGTCTCCTCAAGCTCCCCATACTCGCCATGATCTCAACATACGGTCTGCGTTTCACATTCGTTCCGCAATCTACTGGGATCATCGCCCGCTCATCTGCTAAAATCTATTGAATCCACTCCTCGGAGCGGCAATGCAGGCAATTCTTGCGCTCGAAGACGGGCGCATCTTCCTCGGCCATGCCCATGGCGCACCTGGCGAATGCCAGGGAGAAGTTGTTTTTAATACCTCACTCACCGGTTACCAGGAAATCGCCACCGATCCCTCCTACGCCGGTCAAATCGTCGTTCTCACCAATCCTCAAATCGGCAACTACGGCACCAACCACGCCGACAATGAGGCCGCCAAGCCCTTCATCGAGGGCCTGATCGTTCGCGAGTTCTCCGCCATCAGCTCCAACTGGCGCTCCGAACAGGTCACCGACGAGTACATGGAGCGCTACTCCGTTCCTGTCCTCGCCGAGATCGATACCCGTGCCCTCGTGCGTCACCTCCGCACCCACGGCGTGATGCGCGGCGTCATCTCGACCGACGTCTCCAATCCCGGCGCGCTCGTGGCAAAGGCGCGCAGCATTCGCAGGATGGACGGCACCGACCTAGCCCGCGTCGTCTCCACCAAGTCGATCTACACCTTCGATCACAACGACGCCCGCAACCAGAGCGGAGACCCCCTGTTGCCCGCCAGTGCTCTCGTCCAAAGTGAAGAAGAGCGGAAGCTCCTGCACGTGATCGCCTACGACTTCGGCATCAAGCAGAACATCCTGCGCATGCTCACTCGCGAAGGCTGCCGCGTCACCGTCGTCCCGGCCGAAACGACGGGGGACGAGGTCCTCGCATTGAAGCCCGATGGCGTCTTTCTCTCTAACGGTCCGGGCGACCCCGAGCCTGTCGACTATGCCGTCAAGGCGATCCGCGACATGATGGGCCGGGTGCCGGTCTTTGGCATCTGCCTCGGCCACCAGCTCTGCGGACTCGCCCTCGGCGGCCGCACCTACAAGCTCAAATTCGGTCACCACGGCGGCAATCATCCGGTGCGCAACAACCGCACCGGAAAAGTTGAAATCACCGCACACAACCACAACTTCGCCGTCGATCCCGATTCAATCAACGCCAACGAGGTCGAACTCACCCACGTCGACCTCAACGATCAGACCCTCGAAGGCCTGCGCCACAAGTCGCTGCCGCTCTTCAGCGTGCAATACCACCCTGAAGCGGCCCCCGGCCCGCACGACTCCCACTACCTCTTCCGCGACTTCCGCACAATGATGGAGGAGTGGCAGGGATGAAGACGGATTTCATTGGCCGAGTCTTGGCGCAAGCCGGGAAGGTCGTTGAATCAAGAAGCTCAGTCCTAGTCCCGCTCCAATGGAACATCGTTATCCTTGCACTTTTCCTATTCCTCTTCATATTGGCGAAGGCCCCAGCTTGGCTCGACATAGGCGTCTTTGTTTTGCTGGCCATCGCTGTCATGCAATCGGCCTTCGCATATGACTACTTCATGAAGAAGGATGCAGTTGCATTGCGTTCTGAACAACACGCGATATCGAAATACGCAATCGATAAGGGGCTCTACGGCGATAGCGATTCAGGTATGCGTGAAGTTCCAAAATTAGGCAGTGAATTCTTGCTGCCAGTTGACACAGGAAAGCGCCAAATCTCGCGTGCTACCAGATCTTCTGGGAGGAAGTCGGAATGAGATTCTTCATGGTCGCTTTTCAGAGCCTCGGCATCCAGGACGAAGTCAAGCTCAAGGACATCTTTGGAGAGAACGGTTTCAAATTCTGGCACCGCTTTCCTACCACATGGATCGTGGTCACGCCTGACGAAATAGATGCGTTGAAA
>Ga0335073_10013673_pt1 | contig 11384 bp, 12 predicted proteins | sample Lox_Sample_22_FD_207093 | JGI IMG/M metagenome (GOLD analysis project Ga0335073, IMG submission 207093) | Soil microbial communities from Loxahatchee National Wildlife Refuge, Florida, United States - Lox_Sample_2.2 | ecosystem: Environmental > Terrestrial > Soil > Wetlands | place: USA... | reverse complement strand
CACATCATCAAGGACGACCCGGCCATCGAAAGACTTCCGGGCACGATTGAAAGCCAGGATCTGCTTCATGCCACACGCCTTCCCTGCTTAACAGGGACCGTTGGCATAAGCGCAGTGTGGCGAGCCCCTCCGCCCTTTTACTGTACCCGAATTGCTCCGCGGGCACCGGTAGCGCTGGCCATGGGTGGGCACGGTAAACTTGATGTCGGCGGAGGGGCTCGCCAGAACGCACACATGCCAACGGTCCCTGCTCGGCAGGAAGGGCACGTGTGCCATGAGCGAAGCCACTGGGCGGGAACCGTCTGTGCGGTACGGGGTAACTCCGACAGCCGCGGACATCATGCAGCCGGCGCTGTCCACAGTTGAACCGAACGACCATGTAGCCGCCGCCGCGTACCTCATGCACCAGGCAGGCGCGACAGCCCTGGTCGTGGTAGACGACGAGCAGGCCAAGCGGCCGGTGGGGCTGGTAACCGAGGCTGACATCGTCGAGGCGGTCGCGGCCGGCAAGGACCTGCATGACCTCAAGATCCGCGCGTTGATGACCAGCGCCCCGGTGGTCGTAACCGCGGACACGAGCCTTCATGACGCGGCCAGGACCATGGTGGCCAGGCATTTCCGGCATCTTCCCGTCGTCGCGGCATCCGGCCTGATCGGAATGGTTGGGATTGGTGAAGTCTGCCAGGCCATACTCGACATGTGCGAGGAGTCCCAGATCCGGATTGGAGGCGACACCGCGTGAACATCCGTCGGCTTCTGCTCGATGTTGATAAGGCGGTGGAGCGCCCGTCCGTGCTGGAAATCGCGGAAGTGATCGAGAAGGTGCCGGGAGTTGACGGCGCGAACATCACGGTGAACGACATCGATGCCGAGACTATCGGGATGGAAATTACCGTCGAGGGCGAACACATCGATTACAGCGCGCTGGAGGAAGCGATTACCAAGGTGGGCGCGGCACTGCACAGTGTTGACGAAGTTGTGGTCGGCAACCGCACTGTCGAGCATGTGCCGCGGTCGCGTTGACATCCTGGACGCCGCTGACGCCTGTGTTGCGCAGGGCCCGGCGCTGGACCCTTCCGTTGTCCCTGGGTGTGTCGGATGGCATCTTGAACGCCCTCGTACTGGCCACCGCAGCCATCCTGCACAGCGCAGCCCAGATCACTGTGAGCCTCGCGCTCAGGGTGGGGTGTGTAGCCTTCGTCTCCGCGGTGGTGACCATATTCATTGCTGAGTACGCAGACCTCCGTTCCCGATTGTCACGGGCCGCGCATCAGCTGAGCCTTTCCGGCCGCGGGCAGCTGGCTGCCACCAACCTGGGCCGCCGCGTCCGGTCGGAGGCTATTGAAGCTGGGCTCGTCGCCAGCCTCTCGAGTTTCGCTGGTGCCGCGCTGCCGCTGCTCATAGCAGGCCTTCTCCCCGCTGCCTCATGGGCCGGCCTGGTCGTGGCCCTGATTCTGCTAGGCGTACTCGGTGCCGCCCTGGCCACCAGCGTGCAGGGCAGCCGCCGCCGGTGGACGGCCGGGCTCATCCTAGCCGGAGCCGTAGTGGCCGCCATCGGGTCGCAGCTCAACATCACCTGAATGTGGCGGCCGGCCGCTCAGCGGGCTGCCGACCGGTCGAGGTCGGCGGCGAAGATGCGCTGGTACACGTCCTCGCCGTGACTGGTCGGCAGCGGTTCTCCCGGGACGATACGGAACGTACGCTGCCCGTCGGCCTGCCGCTCGGCCCGCAGGAACAGCGCCGTCGCCATGTTCTGCTGGTAGAAGCCGTTGGCCAGGTCAAACAGGTGGGTGACGTACAGCACCTTGATGCCGCGGTCCAGCAGTGCCCGGGTGATCTGGCGGGCGATCTCGGCGCCCTCCCGCTCGTTGGTCGAGGCGAACGACTCGTTGCACAGCAGCAGGGAGCCCGCGGCGATCTGGTCGATGATGCCGCTCATCCGGCTGAGTTCCTCGTCGAGCTTGCCACTGCGCATGGACGCGTCTTCTTCCCGCTTGTAGTGGGTGAAGACGCCATCGCGGGCGTCGGCCTGGAACTCACGGGCGGCGACGAACATGCCAGCCTGCATCATCAGCTGGGCCAGGCCCACGCTGCGCAGGAACGTGGACTTGCCGCCCTGGTTGGCCCCGGTGATCATGATGAGCGACCGGCCGCCGGCCTGCACATCGTTGCCGACCACGGTCGTGCCGGTGTGCAGGGCCAGGCACGCGTCGTACAGTCCGTGCGCGGCCAGGTCAGGCTCGGCGCTGGGCGGCAGCGGAACCGGGAAGCAGACCGGCTCGCCCAGGCCGGTCAGCCGGTCGTGCACGTTCAGGCAGCCGATATAGAAGCCCAGCTCGGTACGGAGCATCCGGAAGAAACTGAGAATGTGGTCGGCCGACTGGGCGGTCGCGTTGGCGACCAGGTTGGTGCCCCGGCCATTCAGGTTCGACAGCGCCCGCATGCCTGCTTCGTCGCGCTCGGCGACGAGGAAGCTGTAGCTGTCCCGCCCGCCCAGCGGCAGCCGGTCCCGCCAGCCCTGCTCGCGCGGCTGGCGCAGGACATAGCCGGTGCCCAGGTTGCCGGAGCCGAGCCGGGCGCTGATCTGCACCCCGCGACGGAATCTGAGCGTGCTCAGGTGGGCTTCGATCTCAGCGAAGTACTCGTCGCTGAGCTCCGCGGACAGCATCGAGAACAGCCGGGTGAACCCGGCGGAGCGGAAGTTGCCGGCCTGCTCGTCGGCGACCGTCCGCAGGTTCTTCAGCAGGCCGGTGAAGAACTGCAGGACCTCCACCGACCGGTGCAGGATGACCTCGGGTGAATCGCGGAAGAACAGGCCGTAGAAGACCTTCCGCTCACCTTCCACCGCGGTCACCGCGAGGTCGTACAGGCCGCGGACCGCCGCCGGGCTGGCCAGGCAGTCGCTCAGCACGGCCTGGCGGTAGCCGATCGAGTCCGGTTCGGTCAGCCCGTTGAGCATGGCCCGCTGGGCCACGTCGAACAGGAACTGATCGCCCGCCGCCATCGCGTTCCACAGCGTGCCCAGTTCCAGGTCCTGGGTCAGGTCGGCGGACAGCGGTGGCGGATCGGCCTCCAGGTCGAAGTCCGCGCGCTCATGCATCAGGAAGGCTTTCATGAGCTCACCCGCTCCTTTACCCGCTGGTAGGTGAGCCCGTACTTGGCGGCGATCGCCGCCGCGTAGGCCAGCCCGTCGGCCGGCCGGCGTTCGACCTTGAAGGTCCGCTCGGCCGGGTTGTCCGGGACGATGGCGGCGACCATGCTGACCGTGGCCTCGCTAAGCGACGCCAGTTCGTCCACGAACGTCACATACACGCACAGCAGACCCAGGCCGATCACCCGCCGCATCACTTCGGTGCCCAGGTACTGGGCGTCGTTCAGCGTGGTCGACGTGAAGCTTTCGTTCATCACCAGCACGCTGTGGCCGGTGGCCTTCTCCAGGATCTGGTGGATCCGGGTCAGCTCGTCCTCCAGCTTGCCGTGCAGGGTGGTGATGTCCTCCTCGCGCTCGAAGTGGGTGTAGACCTCGTCCGGCAGCAGCAACTGGGCCTGCTGGCCGGGCACCGGGAGGCCCAGGCTGGCCAGGTAGTGCAGTTGCCCGAACATGCGCGCGAACGTGGTCTTGCCGCCGTTGTTGGGGCCGGTGACGACCAGGATCCGCTCGGCGCCGCGCAGCGCGAAGTCGTTGGTCACGACGGGCGCATTATCGGAGATGAGCTTGCTGGCCAGGGCCAGGTCAAATGACGCGTCGGCGGATATCTCCCGGCCTCCGGCGGAGACCTGCGGGTAGCAGAACTGCAGCCCGGCCCGCTTGAGCGGCGCGGTGAACTCCAGGTAGGCCAGGTAGAACTGCACTTCCCGGTCGAAGGACCTGATCACAGCGTCCAGGTAATCCTGATTGCGGGTGGCGTAGTCGTCCAGTTCGGCGAAGACGTCAGGGTGCAGGCGGGCCACGAGATCGAGGATCCGGGCTTCGACGTGGTTCATATCGGGCCAGTCCCGGAAGCTGACCAGATAGTCCTTCACAGCGCCCTGCTTGAATTTCGCGAACGTCTTCTCGACTTCCGCGCTGTAGTCAGGTTCATCTTCGTATTTGCTGACCCGGACCCGGTTGCCTTTGATGTGGATGCTGTAGCTCACCGTGGCCAGGTCGCGGTATAGCTGCTGGGTCTGTGCCACCAGCGAGGTGAAGGCATCCGACGCGATGTACCTGGTTAGGTATGTGGTGAGCCCGTGGAAGCCGCGTGAGCTCAGCTCGAGGCGGCTCAGTCCTTCGGTCAGCGCCCGGACGGCCTGGCAGTAGGTGTCCACCGCGTCCGCGAACCAGCGTTCCTGCTGATAGCGATAGTGCAGCTTGCCCGCCTGCTCCAGTTGTTTCCGCATCCGGTGCATCTGCGTGGCGAACTCCTGCACCGTCTGCCGTGTCGGCTCGTTCTCCAGGTCGCGCAGGATATCGTGCCGGTACTTCACCGCACCCGGGTCGGGCAGCGGGGTGTAGAAGAACGGCTTCAGCTGGTATTCGCCCCGCCCGGTGGTCATCCAGTCCAGGGCCTGGTCGAGATTCAGGTCGGGAAAGCACGAGGGCTGGTGACTCTGCTCAGCCTGGGCAGCGCCCCCCGGCTGGTCGAACAGGATGCCTTGGAAGGGACGATCGGGATCAGGCATGTAGCTGCCACCGTTTCTGCATCCGGTAGAAGCCATCAGCCGCTCTGGCAGGTCCAGCGGGCTTCATCGCCTGGCTTCAGGATACCCGCGCAGGAAGCCCGTAGGGCAGGCTGGGCTGGGCGGCGGCGATGCTGAGCAGCCGGTTGTACTTGGCCACCCGCTCGCCGCGAGCGGGGGCGCCGGTCTTCAGCTCCCCGCAGCCGCAGCTGACCGCGAGGTCGGCGATGAACGTGTCGGTGGTCTCGCCGGACCGGTGCGACACGAGCTGCGCGTAGCCGCCGCGGCGGCAGGTCGCGATGGCCTCCAGGGTCTCGGTCACGGTGCCGATCTGGTTCACCTTGATCAGCGCCGAGTTGGCCACGCCGCGGCCGATGGCGTCGGTGATTATTGCCGGGTTGGTGACGAAGATGTCGTCGCCGACCAGTTGCACCCGCGCACCCAGGCGCTTGGTCAGGGCGGCCCAGCCGTCCCAGTCGTCCTCGGCCAAGCCGTCCTCGATCAGCCACACCGGGAACCGGTCGATGATCTCCGCGTACCGGTCGATCATGTCGGCGCTGGTCAGCTTCTGCCCGGCTACGTGGTAGCGGCCGTCCGGGCCGCGGAATTCACTCGCGGCGGGGTCCAGCGCGATTGCTACCCCGCCCCGCCTAGCCGGGTAGCCGGCCTCGGTGATGGCGGTGGTCAGCAAGGCCAGTACCTCCTCCGGCTGGGCCAGCTGCGGCGCGAAGCCACCTTCGTCGCCCAGGCCGGTCGCGTGCCCCTGGCTGGCCAGCAAGTCGCGCAGCGCGGCATACACCTCGGCCCCCGCCCGTACCGCCTCGGGGAATGAGCTGGCCCCCAGCGGGGCGATCATGAACTCCTGGAAGTCCAGCGGGTTCGGTGCGTGCACCCCGCCGTTGACCACGTTGAAATGCGGTACCGGCAGCCGCGGCGACACCCCGGCCGGGGTGAGCCAGTCCCACAGCTCCCGCCCCTCGGCCTGGGCGAGCGCGCGGGCACATGCCATGGAGACACCGACGATCGCGTTGGCGCCGAGCCGGGCCTTGGTGGGCGTGCCGTCCAGCGTGATCAGCGCCGCATCGATCTCCGCCAGGTCCGGCCAAGCCCGGGAGCGGAGCAGGCCGGCGATCTCTCCATCGACCGCGGCAGCCGCACCGAGCACACCCAGCCCCCGGTACCGGGTCTTGTCCCCGTCCCGGTGCTCGGTGGCCTCCCTGCTCCCGGTGGATGCCCCCGATGGCACCCCGGCTGTGCCGGTAACGCCGTTGTCCAGGGTCACCGATACCTGGAGGGTGGGGCGGCCCCGCGAGTCCAGGATCTCCAGCGCCCCAGCCTGGACGATCCGGTGCGGCGCGGTACTGGGCGCGGGCCCTTCGGTCATGGTCTGTTCCCTCCGTTCAGGTACCCGGCCGGTCCGGGTGGTGCGGACGATGCAGCAGATCCCGCCCGGCCTGTGCCGCGCCACGGGCGCGTTCGCGGCCGGCAGCGATTTCCCCGCTCAGCGGCCGCGCGGTCCCGCCAGCCCCGCACGCCGCTGCCCTTGCCTGGTTCCAGCTCCTTGTACACGTCGAAGAAGTGACTGATCTCCGCGCGCAGGTACGCCGGGATGCCCGGCAGGTCGCGGAGGCCGGCGTACCGCGGATCGTGCGTGGGGACGGCCAGGATCTTGGCATCGGGGCCATGCTCGTCGTCCATCCAGAAGATGCAGACCGGGCGGGCCGTGATGATGCAGCCCGGGGACGCTGCCTCGCCGAGCAGCACCAGCGCATCCAGCGGATCACCGTCCTCGGCCAGGGTGCCCGGGACGAACCCAGTAGTCGGCCGGATAGCGGGTAAATGTGAACAGCATCCGGTCCAGCCGGATGCGGCCGGTGGCGCTGTCCATCTCATACTTGTTCCGCGCGCCCTGCGGCGTCTCGACGATGACCTCGACTTGCACGTCTCCTCCAGACACCGGCACGGTCAGCAGGCCGCCGCGTGATCGAGGCTCGCGGCGAAGATCCGCCGGTACACATCAGGCCCGTGGCTGGTCGGCAGCGGCTCACCGGGGGTCATCCGGAAGCTGCGCGTCCCGTCTGGCTGGCGTTGGGCCCGCAGGAACAGCGCATCGGCCGCCTGCTCGAGGTAGCACCGGTGCGCCAGGTCGAACAGGTGGGTGACGAACAGGATCCTGACTCCGCGGTCCAGCAGCGCCCGGATGATCTGGCGGGCGATCTCGGACCCCTCCCGTTCGTTGGTCGAGGCGAACGATTCGTTGCACAGCAGCAGGGAGCCGGCGCTCAACTGGCCGACCAAGACGCTCATCCGGCTGAGTTCCTCGGCCAGCTTCCCGCCGGTCATCGTGGCGTCTTCCTCCCGTTTGTAGTGGCTGAACACGCCCTGGCAGAGGCCGGCCCGGAACTCCTGGGCCGGGGCGAACATACCCGCCTGCATCATCAGCTGGGCGATGCCCACGCTGCGCAGGAAGGTTGATTTGCCACCCTGGTTCGCTCCGGTGATCATGATCAGCCGTTTGCCGTCGGCAGCCAGGTCATTACCCACCACCCGGCGGCCAGCGGTCAGGGTGAGGCAGGCATCGTAGAGCCCCCGGACGGACAGGGCGGTCTGGCCGTCCGCGACGGGGCCTGGGTTGCAAGCGGGCTCGCCCAGGCTGGTGAGGCGCTCATGCAGGTTCAGGCAGCCCACGTAGAAGGCCAGTTCGGTGCACAGCATGGTGAAGAAGCTGAGGATATGGTCGCAGGACTGGGCCAGCGCGTTGGCGACCAGGTTGGTGCCCTGGCCGGTCAGCTGGCTCAGGGCCTGGAACCCGTTGCTGTCGCGATCGGGGATCTGGAAGCTGTAACCGGGGCGGCGGCCAGCCGGTATCCGGTCTATCCAGCGCTGCTCCCTGGGTTCGCGGAGCACCTGACCCGTGCCTTTGTTGCCGGTGCCGAGCGCTGCGCTGATGAGAACCCCGTGACTGAATTTCAGCGTCCGCAGATGACCCTCGGCGGTGCTGAAGAAGCCATCGTCGAGTTCCTTCGCGAGCATCGCGAAGAACCGGGCGAAACCGGCCGAGCCGAAATCGCCGGCATGTTCATCAGCGATGGTTCTGAGCTTCCTGAGCTGGGCCAGGAAAATGGCCAGTACCCGTACCGAGCGGTTCAGTACGGAGGCCGGGGTGGCCCGGAACAGGCTGAAGAACTCTCTCTTCTCGCGGGCGATCGCCTCGACGGCCACGCCGTAGATGTCCCTGATCACCAGCGGCTGGTCGAGGCAGTCAGCTAGCACACGCTGCCGGTAGATGATCTCCGCCGGTTCGGTCAGGCTGCTGAGTATGGCCTGGCGGGCCACAGCGTGCAGGAACTGGTCGCCCGCAGCCATCGCGTCGAACAGCGTGCCCAGTTCCAGGTCCTGGATCAGGTCGGCGGTATTGGCTGGCAGTTCCCGGCCCAGGTCGAAGTCCTGACCGGGATACATGAGGAAAGCCTTCATGCGGCCGCCACCCGATAGCCCATGTGCTTCCACCGTTCCGTACCGGTAGAAGCCATCAGCCGCGGTCGGCGTTTCGGAGCGGGCTTCATCGCTCTGCTCCCATGATAGGGGCCGGGCGGGGCACGTGTGGCGCGCGGGGCGGGACCCCGGCGGTGCCCTAGACTGGCGCCAGTGGCACAGCCACTCGGTGGTGGACCCCGCCGGTGCTCCGTGCGTCAGCATGCGCGCGAGTTCACTTGCCTGACGGCCAATGGGTCCTGCTTCGAGCGGATGAGGAGGCAGGACCAATGGCCGCTGTGCGTACCCGGCTTGCCGTCAGCCTGACGGATGGCCCGCTCAGCCGCCTGGACCGCCAGGCGATGGCCCTGCTGCCCACCCTGCGCCGTCCGGCTGGGGTAACGGCTGCGCGGGCGGTCAGCACACTCGCCGAGCCCGGGGTGGTCGCTGTGGCGCTGGCCGCGCGCGCGGTGCTGACCGCCCGGCGGGACGGCTGGTGGGCGGCCTGCCGGCCCTGCGTGGTGGTAGCCAGCGGTGCGGTGGCCCGGCGCTGGCTGTCCCGGGTGATCGCCCGGCCGCGGCCGCCCGCGGCGGGCTGGCTGACCGACCCCGAGGGATTCAGCTTGCCGTCGAAACACACCGCGCTGGCCGCGCTTGCCGCAGGCGCCCTGGCCGGCCAGGGCGCGACCGGCCGCGGGCCGGGGCGGGCCGCTCCGCTGCTGGCCGCCGCCGGAGTCGGGGCGAGCCGGGTGTACCTCGGGGTGCACTGGCCAACTGATGTGCTGGCCGGCTGGCTGTTCGCCGAAGGCTGGTTCCGGCTGGCCCGGCGGACGCTGCCCGGAGACATGGGCCGCACCGCCACCGCTCCGGACATCCCCAACACGATGAGGAGCTGACCATGCCTGACGGAATTGACCTGCGCTGCTCGGCCATCGTCGTCCGCCAGCAGGCTGTGCTGCTGATCCGCCGGACCTATGACGGGCGGGAAGACTGGGTGCTGCCGGGCGGGACACCGCGTGCCGGGGAGAGCACGGCCGCGTGCGCCCGCCGGGAGGTGCGTGAGGAGACCGGACTGCGGGTGGACCCGGCGCGGGTCGCGTTCGTGCTTGAGGTCGTCGGGCCGGGGCCGGGGCCGCGCACGCTCGACATCGTCTTCGCCGCCACTGAGACCACGCCGGCCATCGCACCGCAGCCGCTGGAAGAGGGCCTGGAACCGGCGTTCGTCCCGGTCAGTCAGCTTCAGGAACTGGATCTCCGGCCGCCGCTGGCGGGGCATCTCCGCGGCCTGCTCGGCCCGGGCCGGGAGCGCTATGCGCCGTATCTGGCCAACCTGTGGCGTCCGCCCGGCCGTCCGGCGGACACCCGGCGGACCTGATCGACCGGCCGGCGGGGCCGGGCCGGGCCCGGCGGCGTCAGCCTGGCAGTGGTGCCCAGCCCAGCAGGACGCCACCGTTCGCGATGACGCACCCGAGCTGCGCCGGGTCGGCGGCCAGCCGCCCCGGATCGCTGTCGCAGGTGATCCCAACGACGATGCCGCCACGGTCCGTGGCCAGCGTGGCGTCCGGCCGCGGGATTGGCGCCGACCAGGCTTGCCCGGCCACGGTCACCGCCAGCCGCGCATTGCCGCTGGTCTCCTGGAGGATGGCGCTCCCGGCCGGCCGCAGCGGGCAGGTGGCCGGGCCCGGGCCGGCATCGGCGAACCCGAGCCCACGGTAGTCCTCCACATCGGCGTTGACCGCCTCACCGGGACCGACCTGACGGGCCCGGGCCCGTTCCAGGCTGGGATGGACCAGCATGACCGGCATGACCTGCTCCTGGGTGCCAGGTCCGCGCAACTGGTGCAGCGCCCGCGGAACGGCCATCCGCACCTGGGTACTGGTCACCGTGGCCGCCCATGTGTCCTGCCGGGGCAGGATGCCCTGCCCGATAGCCAGCCATGCCGAGACGGCGCAGTCGGCGTGATAGGCCACCAGCGTGGTCACGCCATCGGGGCCGTGGTAAGCCCGGACGCTGAGCGGCACCGCACCGAACGGCGTGCCGCAGGTGAGGCACCTGCCCTCCGGGCCGAACCGCCTGGCCAGCGCCGTGACCGTCGGCTCGCCCAGCCGGGTACGGATCTCATCAGCGACATCAAGAACCACGACACCAGCCATGCGCACCTCCGCTGCTCACCCAGGGCCCAACCAGCAGGTAGAGGCCATCAGCGGCGGTCACGCAGTTACGGCGAGCCTCATCGCCGCCTCCATTGTGGCCGTCCGCTGCGGGCGTGGGCAAACCCGGGCTTTGACACAATGGGTCCTGGATGGGTGATGGGGCTCACCCTGGAATCGCTGCCGGTGACGCGGCCAGCTGACGGTCCCTGGCTGCTGAGCCAGGGAGGAGCGGCGTGCTGCCAGCCCTGATGCGTGCCCGCGGGGCCGCGAGGAACGCCTCGCCTGCGCTGAAGTTCGTGCTCATGGTCGGGATCATGAGTTTTTTCGCCGACTTCACCTACGAGGGCTCGCGTAGCATCACCGGCCCCTATCTGGGGCTGCTCGGCGCCAGCGCGTTCGCGGTCAGCGTTATCAGCGGGGCCGGGGAGTTCCTTGGCTACAACATCCGGCTGTTCTCGGGCCGGCGCGCCGACCAGACCGGCCGGTACTGGCCCATCACGATCGGCGGCTACATCCTGCAGATGACGGTGGTGCCGCTGCTCGCGCCGGCCGGGAGCTGGCAGTGGGCCGCGGTGCTGATCATCGCCGAGCGGATTGGCAAGGGCATCCGGAACCCGCCGCGGGATGCGATGCTGTCGCACGCCGCGAAGGACATCGGGTACGGGTGGGCGTTCGGGATGCACGAGGCGCTGGACCAGTTCGGTGCGCTGTTCGGGCCGCTGCTGGTCGCGCTGGTGCTGGCGGTGGGTCACCACGATTACCAGGTGGCGTTCGCGGTGCTGGCGATCCCGGCCGCGATCATGCTGTCGCTGCTGGGTGTGGCCCGGGTGCTGTACCCCCGGCCGCAGGACCTGACATCCGCGCCGGCGCAGGTGCGCACGCAGGGGCTGCCGCGGGTGTTCTGGATCTACGTAGCTGGGGCGGCGCTGGCCGCCGCGGGGTTCGCTGACTTCCCGCTGATCGCCTTCCACTTTCAGCGGGCGGGCACCGTGCCGGCCACGCTGACGCCGGTGTTCTACGCGGTGGCGATGGCGGTCAGCGGCACCGGGTCGCTGGTGCTGGGGAAGCTGTTCGACCGGGCTGGGATCGGGGTGCTGA
>Ga0335073_10013671_pt1 | contig 11385 bp, 18 predicted proteins | sample Lox_Sample_22_FD_207093 | JGI IMG/M metagenome (GOLD analysis project Ga0335073, IMG submission 207093) | Soil microbial communities from Loxahatchee National Wildlife Refuge, Florida, United States - Lox_Sample_2.2 | ecosystem: Environmental > Terrestrial > Soil > Wetlands | place: USA... | reverse complement strand
TTTTCCTCTTCAGCGCACTCTCTACTCTACAGTCAAGAATAGATTCACTTCCGCTCCCATCTCCATCCCAAGAGTCGTCTTTATATACCGTCAACTCTGCTCCATCGCGAAACCGGAAATGTCGATCGAGAAATGGCCTGCAAGAAAGGTACACACTCCCCCAAGTACGTGATGCAACATGGCTCACACGCTCACTAGGTCCGAGACACGTTCTTGCAGTACTTTGTCGAGAGAGGACATACCCTTGTCCCCTCCTCCTCCACAATCCCGTACGATGATCCCACGCTCCTCTTTGCGAATGCAGGCATCTCGCTCCCACGCTCTGAGGGCTAATGGCTCAGGAATGAATCAATTCAAGCCGATTTTCTTGGAGACGGTGGAGCCGTCGAGTAGTCTTGCCAAGCTGAAACGCGCAGTGGATACGCAGAAATGTATCCGTGCAGGCGGCAAGCACAACGATCTCGAAGATGTTGGCCATGACTCATATCACCATACAATGTATACGTCTCGAGAATTGGGCGCATGCTGATTGTAGGTTTGAAATGTTGGGGAATTGGAGTTTTGGGGATTATTTCAAGAAGGAAGCTGTCGATTTTAGTTGGGAATTATTGACAAAGGTGTACGGCTTGGATGGCAATCGATGTATTTTCATCCCCTATTCCCGCTTTATCTAACTACAGTGTACGCAACGTACTTTGGTGGAGATGAAAAGGCAGGACTAGAGCCCGATCTCGAGACAAAAGAATTGTGGGAAGCAATCGGATGTCCAAAAGACCATATCCTTCCAGGCAACATGAAGGACAACTTCTGGGGTACCATCCTCAAAAAATCACGAGCTAACATATTACTGTAGAGATGGGCGAACAAGGTCCCTGTGGTCCCTGCACTGAACTCCACTATGACCGCATCGGCGGCCGAAACGCATCTCACCTCGTCAACATGGACGATCCCAACGTTCTCGAAATCTGGAACAACGTCTTCATCCAATTCAACCGCGAAGCAGACGGATCTCTCCGTTCTCTCCCTGCAAAACACGTCGACACGGGCATGGGCTTCGAACGACTCGTCTCGGTCCTGCAAAATAAAATGTCCAATTACGACACCGACGTGTTTTCCCCTCTGTTTGCAAAAATTCAGGAACTCACGGGTGCGAGACCATATGAGGGAAAGGAGGGAGCACAAGATGTGGATAGCATTGATACTGCGTATCGGGTCGTTGCAGATCACGTTCGGACATTGACTTTTGCAATTTCGGATGGTGGTGTCCCTGGGCCCAAGGAGCGGGGGTATGTCTTGAGACGGATTCTTCGACGTGGTGCACGATATGTGCGAAAGCGCTTCAATACGGACATTGGCCATTTTTTCTCAGATCTTGCACCTACTTTGATGGATCAAGTGGTATGTCTCGATTAAACACGTCAAATTGACCTCGCTAGGGCGACATCTTCCCTGAAATCACCATGAAAAAGGACGATCTCAAACGCATTCTCGATGAGGAAGAAAAATCATTCAGCACAACCCTCGATCGTGGCGAAAAACTCTTTGAAGAATATCTCGAAGAAGCCAAGAACTCCAAATCCAAAGTCGTAGACGGCGCATTCGTATGGAAGCTCTACGACACCTACGGCTTCCCCGCCGACCTAACGCGTCTCATGGCGCAGGAGAACGGCATGGAAATCGACGAGAAGGAATTCGAACAAGCACAAGCAAAAGCCAAGTACATCAGCAAACAACGCAAAGAACGGACGGATGGGGAGGAAGTCTTGAAATTGGATATTCATGCCCGGGGTGTGTTGGAGGCAGATACGTCTGTTCCCAAGACGGATGATTCGTATAAATTCCAAGTCGAGCCTATTTCCGCGGAAATCAAGGCTATTTTCAGTAAATCGACACAATTTACAAAGACGACAGAGGATATCGACGCTGCAGAACAGATTGGGATTATCCTCGACAAGACTAACTTCTACGCGGAGCAAGGTGGACAAGAGTATGATACGGGACATATCACTATTGATGGGAAAGCGGATTTCGAGGTGACGAATGTGCAAGCGTACAAAGGGTATGTGATGCATACTGGGTACCTCAGCTCCGGACAACTCAAAGTCGGCGATAAAGTCATTGCAACGTACGACGAATTGCGACGATGGCCAATCAAGAATAATCATACGGGGACACATATTCTCAACTATGCGCTTCGTGAAGTTCTCGGAATGGGAGTCGACCAACGTGGATCCCTCGTCGCAGCCGAAAAACTCCGATTCGACTTTTCTCACAACGTACCTCTGTCTCTTTAACCCTTTTTTAACCATTATTGTAGTCCCCGTGCAAAGATTCCGAACTGGAAACCATCGAGGATATCTGTAGCCAGCACATCCGCCAAAACGTCCAAGTCTACGGCCAAGATGTACCCCTCCAAATCGCCGAAACAATCCGTGGTGTCCGCAAAATCTTTGAGGAAAAGTACCCCAACCCGGTCCGCGTCGTCTCCGTCGGCGTCTCTCTCGATGAAATCCTCGCAGACGTCGACAACGAACGCTGGGAAAAGGTCTCCATCGAGTTTTGTGGGGGCACCCACGTCGCCAAAACGGGTGATATCAAAGAACTCGTCATATTATCCGAAGAGTCCATCGCAAAGGGCATTCGTCGTATCTTTGCAATCACAGGGTCCGATGCCGAGGAAGCATGTCGTCTTGCCAACGAATTTGAAGTCAAACTCGGGAAAGTGGAACGACTGCCCATGGGTGTGGAAAAGTTGAACTTCGCGGCGGCGTTGAAGGGGGAGAATGAGCGCGATTTGAAGGGTCGAGTGCCTGCTGTTCGACGGACAAAGTTTGCGGATCGCATCAAGGCTATTGAACAAGAGAGTGCAAAGTTGGCAAAGGAGAAGGCCAAGGCGGATGAGAAAATCGTCATTTCGGGTATTACCGAGTACTTTTCTGGGGAAGAGGGGGCGAGGAAGCCGGGGATGGTGGCGTTGTTTCCCGTTACTCCTGATCCTAAACTTTTGACGACTGCGATGGCGACGGTGATGAAGAAACTCAAGCACAAGAAGCCGCTGTACATTTTTGCTGCGGATGCAACTAAAGTGGTTCATGTTTGCTATGTTCCTCAGGTATTTCCCGCTGTATGATTGAAAATGGCTAATTGGAAGGAGGATATGGCAAAGATCGACCCCAAGGAGTGGTCGGAGACTGTTGTTGCTGTTGTCGGGGGAGGGAAAGGTGGGAAGGGGAATCAGTACACGGGGAATTCTCCTAATGTCGCTGATGTGAAATTGGCGGTGGAAGCTGCTCGCAAACTTCTTGAGCAGAGCTTGGGAAAGTAGTTTAGAGAGGAGATCATATTTGGGCGTTGAGATATTTGTAGAGCCGTCTATCCTTTCCCATCGTGGTATGAGATTAGCCTAGTAATATGGTAGGGTTTCGAAATCGTCCCTGTGTGTGTGTGTGTGTCGTGACGAACAATCGACACACCAAATTTTCGCTGACTCTCCGTGACTCTTGTGACCCTCTCTATTTTCCATCTACATAAATTTCTCGTCCCATCCTCACGTCAAGAGTCCAAGAATCCGCAGCCATGAATTCAGAATCCCTTGCAGACAAGAATATCGCTATATGGAAGGTCAAAAAGCTCATCAAAAGCCTCGAAATGGCTAGAGGGTAATCATCCTTTTTATCGTTACGCGAGCTAACTCTTTTCCTCTCAGGAACGGGACAAGCATGATTTCGCTCATTATTCCTCCCAAAGATCAGATCCCTCGAGTCCAGAAACTACTTGCTGAAGAATACGGGACCGCTTCAAATATCAAATCTCGTGTCAACCGACTCTCCGTCTTGGGGGCAATCACCTCCACCCAGCAAAGATTGAAGTTGTACAATCGAGTCCCTCCAAATGGTCTCGTTGTGTTCTGCGGGTAAATTCTCCCATCTCTGTCCCTTGTAGGTCACGCTAACATATATCTAGGGACGTTATTACGGATGAAGGAAAACAGCGCAAACTCAATATCGATTTCGAACCCTTCAAACCGATCAATACATCCCTATACCTTTGCGACAACAAATTCCACACCGAGGCACTCAACGAACTCCTCGAAGACGATGCCCGCTTCGGCTTTGTCGTCATGGATGGTAATGGCTGTCTCTTTGGCACTCTCACGGGTAACACCCGCGAAGTAATCCACAAATTCTCCGTCGACCTCCCCAAAAAGCACGGTCGAGGAGGTCAGTCTGCTCTCCGCTTCTCTCGTCTCCGTGACGAAAAACGCCACAACTATGTCCGTCGTGTAGCCGAACAAATGTCGAATCTGTTCATCACCAACAGTAAACCCAATGTTGCCGGTTTGATTCTCGCGGGGTCTGCGGAATTCAAGAACGATTTGGCGAAATCGGATTTGTTTGACCAGCGACTCAGGCCGATGATTCTCAAGATTGTGGATGTGAGTTATGGGGATTTCAATGGGTTTAATCAGGCCATCGAGTTGGCGAGTGATGTCCTTGGGAATGTCCGATTTATTCATGAGAAGCAAATTCTGGACAAGTTTTTCGAGGATATTTCAAAGGAGGGTGGGAAGACTTGTTATGGATATATCGAGACGCTCAAGAGTCTTGAAGCCGGTGCAGTCGAAACTTTGATTGTCTATGAAGATCTTCCCTTGACGCGTTGGACAATGGTGGATCCAGCTGGAGGTAGTCCCCTCTATTTCGCTTGGAACGTTGACTGATTTTGGTGTAGCGGAACATATCGTCTTCACTAAAGAACCGAATGAACAACCCTCCCAGGAAAGCGCAAATGCGGGCGAGAAGCTTACCGTCGTTGATTCCATGGCTCTCACTGAATGGTTTACGGACAATTATACCCGTTACGGCGCGCAGTTGGAGTTCGTCTCTGACAGATCTCAAGAAGGATCTCAATTCGTCAAGGGGTTTGGTGGCGTGGGTGCACTCCTTCGCTTCCAACTTGACGTTTCGACTTTGGAATATGAAGAAGAGTACATCTCCCTCGAATCCATGAATTAATGATAGTGACGATGAAGAATATTACGATGATTGACTGGAGCATTCATCCCCTTCTATGGTGAAGGGGACATATACCTTTTCTTCCGTCAGTTCGTCCAGTAAGCTCGGGAAACCGACTCTTGGATGCACTGACGGAAATCAGCATTTTACTGGGAGGAATGGAGATAGCCGGTTTTGTTATCGTACCGGTCATTTGGGCGCAAAAATGGTTATTCAGACAAGTTTCATCCCCTAATAATACTTCAGAAGCTAATCATAGTGAGCGCAATTCACGAAGAAGCGAGTGCATGTGGCTAAGAGGCAGTACTACTTACAAACGGGTTTCATTTTGTGTGTTTGTTCATAATTAATGCATTCATATTTTCCTTTGCGAATCATGACCTCTTTGTATCGTATACTGATTAAAGCAAAAACTCCGTTCATCTCCATGTATATCACTCCAAATCTCGAATAAGCTGTTCCCGAACGATAATGCCTCCTCCAATGCTCTCCTTCCTTTCAGATCGTCGTTCCATATCCGGAGAAGTCTGAACCAATGTATCCGTCTCCTGATCGGCTATTGTCCAGGGCAAAGACTGCGCGGTACCAAACTCACTCTCAATCTCCGTCGCTTGGTCTTCGGATTTTTCGAGTGTAGGAGATTTGGTGATAGGATGGAACAACGTTGAGATCCACAGCGAAACCTTCTTTGCCATCTGCGGACCATGGACTACTGTCAGCACCCAACACTCCGTAACAGGAGTACCCAAGGAGAAAGCATGCGGGAGTCCTTCATTACAGATGATTGCGTCCCCTCCATTCTGATTGATTATGCGAATGGCTTGTTCGCGCGCGAATCCAGGAACCCATCTATCGTGAACCGCATAATACGCTGTGATGCGTTTGCCGTACTTGCTGATTGTGTCAACATCGAGATCTCGAATCTCTTTAAACTCAGATTTCGCAAGATGAGAAAACGATTGCACCGAAGCGGGATTAAAAAACTTTGCCAACGTCGTCGAAAGATGTGTCCCCGGCAACGTATGTGCCATCCTGACAAACAACGCCAACAACGGAATAGGCAATAAAAACCGCATGATAAACACAAACAACGCAGCAATCTTTGCACTCCCGGGTAAGGACGTGATGATACTGGAGACCCTACCGAAATTGGACCCCTGCGAGATGTGCGATAGGGTAGGGAACAAGAGGAATACGTTGTCAACGTTTTGGGGTCGTTGGGCAAGGACTTGGAGAGCCATGTATGCGCCTACACTGTGTCCCATGACGACGAGACGAGGTTTGTCTTCAGTGAAGGCGGAGAATGGCGGGGAGGAGACGATTGTGTCGACAATCTGAACTTTATTCTCGATTTGTTGTTGTAGCGATAACGGATTTGAGACTTCGAAATCTTCGTGTCCGGCAAGCGAGACGGCGAGGATCGTAGTACTGGGGGACTCATCCGCCAATGCACCGAGGAACTCGTCGTAGTATGAAATCACACCAGGATTGCCTGCATTTTAGACACGATTTACACCGGCCAGGTACCAGGAATGAAAAGGAGGTAAGTTTGGCATGGTTTTTTGGACGGCCAGAATTTGGCTCGACAGGGGATGCCGTTCGAGTCGACAAGTCTGAATTCGAGGGGAGGACGAATGTAGGTTGGATACATTGTGTGTTTCGGTGATTCAGTGTCGCCGGACGGGGGAAAACGACGTTGAGGGGGAGAATGTTTTCGCCTGTCAAGAGTTCAAAAATTCTCGGGGCGCGCGCCACACTAAAATGGGGACGATTTCAAGTTGTCATGATGTCATCTCAGGAATGAAGGCAAATTAAACATCTCCGTATCCTGGACTCTACGCTCTCAACCGGCAAGGTCACACCAGAATTAGCGAATCAAGTCTTTTCGCCATCTATCCCTTTCAATGTTGAGGAATACCAACGATTATTTAACCATCTTCACACGGTTAAAAGACCCCAATCTCCTGGCCGTGCCCTCTACTTCTAGCGCCAACGCCATTCTTTCCTTCCCATCCCTTGAGATCGTCTAGTCATCCCGTTTTCCTAACGATAGATTGCGTACGTCACTTCAAAGTCCTTGCATATGCTGTCATTTCGAGATTCCAGGCGACTTCGCGCACAAAATAAAACGACGTTTCAAGATTTGACAGACGGCGCTTCCTCTTCTGCACATTTTGAGGAAGGCTCTAAACCAGTCTTCAGTCCCATCTACAACCTCTCCGAGATAGAACTCGAAGTCCTCAAAGAATATATCGATGAAAACCTGCAAAAGCGGTTTATTCATCCTTCCACGTCTCCGTTCAGTGCTCCTGTCCTTTTCGTCAAGAAACCCGATGGTTCTCTGCATCTGTGTGTTGATTATCAGGCCCTCAACCGCATGACCATCAAGAATTAGTATCCTCTACCCTTGATTTCAGAGCTACTCGACTGTGTCAAAGGCGCAAAATACTTCACAAAAATAGACGTTTGCGAGCTTTTCACCGCCTCCGTGTCGCCCTCGGTCACGAGTATAAAACTGCCTTCCATACACGCGATGGTCATTTCGAGTATCTTGTCATGCCCTTTGGTCTCACCGGTGCTCCTGGTTCCTTCCAAGCCTACATCAATGACATTATTCGCGAGTGTCTTGATCGTTTCGCCATCGCGTATATGGATGACATCCTAATCTACTCGAACTCTCTCCAAGAACACATCCTCCATGTCTGCAACATTCTCCAGAAACTCCTCACTGCTGGGTTATTCGTTAAACTCTAGAAATGCGAATTTCACCCGCAGAAAGTCAGTTTCCTCAGCTTCGTCATCTCCTCCGAAGGCATCTCTAAGGACCCCGAACGCATGTCTCCTACACAAGGACCAACACTTCATCTGGTCTGCCGAAGCCCAATCCTCCTTCGATAAGCTCAAGTCTCTGTTCATGTCCACACCTATTCTCCGTCATTTCGATCCCGAGCTTCCCACTACACTTCATGCCGATTCATCCGGGTTCGCTGTATCTGGTATCGTATCCCAGCCTGATGCTAATGGTTTCGTCCATCCCGTCGCATTTTGGTCCCTGAAGTGTACCCCTGCGGAATGCAACTATGATATCCATGATCACGAAATGTTCGCCATTGTCGAATGCTTCAAACACTGGCATCATTATCTCGAAGGTTCCAAACATCCTGTCCACGTCCATACTGACCACAAGAATCTCGAAACATTCATGTCCACGAAAATCCTGAACCGCCGTCAAGCCCACTGGGCTGAATACTTGTTGGGTTACGATTTTGTCCTCGATCACATCCCTGGCTCCAAGAATCCTGCCGATGGCCCGTCCCGACGTCTAGATTACGCGAAGAATGTCGATGTCCCATCTGGCGCCCTGATTCCTCCGAAAGCCCTTCGACTTCTCCCTCCTGACTCTCTCCCATCTGGTGTTTGGCCAACACCTGGCGACGCGCCTGGTGCACGTTCGGAGCAAGCTCGGGAGTCAAGTCGAAATCAATTCGAGTCAATCGCCACCTCCGTGTCTGAGACCCCATTCCGCCAAAGAATTATCTCTGCTCTTGCCAAAGATCCTGTTGCTGACGAGCAACGTCGAGATCCCCAAAGTCCCTGGTCCTGGGACAATGGATTGTTACTCCGGAATAATCTGATCTATGTCCCCGACAATAACTCGCTCCGATTAGAGTTACTGTGTCAACACCATGATGACCCCCTCCCTGGTCATTTCGGTATCCCCAAAACCTTTGAATTGTTGTCGCGCAATTATTGGTTCCCCCACCTGCATGCATTTGTCAAGTCCTATGTTGCCAGCTGCGATTCCTGTTCCCGTGGTAAGGCTCCACATCACCTTCAACATAGTGAGCTACCGCCGTTGCCCGCACCCTCTGGTCCCTGGAAATCGATCTCTTGCGATTTCATCACCGATTTACCTCCTTCGAATGGGTATGATTCCCTTCTTGTCTTCATCCACCGCTTTACGAAGATGTGTCATCTTGCTCCTTGTCTCAAAACTACCGACGCACCCGAATTCACACATCTGTTCCTCGATAATGTCATTCGCCTGCATGGCATCCCTGAATCCCTCGTCTCCAATCGTGGATCGATCTTCATGTCCCATTTCTGGGAAATCCCTTGCCTCCATGATGGATTTGAAGCGTCGATTATCTACCGCATTCTACTCCCAGACCGATGGTCAAACAGAGCGTATGAACCAAACTGTCGAGCAATACCTCCGAATCTATTGCAACTATCAACAAGATGGATGGATGTATGGTGCCCAAACTTTGGTAGAAGTTAGAGGGTTCACGTCAGTTGATGGTTCTGTGTGTTACAAAGTGCTCGTTGATGTGGCCTTGGTGAAATTGTGGGATATTCTTTGCTGCCACAGTTCAGAATTCCGCTATGTGTGAAATGCAGAAAAGAAGTGGAATGACAGAAACTATTGTACGAAGCTATAGGAAGTTGAGAGCCTATCCACTATATTTTTTACAACTGATCGATCAGTTATGACACTTATATATGTCAGGCGATGTGGGAGAAAGTGGGTATTTTTTGAATTCAAGCAATTCAAGTGGGTATTTCTCGAAATTCAAAAGTGTGAGTGGATATTCTGGGAATTTTCCCAATTCTAATTTCACTGCCGATCAGATCATCCAAAAAATTGCACCGCCAGTTCGAGTGAACAATTCACCATGTCACAACAAGTCTGTCCTTCCTCACCTCCTTCTCACCCCAAGTCCATTGTAGCTCATCCAACCTCACTCCACTCCCTTAACAGATGACCCCATGATAATTTCAAAATACCATAATACTGTGCACTGACAAGAACACCATCAAGGACATGGCAACAATTCAAGCAGACTTCATTGCTCCGACCAAAGTCCCCTTTGTCATGTCTGACTTCTGGGAGGATGATGAAGTTTTTGTATCTGCCTTTAGTACAGGCATTGACAAATGTGATGGGGAAGAGTGCATTATCAATGGCTGTGGCTACGATATCACGGAATCTTTAGATCACTGCCACATCGTTGGACGAAATGATCGTAAAACAGTATGCCCTCCTTCTACCACATTCTCCATATGTCTCTGATTTGTTTCCTTTAGTGGACTATGCTTCAACAACTCCAATTTATACCTCAAACAGCCAAGAGAAGTCCATTGGCTTACCCATGGAATGGCCTGTATGTGAGATGGGAAATAGCACACTTTAAGCTCAATTTGCATCCGTCCCGTCTCATTTACTGGTGCGAATACACCGCAGCTGCGTGGTGAAATCCTGTCAGACCAAAGCCACTGAAATTCTATCACAAAGCAAAATCATTCGAATTTTCGCAAGGCCATCCCTACCCGGTATGTCCAGTACTAGTGTAGCTCCGACTCCCGTTGGGACTCTCGCTCCTACGCCCACTGCCGCACGCGATCTCAGGTCCGGTCACGTTGATATTAAACCGTTGACGCAACTCTCATCGACAAAACCTGCACTACTGGACGAAAAATCGATTTTGAGAAGTTGTATTAAATCTTAAGGCTATTTACCACCTCTAATAATTGCATTGGTCAGAAGTCGGGGATACCATAGCACCGAGTATTATGTACCAGTAAATCTTTACCACTAAATCTTTAATTAATGTCTACCGTCCTCGCTTTCCGCTCCACCCCTGGTGCATCTGCATAAAGACATCTTGGAGTCCCATTCAACTCCCATGAGTAAGACAACAGAATGCTCGACAAAGCAGGGTCTCGAGTGAAAGGCGTCCCATGATCGACGAGGATCCATATGATGCTCGGGCTCTGAGCAAAGGCTGTCATTGGTGAACAACCATGAATCAAAGACTAACAAGGATATGATTCAATAAATGAATTCGCTTGTATATCTAGACTAGATCTGATGTAACAAAATACAGCAACCCCATAGAAGACGAGCGCAAACATAAAAGCCACCCCAGAAAACAGGATATTACAGCAAACATCTCCCAAATTTATCGTGTATCAATGATCATTTGGCGGTACCTCTCGAGGTCAATGTCAAACGTCGGTGGCAAAGGAGGAACAAGGACCGGAATTGGTTGTGGATGGTAGAGAAGTGAGGTCGGGACTTGCCAGATCATATTTGGCGGCAATGGGGTATCGACGAGGGGATAGCGGCCATTGATAATTGGAAGCTCGGCTGCAATGATACACGCCGGATACTTGTCTGCTGCAGTTGGAGGGGGAACAGGAGCGTGAATGTCCCGGAAAGAAAGCTGCATCCACCACGAATCGGACGTCGGGTACATGTTCTGGTTATACACAGCGATGAGGAAGACATTGACCTGAGTCCTCCATCCGAGAATGTTGTCTCGTATGGCAAGAAGTTGGGTGGCAGGTTGCAAAACGCCAGCCTCGA
>Ga0335073_10013670_pt1 | contig 11385 bp, 9 predicted proteins | sample Lox_Sample_22_FD_207093 | JGI IMG/M metagenome (GOLD analysis project Ga0335073, IMG submission 207093) | Soil microbial communities from Loxahatchee National Wildlife Refuge, Florida, United States - Lox_Sample_2.2 | ecosystem: Environmental > Terrestrial > Soil > Wetlands | place: USA: Florida... | reverse complement strand
ACTTCCGTCTCTGGCGTCAGTTCGATGGGATGAAAGTTCAGCAGGTGGGTCTCAATAGCGAATAGTTCAGCACCGAAGGTCGGACGATTGCCGACATTGGTGACCGAATCGAAGCGCTCGGTAGCAACCCGTGTCCACGTGATGTACACGCCGTCTTTTGGAACGATCTCTTCGTAACGAGCCAGGTTAATCGTAGGAACGGTGTATTTCGATCCGAAGCCGCGTCCACGTCCCGGGGTTCCGAGAATGCAGAATGGGCGCGCCAGCAGGTGACGAGCGCGGCTGACCCGTCCGGCCGTCAGCAGGCGGCGAATCTGGCTGCTGGAGACGGTTTCGCCGCGAAGCGTCATCTCCGGATAGACCTTTACTTCAAACCCCATCTCGCGGCCGAATTCACTCAACATGGCAACGTCACCGGCAGCCTTGTGGCCGAAACGGAAGTTGAAGCCTTCATGAACCTCGCGCGCATGAAGGCAGGTCTTAAGCACGGATTCGGCGAATTCCCGAGGCGCCATCAAGGATAGATCGCGGCCGAAGGGAAGAAGCAGAACAGCGTCGATCCCGGTACTGGCCAGCCAGCGCAGTTTCTCAGGTGTCGGAGTGATGAGCTTCAGCGCAGCCTCGGGCTTCAGAATGCGCGTAGGATGCGGCTCGAAAGTCACGGCTATCGATGTCGCGTGAGTGCTGCGAGCGCGCGCCACGATTTCCCCGAGAACATGGGCATGTGCGCGGTGGACGCCATCGAAATTGCCGATGCTGACCACAGTTGGGCCAAAGTTCGCAGGAACTTCTTCGAGTTTGTGAAAAACGAGCATCGTTTCAGTCAGACGAGATTCCGGGGTCACTCACACAGAAAATTCAGGATCCCCGGCCCGTTGGTTTTGGGGAGCCAGCAGGGATCGCCTCCCAGGCCATTAATCCTTAGATCTCGAACTCCAGTTTCATGCCGTCATAAGAAAGCCGCACGTTGCGGGGCAACATCGCATTGGTTGCCTCGTGTGCCAGGTCATGGCAGATGTGGGTGAAAAAGGCGCGCCTGGGTTTCACGCGCTCCACAATCGCCAGCGATCCTTTGATGGTGGAGTGCGTTGGATGCGGCTTATGACGCAGCGCATCGAGAAAAAGGATGTCGAGGTTCTCGAGTTGATGCAGCGACGAGTCGGGGATCTCGCTGTGATCGGTGAGGTAGGCTGCCGAACCGAAGCGGTAGCCATAAATCTGGGTCTCGCCGTGGATCACGATCACCGGCTCGAAGCGTGCCCCAAAAACTTCCACAGGACCGTCAATCGGCTTCAACTCGAGCAGAGGAAGGCCTCCGAACTTATAGTCTGCGTCAAAGATGTAGGAGAACATCCGGCGCAGGAATGCGGCCGCATCCGGCCGGGCATAAAGCGGAAGCTTGTCTGGCTTGTGCCGGTAGCTCAGGGGGCGGAGATCATCGATGCCGAGAATGTGATCGGCGTGAGTATGCGTGTAAAACACTGCATCAACGCGCGTAATGTTCTCGCGCACAGCCTGGGCGTAAAAATCGGGAGTCGTGTCGATTAACACAACTTTGCCGTCGTACTCCAGCATGATCGAAGGTCGAGTGCGCCGGTCGTGGGGGTCTGGGGAGTGACAGACCGCACACTCACATCCCAGAGTTGGGACACCCATTGAAGTTCCACTGCCTAACACGGTCAGAATGGCTTTCATCTTCCAGTTGTTCCAGTCGCTGGCCCAGTTTGCGGCGGACGCGCGAGAGCATTCGTCACCTCGACGTATGCCATGCGAAGTTCATAGAGACTGTTCTGCAGAAAATTGTCTTCCGCCCGAGTCAGGTTTCCCTTCGTCTTCTCCGAGAGAAGACTGAGGGTGTCGATCGTCTGCCTCGCGCCGATAATGTCAACGCGCGGCTGGTCGCCCTGCTGGCGCATCAGTCCTAACTGCAGCATCGCAGTCATGTAGAGCGAGGCCAGGAAGCGCTCAAAGGTGATTTCGAACTCCTTTGCCGAGTGACCGCTCAACTCCACCTGCGTATCAAGATCTTTTGACGATTGCTGGTAAGCGGCGGCCTGCGCTTCCTGCTCCGCAGTCGTAGGCGGTGTCGGCATCTCGCGATCCAGAGGGCCGGCTGCTTCCGCCGCGACCGGTTCCGGCGCCTTCTGAGCGGGTACCGGCGTTGATGCCGCAGGCTGAGCCGGTTCGCTCGGCGGTTGAGGAGTTGCGCTCTCTTCCTGCGCCTCCGGTCTCAGCTCACCTTCGGAAGTGAACAGGCGTCGATCGGTGACTTTGAAGCTGGATTCTTGTTTCTTTTCTGCCATAACCTTCCTCAAAATGCGCCGCTTCCGCGGACAAGATCTGTCACTGTACCGCTGAATGCGGCTCGGGGACGACCGCTTGTGCGAACGGCGCCCAATCGGCAATGGGCACGGGGACTACAATTGCTTTCTCCGAGCCAATCATAACCTCTGCGCCGGGCGATGCCGCCTCGCGGCGAATATATCCAAGCGCGACGGTTCGTTGCCCGAAATCGAAGCGAACCGCGGCTGCGCTGGTGACTACTCCTACCTCTTTGCCCGCAGCAATGATTTTCGCATCGGGTGCGATAGGACCTTCCGCGAGGAATCCGGAGAACTTACGATGGACTGCGCCGCGGGAGCGGATTCTCTCGACAATTTCCTGACCGACGTAGCACCCCTTGTTGAAATTCAAGGCGCGCGCCTGTTCAGTCTCCTGCGGAAGGTCGCGCTCTCGGATATCGACTCCATAGCGGGGAATACCGGAAGCAATGCGATGAAGCTCGAGCGCTTCGGATCCGACCGCAGCAGCCCCCGCAGAGCGCAATGCGTCCCAGAGATGCCGCACGTGCTGGGGATGAAGCCAGATTTCAAATCCTTCGCACGGCCCGTCGGTCCCAACCAGAGTGCACTCGATCTGATTCCACGTCCGCGGAGAAATCTGTAAAGGTTTCAGGTCAGGAAGCTCGAATCCGGCATCTGCCAGCAGTTTTCGTGAGGCGGGACCGGCGATGCCAAGGGCCGTGATCTGCCCATTGACCTCGGCGACTGTGACGTCATCCATGATGATGTAATGGTCGAACGTGGCCAGGAGCTTTTCCAACTGCGCGAAGTCGCTGTCGACAGTGATCGACTCCCCTCGGTTGTACGCATAGAGATCCCCGAGAATGTGGCCCTGTGGATTCAAGAGAAAGGCGTAGACTCCCTGACCGGAGGCGAGGTCGCGGATGTTATTGGTAACCATCCCGTTCAGCCAGCGGACGCGGTCCGATCCAGTGAGAGAAATCTTGGCCCGAACGCCCAGATCGTAGACTCCGCAGGCAGTGCGCAGAGCATCGAACTCTGACTGTGGATCGGCAAAGCGGGTCGCGGTCGTAGCGCCGCGATATTCGCAAACGCCCGCGGCGCCCAATCCATTCCCGTGAACCTGGAGTGCTGTCAGCCCCATAGCCGTAGTTCGATTATAGCGATTGTGTTAACGTTCCTGCCGTGGACCTGAAAAAGCAAACACCAAAGCGCATCGCGGTGATCCCGGGCGATGGAATCGGCAAAGAGGTGATCCCGCAGGCGGTCAATGTCATCCGGGCATCGGGGGCCGGAGTTGAACTCACCGAGTTTGACTGGGGAGCCGATCGCTATCTACGCGATCAGACCACGGTTCCACCGGATGGATTCGCGATGTTGGGGAGAGATTTTGATGCAATCTTTCTGGGCGCTTTCGGGGACCCGCGTGTTCCCACGAATATTCATGCGAAAGAGATTCTGTTGGGCATGCGCTTCAAGATGGACCTCTATGCGAACGTGCGCCCCGTGCACTTGCTTGATGCCGCGCTGTGTCCGCTGAAAGGAATCGAGCCGAAGGACGTGGATTTCGTCGTGCTCCGAGAAAACACCGAAGGGGTCTATACCGACGCCGGAGGCGTCTTCAAAAAGGACACGCCGGACGAGATCGCCACGCAGGAAGACATCAATACCCGGAAGGGTGTGGAACGCATCATTCGCTATGCGTTCCAGTACTGCCAGCAGCATTCCAAGCTTGATCGCTCGCCTAGAAATAAAGTCCTCATGTGCGACAAGTCGAATGCCATGACGCATGCCGGGGGACTTTGGCAGCGGGTATTCAAAGAGGTCAGCGGCGAGTATCCGAAGATAACCGCACAGCATATGTATGTCGATGCGCTGTGCATGCAGATGGTTCGTGATCCACGGCAATTCGACGTTATCGTGACCAACAATATGTTCGGCGATATCATTACCGACCTGGCTGCGGGGCTGCAAGGCGGGCTCGGCATGGCCGCCAGCGGAAATATTCATCCGGGCAGGACTTCAATGTTTGAGCCGGTGCACGGTTCCGCTCCGCCGATTGCAGGCAAGAACCTGGCCAACCCATTCGGTGCAATCCTGACTGCGGCGATGATGCTGCGGCACCTCGGCTTCTCGAACGAACCAGAGAAGATCGAAACCGCGGTGCGTGAGGCCGTTCGCCAGAAGAAAACCACGCAAGATATTGGAGGAACCTTCGGGACACGCGAGGCCGGGGAATGGATCGCCAGCCAGTTGCATTCGTGAAATTAAGTCTGGGAAGTGCTGCTCCCCTATTGCCTCGACCCCGCCAGCAGGGCTAACTCCCTCCACTTCCAATGGCAGTCGACATCCGCAAATCCGATCTCCCGCAGCCAGGTCAGTTGGAGTTGGAGGTCGAGCAGCTTGTTGGAGGGGTCTTCGGTCTCAACGGTGTACCCGATTGCAGCCAGAAAAGCCTCGTGCAGAGGGCGAGTCGGAGACGCGACGTGTTCCAGGTTGCAGAAAACGCCTCCTGGATTGAGAAGGCCATAGATCTCGTCGTAGAGGGCCCGCTTGCGCTCGTGAACCAGGTGGTGGATGGCGAAACTGGAAATGATGGCATCAAACTTCCCTAGGGCTGGCAGGGGAGAATCCATGTTGTGCTCCACAACGGTCACTCGAGAATCGTTTGCGAAGCGCCCGCGGACCGCCTCGAGCATCGCGGGAGAGAAATCGACTGCGACAGCGTCACTATCAGGACAGGCATGACGGGCCAGGGCCAGCAGCCGCCCGTCCCCCGTGCCCAAGTCCAGGATTCTGCGGGTTTGACGGGGCAGAAACTCAACGAGAGTCGCTTCGCCTTCCTTGCGATGAGCAATCGAGTCGGCCCGTTGAAGATAGTCGCGGGCGTGCTCGGCTGAGGTCCATAGATTGACGGGATTCGTGGCACTCATGAGAGAAAGTATAGGGAAACGTATAAACTCAAACTTAATGAATACGGTTGAAATGCTTTCGGCGAGGATTCTCCGGTCGCTTTTGGTGGTTGTTCTGACTGGCGGGGCATGTCTTGTGTCGGCTCAGGATTCCCCAACGCCAGATCATAGCGGCCAGCAGGTTCCCTCTGCTTCCTCGCCCGCGGACGCGAATCAGCCCTCGGCACCTCAAGAGAATGGGCAACCCGGCGGCAATTTTAAGATTACGCCGCGGCAGGCTGAGGAACTCTTTCATTCGGTCGACGAGATACTGGAATTCGACAGCAAACAGACCGGGCTGCCGATCAAACACGAAGTCAAACGGAAGCTCACCAGCCGCGATGAAGTTGTCAGCTACCTGACGAAACACATGAACGACCAGGACGCGCAGCGCCTGCGTCGCTCCGAGTTGGTGCTGAAGAAGTTCGGCCTGTTGCCTCGGGACTTCAATCTCGAGACGTTTCTCGTCGCACTTCTTCGCGAGGAAGTCGCCGGCTACTACGATCCAAAGACCAAGACAGTGAACCTGCTCGATTGGGTGCCGATGGAAGAGCAGGAACCGGTCATGGCTCACGAACTTACGCATGCTCTCCAGGATCAGGACGTGGGCCTGACACGGTGGATGAAGCGCGGCGAAAAAGATCTGGGGGAAATGAGAAAAGACCCGACGCCGGCCGACATTGAGAACGATGAGATGGACGATGCTCGCGAAGCCGTGATCGAAGGGCAGGCGCAAGCCATGATGTTTCAATATGCGATTGCGCCGACCGGCAAATCGATTACGACTGCTCCCGCGCTCGTTGGGGCCATGGAAGAAGAAACTTTAACCGGCACGGCCAACACTCAGGTCTTCAACAGCGCTCCGATTTTTCTGAAGGAGTCTCTGACATTCCCTTACAGCTATGGAATGGATTTTGTAATCCAGCTGATGCAGAGAGCGGGGAAGGAAAAAGCGTTTGCCGGAGTCCTGGAAAATCCTCCGCATACGACGCGTCAGATTATGCAGCCCGAAACATATCTGTCGGGCGAGAAAATCGAGCCCATGCCTGTTCCTGACTTCAAGCGTGACTTTAAGGATTACAAGAAATTCGACATCGGCGCCATGGGGGAATTCGACGTCGCGATCCTGATCGAGCAGTATGCTGGAAAATCGCTTTCGAAGGAACTCTACCCAGAGTGGCGCGGCGGATATTACTACGCTGCCAAAAGCAAAGATGACACCCCGGCAGTCGGTGAAGCGCCGTTGGGACTGCTTTACGTATCCCGATGGTCGAACGAAAAGATAGCGGCCGAGTTTGCTGGGATTTATGCGCAATCATTAACACAGCGGTATAAGAAGCCGGTCGCTACCCAGCCGGTTCCGGCGCAGCCAGATCCGTTGCCCGACGCTCCGGCCCGGGAAACGCCGCCCTCACTCGTCGGTCGACACACCTGGTCAACCGAAGACGGAACCGTTGTGATCGAAGAACAAGGCAATCTGGTTTTCGTGAGCGAGAGCCTGGACGCGGCAACGAGCGCTGCGATTGAAAAGGAAGTGCTGGCAACAGCGTCCGTATCGAGGTGACACCGTTATCGACCTTTCTTGGTCGAATCGCTCTCATCTGTGGGGAGAAAATGTTGCACGGTCGCCGAAATCACAAACGTTTTTCCGTTGCGTTCGATCGTCAGCTTACGTTCTTGTCCGGGTATCCCTCCCAACAGTGACCAAACTTGCCCCATTGTTGCCCCCATCACAGGGATGTCGTTGACGGCGATCAACTGATCGCCATGCTCCACGCCATCCGGCCCCGTTGGTAGGGAAGGTTTTCCAGCGAGATCGGCGACGCCAAGGATCGTGAAATGGCCGTCGAGTTCCGGACGCAAGATCAGACCGATTACGTCGAAATCAGGCAATGTAGACAAGCGGCCGATGTCGAAGTACACCCTTGAACGCCCATAGTCGAGCCCAACCCGGTAGTTCAGCAACGCTTCAGAACCGATGAGTCCGGCGCTCTCAGTTCCGGTTCTCTGCCGGAAGGGCTCAAGACCATTCTTCGGAAACTCCGCAAAGGGAACGTCGGTGAAAAACAGAGGACCATACTGCACGCGGTCGACGCGCATTACTCTCCGTTGCAGTTCTTCTTCTGATCCCCACTTGCCGGCCGGGCCCACAGCGCCCGCCATCTGCGGCCATGCCGGATGAGCGCCGGCAAGGCGGTCGAAGATCTCAGGAGACAGGAAGCTGATGCTCGATCCCAAATCCAGGCCAAGGTCGTATTTCTTGTTCTCGATCTTGCTCGCAATCTGAATCAACCCGGTTTCTGAATTGATGGCAACCTGTTGTGACTGCCCTTCGAAGGCAATGCTTCCGGGCGCCCCGATTGAGAATTCGTGGTGCGGAAAGTCGATCAGCACATCGTAATGCCGCAAGACAGTTGCCGGCAGGTTCATGTCGACGGCCATTCCAGGGACGAGTACGCTCGCCGAGGTTACCGGTCTTGACGGAATTGTGGCTTGCTTGACGGCATCGGAAATGGGTACTGGCATGCCGCCTATGAAAATCTCGCGAGGTGATGGCGAGGAGCACTCATGGTCATTACAGGTCACCGCAAGCCCAAGAAGCATCGCGAGCTTGCGAGAAAGGAAAAGCTCGGCGTCGCCGTTGTCCACCCAGATCCGGAGGTTCTGCAAAGTTCCATCCGGTAGGCGCACGCTAGAGGGAATTACGATGCGGTTGTGATCGATCGTGGCCGCGACTGTTGTGGCCTTTGTTTCCGGCTGGCGGTTCTTCTGCTGAGCCGCAAAGATATTCCCCAGAAGAACAGCCAGGCAGAGTGCAATCAAAGGCTTCATCCCACTGAATTGTAGCTCCCGATGAGTCTGTGGGCTGTCGCGTCCGGGCAGGTCGAAGCGAATTTTCGTCCTGTATAATCGCCAGTTTGGCTGAAGTGCCAGGACTTCCGGAGGGGGGATTGCCACAAGCTGAGATTGGAATTATTGGGGGAAGCGGGCTTTATTCAATGCCCGGCCTGACTCGAGCCAGGGAAGTGCGCATTCGGACGCCGTTTGGCGCCCCGTCGGATGCCTATGTTTGTGGTTCGTTGGAAGGTCGCAAAGTCGCGTTTCTCGCCCGCCATGGCCGCGGGCACCGGATTTCGCCGAGCGAACTGAATTTTCGCGCCAACATTCACGGTTTCAAACAACTCGGCGTGGAACGGATCATTTCGATTTCGGCCGTGGGATCGCTGAAGGAAGAGCATCAACCGCTGGAATTTGTGATTCCGGACCAGTTCTTCGATCGGACGCGCCATCGTGTCGACACTTTCTTCGGCGGTGGAATCGTCGCCCACATCTCTTTTGGGGATCCGGTGTGCGATGAGTTGACGGGCGTGATCGCCGAAGCATGTCACAAGGCAGATGTCGTCGCGAAGCAGGGCGGGACTTACCTTTGCATGGAAGGACCGCAGTTTTCCACCAAAGCTGAGTCGAATGTCTATCGCAGGCTTGGTATGGACGTGATCGGCATGACCAATCTGCAAGAGGCAAAGTTGGCTCGGGAGGCGGAACTTTGCTACGCAACCGTGGCCATGGTTACCGACTACGACTGCTGGCATCCGCACCATGACTCCGTTACCGTGGATCAGATCGTTGCGGTTCTTTTGAAGAATGCCGAGAACGCGACCAAGGTTGTGCGCGAGACCGTTGCCGCCATGCCAACGCAACGATCGTGCAAATGCGGCTCGGCGCTGGCTCATGCCATCCTCACCGACCCGAAAAAGATCCCTTCGGCGACGAAGAAGAAACTGAAACTGATCATTGGAAAGTACGTGAAGAGCTAATGTTGAGGTCGAGTGGGGCCGGCCAATTCTTCGACATTGAAATTCAGCGCATTTTAAGGATGTGAATCAACACATTCGTTTTTCCTGACAACTAATACCAATTACTCTTGTTACAAGGACGCTCATGAGCATTCTCGTGGTAGGTTCCGTTGCGTTTGACGATTTGAGTTCGCCTTCCGGCAGCGCGAAGAACATTCTCGGCGGCGCTGCCACGTATTTCTCGCTCGCGGCAAGCTATTTCACTGACGTTCGGGTGGTGGCTGTGGTTGGCGAGGATTTTGCCGCGGAACACGAGAAAGTGTTTCTCGATCACGGCATCGACATAACTGGCCTGGAGCGGGCAAAAGGGAGGACTTTTCGCTGGGGCGGGACCTACACTGATAATCTGAACGAGGCCAAGACGGATTACACCGAGCTGAACGTTTTTGAGACTTTTCAGCCCCGAATCCCGAAAGAATACGAAGACTCCACATTTCTGTTTCTGGCCAATATTCAACCAACCCTTCAAGCTGACGTCCGTCGGAAGATGAGCCGTGTTTGCCTCACCGGATGCGACACGATGAATTACTGGATCAACTCCACGCCGAAGGAATTGGCAGAAACGCTGAAGCTAGTGGACGTGCTGCTGATTAATGACACCGAGGCGAAGATGCTGGCGCATGAGACGAATTTGCCGCGCGCGGCGCAGAAGGTTCTGGCGATGGGTCCGCAGGCTCTGGTCATCAAACACGGAGAATACGGAGCAACGATTTTCTTCGGCGACGGCGCTTACGGGACGGGACACCATCCTTTTCGCGCCCCGGCTCTCCCGATTGAGGAGGTCCAGGATCCAACCGGAGCGGGAGACTCGTTCGCCGGAGGATTCATGGGTTATGTTGCCTCCCAGAAAGAACTGAATCGGGAAGTCCTCAAGCGAGCTCTGTTTTACGGGGGAGTGATGGGATCGTTCGCGGTGGAACGTTTCGGCACCGAGCGGTTGCAATCGCTTACGCGCGAGGAAATCGAAGACCGCTTCAAAACATTTCGCGAACTCACGCATCTCGAATGATCCGCAGTACATGCGCAAGATTCAGACAAATCCTCTTGTAGTTTCGGCGTGGGACTCCGAGGCCAGGCTTCTGCTCTGGCTGGCGACCTGCGTCTCGATTTTCTCGTTCCTGTTCTATTTCAAGCACAACGAGATTCTGCTTTATGGCGACGCGATAGCCCACATCAACATTGCGCGCCGTGTCTTCGATTCGAAGACTCCCGGCTTGTTGCAGCTCGGAACGGTCTGGCTTCCGTTGCCCCATCTAGTCATGATTCCGTTCCTGGTGTCGAAGGGGCTTTGGCAGCGCGGCGCGGGCGGCTCGATTCCGTCGATGATGGCGTATGTCATGGCTGTCGTCGGAATACTTCGTTTAGGGCGAGGGATATTTTCGCCAGGCGAGGAGCCCGACGGAACGGCGCGGATTGCGGCTTGGAGCGCAGCGGCGTGTTTTGCCGCCAATCCGAATCTGATCTACATGCAGTCGACCGCAATGGGAGAGTCTCTGTATCTCGCTTTCTTCGTGTGGGCTGTCGTCTACTTCAGCGAGTGGGAGCGGGGAAGTGGCGCCGCTTTGTGGAAGTGCGGATTGTGCCTGGCTGCGGCTTGCCTCTGCCGCTACGACGGATGGTTCTTAGCTTGCGCGTTGTGTCTCTGGGTCGTGTTACGAGCTCTGCTGCTGCGAAATCGCCCGGGCAAAACCCGAAATTCTGCCCGAGCGATCGTCACATTCATCCTCATCGCTGCGGCCGCCCCGGCCTTGTGGCTCGCCTATAACGGAATTGTCTATCGCAATCCCCTGGAATTCGCCAACGGCCCTTATTCGGCGAAGGCCATCGAGAAACGAACACAAACCCCCGGCAATCCGGGCCACCCCGGAAGCAACAATCCGGTTCTGGCCGAGCAGTACTTCGTGAAGTCCGCCGAAGCAAATGTTGCTCAAAATGAATGGCTGCAACGGGGATGGATAGTGCTCCTGGCCGCCGGAATCGGCGTTTTTGCTTTTAGGCGAGATCGTGTCGCTGCACCGGCCAGGCCCGCTTTTGGCCTTCTGTTCTTATTGATTCCTCTTCCGTTCTACGCACTCTCCGTGGCCTACGGCGGGGTCCCGATTTTTATTCCGTACTGGTGGCCATTTACCCACTACAACGTGCGTTACGGACTGCAATTGCTCCCGGCTTTCGCAATCGCGATCGGCATTCTTGTGCAGCTTTCGATGCGGTCGGGAATCTCGAACCGACTTCGGGTTGCTTTGCTGATGAGCTTATTTGCATTTGTCGCGGCGA
>Ga0335073_10013668_pt1 | contig 11386 bp, 10 predicted proteins | sample Lox_Sample_22_FD_207093 | JGI IMG/M metagenome (GOLD analysis project Ga0335073, IMG submission 207093) | Soil microbial communities from Loxahatchee National Wildlife Refuge, Florida, United States - Lox_Sample_2.2 | ecosystem: Environmental > Terrestrial > Soil > Wetlands | place: USA... | reverse complement strand
ATTTCTAAACGAAGCGAGAAATTCTCCATGAACCGTAGAACGTTCCCATCCCAAAGACTCTCCCTCACCCCGGCCCTCTCCCGTCCACCCTCCGCAGTCGCGGTCCCGCGCGAGCCACCGAAAGTTCGGGCAGGCCGTGTGCACTCGAAGGCAACGCAATTTACGGTGCTACGGAGGACGGGCTGGGAGAGGGAGAATTGTCTGCTGATGATTGGTGCGCCGGTCGATCGCGGTGGTTCATGGTCTCAATGCATGCGAGAAAATCGAAAGAGGGCTCTCCATGAACCGTCCGAAACATCAACGGGATGCTCAGGGCCGTCCGTCCGGCAATCCCCCGTAGTACCCGTGTAGCACCAAATGTAGTACCCCTAAACATTTGGAATTCAAGGATGTAGTCCCGCAGGCGCGGGATAGCACCCTTTTCCGACTTCATATCACTTGTCGCGCCATAGCATCAGCGATGGCGAATCATTATTCCCTTCGCATCCTTCGATTCCTTCGCGCGAAATCCCACGTTCTAGCCTTGCCACAAGGCGCCCGGCCCATTTCAATAGTCGGCCCATGGAAGACAAAAATATCGCAGTATGCTTCGCCCTGGCGGAGGAATCAGGCCCGTTCAAAAAACTGTGTGGAGATAAGATCCACACCTTTCTGACCGGGATTGGACGCGAAAACGCCACCCGGACCACGCGCGAATTTCTGGCAGGTCATACGCCGTCACTGTTGATCACCTGCGGCTTTGCCGGAGGATTGATCGCGGAATTGAGGGTAGGGGACGTCGTATTCGAAACGCGGAGCGATAGCGGAAGCGATGATTTTTATGCCGCCATTCGGTCAAAATTAATTGCCGCCGGCGCGCGCGAGGCGAAAATTTTCTGCGCTGACCGGATTGCCACGACAGCCGCAGACAAAAGAAAATTGCGCGATGAGACACGCGCGGATGTGGCGGAGATGGAATCCGGCGCGGTGCATGACGTCTGCGCCGGGCGCGGAATCCGGTGCCTGACCGTGCGGGTCATCTCCGACACGGCAACCGAGGATTTGCCGCTGGACTTTAACCAGTTTTTTACCGAGGACATGCGCATGGACATGGGCAAACTAATGCTCGCCGTGGCCAAAGCTCCATGGAAAATGGGAGCGCTCATGCAATTGCAGCAAAATACAAAACTGGCCGCTCAACGCCTGGCCGACGTGCTGGAAAAAATAATCGTGTGAGTCACTCCATAATGTGGGGTGGCGACGGCTCGTCGCCTTAATGGTCTCCGTAGCTGCGTCGCGAGCGAGCGCGGCTGTGTCGGAAACCAGCCGCAGTGGTGAGCACTACACGACCGGCGCTTGAAAACGTGGGAATCCCTCTTCAATCCCGCGTGCTGCGGCTGGTGTGCTGCGCACACACAGCCGCGCCGTTACAATTTCAACACTTCACCGCTTCACCGCTTCACCGCTGCGATCCCGACGTCGTTTGCCCCGGGGGCGATTCTTCTTTGATATGCTGGCTGTAACTGATGAATGCCGCGCCAATGACAATCAGAACGACGCCGATCCAACGCACCAGGGAAACACTTTCACCAAGAAAAATGATCGCCGCGAACGTGGCGAAAACGAAGCTCAACGCCGTCAGCGGCCAAAGAAAACTGATGTCGCTTTTGGCCATTAATATCACGAGACAAAGAAAAAAGAGCGCTTCAAAGAAAACACCCAGGAGAATCTGAGGATTGCTCGCCCCCGCCTTGACCACCCGCACTACTTCCGCGGTTGTGACAGCCTGCACCGCGCCCACCTGCATAATCCCCTTTTTAAGCAGCACAACGCCCGCCGACTCGAAGACGAGCCCGACCAGCAAAATCAAAATCAACTTCACCATGCGATTTTATTAAACCATAAAAATACGCGAAAAACACCAAGTTTTTTGGAAAGCGGTCAATAGACGCGTGCGACTAAATAGTCCCGGAGGGACGGCTGGAAAACGCATCAATTTCGGCAATCGCCTTTTCGCAGCACGCATTCATAGCCTCGCAAGGGCATGGCCAGATCTGCCAGATACCCAATGCTCTCTGCCGATTGGCTGCCGCGGAGTTCTTTAAACTCTCATTATTTTCGTTCCATTGCCGTATGACCCGCAATCTCACAAATCCTGATATCGAATCAATTGAATCCCCAATTGTTTCACCTCTTCGCGCACGCGTGGGCTCACGAGCGCGTCAAATTCATGTTTGAATTTATCGAGTGAAGGGTGGGAATAGAGCTCAGAATCGCCGGAGGGCAGATCGGGCAGCAGTTTGAGAATGTATTCTTCATCCACCCGGCCGTCCTGCAAAAGGCCAAAGGTGATTTCAGCGTGTTTGATGTTCCGTTGGCGCAAGGGTGCGCGCGCCCGCGCCGAAAGACGATCGTAAATAATCGTGTGCGATACCTTGTAAAAAAGATGGCCTCTCGACATTCGCCAACTCCGGGCCAGACAATCCCGTGTGAAACGGAAATGCCGAATGCCCAGTATCTCGGCCTCCTCCATCAGAACCTTGAAGATGACCGGGTGCAGGTGCAGGTGTAGATGGCCGTTTACGTGGTCGAGAGGAAGGCCGGTGGAATGGAACTTTCCGAATTGCGCGCGAATTTCAGCCCGAACTTGTTCGCGCAACCCGCGCCGGAAGAAATACGCCATGCCGACGGCGACGGGGTTGTTGGAAAATTCTCCACGCGAATTGACCAGGCCGGGAACTTTGTCCGGTGGCAGCGTCGAATGGCCCTGAAGCAAGGTCAGGTGCAAACCCACCCCAAGGCCGGGATTGTCCTTTGCCAATCGGACCGCCTCGTCGAAGCCGGCTTCATTGACCATCAAACTGGCGCTGGTCAGGATGCCTTCGCGATGCGCCCGAACCACCGCCTCATTTACTGAATGCGACAGCCCGAAATCATCGGCATTGACGATGAGCCGCTTCGTCTCCATCAATATAGCGGCCTCCCGCGGATCATAAAAAAGAACGCCAGGAAACCTTTCTCGAATTTGCTTAAACGCACCGGTTTTGGGCCGAACACGTTGAATTTTTTCCGTTCCAGCTTTTGCAGCAATCGCCAATAAACGTCCCGCATTAATTCCGCCGTGGCCATGGATTTTTGATCCTTCGATGTCAAAAGGTCGCGGGCGCGCTGGTAATAATCTTTGGCTCGGGCCGCAACACTTTCGGCCACAGCCACATAACGGTCCGAATAAATCCCCTTGAGAATCTCGTCTTCGCTGACGTTAAATTTCTTCAATTCACTTAGCGGCAGATAAATCCGTCCTCGCGCTGCGTCCGTTTTGACATCGCGCAATATATTTGTGAGTTGCAAAGCCCGGCCCAGGTGAACGGCATAGGGGCGGGTACGGGCCATGTTCGAATAGCCAAAAATTTCGATGCTGAGCAGGCCCACCGCCGAAGCCACGCAATAACAATAAGCGTCAAGTTGTTCGAAATTTTCGTACCGCTTGACCTCCAGGTCCATTTCACATCCCTTGATGATTAGATCGAACGATTCAAACGGAAGCGAATATTTTTGGATGAAGGGTTGAAGTTCGCGACTGACGGGAAATTCAGGCGTCTCGTTTTCGCACGCGCGCTTGATGTCCGCCCGCCAGCGCGCCAGCTCCTCACGGCGCTGGCCGGCAGGGGCGGAGTCTTCGTCGGCGACGTCATCCACTTCACGGCAAAACGCATAGAGAGCGGACATCGCATCGCGTTTAGCTTTGGGCAGCAGCACAAAAGCCAGCGCCAGATTGGACGCGCTCTTACGGGTAATCGCGCGGCTGTGTTGCATCAGGACCTGGGTTCGCCCGTGATTTGTTCCCGGCTTATCGGCGGCGCGACATTGGTCCGGGCAATCGCCGGATTGGCGGCCCTATCGACCGGTCGCCGCCGGCGCCGGCGGACCCTGCGTACGCCTCGTTTCCTGAAAAAGACAGCCCAAATGAAGACGCCCACACCCGGAACCAAAGCAACCGTCAGCGTAATCAACAATACTTGCCATCCATGCAGAATTGAGGACGCGGCTATGGGCAAAAATTTCATTCCGTGGGAGCAATGTCCGTGTTCATATTAAGCCGCTGCATCCGGTAGCGCAAGGAATGCCGGGTCAGTTTGAGCCGGTCGGCGGCGCGGGTCAGGCTGGAATTATTTTGTTCCAGCGCGCTGGAAATAAGTTCGCGTTCAATGCGCGCCAGGGCGTCGTCCAGTGATTCATCGAGCGCGACCTGGATGGGCTGATTATTTTTTTGCAGGCGCGATTCGACCTGAAAATCCGGCAGACTCGAAGCCTGCAGTTCGCGCGAGGTCTCCAAAATCAGGGCCCGCTCAATGGCGTTGCGAAGCTCGCGAATATTGCCGGGCCAGCGGTGCGAAAGCAATTTCTGGCGCGCCGCCGGGGCAATGGTCCGCACGTTTCTGTTCATCGATGTCTGAAACAGTCGAAGAAAATGTTCGCCCAAAAGCAACACGTCCTCGCCGCGTTCGCGCAACGGCGGCAGATTAAACTGGACAACATTGAGCCGATGAAACAAGTCCTCGCGGAACTGGCCTTCGCTGATCGCGCCGGCGATGTCGCGATTGGTCGCGGCAATGAGGCGCACATTTACGCGCAATTCCTGCGTGCCCCCGACGCGCGTAAAACTGCCGTCCTCCAGAAACCTGAGCAACTTTGCCTGGAGCGGTTTGCTCATGTCGGCGATTTCATCCAGAAAGATCGTGCCGCCTTCGGCTTCTTCCACCCGTCCCAGCTTTTGTTTCAGCGCTCCGGTAAAGGCGCCGCGTTCATGGCCAAACAATTCACTTTCCAAAAGGGTTTCGGGAATGGCCGCGCAGTTAATGCGGATGTAGTTCAGGTTTCTGCGCTGGCTCAAGCTGTGCAGCGCTCCGGCGACCAGCTCCTTGCCCGTCCCGCTCTCGCCCAGGATCAGCGCCCGCGCGTCCGTTTGCGCAACGGTTTGGATCAATTTCCGCAATTCACGAATTTTTTCCGATTCGCCCACAATTTGTTCGAGAGTGACAACCTGGTCCGCCCGGGAACGAAGCACGGCGTTTTCACGCAGCAGCCGGTAACGTTCCGCGCAACGCGCGATGGCATGAAGCAATTCCTCGGGAGCGAACGGTTTCGACAGGTAATCGATGGCGCCCGCGCGAATGGCTTCCACGGCCAGCTTGGGCGTGGCATAGGCCGTCAACATCAGCACCGGCAATTCCGGTTTTCCATCGTGGATTTTTTTCAGGAGATCATAACCGCTCATCCCGCCGAGCCGGGCGTCCGTGATCACCATAAAAAACTCCTCGCGAGTCAGAAAGCCCAGGGCCTCCTCGGCCGATTCAGCCATGCGCGCGGCATAGCCCTCGTCGCTTAAAACATTTTCAAGCGAACGGCGCATGTTCCGCTCGTCATCCACGACCAGAACTGGTGGAAGAGGAAAGTTCATTTGCGAAAGTTCACAATTGCTTTTGCGGGAAATGTTAAAGTAAATTCCGACCCGCGTCCAACCTCGGATTTGACGCGGACCGTCCCGCCGTACAGTTCAATATTATGCCGTACGATGGCAAGGCCCATTCCGCTCCCTCCGCTTTTGGTTGTGTAATAAGCCTCAAAAATTCGCCTCGACTTGTCCGGTGGTATGCCGGCTCCCGTGTCGCGAATGAGAATCTCAACCGAGTTGTCCCTCAGACAATCGGCTCTAATGAATACGGTTCCCGCACCGGCAATCGATTCGCGCGCATTTTTAAGCAGATTGATAAATATCTCGGACAGATGGCCGCGTTGCATCAGCATCGGAGGAAAATAGTCCGCGTAGCGCCGTTGAATCGTGATGTCGCACGGGACAGCCGGGGGGAAAACCTGCGCGATGGCGCTCTCGATTTCCTCAACGACGTCCAGTTTTTCGACGCGCCCTTCGCTTAATTGGGCGTAGCCCATGATTTGAGTGATGACGCGGTCGGCCCGGGCCACTTCTTCCTGAATAATTTCGATTTGCTGTCCGGCCGAATTTTTGTTCTCACGGATGGAGCGCTGGAGCGAGAAAGCGGCGTTGGCGATGACGGCCAGCGGATTTTTGATTTGATGCGCGAATTCGGCGGCGAGGCGTCCGGCGGAGCGCAATTGCGCTTCGCGAACGGCAAATTCGCGCGATTCTTCGAGTTGCCTCCTTTGGCGTTCGGCCAGTGTCTGGACGCCGTAACAGCAGAGGGTCAATAGCAGAAGGACAAATAAACTGAGCACAAACGATTGGGCCGGCGCTTCGTCTTCGGCCGGTTGCGCCCCGCCCGGATCCCAATGGATGTGCACTCGTTCCGAAGGGCGGGTTTGCGTCGCGCTGGCAACCGTGTTGGTCCCGTGCGACGCGTGAGCCGGACTCAATCCCGACACGTCCATTTGCCCCATGTTCGCGTAAACGATTCCTACTGCCACAAAGAAACCGCTCAATAACAGATTCAGGACGATTTGCGGCAAAGCCACCGGGATGCTCATTGAGTTGAGAACGATCAGTACCGGGAACAGCCAAAACGCGATACTTTGCCATCCGCCGGTAATAAGCATGAGGCTGGCTACGAAAAGACCGTCCAAAAGGCCCAGAACGAAGACCAGCCATTGAAACAGGCCCGATGGAAACCATTTCCAGTTGAAAAAGATCAGGGCGGAGATAATGTTGAAAACCACATAGAGCAGCAAAAAGCTCCTCATCGTTTGCAGGATTATCGTATCGGTGGCCGATTGGCCGCTCGACCAATTCACAGAAAAGAAATAATACAAAACAACCGCGATAACGACGGTCCTGACCGGCAAAAGGATGCGCCGTTGCATCGAGATAATCCGCTGCGCCTGGTGTGCCGGGTCCGGCCGGGGCGCGGCCAGCAACCTGGGAAGTCCTTTCAGCAGTTGCCACGAGCCTGATTTCATTGACCAACTATATCATTGCCGAAACATGTCCCCATTTACGCATCAGGTTTTTAATGCCAAAGCGCGCTCGACGATCGCCGCAACCGGCCACAGCCGCCCAATCCCCTCATATCCGCAGGACAACATCCCTTCATCCGGCCCTATGAATTCCACGCCGCGCGATGCCAGGACTTTCACGTTTGCCGCCGTTGCCGGGTGCATCCACATTTTTCCATTCATAGCCGGCGCGATTAATAGTTTTGCCTTTGAATTGAGTGCCAGGGCGATGCAGGTGAGCGCGTCATCGGCGATTCCAGCGGCCATTTTTGCAATCACATTTGCCGTGGCCGGCGCGATGAGCAACAGGTCCGCTTCATCCGCAATCCGGATATGCGCCGGTTTCCACCCCTCTTCTTCATCATAGAGATCGGTGACGACGGGGTTGCGCGTCAGTGTCTTGAACGGCAATGGCGTAATGAACTTTTGGGCGTCGGCGGTGAGCACAGCCCGCACGTCGCATCCGGCCTTGGTCAGCAGCGATGCCAAATCGGCCGCTTTATGCGCGGCAATGGAACCCGTAACGCCTAATACAACGTTCATACCTGTTACTAAAAGTATAGCCGCCTTTGGGTTTTATGCGAATAGAAACAGTGGGCTCGGCGCCGTCGTCCGTCGTCCTCGTTCTCGCTTGCCCTCCGTAGCTTCAGCGAAGGAGGGTCCTCGCTTGCCGCGGCGAAGGCTGGCCTCGAAAACCCAATCTCCCACAGACGCCGCCCGAGCCGGCGGATCATCAATCCGCAATCATTTCCCTCAATGTCCGCCTGACAGCCGCATGGCTGCCTAAATAATACCGCGCTGCCGTTGCCGCCATGCCCACGCGCACGGAATATGCCGATTCGGGCAAGGCGCGGAACATATCTTCATCCGTCCAGTCGTCGCCAATGCTCAATACAAAATCAAGCTCCCGGCCGTTGAGCCATTCCATTGCCGCCGTTCCTTTGTTGACTCCGGAGTTGCGCACTTCGATGACTTTGTTCCCTTCCAAAACCTGTATGTCAATGTTGCGGGTGTAGCCTGACAAATCGTCGAGCAATTCCTTGGCCCGTTGCGAAGCCTGGTCGGGGTCGGCCCGGCGGAAGTGCCATGCCAGGGAGTATTCCTTTTCTTCAAGCATGGCGCCGGGCAGCCGATCAACGAATAACTGGAGAATCGGACGAACCCGCTCTTTCCATTCCGCGCTCAAGGTTTTGAACATTCGCCATTCCTTATGTCTGCGGCGAATCCAGACGCCGTGTTCGGCGATCAATGCAACGGGCAATTCCCCGAACCATTGCTCCAAATCGCGCCGCGGCCTGCCGCTGATAATGACAAGCCGGTTGCCCGGATTATTCGCCAGCGCGGATAGCAATTCCATCAAATCCGCGTCGGGCTGCGCGTATTTTGGATCGGACGCAAACGGCACAAGCGTGCCATCGTAATCCAGCAACAGCGCCCGTTGACCGGCTGACCTGTATTGATGAATCAACTCAGCCAGGGCTTTTCCCGACAAAAGCCGGGCCCGCCGGGCCACATCAGTTTTCTGCATGGACAGAGTCGCCTGAACGAAATCGTCTGCCCAGCGATTGACATCGTAACGGCGCAGACGCTCCTGCATGATCTCGTTGCGGCGCATTTGTTCATCATCCGGCATCGTCAGCGCCTGTTCCAGGGCCCGCGCAAAGTCTTCCGTATGCACCGGGTTGATGATCACCGCTTCGCCCAATTCCTTGGCCGCGCCCGCAATTTCGCTCAAAATCAATGCTCCTTTCCCATCGGGCCGTGACGCGACAAATTCCTTGGCGACCAGATTCATCCCATCCCGAATCGGCGTGATCATCGCGACATCGCACAACCGGTACAACGCGACGATTTCTTCGAATGAGATATTCCGGAACTGAAATATAAGCGGGCTCCAATTAACGGTTCCGTAAGCGCCGGTGATGCGGCCAATGGTTTGCTCCAGCTCGAGTTGCATCGCCTGGTAGCTTTCGACGCCGATGCGCGAGGGCGCGACGGACATGATAAACACGACCTTGCCGTGCCAGTGTGGATTATTTTTTAAGAACAAATCGTAACCGCGCAACCGGTTCACAAGCCCCTTGGTGTAGTCTAGCCGGTCCACCGAAAAAATGACCTTTTGGCCGGCGCATTTCTGGCGCAGTTCCTCGACCCGATTTTGGGTTTCAGGCAATTGGGCGGCCCTGGCAAACCGTTCGAAATCCACGCCCATCGGGAACGTGTCCACTTTGACCACGCGGTCGCGCAAAGTGAGATTCCCCAATTGATGCTCATACCCCACGGTGCGCAAGACAGCCGTCAAAAAATCGCGCGTATAATCGTGGGTGTGAAAACCGATGAGACTTGAGCCTAGGAGACCCTCGATGAGTTCTTCGCGCCATACGCGGGGCATCAGGCGAAAGATTTCGAATGAAGGAAATGGAATATGAAGAAAAAAACCGATGGGTATTTCAGGGAATCGTTCCCGAACCAGCCTGGGCAAAAGCATCAGATGATAATCGTGTATCCAAATCACGTCATTGGGCTGCAAGGTGTTGGCAATGGCCTCGCCAAAAATCCGATTGACGTTCCGGTATTCCTGCCAATAGCCTTCGTCAAACTGCGCCAGAGACGGGAAATAATGAAACAGCGGCCAAATGGTTTTATTGCAAAAGCCGTGATAAAACCGCTCCATACTTTCTTCCGGGAGAAAAACCGGAGCGCATTTATACTGTTCCTCCCCATGTTTCCGGACGGCCGCCTCGTGCTCCGGCGGGACAGTTGACCCGGGCCATCCCAGCCAAAAATAATCCAGGCGCTCAGCCGCGCCCGTATTTGCCTGCCGCAAATAACTCGCCAGTCCGGTGCTTAATCCGCCCGTACTGGTCTTAAATTCCGGTGCTCCATCCTTGAACGAAATTGTGAACGGCAACCGATTCGAAACAACAACCAACCGCATTTGAAATACTTTCCGCTGTTCCGCTCAATTGTTCAAGGATTCTTTCGACAGATCGGCCGGATTGGTCGGATCAGACGGATTAATCGATTCATCAAAACTCCGGCGCGGTGGCCCGTCCCGCCCTCATTTTTTCAGCTTCAACAATTGCCAGTCCCAGCCGCAAATCTTCCTGTTTGGTCCCGCTAATGACGAGGTAATCAAAGTTCTTCCACTGCGCGACTTCGTGTTTGGCCGCCGCGACGCGGCGGCGAATGACTTCCGGCGAATCCGTGCCTCGCTTTTTCAACCGCCGTTGGATTTCAGCCAGTGAAACAGGCGTCAAAAAAACCGTGACCAGCGCGTGTTTCAGTTCGGGTTCCGCCTGCGCGGCCTGTCGAATCGTCGCCGCGCCCTGAACGTCCACATTTAAGAGGACATCCTTCCCCGAGCGCAGTTTGTCGAGCAGTTCGGACTTCAGCAATCCGTAGCTGTTGCCAAAGACGTTCGCGTGCTCCAAAAAATTTCCAGCCTGGACGCGGCGCAAAAAATCTTCAGGCTTTAAAAAGTAATAATCCACGCCATTCTTTTCGCCAGGACGCGGTTGGCGCGTCGTGCAGGTAACGGCGCGGACCATGTTCCGGCGGACACGAAGCAATTCACGGCACAGCGTCGTTTTGCCGCCGCCGGAAGGCGCAGAAATCAGGAGCAGCAGCGGGCTCGACTTGTGTTTTCTCATTCCACGTTTTGGGCCTGCTCACGGAACCGCTCGAGTTCGGCTTTAAGCACTACGACCTCGCGGGAAATGATCGCGTCATTGGCCTTGGATCCAATAGTGTTGATTTCCCGATTCATCTCCTGGGCCAAAAAATCGAGCGTGCGGCCTACCGGTTCCGGAGATTTTCGGCAATCGTCAAACTGCTGGAAATGGCTCTGAAGCCGCGTCAATTCCTCGGCGATGTCTGCGCGGTCTGCGAACAAAACGATTTCCTTGAGCAATCGCTCGTCATCGGCGGCAAGATTATCAATCCCGGCGCCCTTGACGCGTTCGATTAATAGCCGGCGATAGTTTTCAGCGGTCAACGGCGCTTGTTTGCGGATTTTTTCGACGGCTTTGCGCATGATGCCAACACGGGCGCTCAAATCCGCGGATAAATTCGAGCCTTCGCGCTCCCGCATTTTGACCAGCGCCGCAAGCGCCTGATGCAGCGCCTTTTCAACCGCGGGCCAGATTTTGTCCGCCTCGACGAGTTCTTCGTCGCTCTGGAAAACGCCGGGCGCGCGGACGATTTGGTCGAGGGTCACGCCGCCCGATAATTTGAGCTGTTTGGCAAGTTTCGCCAGCTCAGCCGCGTACGCCTCGGCGAGCCGCTTGTTGATGTGCATCCTGGCGCAGATGTTTCCTTCGCCGGAATGGACGCTAATGCGGGCAGTCACGCGGCCTCGGGCAACCCGGGCGTGGATGGCGTCCCGCACGGGCGATTCGAGCATTTCCAATTCCCGGGGCAGAGTCACCGAAATTTC
>Ga0335073_10013667_pt1 | contig 11386 bp, 5 predicted proteins | sample Lox_Sample_22_FD_207093 | JGI IMG/M metagenome (GOLD analysis project Ga0335073, IMG submission 207093) | Soil microbial communities from Loxahatchee National Wildlife Refuge, Florida, United States - Lox_Sample_2.2 | ecosystem: Environmental > Terrestrial > Soil > Wetlands | place: USA: Florida... | reverse complement strand
CGCGTTTTCCACCAACCGCCGCGCCATTCGCGGAAAAACTGTGGCATGGGGTCTGGGGCTGCAGATCGTGTTCGCGATTTTCGTACTGCGCGTCGACTTTGGCCGCCGCCTGTTCCAAATCTTTGGCGATGCGGCCAACCGGGTTCTCGCTTACTCCTTCGTCGGCTCGCAATTCCTTTTCGGAGATCTGGGCAAGCAGAATTCGCACATCGGTTTCATTTTCGCCTTCCAGGTGCTTCCTGTCGTCATCTTTATCTGCGCGCTCTTCGCAATCCTCTATCACTTCGGCATCATGCAGTTCGTCATCCGGATTGCGGCGTGGGCCATGACGCGCATCATGGGCGCCAGCGGCGCCGAATCGCTCAACGTCGCCGCCAGCATTTTCATGGGACAAACCGAAGCCCCGGTTACCATCCGCCCGTTCCTGCCCGATCTCACTCGCTCCGAATTGATGACGGTAATGACCAGCGGGATGGCCCACGTTTCGGGCTCGATCATGGCCGCCTACTTCGCTTTCGGCGCCGAACCCCGCCACGTTCTCAGTGCGGTGATCATGACGGCTCCCGGCACCATTCTGATCTCGAAAATGCTGGTGCCGGAAACCGAGCAGCCGAGAACCGCCGGCCGCGTGGTGATGCCTGAGAAAGAAGAAGAAAGGGAAAAGAAAGAAAACCTGCTGGGAGCCATCGCCCGCGGAACCGGCGACGGGCTTCATATGGCCCTCAATATCGGCGCAATGCTGATTGCGTTCCTGGCCCTGATCGCTTTGTGCGACGGCATCCTGCTGGGAATTCACACCGGACTGGCGCACCACGGCTTTGCCTGGTTTCCAACCAGCCTGGAAAGAATCTTCGGCTTCCTCTTCGCGCCCATCGCCTGGCTTATCGGAGTTCCCTGGAAAGACTGCGCTGCTATCGGCAATCTCCTGGGAACGCGGATGGTGCTGAACGAACTGGTGGCGTTCTCCATGCTGGGACCACAAAGAGCGGTGCTGGCGCCGCGCTCGTTCACTATCGCTACGTTCGCGCTGTGTGGCTTCGCGAACTTGAGTTCGATCGGCATTCAGATCGGCGGTATCGGCGCCCTGGCGCCCAACAAAAAAGGCGAACTCGCGCGTCTGGGCCTTCGCGCCATGCTGGCTGGAACCATGGCGAACCTGATGTCGGCCTCGATCGCAGGCATGTTGCTCTGATCAGGCTCGCGAATGCAAGCACGCTGGCGTCATCCCGATGCCGCGCGCTTGCTCCAGCGGTGCGAGGGATCTCCCGCATGTGAAATTTCTATGGAAAGGGAACTTCTATGAAAACGGTCTTGTTGATCGTGGCGGTCATTCTCGTGGCTCTCGCAACACTGCTTCCCTTCGCCCTGGCTCAGTCTCCCCAGCGCGTCATCATCGATACCGATCCTGGCACCGACGATGCTCTCGCCATCCTGCTGGCGCTCAACTCTCCGGAACTGAAGGTGGAAGCGTTGACCGTGGTTCCCGGCAACGTGGTAGCGAAGCAAGGATTGGAAAACGCCTTGAAATTGGTCTCGCTGGCCAACCGCTGCGACGTGATCGTTGCCGGCGGTGCGCAACATCCGCTCAATCAGAAGCTGATCACGGCCGAATACTGGCATGGACTGAACGGCCTGGCCGATATCGAACTTCCTGCCTCGAAATGCAAAGCCGATCCGCGCTTTGGCCCCGATCTCATCATCGAGATGGTTCACAAATATCCGCATGAGATCACCCTGATTCCTGTTGGCCCGCTTACCAACATCGCGCTGGCGGTTTCCAAGGACCCGTCGATCGTAGGCCTGGTCAAGAACATCGTCATCATGGGCGGATCGATCACCGGGGGCAACGTGGATGGCGCCGCAGAAGCCAACATCTACAACGATCCCGAAGCGGCCTCAATTGTGTTCAAGGCTGGATGGATGGTCACCATGATCGGCTCCGACGTCGGCGAGCGCACTCTCCTGACCCGCAAAGAATTGACCCAACTAGAATCAACCCACGGTCCTGAAAACGATTTCGTTTCCAAACTGGGCGAGTTCTATTTGTCGCGCAGCGAAAAGAGCGGATACAGCGGCGCCGCCATGTACGACCCGCTGGCAGTCGGCACCGTTATTGATCCCACTCTGGTTACGCTGAAAGACATGCATGTGGATGTCGAGACCAAAGGGGAATTCACTCGCGGAGAAACCGTGGCCAATCGCATGGGCTATGACGAACTCAACGTTCCGCACGGTGATCACCTGTGGATCGCGGGTCTGAAGCCTCTGACGCCGAATGCGCGGGTTTGCCTGGGGTCGGACGCCTCGCGATTCCTGCAGTTATTCATCAGCCGAGTCGCGGGCAAATGACGGGGTCAAGCCTCAAAACCTGTCATTTCGAGCGAAGCAGCATTTCCTGCGTTGAAGGAAATCCTGTGCCGTCGAGAAACCTGCTTTTCCTGAAGTCACCTGCCGATGAGCTACCTCATCCGCTCGCCTTGGCCACCAGAAAAATCGCCAGCCCATAGAAAACGAACATGAACGCCAGAAACACATTGGCGCGCGGCCCTGCGCCTTTGAATTCTTTCCAGGCGAAGATGCCCCATAGCGCTCCAACCATCGGCGCGGATTGGCCGATCGCATAGGAGATGGCGAAGCTCATGGCCCCTCCGGCAACCACGTTGAATACCGTCCCAACACCCCAGATCACCCCGCCAAACAGCCCCAGCAAATGCCCGGAAGCAGGGGCAGTAAAAAAACCGCCGAAGCCGACCGGTTCGCCGGCCAGCGGCTTTTTCATGAAGTATATATTCCAGACGAAGCAGGAGAGCAACGCGCCCAATGTGAGAAACACGCAGGAACTGTATGGAGTGAGCGCGTGGCCGCGAGTCGCTCCGTAGGCGACAAATGGATCCCACAGACCCATCAATACGCCCGAGATAATACAGATCACAATGCTCTTGCGCGACGCCGCCCGGCCAGAACCGAGGCTGCCGAATGCTTTGCCATCGAGAATCACCGCGACCAGCGCGCAGGCGACGCCCGCGGCGAGAAACACCAGATTCCCTTTGGGCTGCAGGATGTAACTCAGAACCACGCCGACCACCAGCGCGATTCCAATCGACACTGGCAGCGCAACCGCCAATCCGGCCATGTCGATCCCGGCAACCAGAAGCAGGTTGGCCAGATTGAAGATCGCCCCGCCTACCATTGTCCAAAAGATGTTGGCATTATCGGCGGAGTGCACGTTGTTGAGGAAGCTGAACGAGTCGTGGCCCGTGCTGCCCATGGTGAGTGCGAGCACCAGGGAGATCACAAAAATTCCCACCGCATAATCCCAATAAAAAAGCTCGAAGCGGTAATTCTTTACACCCTTGTACGTGTTGGCCCAGGAACCCCAGCAGACAGCGCTGGTGATCGTCATCAGCAGCGCAATACCCAGACTCGGCGGCGTGAACATTGTCTCTCCTCGATTCGGTTGGCGAGGTAGGCTAGCCTTGCCGGGGAAATTGTGTCAAGGGCGAATTCAGCCTGTGCCGTGACCGAATCTTGCGCATCTAACGTACAATGCAAGGCGTGTCGAACGAGAAATCAAGCCGCTACGCGACCGCCGTTCATCTGCCGGCCAGTATCCCCGGGCTCTCTGTTCCCGACGCCGATCAGCCTATCGCAACGCTTTCCGGCCGGCCTCTGCTCTCCAATCGCGGCATTCCGTTGAATCTCGACTGGGTAAAAGAAGTTCGCGTCAACACCAGCGCGGTAGAACGCCGTGCGCAGTCGCATGTTGCACGCCGTACGGTGAAAAAAGAATGGCAGGCCGCTTGGCTGCTGCGCGCCATCACCTGCATGGACCTCACCACGCTCTCCGGCGACGACACCGAAGAACGCGTGCGCCGGCTGTGTGCCAAGGCGCGCCAGCCGCTCGAACACGATCTCGTCAGGCAGTTGCACATCGAAGAACTCGAGATCAAAGTCGCGGCCGTCTGCGTGTACCACCGCTTTGTCGAAACCGCGCGCCGCGCGCTCGAGGGAAGCGGCATTCGAGTTGCCGCGGTTTCCACCGGGTTTCCCGCGGGTTTATCTCCGTTCGAAGAGCGCGTAGCCGAAATCCGCCGCTCGGTTGAAGCGGGCGCCGATGAGATCGATATCGTCATCACCCGCGCTCTCGTCTTCGGCGGCAAGTGGCAGGAACTCTACGACGAGATCGCCGAATTCAAGCGCGCCTGTGGTCGTGCCCACATGAAAGCGATTCTCGGCACGGGCGATTTGATGACCCTGCGCAACGTGGCGCGGGCCAGCTTCGTCGCCATGATGGCGGGCGCCGATTTCATCAAAACATCGACCGGAAAAGAGCCGGTCAATGCCACACTGCCTGTTGGTTTTGTGATGACGCGGTGTATTCGCGAGTACGCGCAGGAAACGGGCATGGCCGTCGGCTTCAAACCGGCAGGCGGAATTCGCACCGCCAAACAATCCACAGAATGGCTCGCCCTGATGAAAGAAGAACTCGGCCTGCCATGGATGAAGGCCGATCTGTTTCGCTTCGGCGCCAGCAGCTTGCTGAACGACATTGAGCGGCAGTTGGAGCACTTTGCGACGGGACGCTACTCCGCGGATTACCGGCACCCGATCGCATAAATTGCTTTGAAAGGTGCGCCTTCCAGGCGCGCTGCAAAGAGAACAAATACGGGGCGGCTTTAGCCGCTGGTGGGCTTAAAGTACCAAATCATCACCATGTCCATCGCTGAAAAATTTCTGACCATGGAGTACGGCCCAGCGCCGGAAGAACCCAAAGAGGCACTCGCCTGGCTCGACCGCCATAAGCGCTCCTTCGGGCACTTCATCGACGGCGCATGGCAGCCGCCGGTCGAAGGCAACTATTTCGATTCCAACGATCCTGCCACCGGCGAGAAAATCGCCAGCATTGCGCAAGGCTCCTCAGCCGACATCGATGCAGCCGTCAAAGCCGCCCGCAAAGCACTTCCTGCCTGGCAAGCCCTTTCCGGTCACGATCGAGCGCGCTTTCTCTACGCCATGGCTCGCGCCGTGCAGCGCCATTCGCGCCGTCTCGCGGTGCTCGAAACCATCGATAACGGGAAGCCCATCCGCGAAAGCCGCGATATCGATATTCCCCTGGTCGCGCGCCATTTCTATCATCACGCCGGCTGGGCGCAGTTGCTCGATTCCGAATTTCCCGGCTACGCCGCGTGCGGCGTCGTGGGCCAAATTATTCCGTGGAATTTCCCGCTGCTGATGCTGGCCTGGAAAATCGCACCTGCGCTCGCCGCGGGCAATACTTCCGTTCTCAAGCCCGCGGAATTCACTCCGCTGACCGCGCTCGCCTTCGCAGAAATCTGCCAGGAGATCGGCCTGCCCGCCGGGGTCGTCAATATCGTCACAGGCGATGGTTCCACGGGTGAAGCGCTGGTCGGGCATCCCGACGTCGACAAGATCGCCTTCACCGGTTCCACCGAGGTCGGACGCGCCATCCGCCGCGCCACCGCCGACAGCCACAAGAAACTTTCGCTCGAACTCGGTGGCAAGTCACCCTTCGTAATTTTCGAGGATGCCGATCTCGATGGCGCGGTCGAGGGCCTGGTCGATGGCATCTGGTTCAATCAGGGACAGGTCTGCTGCGCCGGCTCGCGCCTGCTCATGCAGGAAAGTATCGCCGTCCCGCTGATCGAAAAAATTCGCGACCGTATGGGCACGCTGCGCGTCGGTCCGCCGCTCGACAAAGCCATCGATATCGGCGCCATCGTCGCGCCTGTGCAACTGGAGCGCATTCGTCGCCTGGTCGACCAAGGTGTCGCCGAGGGTGCAACCTGCTGGCAGCCGCAACTTGACATGCCATCGCGCGGCCTGTATTTTCCGCCGACGATTCTCACGAACGTTCATCCGACTTCGGTCGTAGCGCAGCAGGAAATTTTCGGCCCGGTGCTCGCAGCGATGACGTTTCGCACTCCCAGCGAAGCCGTCGAACTTGCCAACAACACGGCCTACGGCCTCGCTGCCTGCGTGTGGAGCGAGAGCATCAATGTGGCGCTGCAAGTCGCCTCTCAAATCAAGGCCGGCGTGGTCTGGGTGAATTGCACGAACTTGTTCGACGCCTCCTGCGGATTTGGCGGCTATCGCGAGAGCGGATTCGGGCGCGAGGGCGGCCGCGAAGGCATGCTGGAATATCTCGAGCCGACGTGGTTCAAGAACGCGCCGGCAGGTGTGGGGCGGGCACTCCTGCCCGCCGAATCTAATGCGCCCACGGAGGGGCGGACGCCCCTGTCCGCCGCCCAGACCCCTGACGAACCCGCGGCCCATCTCGCCATCGACCGCACCGTGAAGCTCTACATCGGAGGCAAGCAGGCTCGTCCCGACTCCGGCTACAGCATGGAAGTTCGCAGCAAAAGCGGAGAGCTTCTTGGCGAAGCTCCGCTCGGCAATCGCAAAGACATTCGCAACGCCGTCGAGGCCGCACGCAAAGCCACGGGCTGGGCGAAAGCCACGGCGCACACACGCGCGCAGGTGCTTTATTACATGGCGGAAAATCTGTCGCTGCGCCGCGAAGAGATCGCGCGCCGCCTGGCCGCCGCTGTGGGAGAAGTCCAAGCAGCAAAAGAAGTCGCCGTCAGCATCGAGCGCACATTTTCTTACGCCGCCTGGGCCGACAAATTCGACGGCGCCGTGCACAACCCGCCCTTCCGAACAATCTCGATTGCAATGAACGAGCCCATTGGCACGGTTGGTATCATCTGTCCCAACGAAACGCCGCTGCTCGGCCTGTTGTCGCTCGTGCTGCCGGTGCTCTCCATGGGAAACGCGGCCATCGTGGTCCCGTCGGAAACCTACCCGCTGATCATTGGCGATCTCTACCAGGTCTTCGACACCAGCGATCTTCCCGCCGGAGCAGTAAACCTTATCAGCGGCTACACTTCCCAACTTCTCAAAACTCTCGCCGAGCACGATGACGTCGACGCGCTCTGGTGCTTTTCCGACGCCGCCAGCGCCGCCACAGCCAAGTCGCTTTCCGTGGGAAATCTGAAGCAGGTCTTCACCAACGAAGGCCGCGCCATCGACTGGTTCGACGCGAAGCAAGGCGAGGGCCGCTGGTTCCTGCAGCACGCTACGCAGGTGAAGAACATTTGGGTGCCGTACGGCGAGTAAGTCCTGCTGTGGATATCTCACCCTTCGGTACCCTGCGCCTTTGTCTCCGGTGTTGCACGATGTTCTGAAAAGCAGCGACGCGCGTTGACATGAACATCCCCACCAAATAAACTCTGCCTTCTTTCAGTTCTCTGTAAGGTTCCATGTCGAAGCGTCCTCGCATCGCCGTAGTCGGGAGCGCCAATGTCGACCTCACCACCTTCACCGACCGCTTCCCCAAGCCCGGCGAGACCATCTTCGGGCAGAAGTTCGACCTCGGATTCGGCGGCAAGGGAGCCAATCAGGCCGTGGCTGCGCGCCTCTGCGGCGCAGAAGTCTTCATGGTGGCGCGCGTGGGCAGCGATCTGTTCGGCCCCGCCACCATCGAAAACTTTAGAAAGCTGGGCATCGATCCCACGCATGTCAAGCAGGTTGAAGGACTCTCCAGCGGCGTCGCGCCCATCTTCGTCGAGTCGAACGGGCAAAATCGAATCCTCGTCGTCAAAGGCGCCAACGACGCGCTCAAGCCCGCCGACGTCGATGCCGCTGCCGACATGCTAAGGACAGTGGACTGCATCGTTCTGCAGTTCGAGATCCCCCTCGAAACGGTTTACTACACGGTCGCCTTCGCGCGGAAAAACGGCATTCGCTGCATCGTGAATCCCGCTCCGGCGCAACCAATCGATATGAACGCACTGAAGGGGTTGGACTATTTCATCCCGAACGAAAGCGAAGCTGAAACCATCACCGGCCTCGCAGTGCACAACGTTGACGACGCAAAAAAATGTGCCGCGAAGTTCACATCCTCCGGAATTCGCCGCGCCATCATCACGCTCGGAGCCAACGGCGCGCTTGTGGCGGGCGGAGGTGGCTGCGAACACCTCGCGGCGTTTCCCGTGAAAAGCATCGACAGCACCGGCGCCGGCGATGCTTTCATCGGCAGCTTCGCGGTTTTTCTCGCGGAAGGAGTCCCGGAAGAAGAAGCCATCCGCCGCGCGAATTTGTACGCCGGCCTCTCCACCACCGGCGTGGGAACGCAAAAATCGTTCTACGACCGCGCCCGCTTCGACAGCGAGTGGGCTGCGCGCTCCGGCCGCTGAATCCGTTAACCGCTTTAACCCCATTGAAAATTTGCGCCGTCACGCTGCTTGGGGGAGTTGCTTCAGGAGTGTCGATTCGAAAAGCCTGCCACACCGCGGCGGACGTGCTTCCGCGGGGTCGCTGCGGTTTTTTGGCAGTGCCGTTGCGGAAATTTGGTGCGGGCTAATGCTTTCCTGCTACGGAAATATCTTGACTTCGACCGGAAAACCCATATATAAGGCCGTCCTACGGTTCTCGGGCATATTGCGGTCAAAAAACCTCCCGTTTTTTGTTTGGGGAAGGATGAAGCCCTTTTTTTGTCGTGCGGTGAAGGGCCACCGATGGGGAGACTTATGTCGAATAGGTTGAATAAGAAGACGTTCGTAGCGGGACTGTTTTGCTCGCTGCTGTTTTTTATCTGTCCGCTCCTGTATGGGCAGGCTACCGGCAGCTTTGCCGGAACAGTTACCGATAAGGCAGGCGCGGTGGTTGCCGGCGCCAACGTCCGCGTCACCTCTGAGGCGACAGGTCTCACCCGCGAAGCCAAGACCGACGACACCGGCCACTACCTCATTCCGTTGTTGCCCGTCGCCACTTTCAACATTCATGTCGAAGCGCAGGGCTTTGCTCCCGCGGAACAGAAAGACGTCCGCCTGCAGGTCGATGAACACCGCGAACTGGATTTCAGCCTGCAACCCGCGTCGGTGACTTCTACAGTGGAAGTTAGTGCAACCCAGGTAGCGGTGGAGACGGCAAATCCCAGCCTTGGTCAGGTCATCACCGCTGAAGAAGTTGCCGATCTTCCGCTTAACGGGCGCAACTTCGTGCAGTTGGCGACCCTGACGCCGGGCACCACCTCGTCCACCAACCCCAACAGCTTCTTCACCAGCGGCGCCAGCAGCGAGGCGGCCACGCGCGGCTCATTCTCCCTTTCATCTGGAGGTTCGCGTGAGCAGGAGACAGACTGGCTGCTCGACGGCAACGACAACAATCAGCTCGACGAAGGCGGCATTGCGATTTTCTCTTCGATCGATGATATCCAGGAATTCAAGGTTTTAACTTACAACTACTCCGCGGAATATGGAGAACGCGCCGGCCCGACCGTTCTGGTCACCACGAAGTCGGGATCGAACCAGTTTCATGGTTCTCTGTTTGAGTTTTTCCGTAACACCGATCTTAACGCCACCCGCTACTTTTCCAGTTCGCCCCAGAAGTTTAATCTCAACCAGTTCGGCGGATCGTTCGGCGGCCCGATCAAGAAGGACAAGACGTTCTTCTTCATTGATTATCAGGCCAAGATGCAACGCCAGGGCGTGCCCTTCACAGGCTTTGTGCCGACGCCCGCAATGACAACACCCGACGCGAATGGAAACTACAACTTTAGCGGCGACCCATTGGGCATAGTTCCCACAAACCCTTACGCGGGCAATGCGCCGTTCACTTGCACCTCCGGCACCACACCGGCACCGGTGAATCCCGATGGAACCCAAACTGGTGGCACTCCCTGTCCGGTCATCCCCGCCGCTCTGGTCAACCCCATCGGGGCCAGACTGATTCAGCTTTATCCCACGCCCAACGCAAGCGGAGCCGGGTTCAATTACTCGAATCAGCCGGTGCGGAAACTTAACCAAGGCACCTGGGACATCCGGCTCGATCACAATTTCACCAACAAAGATTCGGCTTTCGCCCGCTTCAGCTACGACCAGGCTACCAACTATGTCCCCGGGGGTTCGCCGACCTGGTCCGAACAGAGCGCCTTTGGCAGCAATCAGCACATCGAAAACCATGGGCGCAATGCAATGATTTCGGAAACCCACGTGTTCAATGCCAACATCGTCAATCAGGCGAGTTTTGGCTACAACCGCATTTTCAATCACATTCTTTCCTTCGGTACCGGCAGTTGCGAGGCTGCCATACTCGGGATTCCCGGCGCAGACCTGGCCGCAACCTGCGACGGCATTACGGGCTACCCCGCCAGCCTGAACCAGTCGCCGCAGGAGTGTGTAAGCTGCGGCCTAACCTCCTTCGACATGACCCAGTATTTTGCCGTGGGTGACCGCGGATATGCGCCCTACCAGGGCGGCACCAACGTTTACTCGGCTTCCGATACGCTGGACCTGAATCGCGGACGCCACAACATCAGCGTTGGGGCAGTTTTTCGGGCTGAGGAAATGAACATCCGTAACAATGCCTTCCAGGACGGCATCGTGTTCGCCGGCGGCTTCACCTCAACCGGAGAGAACATGGCTGACCTGCTTCTTGGCACCATGGGATCTTTTGCCGCGCACGATCAGACCTTCTTGGGGGCCACCACCGGCCGCCGCTGGAAATTGTTCCGCCCGTTCATTCAGGATGACTGGCGCGTATCCAATAACCTGACTTTGAACCTCGGACTCGCCTGGGCTTTGGCGACCCCTGAAACCGAGGAGGCCAACCGGCAGGCAAACTTCGATGTCCAGACACTCAAATGGTACGTCCCCAAGGGCAGCCCCGGCCTGGCCGGCTGCACGAACTGCGTGACGACCGATGGAGCCGTGGGCATTCAATTTGATAAGACGGCTCTGGAACCTCGCATTGGATTCGCCTGGAAGCCCACTGGAAGCGACAAGACCTCCGTTCGCGGCGGTTACGGAATTGTGCACGATTCAGCTTGGAACCAGGGAGGGCAGGGACTGTGGCAAAATCCGCCGTTCTACGCAGAGGTTGACTCTTTCACCGACTGCGTGACTCCGATCACTCCTGTTCCTAGTTGCGGCCTTTCCAATGGCTACCTTGTACCGGCGGGCACTCCATCCTCCACGCCTGTGGCCGGGGGAGCAGTTTTAAGTTCGCCTATTAACCCGCAACTCTACGAGGGCTCGATTCAGTCCGAGAATCGCAACTTCAAGCAAGGAGTCATTCAGCAATTCAATCTCAATGTGGAGCGGGAGCTGCCGGGTAATGTCGTCCTGACGGTGGGCTATGGCGGCTCGCGAAGCGCGCATATTCTGGTAAGCCAGGTGAACCAAAATATCAGCTCGCCGGGCGCCTGCGGTACTCCCGGCTACACAGTGGGCTGCGGCTTCCCGTCATTCCCCTACGCCGCCCCGTTCCAGATCGTTTACACCAACAACAGCATCGGCCAGGCCCGGTACGATTCGCTGCAGGTAAAGGCTGAGACCAAGAGCACGCGGCATGGCCTGTATGCACT
>Ga0335073_10013666_pt1 | contig 11386 bp, 6 predicted proteins | sample Lox_Sample_22_FD_207093 | JGI IMG/M metagenome (GOLD analysis project Ga0335073, IMG submission 207093) | Soil microbial communities from Loxahatchee National Wildlife Refuge, Florida, United States - Lox_Sample_2.2 | ecosystem: Environmental > Terrestrial > Soil > Wetlands | place: USA: Florida... | reverse complement strand
TTTATCCATCATTGAGTATGACTACATTCGCAAAGATCTGAGAGAAATCTTCGCGGTGCTGGGTGTGGATGGGAACGAGTTTGCGTGGATTCAGGGCCTCTGCCAGTCGCTTCAAGTCATCAACCGGCGCGTGGCCACTCGTGTGGGCGTAGACGAAGTTGACCTCCGGGTCGCTGCGGTACGCGGAGATTCTATCACTGCCGAAGTAGTCGAGGTGGGTTCCGTCGAGATAGCCGAGCCACTGCGAGTAGATGACATTGACGGGGGCTGCGGCATTTTTGAATTCATCAATGAGGCGATAGCTGGACATCTTCCCGAAGTAAAGAAATGATTCGGGAGTTGCGTGTAATTCCTCACGCTTGACCCTATGGCGATAGAGCCGCTTTCTGAAATCTCCAAAGTAATCCGGGTTGGCTTTGAGCCTTTGGTCCTGGCTATAAGAGGCGAAAACTCGTATCTCGGGCCAATCCATGGCGGGCGTATTCTGAGTGATTTGCCGGAGTCGTTCGAGCACCCATGCGGTGTAGATGTCGATGACGAGGAGTTTGCCCGCACGTTTGCAGGCCCGATAGGCAGAGACGATGCGGTCGATGTTTTGCGAGGATGCAAGCAGAAACGAGATGTTCTTCTGCTGTCGAATTGTTTGAAAAATTGTGTCTTCGACTGCCGCCTCATCAGGGAATTGGTCGTTGCTTCGATGGAGCATGGTGCCTTCGAGAAAGAGGAGATGCGAGCGAAGGTCTCCGCTGTAGAACATTCGCTTGCCTTCAGCTTCGATGAGGAAGGCATAGGCATCGGTGGCGGAGTGGTCGACGAGATAGGGAGTAATGGTGAAATCGCCTATTGCAAACGATTGCCAGGCCTCGAATTCGTGAAAGTCGAGCGCATATCTGTCTTTGCCGAGGAACACCTGCGTGGCATCGATCAGGCAGCGGGCCAGCTTGCCGATGTAGACCGGAGTGCCCGACGGCAGTGTAGCCATCAGACCGAAGTGGTCCTGATGAGGATGGCTAACCAGAAGGGCGTCCACGGAAAGGCGCGAAAGGTCTACAGGCTGACTGTCGGTGCTCAGTGGAAGTCCGGCATCGAGAAGAATCGTAGTCTTCCCCGAGGAGACCTCAATACAGTTCCCACCTATTTCGTGGCTGCCCTTATGAATGATGACTTTCAATGGTGACCTATCTGCCCGAACCCCTTCTTACCTTGGTGGGACAGCCCGCACGCGATTCAGCTTCATTACGCTGCGCCGACAATCATAGCAGGCATGAATGTCCCCTCATATATTCAAAATAGCGGGCGGGAAATTGACAGCTTCCTGAAGATATCTGTGGAAAACCGCTCAGATTGAGTGTGAACTCAGTCAAGAATATAGCCGATTCACTTCCTCCAGGACCCGGCGGCTGGGAAAACGCTCCGCAAACCCCGCCGGCTTCTACTGAATCACCGGCAACAGCACGACAGCCCTCGCGCCGGCGCCGTCGGCGCGGTTTTCGAGCTGAATTTCGCCGCCATGGGCGCGGGCGATCTGTTGCGCCAGCGCCAGGCCCACGCCGCTGCCTGCCGGCTTGGTGGTGTAGAAGGGCACAAACAGGTTGTCGGTGTTGGCGATGCCCATGCCGCGATCTTCAATGATGACCGAAAGGCCTGACCCGTTTCGTTCCCACGTGGCGCGCACCGGATGCGAGCCGTTGGCCAGCGAGGCGTCTACCGCATTGGTCAGCAGGTTGATGAACATCTGCTCCAGCTGGTCGGGATCGGCGTTGAGCGTAGCCGCAGGCCCGGGATCGAGATGAATCTGCAGCCGCTGTTCGAGCAAAACCACGCGCTCAAGCAGCGGCGCAATGGCAACCGGGCGCAGCTTGGGCGGAGGTAACTGCGCCAGCAAACGATACGACTGCACAAAGCGATGAAGTGCGTCGGCGCGGCTCTCGACCACACCAAGGCCGCGGCGAAAATCGTGCAGGTCTGCCGCGTCACCGCTGAGCGCGTCAACCCGCATCAACAGGCTGCCGGCGATTGACTTGATGGGAGCCAGCGAGTTTGATAGCTCGTGGCCGAGCACGCGGATGAGGCGTTTCCACGCGATCTGTTCTTCTTCCTGCAAGGGCAGGCTCACGTCAGAGAGCAGCAGCAGAGTGTGCGGAACACCTTCTTGACGGAACCCGGCTTTGCGCAGCAGCCAGCGCGTTGACTTGCCGGGGAAGACGTGGATGGCCTGGTCGCGCGATGCCAGCAGCGTCTCAAGGCCGAGTTCATGGGCTGAGCGGCCCATGCAGCGTGCATAGGGCATTTCGAGCAGTTTGAGACCGGCATCGTTCACCAGTTGCAGCAGGCCTTCGCGATCGAAAGAGAAGAGCGGCGCATGCATCACTTCAAGAATGCGCGCCAGCAGCGCCGTGGCCTCCAGCGAACGCACGCGCTGCTTCTGGATCAGGTCGGCGAGCCCGTTGATCTCCGCGGCCAGTTCGCCGAGGGAATCGTGCGAGCTGGCGCCGCGAGCGCGAAACGAATAATCGCCCTCGCGCAGAGAAGAGATGACGTTTGAAAGCGTCTGGATGGGCCGCGCCAGCCCCTCTACAAGCGACGATGCGATGATTGCGATGTAGAACAGCAGCAAACAGGCCAGCAGGATTGCGGGTCCCGCGCTGATCTGCCGCTGGTAAACAAAGACGCCGAGAAAAATGAGCGCAGGCAGCCCCAGCAGCAGTGAAAACAGCCACACGCGACGGAATGCCGAAGGCCGCGGGCGTCGGGGCTGTGCTTCATAGGCCATATTTTTCAATGCGCCTGTAGAGTGCGGCGCGGCTCAGGCCGAGAGCCTCGGCAGCCTGGCTGATGTTGCCTTCGCAGCGCCGCAGCACCTTGCGGATGAGCATGGCTTCAACCTCGTCGATGCTCATGTTATCGAATGACTGCGCTGTGGTGCGGCCCGATGTAATAATCAGGTTCGCCGGATCGATCTCGTCGCCTCGGCACAGCAACACTGCGCGTTCAACCGTATGCTCCAGCTCGCGCACGTTGCCCGGCCACGGGTACTGCATCATCTGCTGCATGGCCGCCGCCGAAAATCCGCTTACCTGCTTGCGATATCGCATCCTGTTGCGCGCCAGAAAATGCTGGGCGAGCAAAGGAATGTCGTCGCGGCGGTCGCGCAATGCGGGCAGATGAATTTCGACCGTGTTGATGCGGAAGAGAAGGTCTTCGCGAAAGTTGCCGGCTGCCGCCTCTTCATGCAGTTGCGCGTTGGTGGCCGAAAGTATGCGCACGTCGACGCGGCGCGTTTGCGAGGAGCCAACACGCTCGAGCTCGCCGGTCTCGAGAACGCGCAGCAGCTTGGCCTGCTGACGCATAGGAACGTTGGCAATTTCGTCGAGAAAGAGCGTTCCGCCATTGGCCAGCTCAAAACGGCCGATGCGGTCGGTGCGCGCATCGGTGAAAGCGCCTTTGACGTGGCCGAAGATCTCGCTTTCAAAGGTGCCTTCGGGCAGGCCGCCCGCATTCACCGCGACCAGCGGCATGCGCGAACGCGGCGAGGCAGCATGCAGCAGACGCGCCACAATCTCTTTGCCGGTGCCGTGCTCGCCGGTAATGAGCACATTGGCGTCTGACGGGCCTACCTGCGCAATCAATTCGAGCACCGGCTGCATGGCCTGCGACGAAGCAATAAACTCCGGCATGCCCTCAGCACGCAGCAGGCGGTTTTCAAGCTCGAGCTGGCGGGCGCGCCGAATCGCCTGGTAAAGCTCGGCGTGCACGCGAACCAGCGACAGCAGACGCTCGTTCTCCCACGGCTTTTGAATAAAGTCACGCGCGCCCCGCTTGATGCTTTCGACAGCCAGGTCAATGTTGCCCCACGCCGTCATCACGATGACCGGCAGCCTAGGGTCGTACTCGTGAATCTGCGCGAGCAGGTCCAGGCCCTCCTGCCCCGAGGTGGTATCGCGCGTGTAATTCAGGTCGATAAGAACAACGTCGTAGTCGCACTGGCCCAATGCTTCCATCACCAGTTGCGGCGAACGCGCGCGATCCACCGCAATGCCCTGAGGGCTGAGCAGCAGCTCGACAGCCTCTAGGATCGAAGGCTGATCGTCGCCGACGAGAACCCGGATTTTTTCCCGACTTTCCTGATTAGTGCTGGTAATTTTCCGCCTCCGGATGCTGTTCCTTCTGCATCATATCCAACGCTGCAAGGTCCAACGCTTTGGGGCGCGACGCGGCTATTGCGAGTGCGCCGGCCAATGTCACCCGGGATATGAAAGCTTCAGAAGGTTGTAGGTTCATGCGTCACCACTCCCGACTTTGCGTCGTCGATCGAAACACCGGTGCGATCGAGCGTTTCGCCTGTGGCGCGATCGATGTCGACTTTGGCCTTTTCAAACGCTGCCTGCGCGGCGTTAAGCAGCGACTCTGAAATTGACAGGTCGTGCTGCGCGGCCAGCGTATCGCTGCTCGACTTGGCGCCAAGCTGCTGCTCCTGCTGCGTCACATCGAAGACATGCTGCGCCAGGTCGCGCGCCTTGGTGGCGGCGTCTACGCGAGCCTGCGCCTGCTGCAAGGCGAACAGCGAGTTGCGCACGTCGAAGCGGATAAATTTCTTTTGCTCCTCAAACGTGATTTGGCGCTGCCTGAATTCAAGCGATGCTCGATACTGATCGGCCTTGGCAACCCGGTTGCGAAGGTTGATTGATAAATTCATCCCGAATTGGTATTCCGGCGACGAGTAGTTGAAGGTGTTCTCGAACATTCCCCCAAAGTTGGTAGGTAGAACGGAAGAGCATTCGCCCGGGGTTGACAGTTCGCAATTAGGGTTCGGCGGTCCCCCGATGCCCGATCCCGCGTAGAAGCCGTAAAGGTTCAACTGGGGCAATAGTTCGCTGCGAATCGATTTGAGGCTCTCCTGCGCCACCTGCATTGCGATTTCATCCTGGGCCACATCCGGACGGTTCTTCTCAGCGACGGCGATGAGATCGTCGATCGACTTTGTCGCATTGGGATTCGGCGCGCCGATTTTATCGAGAGGGATTACCGGCATCTCGTCGATTGACGGCAGGTCGGTCTTGGTGATGGCATTCTTCATCAGCAACTCATTCAATCGCAGAGTTGCGCGCGAAACGGTCAGGTCGCCTTCGCTCGTGGCAACCGTGGACTGGTCGGTGGTGACCTGCATGGCGGGAATGGCGTTCAGGTCAAGCTGCTTCTGGTCGTCATTGAGCGTGCGCTGCGCAAAAGCAAGAGAGCGTTCCTTCACCTGCTCGTCCTGATAGGCGTTCACCAGGTCCCAATAAATATTCTCGACCTGCGTGACGGTCGCAATCACCTGTGCGCGAAATGCCAGGTCGGTGATTTGAAGATTCTTTCTTGCAATGTGCATGTAGCGTTCGTTGGTTGAGATGCCGAAGCCAGCGAGCAGTTGCTGAGTAAGAACTACTTGAAAATTCGAATAAAGCGAAGGATTGATGGCTTCGTATGGGCTGTTGTTTGCAAAACGCTGACCTTCGAAGGCGACCTGTAAACCGGTTCCCATGGGAAAATTCTGGGAGAAGTTCGCCAGGCCTTCAATGGTGTTCTGCTTAAAAGTGGGCACTCCATAGCTGAAAGCATTTCCCTCCTGCGTGACGGTATGGTCAACGAAGCCTTTGAAATTCAGGTAGGGATCAAACGAAGCGACTGTGGTTCCGGCGCCGAGCGTCGAAGTCACGATTCCGCCTGCGCCCGCGGCGGCCGATCCGGAACTTGAACCTCCGCCACCACTGGGGGCGCCTCCGCCCAGGCCGCCCTGTGTTGACGATTGCACCACTCCCGTATTGACGCCGTTTGCAAGGCCGCCTGCTTTGGTGCGCAGGATATCGGTTTGCGCAATGGGAAAGTTATAGCGGAAGTACGCAATATCGAGGTTGTTTTCAATAGCCAGGGCAATGGCGTCGTGCAGCGAAATGTACAGCTTGCCATCGTGAATGAGGCTCTCGAGGCGTGGGCTGTTCGTAAGATCCAGAGGCGGCGCATCGCTAGGCCTGTAGGGCGAAAGCGGGTTGTGCGAGTGCGGCAGCACCACGTGAAATGGTTGTTGAGGCGCAACCGCGTTGCGCTGCGCCTGCTGAGCCTGCTGAGCGAGTGTGGGCGGGGGCGCCGGTGTATTTGCCGCGGGTGCCGGAGCTTCAGGCGCCGGCTGTGCGGCCTGTGGGTTTGCAGGCGCGGTCTGCGACTGCTGCGGCTCAGCCGCCATGAGCAGATTAACCTGGAGAAGCATGATTGCAGCCAGGGCCTGAACGGACTTTGCCGCATTTCGTTTGGAGTATTTCACTTTGCGCCGACCTCCGGGGTATTTGCTGGAACTTGTTCGTCGCGCGTGAGCCAGCCGTCGCGCAGTTCCACGATTCGCTTGCTGTAGTGCGCGTTCTCTTCAGAGTGAGTCACCTGCACAATGGTGGTGCCCTGCCGGTTGAGTTCGCAGAAAAGGTCCATGATCTCGCGCGCCTGGGTGGAGTGCAGATTGCCGGTGGGCTCATCGGCAAGCAGCAGCGAGGGCGCGTGAACCACCGCGCGCGCAATGCCGACCAACTGTTGCTGGCCGCCCGAAAGCTGATTCGGATACAGATCTTTCTTGGCCACAATCTGGAAACGATCGAGGATGTCGGCCACCATTCCCTGGCGCTCTTTCACGGGCAGATTCTTGTAGCTGAGGGGCAGGTCGATATTCTCGGCCACGGTGAGGTCGTCGAGCAGGTGGTAACTCTGGAAGACCATGCCGATTCGTTGCCGCGCCAGGTCTGCGCGCTGCTTGCGATTAAGCTTGTGCACGGCTGTTTCGCCAAACCAGTACTCGCCTAGCCAACCATCGTCGAGCAGAGCAAGCACGTTCAGCAGCGACGACTTTCCCGCGCCCGAGGGACCCATGATGGTCATGAATTCGCCTTCTTTGATGGTGAGCCCGATGCGGCGCAGCACCCAGGTTTCGGTGTGGCCGGTTTTGTAGCTTCGTTCAACGTTTTTCAGTTCGATCATGATGTTGAGTTACTCCGTATTAAGCGGCCGGTTCACCGGCCGTTGGTTACTCGATGCGCAAAGCGCGCATGGGTTCGACAGATGCGGCGCGGCGCGCAGGCAGCCAGCTTGCGACCATCGAGGCGCCCAGCAGTACGAACGACACGACTGCAAAAGCCCCGTAATCGACCGTGCCGATGCCGTAGAGAGAGCTGTGCAGGGCTCTTCCGATAAAGAATGCGCCGATCAGCCCGATGCCGAGGCCGATGCATGCCAGGATGATTGCCTCCTTGAGGACGAGGGCGACGACTTTTTCGCGGCTCGCGCCAAGCGCCATGCGCAGGCCGATTTCGTGCTCGCGTTGCGCCACCGTGAACGCCATGACGCCGTAGATGCCTACAGCGGCCAGCAGCAGGGCTATTAAAGCAAAGCTGCCCATCAGCGTCATGATGAAACGATCGCTGCCCAGATTGCGGCTCTTGATTTCTTCGAGCGTGTGTGGTTCGGCGAGAGCTATCTGGGGATCGACTGAATGGACCGCAGCCGCGATACTGCGGAACAACGCACCGGGATCTCCCGATGTGTGAACGCCTATGCTGGCGCTCGGCCACGGAATCTGCGCGAAGGGAATCGCGATCACCGGATAGTCGTCGCGAAAATCGCCGGCGCGCACGTTATCGAAGACGCCGACAATCTGCCACGAAATGTAGGGCCCAAGCTTGGTGACGCCGGGGATGAGCTGCTCCACATTGATGCGCTGCTGCAGCGGGTCTTTGCCGGCAAAAAACTTGTCGGCGAACTTTTTGTTCACCATCGCGACGTGCACGCTCGATGCGTTGTCCTGGTTAGAGAATGCGCGGCCGCGCAACACTGGAATGCTGTAGGTCTTGAAGTAATCGGACGTGATCATGTCGAAGCCCGCGTTGGGGCGCTGCGAGGGATCGGCAAAATCGGGCTGGCCGGCAATGGTGAAGGGCATTCCGAAGCCAGTGCCCTGCAGCGGGAGCCCGACAGAGACGGCCGCGTCTTCAACGCCGGGGACGGCCTTGATGCTGTCAATCATTCGCTGGTAATAGGCGTTGATCATCGCTGTATCTTTCGGGCGCGAATCGGGCACGGGCAGATAGAACGTCTCGATGTTGGTGGTGCTCACTCCAAGTTTGACCTGGGTCAGATTCCAGAAACTGTGAATGGCGAGCCCCGCGCCGGTGAGCAATGCGAGAGCCAGCGCAAACTCACCGATCACCAGCAGGCGGCGCAAATGCTGGCGGCCTGCGCCGGTGCCCGAGCGTCCGCCCTCTTTGAGCGCCTCCGCGGGATCGACCCTCGTTGCGAACCAGGCCGGCGCGCTGCCAAACAGAATTCCCGCCAGCGTTGAAACCGCAAGAGTGAAGAGCAGAATGGGAAGGTTGAGGGTGAGATCGGCTTCCGAAGGCAGCGTGCCCGGCGGCATGATGGCCTGAATGCCGCGCAGCAACGCCCAGCCCAGCCCGATTCCAATCGCGCCTCCAAAAACAGCCAGCACCAGGTTCTCGGTGATGAATTGCGCAAAGATGGCTTTGCGCGAAGCGCCAAGCGCGCCGCGCACGGCGATTTCGCGCTGCCGGGTTGTGCCTTTGGCCAGCAGCAGATTCGCAATATTGACGCAGGCAATCAACAGCACAAAGCCGACCGCGCCAAGCAGAATCCACAACATGTTGATCTCTTCTTTGGGCAGGAAGTCGTTGTGCAGCGGCTCAACAAACGAGCCCCAGCCTTTGTTGCTCACCGGGTTGGCTTTTGCGATGTTGGCTGTAACCGAATCCATATCGGCCTGCGCCTGCTTCAAACTCACGCCGGGCTTGAGGCGGCCCATTGCAAGCAGCCAGTGAAAATCGTGATTGAGCTGGTCGGGCTTGAATGCGAGCGGCACCACCAGCCAGTTGTCGAGCCGATCGGCCTGGCCCGGAGTAAACACACCCACAACTGTATAAGGAGCGCCGTTCAATTGGATCGTTTTGCCTACGATATGAGGATCGGAGCCCAGGCGCTTCCAGAGCTTGTTCATCAGGATGACTTCGTGGTCGTTGCCGATGACGCCCTCTTCAGGCAGAAAATCGCGTCCGTAGAGAAATTGATTGCCCATCATTCGATACATGCCGGGCGTAGTCATCTGGCCCTGGATGTACTCTGGCTGATCTTTGGTGGCGAGATTAAAGCTGTTCCCGGTGAACGCATTGAGGTCAGAGAACACTTTATTCTGGCTCTTCCAGTCAAGAAAATCCTGCGCGGCGATGCTGTTGTGGAAGCCTTGAATCTTCGACCACACCATCACGAGCTGGTCGGGCTCGGGGTAGGGCATTGGCGCCAGCAATGTAGCGTACACCACGGTAAAAATTGCGGTGGTGGCGCCGATACCGAGCGCGAGCGTGAGGATCGCTGTAACGGTGAAGCCCGCTGACTTGCGAAGCTGGCGGAATGAATATCGAAGGTCCTGAGCAATCATCACGGTTCCCCTATTCCGAGCGCAAAGCCTGCATGGGTTCAATTTTTGCCGCGCGGCGGGCCGGCAGCAACGATGCAATCAATACAGCCGGCGACAGTACGGTGAGCGCTGCGGCAAACGAAATCGCGTCGAGTGGCTGCACGCCGAACAGCACCGCGGTTTCAACGCGCGCCGCAGCAAACGACAACAAAACTCCAAGTCCGAGGCCGATCGCAGCGATTCCCGCGGTGTCGCAAACAACCAGCCACGCAATGCCTTCACGAGTTGCGCCCAGCGCCATGCGGAGGCCGATTTCGCGCCACCGCTGCGTGACGCGGAAGGCGAGGAATCCGTACAGCCCGACGGCGGTGAGCGCGAGTCCGATCAAGCCCAGCGCGCTGACCAGTTCAGCCATCATCTGGTAATTGCCCGCCGAATAGCGAATTAGTTCTGGAAGCGATGTGACCAGCATGGGATCGAGCAGCGGATTGGCGTGAATCAGCACCTGGCGCGCGTCCTGGGCCATTGACATTGCGTTCTGGCGGGTTCGCAAAATGAAGGCGATCTCACCCATATTTCCAAGGTGAGCCTGGTATTGCTCCCACGGTACATAAAGATATGGCTCCGGTATTTCGCCAATGCTGTTGATAGGAGCGTTCTCGCTCACTCCAACTACGTGCGCGTCGAAAACCCCATTGGCGCCGCCGCTGGTGCCCAGCATCCTAACGGTTTGACCGATGGGGTTCTGCCCGGGCCAGTACTTCTCCGCCATTAACTGGTTAATGATCACGACAGGGGCGCCCGTTTGATTGTCAGCGCTCGCGAATCCCCTTCCGCGCAGAACGCGCGTGCCGGTCACGGCAAGGAACTCGGGACTTACTGCGTTGAACTTGATGTCAACGGGATTGCGCAGCTCGGGGTGACTGGGCAACAGAGCCTTAACTGCGATGCCGCCTTCAGAAGGCATGAGCGGCGAGCGAATCGCATAGCTGACATCTTCGACGCCGGGCAATGCGCGCAAGTTGGCAAGCACCGCATCTCGCATCGGCGCATCCGGCTCCTGCGTCCAGAGCAACAATGCCTGGTCCCGGGTGAGGCCGATATCGTGGGTGCGCGTGTTCAGGAAACTGCGGACCATTGCTCCTGTCGATATCAGAAGCGCGAACGAGATGCCGATCTGGAGCCACACGGCAGCGCGGCGCATCAAAGGAACTCTGCCGGCCGTCCGCGTGACCGCATTCGCCTGCATCACCGGTAGCAACTCGCTGCGCACAACCTGACTGAGCGGAACAAATGCCAGCAGCAGAATGGTCACCAGCGCCAGCATGGCAGCGAAGGCATAGACGCGTGCGTCGAGAGTGAAGTGAATGCCTGAGCCGTACGACTCGAGCATTGCCGGCTGCTCAATTAACAAACGCGGCAAAGCAATGGCGAGCCCGGCGGCAAGCGCCAATCCGACGAAAAGGCTCACCATCGAGAGCAGAAGGCTCTCAACCAGTAGTTGCCGTGCAACTACCCAGCGCCGGGCGCCCAGTGAGAGCCGCAGCGCAACTTCGGGGGCGCGGGTGAGCGCCCGCGCCAGCAACAGGTGAGCCACATTAACAATTGCGAGCAGCAGCACGCCGCCGACAATCGCCAGCAGCACTTTGCCTGCTGCTCCCGCCTGGGTCATGCGGTATTTGAAATCGGAGATTGCGCGCGCGCCGCGGTCGTGGTTATTGGCTGGATCTGCGACTTTAAGCGCGCCGGCGATGGCGGCCGCCTGCTCATTGGCCTGTGCTACATTCGCTCCGGGCGCTAGCCGGCCAATCAAATTGAACCAGCGGAACTCGCGAGAAGTCAGCTCTCCTTCTCCGACCAGCGCGGCCCAGGTCTCGGCGGGCATCCAAAGGTCGCGATCGCTCGATGGATCGAGTTCTCGAAAAGACGGCGGCAGCACTC
>Ga0335073_10013665_pt1 | contig 11387 bp, 11 predicted proteins | sample Lox_Sample_22_FD_207093 | JGI IMG/M metagenome (GOLD analysis project Ga0335073, IMG submission 207093) | Soil microbial communities from Loxahatchee National Wildlife Refuge, Florida, United States - Lox_Sample_2.2 | ecosystem: Environmental > Terrestrial > Soil > Wetlands | place: USA... | reverse complement strand
CTGCTCAGTACGCGCCTACCGGCTTTCCGGCTCAAATTTCCACGGTGCCTGGCACGGGAGCTACGAATTCGCCGGCCTTCCAACAAAACTGGAATTTTCATGCCCAAAGCACCGGCATTGTCCAGGGCTACCCTGGTTTTCGCTCCGAATATCCCGACGGCCCCAATAGCCTGCCGTCCGGCGGCGAGGTGCGGCAGACGATTTCCCTGGACCTGATGGGCGGAGCCCGGCTTTGGCGCGGGGCTGAGGCACACGTGGACGCCCTGATGTGGCAGGGGTTTGGCCTGGCAGATACGCTGGGCGTCGAAGGATTTCCCAGCGCCGAGGCTTTTCGCATCGGGACGTCCGTTCCCAACGGCACCATCGCGCGATTGTTCATCCGCCAAACCATTGGTTTTGGAGGCGACCAGGAGACGGTCCAGGACGATGAATTGAATTTGGCCGGCCAGAGAGATGTTTCGCGGTTGACCATCACTCTTGGGCGGTTTAGCGCGAAGGACATTTTCGACAACAACGCCTACGCTAATGACGCACGCACGCAGTTCCTGAATTGGGGGTTTGGAGCCAATGAAGCCTGGGATTATCCAGCCGATGCCATCGGATTTACAACGGGCATCGCCCTGGAATTGAACCGTCCCAAGTGGACCCTGCGCTATGGTTTTTTTCAGGTGCCGGAGGTCCAGAATACTTTGACATGGGAAGACAAATTTTTAACGTGGCCATACAACAGCAACTGCGAGGACGGTCCGTTTTTTGAAGCCTGGGCGATGGTTTCCGAGTTGGAACGCCGGTATACAATCGCAGGTCACCCCGGCACCATCCGAGGCCTGGCTTTTCTCAATCGGGCGCAAATGGCCGAGTATTCCGAGGCAACCACCCTTTTGAACAATGGAGAAAACTTTCTGGAGGCTCGCTCTTATCATGAAAAATACGGTTTTGGACTGAATTGGGAACAGGAGGTAACCACAAACCTCGGCGTATTTTCACGCCTTGGATGGAATGATGACCGGGAGGAAGGATGGATGTTCACCGACGTGGGCCACGCCGGTTCGATAGGCTTGAGCTTCAAGGGAGGATATTGGCATCGCCCCGACGACACCTTCGGCCTGGCCGGCCTGGCGAACGGCATCTCAAAAAGCGCGCAGGAATTCTTTCAAGCAGGCGGCCTGGGCATCCTTGCGGGCGACGGGGCCGGTCATTTCGATTACGGCTGGGAAAAAATCCTGGAAACGTATTATGATTTTAAAGTTTGGGACGGCATCCACGCTGCGGTGGACTATCAATATGTGACGAATCCGGCCTTTAACCGCGACCGCGGCCCGGTGTCCATTTTTGCAGGGCGTCTCCATTGGGAATTTTAGGCTCTGTGTCCGGCCTTTAGGCTGTCCAGGGACGTGAGAAAATAGGCCGGGCCCGATTACACCCCCAAAAACGCCAAAATAGCCAACAAAAACGGACTTTTTTTCCCTCATTTTGGGCCCGTTTACCGTTTACTTACATATACACAAAAAATGTGCGGGCGACGCAGGGAAGGCATTATGGCTGCTGATTACTGGGCGCATCCTTGCGGCCAGTCGCGGCTCGACCGGCATTTTTTGATTTAAAGCGTCTGGCCATTTGTGCAGCATGGAAACAATTCGGAAACAATGTATTTTGGAAAAAAAGTTGTCGTCGTGATGCCCGCTTATAACGCGGCCAAAACCGTCACGCAAACCGTGGATGAAGTCCATCAGCAAGGCATTGTGGATAAAATGATTCTCGTGGACGACAAAAGCCGGGATGACACCGTGGCTGTGGCGTCGCAACTTCTGGGCGTCAGCGTCCACGTGCATGAACAAAATCGCGGCTACGGCGGCAACCAGAAAACCTGCTATCGCCTCGCCCTTGACGCCGGCGCGGACATTATCATCATGCTGCACCCGGACTATCAGTACACGCCGAAATTGATTCCGGCGATGGCTTCGATCATCGCCAATGAGTTGCATCCATGCGTGCTGGGCAGCCGCATCCTGGGCGGTTACTCGCTGCGCGGCGGAATGCCCTATTGGAAATACGTCTCGAACCGGTTTCTGACTTTTGCGGAAAATATCCTGCTGGGCGCAAAACTATCCGAATATCACACCGGCTATCGCGCCTTTTCGCGCAAGCTTTTGGAAACGGTGGATGTCTCGCACAACTCGGATGATTTCGTGTTCGATAACCAGATGCTGGCGCAAATTCTTTGGCACGGGTTCACCATTGGCGAGGTGAGCTGTCCGACCAAATATTTTCCCGAAGCGTCCTCGATCAATTTCCGCCGCAGCGTCAAATACGGCTTCGGCTGTTTGTCCGTGGGACTGCGATATCGGTTGGCGAAGATGGGACTGATGCGGTCGAAATTGTTTCCGCCGCGGGCGGACGTTGATTCGTTAAAACGTTAAAAAGTTAAAACGAAACAGCGAAGGGAGCGAATTCGGCGAAGTATTTAATCACCTGCCTGAAACGTAGCTGAAGCCCGTTTCAACGTTTCACGTTTCAATGCTTCAACGAGCGCTACTTCGCGAGTGCCAGGGCCAGGCGGGATTTTTTCCTGTTGGCGGTAGTGCGAGGCACGACGCCGGATTTGACAGCCTTGTCAAAAGCGGAATGGACGCCGGACAAGGCTTTGGAGGCTTCATCCTTCTTGCCGCCGGTGACGAGCGTGCGAAATTCCTTTTCCAACCGGCGCAATTTAGATTTCACGGCGCGGTTGTGCAAATGTTTGCGCTCGTTGCTCCGCATCCGGCGTTCGGCTGACTTCGTATTCGGCATAAATTATTTTCGTATTATCAAAAGGGGTAAAATCCTACCGCGATTCCGCCATCTGTCAAATCGAATTTGCGGGAATCTTCCATGCGCGCGGGATACGCAGCCAAGGGTACCGGCCTCTATTCCGACGGCGCGGGTGAGCCTAGGACATTGTTGGTTTGCGCCTCCTGTTCGCGTTGTAACAGACTGCGTTGCAGGTGCTTTTTCAGGTCGCCGTAGGCGGAATTTGTGACAATGTCCAACTGATCCTGCGCTTCGGCGAACCGTCCAGCCAGCATTTTGACCCGGGCCAAATGAACATAAACCCCTTCACGCTCCAAGTCATTGGTCGCGATGTTAAGGGCGTTCGTCCAGGCCACCAAAGCGTCATTGATGCGCAGGGGCTTTATACCGTAATAACTTTCCGCGTAATCTGTCATCAACACGAAGTTTTGAGGGTCAAGTTGAATGGCCTTCTGATATAACCCGAGCGCCTTGTCGAAAACCTGTCCTTCGTTGATGCCATAAAACTCGCGCGCGTCCTTGCGAAACAAATACACTGTCGTCGCCCAATTTTCGTAATAAACCGGCTCGGACGGATTCAATTCGGCGGCCTTCGAATAATAGGCAAAGGCATTGGTAATGGGCCCATTTTCGCCATAATAATTCGCCAGATCATTCCACACGGCGGGATCTTTGGGGTCCAATTGACGGGATTTTTCATACTGAACGCTGGCGCCATCCTCATCGCCGATATCGTTCAGAAAACTGCCATATGCCAAATACGCCGCGGCATTTGTGGGATATTGCTTGAAATAGTCCTGGTAGCTCTGCCGCACCACGTCCAACCGGGCGCGGATTCTGGTGTTTAGCTGCTGCTTCGATTCACCCGCGCCGTGGGCTGCAAACGCGTTGTTTTCCTGAATCCACGAGTCCACTTCATCCATCGCCGCGTCGTCATCCCGCATCACCTTCTCCAGGGCCGCCCAGGCGAGATCATTGGTGTCAGACGCGGAAACATCCGAGTCGCTAATGTCGCTTTCCCGCGAGCCTGCATGGCTGGTCCCAGATTCGGGGACCGTCGCTCCCGGCGATTCCGGGGGCGGCAGCGGAGGGACTGGCTTTTCAACACAACCGGCAAGCAAAATGACGGAGAGAATCAGGACTGCGAATCTTAACACGCCTCTATTTTGCTGAAGCCGAAGCGGGACTCAAGACCATTCCAGTTGCGCCGCCTACCTTTCAAGCATTTTACGGATGGCCAGTAATTCTTTCTGACGATCCGGCGTGGTCTCGGGAAATTTCAACTTCAGGCTTTTCAAGGTGTCCAGAACGATCTGAGAAATGATCAACCGGGCGTTTTGTTTGTCGTCCGCGGGAATGACGAACCAGGGAGCGCGCCCGGTGCTTGTGGCACTCAAACATTCTTCATATGCGCTCATGTATTTCTTCCACAAATCCCTTTCACGGATGTCCGCCGCGCTCAGTTTCCAGTTTTTGTGCGGGTCTTCAATTCGCGAGAGAAACCGTTTTCGCTGTTCCTCCTTCGACAGGTGCAGGAAGAACTTAATCACGCGGGTGCCGTTGCGGTGCAGATGTTTTTCCAGATTTAAGATGGATTGAAAACGATGCTTCCAGATTTTCTTCAGGTCCAACAATCCTTCGGGGAATCCTTGTGATTCCAGAAGTTCCGGATGCACACGCACAATGAGCGTTTCCTCATAGTACGAGCGGTTGAAGATGCCGATGTGTCCGCGCTCGGGCAGGCAAATGGTTGTGCGCCAGAGAAAATCGTGAGCCAGTTCTTTCCGGCTTGGCTGCTTGAAGCTGTAGACCTCGCAGCCCTGCGGATTGATGCCGGACATCACGTGCTTGATCGCGCCGTCCTTGCCGGCGGCATCCATCGCCTGAAATATCAAAAGCACGGCGTACCGGCTGTTGGCATAGAGCAGGCTCTGCAGGGCGCTCATCTCTTTGATGTGGGCCTCGAGAACCTGCTTATAATCTTGTTTGGATTCATAGATGGGTTGGACGACCGTCGGCCATTTCTTCAGATTGACGTTTTCGTCTTCCCGTACACGAAACCTTTCAGATTTGATTTCCCTGGACATCGGAAGGCAACATCCCACCGTGGGAGGTATTTTTCAACTTTGGTTTGTTGATGATAATACACCCGCTGAAACGCGGGCGGGACGGCGGTGGCAGCGCCACTGGCAATGAGCGCCGTCCCTGCCACGGTTCATGTAAAGGTTAATCCCAGCTGCCCTGGCGCGCGGGGATCAATGCATTTTCCGAGTATGGCGATTACGCCACCTTGCGCATCATATTGTGGCCGCCAAACGGATTCGGGACACGCACCGCGCACTCGGGATCGTCGCGCCATTCGCCGTCCACTAAAAAGCGGTAATGATGTTCTCCCGGCTGCAGTGGCACCGAGGCGCGCCATAATCCGCCGGCCTCTTTTTTGAGGCTGATCGGCTTTTCCTGCCAATGCGTGAAATCGCCCACCAACTGCACACTCAGAGCTTCCGGCGCGCGGAATGAAAATCCCTGCACCTGCTCACTCCCCCCGTCCTTCGAATTCGCTCCGACTTTTGAACTTGTCTTCTTTGCCATACATTTTCTCCTTTCGATAGTCTCAGTGGTTTTACTGACGACCTGTAAAGCAAATTAGCTCAAACTCGCCCGCGCGCAAATGAAACAGGAAAAAATTGTATATTTAGGAAACGGGAGCCCCGGGCTCTAGTTGCTCAATCTGAAGCAACGGAAGGCATCTGAACAGGCAGCAGGACAGCTATCCTGCGCTGGAAGTCGTTTTTACGTGATTTCATCGTTAAAGCCCTCTTGCCTCAAGGCTTCAAACAGGACAACAGCGACGCAATTGGAGAGATTCAGGGAACGGGATTGGGGATTGAACATCGGAATGCGCAGCCAGCGGTCACCGTGGGCCTGCAAGAGGGTTTTAGGAAGCCCGGCGGTCTCCCGTCCAAATACGAGATAATCATCCGCTGAAAATCGCGCCTGGGTATAAATTTGGGGTCCGCCCGATTCTATAAACCAGAGGCGCGCATTCGGTTGAAGTTGCGCTTCGAACGCCTGCCAGTTTGTCCAGTGATGCCACTTTACGTGTTGCCAATAATCCATCCCGGCGCGCTTGAGGCGGGTGTCGTCGAGTTTGAAACCTAATGGTTCGATCAGATGCAGGACCGTCCGCGTTGCTGCGCACAAGCGGGCGACATTGCCGGTGTTGGGCGGAATTTCAGGTTCAAGCAGGACGACATTCATTTTCGAAAGGCATCAGTAAAAAACTTTCCAAAGAACGAGCCCATGAGCCGGCGCGGTCATCCCGGCCACACGACGGTCCTTTTGTGCGAGCATTGTCCGGATCTGGTCTGCCGGAAACTTCCCGAGTCCGGCTTGAACGATCGTGCCAGCCATGCCCCGGCACATTTTGTAGAGAAAACCGTCCCCTTCAATAATCACTGTGATTTGCGGCCCGGATTTTTTGATTTCGCAACGGGAGATGGTCCGAACGGTGTTTTCCTTTTTATATCCTGGATTTGCGGCGAAGGACTGGAAATCGTATGTGCCCACAAAGAGTTTCGCCGCTGTGCGCATCTGCGGGACGCTGAGCCTCGCCGGAACATGCCAGGCCGAACGCCGCAAGAGCGGATTCATGGCGGCGTGGTTCCAGATGAAATACCGGTACTGTTTTCGAACAGCATCGAATCTAGCGTGAAATTTTTCGGGGGCACGGACGGCAGACAATACCCGGATGTCCTCGGGAAGCCAGGCATTGAGGGCGAGGGGAAGTTTGCGCGGCGACATCTTAAATTCGCCGGATGGGATTTCAAAGTGCCCGACCATGCCAAGGGCGTGGACGCCGGTATCCGTGCGGCTGGAACCATGCAGCGCGGGTTTTGCCGGAAACAGCTTGCCTAAAGCATTTTCAACGACCTGTTGGACGCCCGTACCGGTTTTTTGCGTTTGCCAGCCTTCGTAATTGGCGCCGTCGTAGGCAATGACAAGTTTGAATTTCACCGATTTTTGTCCGCAGATTACGCCGATTTTCGCAGATAAAACAATGAGGAAAGCTGGAAGTCAGGAACCTGAACCCGCATCGAGATAACTTTGCAATAACAGCGCGGCAGCCATTTTATCGGCCTTTTCCTTGCGTTTTTCGCGCCGGACACGGCCTTGAATCATCATTTTATTCGCCTGCAGGGTGGTCAGCCGCTCGTCACGCATTTCAATCGGAACCGTGATGGCGGTCCTGAGCACGGCGGCGAACGCTTCAGCTTTTTGAGCGGCGGGACCGTATGTGCCGTTCATGTTGCGCGGCAGGCCGATCAGCACCAGGTCCACTTCCTTTTCGGCGAGCAATTGCTTCAGCCGCGCCAGAAAATCCGCAAAGGGCTCGGCGGGAATCCATTCCAGGGGCTGGGCAATGGTTTTGGTTTCATCGCTCACGGCCACTCCGATACGTTTCGTTCCGGGATCAAGGGCGAGTATGCGCACGAAAAGAATTAAAAAGGAAGTCCTTGCAGACGGCCACCAAAAAAGGAAAAGGAAATTCACTGAGTCGTGATCAGCGTTTCCCCGGCCGGATTCTCTTCGATGCGGATGTCTTTATATTCATCGAACAGGCCCTTGTTATGCATCTGTAAAGCGAACACGCCGGCTTTGCCGGCATCGGGCACGTCGAAATCCAGGACTTCATAAGCTTTTGTGCCGGGCGGCTGGGCAACGGCCATCCGCGCCGTGCCGTTGGTGTTGACCAGGATTTCCACCTGGCTCCATTGATGCACGTCAAACTTCGGATGTGAAAAGGTTTTGAACTCGCCCTTGCCGCCATTATTGTGGCCGGGGCGATAATCCCAATGTCCGCCGTTGGGGACCTGGAACTGAACGCCGCCCAATGCATCGAGTGCTTTGCCATTCTCTAGCGGATCGCAATAAATTAAAACGCACGCCTGATGGTCCTTATTGCCGGAAATATGCCGCATAGTAAAAATAATGCGGTAATTTCCATAGGATTTGTCGGTATAAAGGACGCCCCGGCCGGCTCCGAGACTCGCCAGTGCGCCGTCCTTGACCGTCCAGACCGTTGCCTTGTCCGGTTGATTGGTGCCTTTGACGCTCGCATCCCAGCCATTCATCGTTTGGCCATCAAAGATAGGCATCATTTTGCCAATCTTGTCGAGGGTCGCCTGGGACATCGGCGATGGCGGCGGAAATGATGCCGTATTCGTCACCGTTTGCGCCATGGTGTTTAGTGAAGAGAGGAGGCCAGCTAACAGGAGACATTCGATTTTCATGATCTAAAATCGCTTTTTCATCAGACTGCCAAATGCCAGCCGGTAAAATCCCGACATTTTATAGTCCTTCATACCGGTGCCAGCATAGCATGTGGTTGAGCCGGGTTGAAATTCCGATTTTCAACCGCCGCCGGTTCACGATCCCGAGGGTTTTACTTTCGGGAACGCTAAAGCTCTGACCGAACCTTGCGTCAACGCGGAATTGGACCGCAACCAAAGGATTCCGAGGGCTGGTCCAGGCGCCTCAATAGGCCCGCTGGAATACCAGGGTGTTATCGCCCATTTTGATCGTCAGGCGCAGGCCGTCGGTTTGCGCCATGGCGACCTTGGTCTGATTATTGCCGTTCACGTTCAGGACGTAGTTGGTCCCGGTTCCGTCATCCGACCATTGGCCAGTCCATGTATCGGAATCGGGCGGGTTCTTTTTGAAGTCAGGAACATTTTTTAAGAAAGCCTGGCCGTCGGAACCGGCGACAAAAGTGGTTTGGGCGAACGCGTGGTCCCAGAGGGCGCGGATGGCTCTCAGGTCGTTGGGTTTGATTTTGGGGTTTGCTTCCAACAGCGCGCCCAGGGCCGGAACGACGTCGAACTGCCATCGGCCAATAATTTTTTCCGAATCATATTTTGGCGATTTGCCGCTAACAAGGTAGTTGGTGATGTCGTCCAAATTATTTTCGACAATGTTCCAAACGGTTGCGCTGAGGTTGGTGTTTTTGATAATGGACTGGACCTGGCCATCGCCAAGAATGTGCGCCAGGGTATCGCTGCTGTCCCACGAACCGACGAGGCTGCTGTCCTGGATTAATGATTGAAATTCGGGCCGTTCGACCAGCGAAATAAACGCGGGATAATCGTTCAACCTGGCGGTGAGACGGGGATTTTGCCTGAGCAAACCGGCGAAATCGGCCATTCTATAATAAGAATCTGGAATCGAACCCACGTTCCGCGCCGCTTTGTCAAATCCTGTGTTTTGCATGCCCGCGCCGAGATTATTGACCAGGCGGGTGATTTTGGGTTCGCTGTCCGAGGGGGCGATCTGCGCGGTGACATAGCTCCAATTGAAAAAAATAAAGGAAACCAAAACCAGCCAGCAGGTCCCGTTGAGAATCCCAACACAGCCGCCGAGCCGGTTATCCAGCCGTTCCCACAGCCCTCGCTTGAGGTCGCCGACGTGGTATTTGTAATAGACGCCAACGCGGCGCTGGACCTCGAAACCGCCCGCGATAATCAGGATATAAACGATAAAAAAGCCGACGATGGTGGGAACGGCCCAGACCACGACGGGACCGGGCGCGAAGACGTGGACCAGGACGGGTTTAAACAGTTTGCCCACCAAATGGGCAAATAACATTGAAATAAAGATCCCTACAAATGAAAAAGCGGCGGTAATCGATCCCAACCGCAAACCAAGTCCGAAACCGGACGCCACCACCAGCAAAGCCAAAATCCAAATTAACATGACAATAATAAAAACCATTTCTCGAAAAATGCACGCGGAAAAATGAGCCCCGGCTCAAAGTCGCGAGTTAACGGCCCATAGTCAGCGCCATCGTCTGGGCAACGCCGCGTGGGGGCACACGGCCTACAGTGCAGGGGCCCGTTTCAAATTTTCTGTGTATAGGCAAGTTAACGAGTTAACGAGCGGAAAAAAGGGCGGGAAAAAGTGAGAAAGTGGCCGTGTTTATTGGCGATTTTAGAATTTCGTGGGTTTGGGCGTGGGTGTAAACGGGAAGGGGCCTTTTCTAGTGCCGAATGCGGAATTGTTTACATGGACGGGCGCGGACTGACACGGGAGGTCCGCCCTATCGGCTCCTACGATGATCAAGGTTGGGTTCCTTTAATAAAAATGGCTGTGCCAGGGGTGCGGGAATAAACGGGTATAAACAAAAATCTAGGGACAGCTCTTTCAAGGTGTTTTTTTCGTCTTCATCAGGCCAAAATTTCGGCAAGTTGGCATCCTCAATAGTTCTATGACAAATTCCTTTAAGGTTGGAATCGCCATCTTCGTATCAACGCTTGCTTTCGTCTGCATTGCGCAACAGACGGTCACGGTTCCAGCGCCAACCGCATTCAAAATAACGCAACGTGACAGGGACGTACGAGTCTGGGAACGCACGGTTTACACGCCTTCGGCCTCAGTGAGGGGCACTCCGATTGTGCAACGCTACATGGAGGCGGCCAGCGGCCTTTGTTTTCACCCCAATGGCAATGCCGGAGGATGGGCGGACTCACAGGAACAAATCTCGATTTTGCCTGACGGCTCGGCCTGGGCCACGAATGGTGACCGTTGACGCCTGTTTTCATCAAGGATGAAACGGCTAAGTATTATTTTGAGCAGACCGTTAACGAACAACTTCTCCTGTTTCCAGTTGAGTTTGTCAAAGAGAATGGAGTGTGGAAAATACAAGACTTCTAAGGAGACAAAAATTATGAAATTCCTGATAGAAAACTCTTTCAAATACTTTGGAGCGCTTTTCCTGACGACAATGCTAATTATTGGTTCTGGATGCACTACCCCGAAGCCAATGCCGGATCCACTGGCAGGTTGGACATTTCGGCAGTTTGACGATTTCGCCCAGCCGTCCGGACGACATCACTATCAGCTCAACAAGGCCGTAGAAGACGACTGTAAAACGTTTATTTCCACGAATCATTTGAACACGCTAGGTGCAATAACCGGCTATTTTGAGGATGGGAAGGGACAAACGGCCGTCGAGTTCGAAGCGTTCCCACCCAATCAAAACGCTTCGTGGCACTATGTTTTGATTTATGACAAGAAGAATATCAGGATCAAGATGGTGAAATATGGCTATCACAAATTCGAGAGCTAGATGTTATGGATAATATCTTCAGGCACAAATATTTCATGGTTCTGTTAATTGGCGTGTTTACACGAGGAGTTCCAGCCCATGACGTTCCGGTCCACATGGCAATCACTACCAGCAATCAGGTCTGGAAATTCATTTCAACGAACGGCACATATTTGGCAGACACAAACTTCGGTAATGGTGGATTTATTGGCGCTACGAACGGAGCAAACGGTATGACCAACGGCCAATTCAATGCGCCGTTTGGCGTTGCGTTGTCGCCCGGTGGCGGAACGATTTCCGTTTCGGATTCAGGAAACGACGGGATCCAGCAGTTTTCGACCGGTGGCGGTGCGTTTATCACGGCATTCGGCACGAACGGAGCCGGTATTGGACAATTTAACGATCCGAAGGGCTTGGCGTTTGATTCGGCTGGTAATTTATATGTTGTGGATTCCGGGAACGAGCGCCTTATCGTTGTCGGTGGGGTGGTTTC
>Ga0335073_10013661_pt1 | contig 11391 bp, 11 predicted proteins | sample Lox_Sample_22_FD_207093 | JGI IMG/M metagenome (GOLD analysis project Ga0335073, IMG submission 207093) | Soil microbial communities from Loxahatchee National Wildlife Refuge, Florida, United States - Lox_Sample_2.2 | ecosystem: Environmental > Terrestrial > Soil > Wetlands | place: USA... | reverse complement strand
CGGGGTGACGTCACACGTGGCAGAGCAGCCCGCCGTCGACCACCAGCGTCTGCCCGGTGATGTACGAGGCGTCCGCCGAGGCAAGGAACGCGACCGCCGCGGCCATCTCCTCCGGCTCGCCCTGCCGACGCAACGGGACGGTCCGCTCGATCAGCGCCGTGACGTCCTCGTCCGTCATCCGGTCGTGCTCGAACTGCGGGTTGTTGAACCCGGTGTCGACCCAGCCCGGGCACACGCAGTTCACCCGGATGCCCGCCGGGGCCAGGTCAATCGCGAGCGACCGGGTCATGTTCACGACCGCCGCCTTGGACGCCGTGTACGCGGTCAGCGCCGGCTCGCCGAACAGGCCGCTGATCGATCCCGTGGTCACGATCGCGCCCCCGCCGCCCTCCCGCATGACCGGCACCGTCTCCCTGATCACGAGGTACATCCCGGTGACATTGACCGTCAGGATGCGCGACCACTCGTCGAGGTCGGTCTCCAGCACCGTCCCCGCCCGCAGCCGGCCCGCGTTCGCGTGCAGCACGTCGATCGTCCCCAGGTCGGCGGCGACGCGCCGCACGGCCGCGGCCACGGCGCCGGGGTCGGTGACGTCGCAGCCGTAGTAGCGGCCCGTGCCCCCCGCCTGGCCGCACTGCTCCGCCACCGCCCGGCCTTCTTCGTCGCGGACGTCAAGGACCGCGACGGTTGCGCCCTCGGAGGCGAAGCGCAGCGCGGTGGCGCGGCCAATGCCATGCGCACCGCCGGTGACGGCGACCACCTTGCCGGGGAACCTGTCCACGGTCTCCTCCTGGGCTGATCCGGTCTGCTGAAGCAGTCAATTGAATCAGGCCACCTCGAAGGTGGTGCCGATGCCCATGCCCGTGATCCACTGCGGCACCGGCTCGTAGCTCGTCCACAGCAGCGGCCGGCCGGCCGCGGTCACGCCGATCAGCCAGGTGCGGATCTCGTGGCCGCCGCTGCCGGCCCGCTCCTCCAGCCCTTCGTCGCCCAGGCCGGTCACGGGGTCGAGGTCCGCCGCGACGAGCTGCTTGAGGAACCACGCATCCCAGGCGGCGTTCACGGTGGCGTCGGGGTTGCCGGCCAGCGCGCGGACTCTCGGCTCGCGCATGGCCGAGTAAGCCTGAACGTTACGCCGCCCGTGGATCAGGCCAGCCCGGCGGTCTGGTGTGAGCGAGGCGTCCCGCGGGTCGTTGGACGGCAGCCAGTGCGACAGCCCGCCGCTGGCCACGACCAGAACCCGCCCGGCGTCGGCGGCCTGGATCGCCGCGCCGAGCGACCGGCCCAGCGCCACGCAGCGGTCCATCGACGGCAGCGGCGGGGCTGCGGTGTTGACGACGAGCGGGACCAGCGGGAAGTCGGCCCGGCCGCGAACCATGTCGTAGCTCTGCACGATCCCGTGATCGACGGTGAGCGCGTAGGACAGCGCGATGTCGAATCCGTCGTCGGCCAGGCCTTCGCGGATCGACCAGGCAAGCTCCGACGCCACCGGCAGAGGGCCGGAACGGCCGCCGAAGTCCCCGAACGCGTCGGCCTCGTCCACCCCGAGCACGAACGGCGGCATCGCGTCGTAAAAGTTCGCGTGAAAGTGATCCGGCCCGATGACCACCAGAACGTCCGGGGCGAGGGCGGTGACCGCGGCGGCGACCCGGTTCGCGTCGGCCAGAAAACGGCTGCCGGGCGCGCCGGTGCCCGGCGGCGGCAGCATCGTCACGAACGGCGAGTGCGACATGCCGGCCATGCCGATGATCTCGCTCACGGCGTGGCTCCGCTCGCCGCCGTCTCCTGCACCTCGTCGTGCAGCAGGAAGTCGCGGTGCACGCGCAGGTACTCCTCGCGCTTCTCCCACTGCGGCCAGTGCCCCGCGTCCTCGATCACGTGCAGCCGCGCGGCGGGCAGCCACTCCAGCAGCATCGCCGCCTCGTCCAGCCCGCCGGTCGGGTCGTGATCGGTCCACAGCAGCAGGGTCGGTGCGCCGATCTTGCCGACCCAGCCCGGGTCCCAGGCGAAGTCCTTGCGGACCCCGGGGTCCTGCAGAACCAGGGTGTTGCCGATCGCGCGGACGAACCCGGGCCGGCTGTAGACCGCGCGGCGCAAGTTGACCAGCTCGTCGGTGACCATCTCGGTGTGGTGGAACAGGAACTCGACCCGGCGGCGCACGGTCGCGTCGCTCGGGTCGCGGACCGCCGCGAGCGTGCTCTCCCGCAGCCTCGCCATCACCTCGGGCTTATTCGCGATGTTGCCGGGGGTGTTGAGCACGAGCCGGTCGACGCGGTCGGGGTGGTGGGATGCGGTCCACGCGGCGACCCAGCCGCCCAGCGACTCGCCAGACAGGTGCGCGGCGCCGATGCCGAGGGCGTCCATCAGCCCGGTCAGGTGATCGGTGAGAACGTCGATCGTGTACGGCCGGTCCGGCAGGTCGGACCAGCCGTGGCCGACCATGTCGTACGCGGTGACCCGGAAGTCCGCGGCCAGGCCCGCGATGTCGCGTGCGTAGGCCTCCAGGTGGCCGCCCGTTCCGTGCAGCAGCACCAGGTCGGGCCCGGACCCGGCGCGCAGCACGCGGGTGCGCACCCCGCGCACGTCGACGTGGCGCAGTTCGTGGTCGGTGTCGGCCAGCTCGCCCCAGATGCTGATGTGCTCCGGCAGTTCGGTCATGACGGCTCCTCTCCGAAACGGGCGCGCGCCTCCGCGAGCGTGCACAGGCCGGCGCTCTGCCGCCGTGCGATGCCAAGCGCCTGCAGCAGGCGGGAGTTCTCGATCGTGAGGAACTCGGCCGGCTCGTCGGCCGAGTCGTTGTAGTGGCGGTGCCAGGTCCACGGTGGCGTGTAGATGAAGTCGCCGGCTGCCCAGCCTTCGGTGTCGTCCTCGATCTCGCTGTGCCCGCGGCCCGAGATCACGTAGTGCACGGTCTCGTGGTAGTGCCGCTGCATGTCCGAGCTCTCACCGGGCGGGATCGTCTGCCGGAACAGCTCGAACGTGACGGTCGGCAGCCGCCCGGCGATCGCCAGCGTGGTCGGGTTGTGCACCTTCCCGGCCGGCAGCGTTTCCAGCTCGCCGGCGTGCACCACAACCGGCCGGGCGGTGCCCGGCCGCACCGCGGCGCTGATCCCGGCGAGGAATTCGCCCATGTCAAAGCTCGCGCCAGACTGTCCCATCTACGGCGTCTCCGTCCTTCCCCCGTCGACCGTGAGCACGGTCCCGTTGACGTAGCTGGCCTCGGCCGAGGCCAGGAACGCGACAGCGGCGGCGATCTCGTCCGGCGTGCCGGGCCGGCCGGCCGGCACCTCCCGCGTGTCCTGGGCATCCAGTTCCGCGAGCGGGCGGCCGGTCCGCGCGGCCCGTGCGGCCAGCACGTCACCGCGGCGCTGGGTGTCGGTGGCGCCGGGGGCGACGCAGTTGACCGTGACGCCGTCTGCCGCGTATTCCCGTGATAGCAGCTTGGCGGCGGCGGTGACGGCCGCACGCAGCACCACGGAGACAGCCAGGTCCGGCTGGGGCTGGCGGACGGCGGTCGACGTCACGAACACCAGCCGGCCGAACCCGCGCGATGCCATGCCCGGCAGCGCGAGCAGGGCCAGCCGCAGCGGGCCGAGCAGCAGCAGTTCGGTGCCTGCCCGCCACGACTCGTCGGTCACGTCCAGGATCCGCCCGGGCGGTGGCCCGCCGGCGTTCGCCACAACCACATCCGGCGCCGCGTAACGGCCGGTCATCGCGTCCATCATGGACGCCGCCGTGCCCGGTGCCGCGATATCGCCGATCAGCGTGCCGATCACGGCTCCGGTGCAGTCCCGCAGCTGCCGCGCCGCCGCGTGCAGCGGCCCGGCGCGCCGGCCGGTGATGACCACCTGATGCGTCGGCGCGAGCCGTGCGGCGATCGCGTAGCCGATGCCGGTGGCGCCGCCGCCGACCAGCGCGGTTCGTGCGGTGATGGTTGCCTCCATGGGCTCTTGCGGGTTCGGGTTTAGCCTGACCGGTATGACCCCGTGGAACCAACGATGAGTCCCGCTCAGCGGGACACAGCGCCTTCTAAGGCTCTGCCGTCCAAAGACGTGCCGCCCGAGGGCGGGCTGGACCGCGCTGCGGCGATCCTCGGGGCGTTCGACGCCGCGCACCGCGAGCTCACGCTGGCGGCGCTCGTCGCCCGGTCCGGGCTGCCCCGGTCGACGACGCACCGCACCGCCGACCGGATGATCCGGCTCGGGTGGCTGGAAAAGCCGGGCGACCGGTACCGCATCGGCAACCGCCTGTTCGAGGTGGCCAGCCTGGCGCCGATCCGGCTGGAGCTGCGCGAGGCGGTGCTGCCGTTCCTGCAGGACCTGCACCAGGCCACGAAGATCACCGTGCAGCTCGGCGTGCTGGACGGCACGGAGATCCTGGTCGTGGAGAAGATCACCGGGCACCGTGCCATGCCGATGCTGTCGCAAACCGGGGGGATGATCCCGGCGTACTGCTCCGCGCTGGGCCGCGCGATCCTCGCCTACTCCTCGCCGGCGGTCATCGACGCGGTGCTGGCCGGGCCGCTGCCGGCGCGCACCCCCCGCACTCTGACCAGCAGAGTCGCGATCATGCGGGAGCTCACAGCGGTGCCCGAGCGTGGCTGGGCGATCGACCGGGAGGAGGGCAACATCGGCGTCAGCTGCGTGGCCGCGCCCATCTTCGGGCCGCTCGGCGACGTCGCGGCGGGGGTGTCGGTCACCGGGCCGAGCCAGCTCGTGCGGGCCGACCGCGCCGGGCCCGCGGTGCGGATGGCGGCCGCCGCGGCGTCCCGCGCCTACACGAGCCGTCCCCGGCCGCTGTCCCGCTGACCGGGACACATCGTTGCGGCGCTGGTCCCCCGGCCGCACGCTGTGACATTACACACGTGCGAACGCGGCATAAGGAGGGCGACGATGACTCTTGGCGGCGGATACCTGCTCCCGTCCCGCGAGGGGCACCAGATCGCGGCCATCGGCCTCGGCATCACGATGAAGACCAACGGCAAGTTGACCCGCGACGCGTACTCCCTGTTCGAGTACGCGATCCCGCCCCGCACCGACGGGCCGCCGGCCCACATCCACACCCGCGAGGACGAGTCGTTCGTCTGCCTGGCCGGGAAGCTCGACGTCTTCCTCGGTGGCGAGGACTTCACGATCGGCGTGGGCGACTACCTTTTCCTGCCCCGCGACGTCGTGCACACGTTCCGCAACACCTACGACGAGGAGTCGCGGGTGATCTCGGTGGTGTCCCCGGCCGGGCTGGAGGGCTACTACCAGGCGCTGGCCGACCTGCCGCCCGGCCCAAGGGATATCGCGAAGATCAAGCAGATCATGGCGGACTTCGGTCTCCAGCTGCAGCTGCCTCCCGAGGTGAGCTGACCATGCGCGTCGGGATCGTCGGCGCCGGCGTCGCTGGGCTGGCCACCGCGAAGGTGCTCCGCCAGGCCGGGCACGACGTCATCGTCTACGACAAGGCACCCGACGTCGGCGGCGTGTGGAGCCGCACGCGCCGGTACCCGGGGCTGACAACCCAGAGCCCGAAGGCGCAGTACTCGCTGTCGGACTTCCCGATGCCGCGCGACTACCCCGAGTGGCCGACCGGCGAGCAGATCCAGGCCTACCTGGCGTCGTACGCCAGCCACTTCGGCCTTGACCCGGTGCTGCGCCTGTCCACCGAAGTGACGTCCGCGGAGCCGGTGCCCGACGGGGGCTGGGCCGTCACGGCTGCGGGCGCGACGGAGCACGTCGACAAGCTCGTGGTGGCAAACGGGGTGTTCTGCGAGCCCGCGATGCCGCGCTATCCGGGCGAGGCCGAGTTCACCGCGGCCGGCGGGCAGGTGCTCGCGGGCACCGAGCTGCACGACGCGCAGCAGGCCCGCGGCAAGCATGTGCTGGTCGTCGGGTACGGCAAGTCCGCGTGCGACGTCACGGTGCCGATCAGCGAGGTCGCGGCCAGCACCGACGTGATCGCCCGGCACCTGCTGTGGAAGGTGCCGCGCCGCATCGGCGGCTTCGTCAACTTCAAGATGCTGCTGCTGACGCGCATGGGCGAGGCGCTGTTCAGGTACCTGCGCCCGCGCGGCGTGGAGAAGTTCCTGCACGGCCCGGCCAACGGGGTGCGCGGCCGCATGGTCAACTCGATCGGCACGGCCTCGGTCCGGCAGTTCGGGCTCAAGCGGCTCGCGCTCGTGCCGCCCGGGCAGATGGAGGACATCGTGCGCGGCGCGATCGGCCTCGCCACCGAGGGCTTTTTCGAGGGCGTCGAGGCCGGCTCGATTCTCGTGCATCCCGGCCGGACCATCGCCCGGCTGCTGGCCGACGGCGATCAGCCGGCCGCCGAGCTCGACGACGGCACGCGGTTTCCCGCCGACCTCATCGTCTGCGCGACCGGATTCACCCAGGGCGTCCCGTTCCTGCCCGCCAGCGTGACCGCGCGGCTGCTCGACGAGCGCGGCAACTTCATGCTCTACCGCCAGATCCGCCCGGTCAGCGTGGCCGACCTGTACTTCAACGGGTACAACTCCTCGTTCTTCAGCCCGCTCAACGCCGAGATGGCGGCGGTCTGGATCGCCGCGGACGTGGCCGGCGCGGTCGCGCTGCCGGACCCGCAGGCGATGCGCCGGCAGGTCGCCGACCAGCTCGCGTTCATGGACGACGCCACCGACACCCACCACTGCCGCGGAGGGAAGATCATCCCGTTCTCGCTGCACAACGTCGATGAGGTTCTCGGCGATCTCCACGTCAACATCAGCGCGGCCGTCCGCGCGTCGCACTGGCTCGTGCCGGTTGATCCCGCGGCATACCGCCGGGTCACGCCCGCCGTCCTCGGGCGGCTGCCCCGGGACGATTTCGTCGGCGTTTCTGCGGTGGCTGCCGCGCCCGAGCCGGTACCTGGCCCGGCGCCATCCGCATAGGCGCGCTGGCCTGTACCCGCCAATTACGACCATCCATAGAATATGGGACCGTTCACATGGATGGCGTTCAGGCCCCCGGGCTACCTGTAACAATGGCTTGCTGCCCACCAGCTGGACGAGCAGCGCGTCGTTATTCAAACAGGTCTACCCGTGGGGATGTCTCATGAGCACAAATTCGAGCGATCAATGGCCGGGCAGTGATCAGCAGCCGCAGCCGTCATATGGGCAAGGCCAGGCGTATGAGCAGACGCGGCCGGTGCCTGAGCCCGCGGAGCAAGCAGCGCCCGGCCCGCAGGCCGGGGCCAGCAACTATGGCGCCGCGCCCTATCAGCCTCAGCAGTTCGCCCAGCCCCAGGCCTACGCCCAGCCCCAGGCCTACGCCCAGCCCCAGGCCTACGCCCAGCCCCAGGCCTCAGCCGCAGGCCAGCCCTATGGCCAGCCGCAGGCTGGCTACCCAGTCCAGCAGGTCGTTGCACCCAAGAACCCCGCGATCGGCGTCGTGTTGTCATTCTTCATTCCGGGCCTGGGAACGATGGTCAACGGAAACGTGGGCCGCGGGGTTCTGATCCTGGCTCTTTATGTGGTGGGCTGGGTGCTCTCCTTCCTGCTGATCGGTATACCGCTGCTGATTGGCGTGTGGATCTGGGGTCTTGTCGACGGCTACACCTCCGCGCAGCGCTGGAACCAGCAGCACGGCATCGTCAGTTAGTCAACTAGAGGATCTATTCGGGGGATGCCGCCGTTAGTCAAGCCCGATTTTGCCGAGAGTCCAGAACGGCGTGGTAAAGACGGTCGCGGAGCCTGTCGCGCGCACTGTCTGTGCCGGAGGCTGCTGGCATGCCATCAAGATATAACTTGAAATTCTCGTGATCAAGATCTGCCCGGTTACCGGTGAGCGCGCCCCGGCGCCCGCGCCGCGCGAGCCGCATGTCTACCCGCCGCGGGTGATGTGCGGCCGGCCGGTCTGCGTCACCCTGCGCTCAGGTACCAAGATCGTGGGCCGCCGGGAGGGAGTGACCTGTGAGGACGAGGCTGGCCGACGAGGCGGCGCCCCGCGCGGTGGCACCAGCCCCGGATCTCGCCTGGCACACCCTCGCGGCTGAGCAGGTTCTGGAGGCCAAGGAGGTATCCGCGCAAAGCGGACTCAGCTCGGCGGAAGCACAGGCACGCGCCGAACGCGCTGGCCCCAATGCGTTGTCCGCGGCGAGGGCGGAACCAAGGTGGCGCGCGTTCGTCCGCCAGTACTACGACCCCATGCAGATCGTCCTGCTCGCGGCTGGCGTCTTGAGCCTCTTTCCGCTCAGGCAGTTTGGAACCGGTCCGCTGCTGATCCTGCTGACGCTGGCCAACGCCGTGCTCGGCCTGCAGCAGGAAGGCAAGGCCGAGCACGCCGTTGGAGCGCTCCAGGACATGATGGTCATCACCGCCCGGGTGCGGCGCGATGGGCAGCAGGCAGAGATTCCCTCGCAGCAGCTTGTCCCCGGCGACATTGTGTCGGTGGAGGCGGGCGACGTCGTCCCGGCCGACGGCAGGCTGCTGCTGGCGGCGATGCTGGAGGTCGCCGAGTCCGAGCTGACCGGGGAGAGCGTGCCGGTCGTCAAGGGCACAGCCCCGGTCGCTGCATCCGACGCACCGCTGGGCGAGCGCACCGACATGGTGTACATGAACACCTCGGTCACCCGCGGAACCGGCGAGTTCGTGGTAACCGCGACCGGGATGGCAACCGAGGTTGGCCACATCTCGGGCATGCTCCAGGCGCAGGCGACCGTCAAGACTCCGCTCACCCGCCAGCTCGACCGGCTCTCAAAGCAGCTCCTGCTGATTGCGGGCCTGGCGCTGATCGCGTCGATGGCGGTGAACCTGTACCGCGGCTACACCTTCAACGCGGTGTTCAATGCCGCGGTCGCGTTCGCGATCGCGGCGGTCCCGGTTCAGCTGCCCACGGTGGTGACGACGATCCTCGCGTGGGGCACGCAGGCCCTGGCCAAGGCCGGGGCCATCATGAAGCAGCTTCGCTCGACCGAGACGCTCGGATCGACCTCCGCGATCAACACGGACAAGACCGGGACGCTCACGCTGAACCAGATGACGGCGGTCCAGATGGCCATCGCCGGGCATCGCTACGCGATCGAGGGCAAGGGCTATTCCACCGACGGGCGCATCAACCGCGTCGCCGGGCAGGTCGAGGTCCCGCTGGATGCGTTCCTGATGCCGATGGTGCTCGCCTCCGACGCGGTGCTGAGCGACGGCGAGCTGATCGGCGACCCCACCGAGGGAGCCCTCGTCGCGCTCGCCGCGAAGGGCGGCATCGACGCGGTCTCGACCCGGCACGTGTATCCGCGGGCTGCCGAGCTCCCTTTCGACGCGGAATACAAGCTCATGGCGACGTTCCACAGCATGACCGACGAATCGGGGAACCCGGTGATGCGGTGCCTCGTGAAAGGGGCGCCCGATCAGCTCCTGGCCCGCGCGACCTCTGCGCTGGATCCAGACTCCGGGCCGGTTCCGCTGGACGGGCAGCTGCGCGAGCTGTTCCTGGGCGAGAACGACCGGCTCGCCGAGGATGGCCTGCGGGTCATCGCCACCGCGCGCCGGGACCTCGATCCGGCGGTCTTCGATCCACGCGCTGAGCTGCTCCCGCTTGTGGACGATCTGGAACTGCTTGCCCTCGTCGGGATTGTGGACCCGCCGCGCCCCGGCGCGAGGATATCGGTAGCCCAAGCGAAGGCCGCCGGAATCGAGATCCGCATGATCACCGGTGACCACGCGGTTACCGCCGCTGCGATCGCCCGCCAGCTCGGCATCGACGGCGCGGTGATCAGCGGAGCCGAGTTCGCGGCGATGAACGACGAGGAGGCGGCGCAGCGGATCGCCGATGTCGGCGTGATCGCCCGCGTCACCCCCGAGCAGAAGGTGCGCCTGGTGGATGTGCTCCGCCGCAAGGGCCAGATCGTGGCCATGACCGGCGACGGCGTCAACGACGCGCCCGCGCTGAAGAAGGCCGACATCGGCGTCGCGATGGGCCAGGCAGGGACCGAGGTGGCCAAGCGGGCCGCGGTCATGATCCTTTCTGACGACAACTTCTCCACGATCACCAAGGCGGTCGAGCTCGGCCGGGGACTCTACTACAACCTCGCCCGGTACATCCGGTTCGAGATGGGCTGCATGTTCGGCTTCATCGCCACCTTCCTCGGCGCCAGCATCTTTGACATCGCCCATGGCGAGCCGCTCTACCCACTTCAGGTCTTGTGGGTCGCGTTCACCACCGTGACGATCCAGTCCATTGGGCTCGGGTACAGCAACCCTCCCGAGGGACTGATGCAGCGTCGGCCCCGGCAGCCAGACCAGCCGATCCTGAGCCGCGGGATCCTCATCTGGCTCGTCTCGGCCGGCCTGGTAATGGCCCTCTGCACGCTGAGCCTGGTCAGCTGGGCGCAGCAGGCGCACACGCTCACGATCGCGCGGACGATGGGCCTGGTCGTGTTCTCGCTGCTCAACATCTTCTTCTCGATCGAAGCGAAGGACGAGCGCGAGTCGGCGTTCTCGCTCAGCACGTTCTCCGACCGGACGTTCCTCCTGATGGCCGGCCTGTCCCTGCTCCTCACGATCCTGGCGACGATCGTGGCGCCTTGCCAGGCGATCCTGAAGACCACGGAGCTTGACGAGAGTCAGTGGCTGCTGTGCGCGGGCGTGGCGTTGTCGATCATCGCGGTCAGCGAGGCCCGCAAGGCGGTGCTGCGGCGAAGGCCCCGCCCGGCCGCGTGAGTCCGCGGCGAACGCAGCGGAGTAACTTCGCGAGCGCTACGCCTCCGGATCGGCGCCGCGCACAACGAGCACGGACACCGGCGCCCGGTGCAGCAGCGCGGTGGAGACGGAGCCCAGCAGGTACGGCGACATCGGGCGATGCCCACGGGCGCCGACGGCGATGGCAACGGCGCCGACCTCGTCGCTTACTGCGAGCAGCTGCTCGGCGGGATTGCCGCTGCGGACCTGGAAGGACCAGCGCTCCGGGTAGCTGCTCATCTCCGCCTTGACGGCGGTCTCCACCTCCGTGGCGACGCCGTCGAGGATCTGGCGGAACTGGGACTCCGCCCCAACCGGTGCCAGGTCAGCGAACGACCACCAGTAGGGCTCGTGCCGGACGTGAACGACGTGCAGCTCCGCGTGCATGGCGGCCCCGATGCGCTTCGCCCGCCGCAGCGCGGCCATGCCATCCTCGGAGCCGTCCACGCCGACGACCGCCTTCAGCGGAGCCTCCGATACTGCCGTTTCCTCAGCCACGAATGGGACTGTAACAGTCCAGCCGGGAAGCTTCCCGCCCGCATTGCGGCTTGCTAGAGCTCCCTGATGAGGTCGATGCTGGCCGATTCCGACGGGTCCTCGGCCTCGACGTCGAGAAATGCCCGCACGCACTCGACGGCCACCTCAGGGGCCAGCCGCTTGAGGCTGAGCGCCAGCACGTTCGCGTCGTTCCACAAGCGCGCGTTCCTGGCTATCCA
>Ga0335073_10013660_pt1 | contig 11392 bp, 7 predicted proteins | sample Lox_Sample_22_FD_207093 | JGI IMG/M metagenome (GOLD analysis project Ga0335073, IMG submission 207093) | Soil microbial communities from Loxahatchee National Wildlife Refuge, Florida, United States - Lox_Sample_2.2 | ecosystem: Environmental > Terrestrial > Soil > Wetlands | place: USA: Florida... | reverse complement strand
GTATACGCCGTACCAGCCGGAGATATCCCAGGGCCGCCTCGAGGCGCTGATCAACTTCCAGACCGTGGTCGAGGATCTGACCGGGCTGCCGGTGGCCGGGGCGTCCATGCTCGACGAGGCCACCGCGGCGGCCGAGGCGATGACCATGGCCCGCCGGGTGACCGGCAAGGGCCGGGTCTTCCTCGCCGACGCCGACTGCCTGCCGCAGACGCTGGCGGTGCTGGCCACGAGGGCGGAGCCGCTCGGCATCGAGCTGGTCGTCGCGCCGGTCACGCCCGAGCTGGTCGCGGCGCAGCCGGACGGGGACCTGTTCGGCGTGCTGCTGCAGTACCCCGGCGCCAGCGGCGCGGTGCGCGACCCCGGGCCCGCGATCGAGGCGGCGCACGGCAGGGGTGCGGTGGCGGCGGTGGCCGCCGACCTGCTGGCGCTGACGCTGCTCCGGCCGCCGGGCGAGCTCGGCGCCGACATCGCCGTCGGCAGCGCGCAGCGCTTCGGCGTGCCGATGGGCTTCGGCGGCCCGCACGCCGGCTACATCTGCGTCCGTGACGCGCTCAAGCGGCAGCTGCCGGGCCGCCTGGTCGGCGTCTCGGTAGACGCGGACGGCCACCCGGCGTACCGGCTCGCGCTGCAGGCCCGCGAGCAGCACATCCGCAGGGAGAAGGCGACCAGCAACATCTGCACCGCGCAGGTGCTGCTCGCGGTGATCGCCGCCATGTACGCCGCCTACCACGGCCCGGACGGGCTGACCGCGATCGCCAGGCGCGTGCACCGCAGGGCCGCGGTGCTCGCGCAGACGCTGCGCGACCAGGGCCTCGACGTCGAGGTCAGCGAGTTCTTCGACACGGTCCGGGTGCTGCTGCCCGTGGCAGCCGCCGGTGCGGTGGCGCGCGCCCGCGCGGCCGGCTACAACCTGTACCTGGACGGGCCGGACGCCGTGCAGATCGCCTGCGACGAGACCACGACCGACGACCAGCTGCGCGCGGTCGCCGGCACGCTGGCCGGGCGGGACGTGGAGCTGGCCGCGGACGCTCCCGACGCGCTGCCGGACGCGCTGCGCCGGGACAGCGAGTTCCTCACCCACCCGGTCTTCCACAGCCACCGCAGCGAGACCGCGATGCTGCGCTACCTGCGCCGGCTTTCCGACTTCGACATCGCGCTGGACCGGTCGATGATCCCGCTCGGCTCGTGCACGATGAAGCTGAACGCGGCGGCCGAGATGGAGCCGATCACCTGGCCGGAGTTCGCCGACCTGCACCCGTTCGCCCCGGCCGAGCAGACCGGCGGGTACGCGGAGCTGATCGGCGGGCTGGAAGACGCGCTGGCCGAGATCACTGGGTACGACGCGGTGTCGCTCCAGCCCAACGCCGGCTCCCAGGGAGAACTCGCGGGGCTGCTCGCCATCCGCCACTACCACGACTCCCGCGGCGAGCCGGAACGTGACGTGTGCCTGATCCCCGAGTCGGCGCACGGGACGAACGCGGCCAGCGCGGTCCTGGCCGGCCTGCGGGTGGCCGTCGTCAAGTGCGGCCACGACGGGGCGATCGACGTCGGCGACCTGCGGGCGAAGCTGGACGCGCACGCCGGGAGCGTCGCCGCGATCATGCTGACGTACCCGTCGACCAACGGCGTGTTCGAGGAGACCGTCGGCCAGGTATGCGCCGAGGTGCACGAGGCCGGCGGGCAGGTGTACGTGGACGGCGCGAACCTGAACGCGCTGGTCGGGCTCGCCAGGCCGGGCATGTTCGGCGCCGACGTGTCGCACCTCAACCTGCACAAGACGTTCTGCATCCCGCACGGCGGCGGCGGCCCCGGGGTCGGGCCGGTCGCCGTCCGGTCGCACCTCGCGCCGTTCCTGCCGGGCCATCCAGTGCTAAGCGGCCAAGGCCAAGCCAGCCACGTCGGCCCCGTCGCCGCGGCCCCTTATGGGTCCGCGGGGATCCTGCCGATCTCCTGGGCGTACATCCGGATGATGGGTGCTGAGGGGCTGCGCCGCGCCACCGGCGTCGCGATCCTGTCGGCGAACTACGTCGCCAGGCGCCTGGATCCGCACTTCCCCGTGCTGTACACCGGCCGGGACGGCCTGGTGGCGCACGAATGCATTCTGGACCTGCGGCCGATCACCAGCCAGACGGGCATCACCGCGGAGGACGTGGCGAAGCGGCTGATCGACTACGGCTTCCACGCTCCGACGATGTCGTTCCCGGTGGCCGGCACGCTCATGGTCGAGCCGACCGAGAGCGAGGACCTGGCCGAGCTCGACCGGTTCTGCGACGCCATGATCGCGATCAGGCGGGAGATCGCGAAGGTGGCCTCCGGCGAGCTCGACGCCAAGGACAACCCGCTCAAGAACGCGCCGCACACGGCCGCGATGCTGCTCGCCAGCGACTGGCCGCACCCCTACGAGCGGGAGCAGGCCGCCTACCCGGTGCCCGGGGACCGGCGGTCCAAGTACTGGCCGCCGGTCCGCCGGATTGACCAGGCCTACGGCGACCGCAACCTGGCCTGCGCCTGCCCGCCGCCGTCGGCGTTCGAGAGCTGACTCACTTCGTCAGGTACCAGTCTTCGGGGGTCAGCGACTCGATCGGGCTCTGCGGCAGTGTGCCGTGCAGGTTCTTGCTGATCTCCGATAGCTGGTAGACGGGCTGCGGCATCCACAGCACCGGGACCTGGTCGGCCATGTAGTTCTCGTACGCGGTCAGCGTGCCGGGACCGTGCACGGTGGCGGCGATTATCTTGTCCGCCTGTGCGTCGGAGTAGTTGCTGGAGTTTGAGCCCGAGCCGGTGGCGAAGAGCTGGTCGCCGGTCGGGTACGGGTCCACCCCGTACGTCCAGCCGCCGCCATAGTTGAGCATCTGCCAGGAGCAGGACGCCTGCGTCTTGGTACACGGTGCGAGCAGGCTGATGAGCGAGTCGAAGGGGGACTCCGTCAGGCTGATCTGGATGCCGGCCTGGGCGAACGCGGACTTCAGCGCCTGCATCTCCTCACTGACCCAGACGATGCCGGTGGCGTACTGCAGCGAGAGGCTGAGCGCGGTGCCCGCGGCGATGCCCGCCCCGCAGTGCCCGGCGCCGGACCCCGGTGACGTGCACGTGGTCAGGCCGCCGCGCTTGACGGCCCAGCCGTGGCTGGACAGCAGCTTGACGGCGGCGGCGGGCGAGTACGGCCACGGGCCCTTGGCCTCGTAGGCGTCGATGTAGGGGTTTGCCGGGATCACCGGGACCGGGCCGTAGTCGGTGTGGCCGTAACCCTCCAGCGGGCCCTTGAGGTACGCGGGCTCGTCGATCAGTGACTGCATGGCCTGCCGGATGTAAGGCTGCGCGATGAGCGGCCCGGTCTTCGGGTTCTGGAAGTTCATCAGGAAGAAGCTCGTGCCCCAGCCCTGCCATTGGGTGGTGGTGTAGCCGTCCGAGGCGAGCGCCGACGACTGCGACGCGTCCTCCGTCGGCAGGTAGCCGTAGTCGATCGAGGTGCCCGAGCGCAGCACGTTGAGCTCGGAGGTGTCGCTGGTGAACGGCAGCTCGACGAAGTAGCTGAGCCTGGGCTTGCTCGGGCCCGCGTAGGCCTTGTTGGCGGCGAACTTCGCGTAGCCGGTGGTCTGGTAGCCGACGAGCTTCCACGGCCCGTCGACGACCTTCCACAGCGGGTTGCTGCCGTAGGTGGCGAGGTCCTTGGACTGCGCGGTCAGGAAGGCGAACACGGCCTTGGCCCCGGCGGTCGTCGTGTCGTAACTGCCCACCTTGCCGGAGGCCGAGGTCTTGTCCATCGTCTGAGCGGGCAGCGGCGTGATCTGCGATAGCTGGTCGTAGGTGAACCAGGTGGGGTTGAAGGACCCGGTCAGCGTCAGCACGATCGTCTTCGAGTTGACGATCTTGTAGCTCTTCAGGTTGTCCGGGAACTCACCGGGGATGTACGCGGCGAAGTCTGCCTTGTTGGCCCGCAGCAGGTTGATCCAGAACGCGACGTCGCGGGCCGTGACCGGCTGCCCGTCGGACCAGGTGTAGCTGCCCAGGTGAATGGTGACCACCGAGTTGTTGTCACTATAGGCGGGCAGGGCGGCGAGGCTCATCGCCGGGTCGACGACCGGCTGACCCTTCGCATTGCCGATCCAGTACAGCGACCGGAACGACAGCCGCTGGAACTCCTCGATGTTGGCCACGCTGTAATACGCGCCGGTGAGCATCGGGAAGATGTAGTTGGGGGTGACCCCTGGCTGCTCAGCGAACGTCGCCGTCCCGCCGCTGGTTGGTTTGCCGCCCGCCGCTGGCGTGCCGGACGACGAACTGCAGGCCGAGGCCAGTAATGCCGCGGAGGCAATGGCGGCGATCCCGAGCTGGAGCCTGCGTCTCATGCTGACCTCCTGTGGTCGCTCAATCCCCTCCTGTCCCTACTTTCCTCACTTTCCAGATATCTGCGTATTTATGCGGGTGAGTATTGTGGCCGACCGGGAGGGCGCCATGAGGGTGATCAACGACGCTGGGCGGTTCACGCCCCCGGTCGGGCAGGACCGCAACCACTGGATCGAGCACCTGCGCGTGACCGACCTCAGCGTCGGCACGTACTCGGTGCCGCGCGGCGGCGTGGACGACCAGGTGCCGCACACCGAGGACGAGATCTACGTGGTGATCTCCGGGCGGGCGGTGCTGCGGGCCGGCGAGGACAGCTCCGCGGTAGGCCCCGGCGCGGTGATCTACGTTGCCGCTGGGGAGGAGCACCGGTTCACGGACGTCACCGAGGACCTGGCGGCGGTCGTGCTGTTCGCACCGGCCGAGGGAACCCGGGAGCAGGCAGGCAGCTAGTCACGGACAACTCTTACCGTCTTGACAAAAAAATTTGTCGGTGAGACGGTTGTCGCATGCAGGACGTCGCCGTGATCGAGGACGCCGCAGCCGCGGAGGTCTCGCTTGACCCGATCCGGGCCCGGATGCTCGCGGAGCTAGCCGAGCCACACACCGCGACCACACTCGCGGCGCGGCTCGGGCTTGCCCGGCAGAAGGTCAACTACCACGTCAAGACCCTTGAGCAGCACGGCCTGGTGGAGTTGGTCGAGGAGCGCCGCAAGGGCAACATGACCGAGCGCGTCGTCCGGGCTTCCGCCGGGGCCTACGTGATCTCGCCGGCCGCGCTCGCCGTGGTCGCGCCCGATCCAGCCCGGTCGCCGGATCGGCTGTCCGCGCGCTGGCTGCTCGCGCTCGCCGCGCGGCTCGTCCGGGAGACGGGCGCGCTCATCAACGGGGCGGCACGGGCCAACAAGCCGCTCGCCACGTTCGGGCTCGACGCCGAAGTGCGGTTCGCGAGGCCTGCTGACCGCGCCGCGTTCGTGGGTGAGGTCACGAACGCGCTCGCCGGGATTATCGCCAAGTACCAGACCGAGACCGGCCGGCCGCACCGCCTCATCGTCGCTGTGCACCCGAGCATCACCGAAGACGCCGACCCGCCAGCAGAGGAGCAGCAGTCATGACGCATCCCTTCGAGGTACGAAACGAGTTCACCGTCGACGCCACGCCGGACGAGGTGTGGGCGGCGATCACGTCGGGGCCGGGCGTCGACTCCTGGCTCATGGGGCGCACCGAAATCGACAGCGCCAGCAAGACCACCACGTTCAGCATGTTCGGCAACGTGTCCACCGCCAGCATCACGGCCTGGGAACCCGGTCACCGCTACGCGACGCAGGAGGACGCGAACCCGGACGGCACGTTCACGGCGTTCGAGTGGCTCATCGAGGCGCGCGACGGCGGCGGCGCGGTGGTGCGCGTCGTGCACAGCGGACTCCTCGGCGATGACTGGGAGGCCGAGTACAACGGCCTGTCCGTCGGCGACGGCGCCTACATGAAGAAGCTCGCCGTCTACCTGAAGCACTTCGCGCCGCGCACCGCCAAGGCCTCGCTGTTCCTGCCGGGGCCGATCACCAACGGCTCGTGGGAGGCCATGACGGCGGCGGTCGGCGTCGGCGCGGACGCGGCGGACGGTCAGCCGGCGCGGCTCAGCGTGCCGGGGATCGAGCCGGTCGGCGGCACCGTGGAGTTCGTGGTCCCGCAGAGCTTCGTGGGCATGCGCACCGACGAGGCGATGTACATGCTGATCCACGGCTACAACGACATGGCCTTCGCGACCGCGCACTTCTTCGACGACCGCGGCCCGTCGGCCGAGACCGAGGCGTGGCAGAACTGGCTCGGCGGCCTCGCGGCCTGACCGGCTAGTCGCGCTGGCCCGCCGGTATCGTGCGGCCCTTCCACTGCCCGCCGCGGCCCAGGTGGTAGCGGCGGGCCGAGTCCGCGGTCATCGCCGCGTACAGCATCGCGATCAGCGGCAGGCACGGCGCCCGCAACGGCGAGAGCCGGTACAGCCGCAGGATCGGGACGTAGCTGACCGCCATGATCGCCCAGCCGGCCAGCCCCGCCGCGGCGAGCCATCCAGCCGCAGCACCCCTGCCAGCGGCCAGCCAGGCCAGGCCGCCGAGCGTAGCGGCCGGCGGCAGCGCGTACAGCCAGAGCAGGCCGAGCAGCGTGCCGGCCAGCGCGGCGGGCGAGTAGCGCAGCTGCGTGTAGGCGCTGCGGGCGATCATGTCCCACAGGCCATCCAGGCTCGGGTACGGCCTGCGGCTGACCACGCTCGTGGTGAGCCCGAGCCAGCAGCGCACCGGGTCCGGCGGGCTCTTCAGCAGCCGCCCGAGCGCCACGTCGTCGATGCGGGCCCCGCGGATCCGTTCCAGCCCACCCGCGGCCTCGAGCGCATCGCGGCGGACCAGCATGCACCCGCCCGCGGCGGCCGCGGTGCGCGCACCCGGCTTGTTGACCCGCCGGAACGGGTAGAGCTGCGCGAAAAAGTAGACGAACGCCGGGACCAGCAGCCGCTCCCAGGACGTCGCCGCCCGCAGCAGCGCCATCTGCGAGACGAGCCCGCGGTCGTCGCCCTCGGCCGCCCGGACCAGCGCGGCGAGCGTGCCCGGCGCGTAGCCGATGTCGGCGTCGGTGAACAAGACATACCGGGCGCCATCCGCGGCACGCACCCCCTGCTCCATGGCCCACACCTTGCCCGCCCAGCCGGCCGGCGTCGGCCGACCCGCCACGAGGCGTAGCCGTTGCGGCCCATATGCCTCAGAGAGGGACCTGGCGACGGACGCGGTCCCGTCGGAACTGTCGTCATCGACGAGCACAACGCAGAAGGACCCGGGGTAATCCTGGGCGAGCAGGGTCGGCAGGGTGTCGGGAAGGATCGCCGCCTCGTTCCTGGCGGGCACCACCGCTGCCACGCTCGGCCACGCCGCAGGGTCGGCGGCGGCGGGCGGCAGCCGCTGGCCGGTGCGCCAGTAACCGCCGTGCCCGGCCACCAGGTACACCCAGGTGACCGCGGCGAGCGCGCAGGCGGCGGCGAGAATCGGCACCGGCACAGCCTGGCATACGCTAGGCCAGCGCCGGCCGCGCGGATCCGCGTATCCGGCAAATTCGGCACATGGCTGCCGACCCGCCGGACTGGCTCGCCGTTCGACCCCGGCGGCGCGCATAGAGTTGCTGCGTGGCAGATCCGGCGACCTACCGGCCGGCCCCCGGCTCGATCCCCGAGTCCCCGGGCGTATACCGGTTCCGGGACGAGCGCGGCCGCGTCATCTACGTCGGCAAGGCCAAGAACCTGCGGTCCCGGCTCAATTCCTACTTCGCCGACTTCGCCGGGATGCACCCGCGCACCCAGTCCATGGTGCGGTCGGCGGCCGCGGTCGACTGGACCGTGGTCGGCACCGAGGTCGAAGCGCTCCAGCTGGAGTACTCCTGGATCAAGGAATTCGACCCGCGCTTCAACGTCAGGTACCGCGACGACAAGAGCTACCCGTACCTGGCCGTCACCATGGACGAGGAGTACCCGCGGGTCATGGTGATGCGGGGCGCGCGACGCCGCGGGGTGCGGTACTTCGGCCCGTACTCGCACGCCTGGGCGATCAGGGAGACCGTGGACACGCTGCTGCGGGTGTTCCCGGTGCGGACCTGCTCGGCCGGGGTGTTCAAGCGGGCCGGCCAGATCGGCAGGCCCTGCCTGCTCGGCTACATCGGCAAGTGCTCGGCCCCGTGCGTCGGCCGGATCGACGCCCTGTCCCACCGGCATCTGGCCGAGGAGTTCTGCGACTTCATGGCCGGCCAGACCGGGAAGTTCATCCGGCGGCTCGAGACCGAGATGCGCCGCGCCTCCAACGCCGAGGAGTACGAGCGCGCCGCGCGGCTGCGCGACGACATCCAGGCGCTGAACCGGGCGCTGGAGAAGCAGGCGGTGGTGCTCGGAGGCGGCACCGACTGCGACGTAATCGCGCTGGCCGAAGACCAGCTCGAGGCCGCCGTGCAGGTGTTTTACGTTCGCGGCGGGCGGGTGCGCGGGCAGCGGGGCTGGGTGGTCGACAAGGTCGAGGAGATCACGCCGGGCGAGCTGGTCGAGCAGTTCCTCGGCCAGGTCTACGGCGAGGACCCGGTGGCCGCACCGAGCGCGGCGTCCCGGCCCGAGCGCGCCCAGCGCGGGGGCCAGCGGCGGGCGATCGGTGACCGGGACCGGCCGGACGCGCCGGTGCCGCGCGAGGTGCTGGTGCCGGTGCTGCCGCCCGATGCCGAGGCGCTCGAGGAGTGGCTCAGCGGGCGCCGCGGCGGCCGGGTCAGCCTGCGGGTCCCGCGGCGGGGGGACAAGAAGGCGCTGCTCGACACCGTCGCCAGGAACGCCGCCGAGGCGCTGGCGCTGCACAAGACAAAGCGCGCCAGCGACCTGACCACCCGCAGCCGCGCGCTGCACGAGATCCAGGAGGCGCTCGGTCTCGACGACGCGCCGCTGCGGATCGAGTGCTACGACGTCTCCAACCTGCAGGGCACGCACGTCGTGGCGTCGATGATCGTTTTCGAGGACGGCCTCGCGCGCAAGTCGGAGTATCGCAGGTTCAGCATCCGCGGGCTGGACGGCACCGACGACGTCGCCTCGATCTACGAGGTCATCTGCCGCAGGTTCCGGCGCTACCTGGAGGAGCGGGAGGAGACCGGTGAGCTGGACGTGCTTGGCGACCGGGAGGAGAACGACAACCCTCCCGGCGTGGTCACGCCGCCGCGCCGGAAGTTCGCGTACCCGCCGAACCTGGTGGTGATCGACGGCGGGCAGCCGCAGGTGGCGGCGGCGGCCCGGGCGCTGGACGAGCTGGGCATCGACGACGTCTCGGTCTGCGGCCTGGCCAAGCGCCTCGAGGAGGTCTGGCTGCCCGGCGAGGACAGCCCGGTGATCATGCCGCGGTCCAGCGAGGGCCTGTACCTGCTGCAGCGAGTCCGCGACGAGGCGCACCGGTTCGCGATCACATATCACAGGAAGAAGCGGTCCGCGGCGCTCACTACCAGCGAGCTCGACGGGGTTCCCGGGCTCGGCCCGGCCAGGAAGGCCACGCTGCTGCGGCATTTCGGCTCCGTCCGCCGGATCGCGGGAGCTAGCGTGGACGAGATAGCCGGCCTGCCTGGCATAGGGCCGCGCATCGCCGAGACGATCGCGGCGGCGCTGCACCAAGGTACGCCGGCTACCCCGGCGGAGCCGGGTGCGGCGACAGTCAGCGGGGGAGGTGCGCCATGATGCCGGACGACCTGGCGGACGCGGAGATCAAGGCGCCCGAGATCGTCATCATTACCGGCATGTCGGGAGCGGGCCGGAGCACGGCGGCGAAGTCCCTCGAGGACCTCGACTGGTTCGTGGCCGACAACCTGCCGCCTGATCTGCTGCCGACGATGCTGGATCTTGCGCGGCGGGCTCAGGGAGCGGTGCCCAGGATCGCCGCGGTCGTCGACGTGCGCAGCCGCGCGTTCAGCACGGACCTGAAATCGGTCGTCGGCGACCTCGAGGCTAGGGGCGCCCGGCCCTACGTCGTGTTCCTTGAGGCCAGCGACGAGACCCTGGTGCGCAGGTTCGAGAGCGTCCGCCGCCCGCATCCGCTGCAGGAGGGCGGCCGGGTCGTGGACGGCATCGCCGCCGAGCGTGAGCTGCTGCAGGGCGTCCGCGGCGAGGCCGACCTGGTGCTCGACACTTCCCGGCTCAACGTGCACGAGCTGCGCGCCAGGATGCGGGACACCTTCGGCGGCGACGCGGACACCGCACTGCGCGTGAACATCGTGTCGTTCGGCTTCAAGTACGGGCTGCCGGTCGACGCCGACATGGTGGCGGACTGCCGGTTCCTGCCGAACCCGCACTGGGTCCCCGATCTCGCCCCGCTGACCGGACAGGACGACGAAGTCAGGGAGTACGTCCTCGGCCAGTCCGGCGCCACCGAGTTTCTCGATTCCTACGTCCCCGCGGTGCGGGTGACCCTGGATGGCTACCAGCGCGAGGGAAAGCACTTCGTGATGCTGGCGGTGGGCTGCACCGGCGGGAAGCACCGCAGCGTCGTGATGGCCGAGCAGATCGCCGCCCGCCTGATGGGCTCGGGGGAAACCGTGCGCGTGGTACACAGAGACCTCGGGCGCGAGTGAGGGGTGGAATGACGGATCGCCCTGGGCGACCGGTGAGCCCCAAGGTAGTGGCGTTCGGCGGGGGCCACGGCCTGTACGCGTCGTTGTCTGCGTTGCGCCGTGTCACCCGCCAGCTGACCGCGGTCGTAACCGTGGCCGACGACGGCGGGTCCAGCGGCAGGCTGCGCCGGGAGTACGGGGTGCTGCCACCCGGCGACCTGCGGATGGCCCTGGCGGCGCTGTGCGGCGACGACGCGTGGGGCACCACGTGGAGCCGGGTGGTGCAGCACCGGTTCGCCGGCGAGGCCGAGCTCGGGGGCCACGCGGTGGGCAACGTCCTGATCGTCGCGCTCTGGGAGCTCCTTGGCGACACCGTGCAGGGCCTTGACTGGGTCGGGCGGCTGCTCGGCGCGCACGGGCGGGTGCTGCCGATGGCCTCCGTCCCGCTGGATCTCGCCGCCGAGGTCGAGGGTGCAGACCCGGACCATCCCTACGAGATGACCACCGTTCGCGGGCAGGTGGCCTGCGCGAGCACGACCGGGCGGGTACGGTCGATGTCGTTGATTCCCGCCGACCCGCCCGCGTGTCCCGAGGCAGTGGCCGCGGTCGGGGCGGCGGACTGGGTGGTCCTCGGGCCCGGTTCCTGGTTCACCAGCGTGCTGCCGCACCTGCTGGTGCCGGGGCTCGCCGAGGCGCTGGTGACCACGCGGGCGCGCAGGCTGGTCGCGCTGAACCTGGCGCCGCAGCCGGGCGAGACCGAAGGGTTCTCGCCGCACGCACACCTGGAGGTGCTGGCCGACCATGCTCCGGAGCTGACCGTAGACGTGGTGCTCGCTGACCGCGGCGCGGCCAGCGGATCCTGGGCCGAGCTGGAGAAGGCGGCAGCCCTTCTCGGCGGCAGGCTGGTCCTGGCGGATCTGGCCATGGGGGACGGGTCGCCGCGCCA
>Ga0335073_10013658_pt1 | contig 11393 bp, 10 predicted proteins | sample Lox_Sample_22_FD_207093 | JGI IMG/M metagenome (GOLD analysis project Ga0335073, IMG submission 207093) | Soil microbial communities from Loxahatchee National Wildlife Refuge, Florida, United States - Lox_Sample_2.2 | ecosystem: Environmental > Terrestrial > Soil > Wetlands | place: USA... | reverse complement strand
CTCAAAAACCTCCATCGAGGCTTTAAAGTATTTCTCAAACAATGGATGAAACCAGTACCATAGCGTCTACAGCCACTCACTTCCATTCCGCCGGCTCAACACCGCAAAATAGTATCTCCACCTCAATGCTTCCCGCCGCAGGTGGCCGGATATCATACTAATCTTTACGTATTTTTAATAGCTGTAGATGTGTCGGAATATAATTCCGGCGATGAGATCTGATCAGTTGACCCCACCACCCCTCCTCCTCCCCCGCCCGTTTCACATGGCCTAAGCATGCACCTGCGCCTCATCCCTCAACATGAATAACACCATCGGTCTTAGTCTTTCGAAAACATCTCTCGACGACATGATTCGTCCCCACCTGCTTTGGCCTCGACCGTTAGAGCGGCCCCGCACGACGATCTCCGTTGTGACGACGGTTTGGACATTTGAGGCTGATCATTGGTTGACTTTTCCGATCATCATGTCGCAATTCTGATCCCTCGGGTATGGAATCCCGTGGAAGGGTTAAGGTAATGCGTGTGGGGTAGTATAAATGCGGAAGATGCCAAACCTTGGAAAACGACGATTCAAATGATGCAGAAGATTTTCTCTATTTTAGCGTTGGTGGGGTGCGTAGCAGCACAATCTCTGTTGCAGGCATTACCTTCGCAATACGCTAATCGCTCGGATATCGTTTATATTTCGAATAACTTGGCGGTGATTCCCCCTCCGTTTAATTACACCGGAGGACTCTACTTGAACTCCTTCACCAGTCTCAATGTCAGCAATACAGCGTTTGCAAATCAACTCGGTGTCGCAGGCAATGCTTCCTTTTTTATTTTCGATCCCCGATTCATCGATATCCTTGGCCCAAACCCACAACTCGAGCTCTTCTTCAATCTATCGACCAATGTACACGAAGCGCCGAGTTTCCTGCCGGACCAGAATGTGGTGTTTTTCAGTGAATTGGAGACGGCGAATCAATTCTTCATTCAATTGAACGATACACCGCCTACGTTGACGAATATTTCGTTTACGCCGCCGATTTTCTCGATTAATGGCGGGACGTACTCGACAAGAGATGGAATGTTGTATCTTGCTGCGAACGGAGGGAACGGGAGTGTTCCGGCGGTGTGGATGGCAAATCCGACAAATTTGACGAGTAAAGTTCTCGTGAATAATTTCCGGGGATTGCATTTGAATTCACCGGATGATGTTGTCGTCAGTACGCAGACCGGATTGGTTTATTTCACGGACCCTTTTTACGCCTATGTATGTCCCCGCTGAGGAGAGACAGGAGTTGATGAGAGATCCTTGGGACGTACCCTGAACCACCTCAGAATACGCAGAACGTGTACTCGTTTAATGTGACTTCGGGGTATTTGCGGGTTCTGGACGATACTCTTGTTGTGCCCAACGGCATTGCGTTCTCCCCGGATGAGTCCATCTTGTACGTCTCGGATACGAGTTCTCTGAACGCCGCCATGGGACTTCCTCTGAACAATCAGGGCCATCATACAGTAACAACCTTTCATTACAGTGGCTAACGACAGATTTATGCGTATGATGTTCTGCCCAACGGCACACTCCAGAATCGTCGTGCCATCTACGAAACCGATCAATGGATCCCCGATGGTGTCAAAGTCGTCAAGTCTGGCAACATTTACACGGCGGCGGGGAACTTTATCGACGTGGTTGATCCTAATGGCGTATTGCTCGGGAAGATCCGCACTCCGACGTTTACGACTAACCTCGTTTTCGCGGGAAATGGGGGATTGTGGCTGGTCGGTCAGGGAGCCGCATATCGAGTGATGATTGCGGAATTGGAATAGATCGTTATTTAAGTGGATCGGGTGGATTGTGGCGGTGCGGATTAGAGAAGGAAAAACAACGGAAAAGTTCTATTTGTTAGGTGTCAAAAGTAAATTGAGATTATCGGTTTTCGACTTCCGAAACTTGAGGCTGAAATGGCCGCACCGCCTCCTTGTATAGAGAAAACCTTAATCAACGGATGTACGTCATTGGTTGCATCGCCCGCGATCGGATCAAAGTGCTTAGGTCAGCGCAGATTCGCCTTAAATGCCCATGCCAACATTTCCTGATTGAGGGAAGAGCAAGGAATGACATGTGCTAGCACAACGATGGAGGTCATCCTACTCTGAGGATCTCAAGGAGAAAGCAAGACAGAGACAGAGACAGAGATGCTGTTCCACGACCGAGGCACCGTCAACATTGCCGATGTGGTGCGCTACACCATCACCTACGACCCGGCACACGATCCCGTCAACAGACACCGGCTGCTTTCGCATATCACATCCGGCCATCTCCATCACAAGCTGCATGTGCGGATACGCAACAATGCCAGCATGTTGCTTCGTCCGGCGTACCTCCAGGGACCATACATTCTTGCCGTGTCCGTGCGAGAAGATTCGTTCCATGCGAATGCCGAGATGGTCGACTGTCCAAGTGCTTCAGCGCCAATCTACGATCATGATTTAAAAACCAGCACCTCCTTTTGGGCAGAATTGCCAGCCGACAAAAAGTAGTCCCCCAAAAACCAAGCCAAAGAATGATGTATTAATATTAGACGGACATGGATCATAGAAGTCGCTTCTCAGGCAATATTTGCAAACGCGCCTACAACATATACCGTTACCATTGGCCACACCAAAGAAAGCACCCGCAAAGCAGCCCATACAAACGACCTCATTACCTCATCTCCCGGCCTCACCATCCAACGTCTCACAACCCCCGAACTCTGGGCCCCGCCACCCATCCTCCCGCACCACAAGAACGTCCACCTCGTCATCCTAACCCATGGTCTCCATTCCAACGTCACAGCCGACATGCTCTACCTCAAAGACCGCATCGAACAAATCGCCGGTCTAGCCCACCGTCCCGACGGTGGAGTCATCGTCCGTGGCTACAGCGGCAACGTCTGTAAAACCGAACGCGGTATAAAATGGCTGGGCAAAAGAATGGCAAGATGGCTTCTTCACGAGACGTTATGGTTGGATCAAGTGGGATGTTTTGCACCCGATGCCCCGCCCTATTCGCGAATATCCTTTGTTGGCCATTCTTTAGGTGGAGTAGTGCAGAATTTTGCCATTGCAATGGTCGAGTTGACGACGAATGGCGAGTTTTTCAGAAAACTTCGTCCGGTCCATTTAATTACACTTGCATCGCCGTGGTTGGGCGTCAGTGCCGAGAATCCGGCGTATGTGAAATTGGCGCTGGATGTGGGATTGATTGGACGTACGGGCCAGGATTTAGGCCTCATGAACCGATTGGGACAACGATTCGATAATGTTCCTGATAAGAAACAAATTCGCGATTCAAGGCCCATATTACGGTTACTAGCTCTCCCGAATTCGCCGGCACATCGCGTCATACGACGCTTCTGCACGAGAACGATTTATGCGAATGTAGTGAATGATGGTATTGTGCCGCTACGAACGAGTGCCATGTTCTTTTTGGATTGGAGTTCGTTTGACGCGGTGCAGAAATCGGTGGGACAGAATGGTGTGTTGAGTGGGCTTCCGGGGATCGTAGGGTTGCCTTCTTTTGATAATTTCTTTGGTGGCGTGGAACGGATGTTCAGTCCTCGACGGTCAGAGGAGGAGACAAAGGAATCGAATGAACGGTCATCCGCCGAGCTATCGTCGACGGAGGAACCACGATCGCAACTTCTTGTTCCCTCCTTTTTACGAAAAAAGTCGACTCATGTGGTATCGCCTCAACAATCGAACATCAGAAATACCTTGCATAAACGACGCCAGAGTATGCCATCGTCCGAACGCCGTTCGTTCGACATTGAAAAGGAAGTTCGGGAAGCGATGGGAGAGGACATGACGGATGCGAAGAAGGAAGATGTTAGCACAGCACCTGCTACTAACGCGGGCTTGAAACAAGATCGCGACGTTTGGAATGAGGAGCGAAGAGAGGAAGCGCCACAGGAGGAAGTTACGAGCAACGAACCTCAAGCAACCCGCATGACTATGGCGCCGCACTCAGACACAACCCCTGTTCAACGAGATCTCGACGCCAACGAGTCAAATCAAACACCTCTCAAAGTCCTTACATCCGATAAACCCACTTCCGACCACGTCGAAGTAGACGACCTCGACCCCACCGAAGAATTCCAAAAACTCAGCAAGCAAAGTTCCCAAGACGATTCTTCCTCCTCCCCCTCCTCCCCCTCCAATCTCGCCCCAATAACCTCCGCCCCACTCGTTCAATCTCCCACCGAAACCGACAATTCCCAACCCTTTACCCGCCCCGCCGCTCCTGACAACACCGACGAAACCTCCGGTGCTCGACCCGAGAAAATCGCAACCGCTCCCCCCAAGGATGCACACCAAGCCTCGGGCGATACAACCGGAAACCCCCTCTTCTCACTCTTTCAACACCTGCGTCCAGGAGCAGGGAAACCCCCCATCTCACGCAAACTCAGTAAAGTCTACCATCGAAGTCAAACTGTGTCTAAAACCCCCTCGGAATCATCTTCTGATGTGCGGCCCCCGCCTCCCCGTACAACCTTTCTCGAAAGTTTCCCAGCGTTAATTAACCCCCCGCTCCCGGATGCAAAGTTCATTACTCAACCGTCGAGTCGGCCTAAGACCATTTTCCACGACAGGTTGTATACGCCGGAAGATATCCCTCCCGTGTCGCCTCAACAGTCGAACGACTCGGGTCCCTCTGCCAACGATGAACAGTCTACGAAACGGGAAAAGTTACGTTTGGAGGAGAAAATTGCGAGAGATTGGCATTGTGATATGACGTGGCGGAAAGTCCTAGTGAAACTCGAACCTGATGCTCATAATAACATTATCGTACGACGCATGTTTCCCAATGCGTATGGATGGCCAGTGGTAGAACATTTAGTACGGGAACATTTCGTGCATGACCCCGAGGGTTTGGAAAGTGAGTTTACGCAGGAAGTCGGGGTGATTCCTATTCCATTTCATGACGTGGAGCAGGAGGGGGAGGAGGGGGGTGGAGATGTGGAGGGGAGGGAGGATGGAGGGGCGCAGTCGCCTAGTTGGGAGAGTCCGATGATGGATTTGGAGAGTGAGGATGAGATGGGGGAGAGTGGAATTTCAGAACGGCCAGAGAGTCTGGGGAGGGCGTTGATGAGTGATGAGGAGAGTGGAGAAGTGGTGGAAATGACAGAGTTTCCTTCTCCTGCAAAAGTCAACGGCGGGACGAATTGAATGCTGTGGACGGACATGCGAAGGTGTAAAATATTGAATGTAAGGTACTGAAATTAGCATGGAGTTTGGTGGGCGGTCAGTCGGCACGTCCTTAAATCATAAATTTGCTTCATTATTTTCCGAATTTCGTCGATCATGGTTCTCCGCATTTCGGGATTGAGGACGCCCGTGTTCCAGACAATACGGAGATACTCGTCTGCCGCACCAGAACTACCTCTCTCGGGCATTCGGTAGACTCCTCTGGCACATCTAACCTCAGGGTATGTGATTTAACTCGTGTCCTCGCCGGTCCATACTGCACGGTGAGTTCCAAGCGTACCGCAGCTAATTGAAGCAAATCCTCGGAGACCTCGGGTCAGTTCCCTTTGGACAGGGACTAATGGCAGTGCGGAAGTGATAAAGATCGAGAATCCAAAGTCTGGGGACGATACAAGAGCATGGGGACCACCATTCGCAAAGGCATTACCTGAATATGTAACGTCTCAGTACCATGGCGAGAGTGCGTATTTTCTTGCGGTAGGGCAGTTTTCAACGTGAGCTTATGTGGAGGTCAATCGGAACAAGAAATCTGTTGCATTGAATTTTAAGCATTCAGAGTCACTTGCGGTGTTGAACAAGATTATTGAGAGTTCGGATGTCATCGTGGAGAACTATATACCTGGAACTCTCAAAAAATATGGGCTAGATTATCCGACTTTGTCCAAGAGAAAGCCTGGGTTGATTTACGCTAGCATCACAGGTACTTCAGCGTCAGAATTTGTTGATGTAGGTTATGGTCAAACTGGGCCTTATGCTCAAAGAGCCGGGTACGACGTCATGGTAGAGGCGGAGATGGGGTTAATGCACATTACGGGTATCTGCACCGTTGCCTTGGCTAACAGAAGGCGAACACGAGGGACCACCCGTCAAAGTCGGTGTAGCCATTACGGATCTGTCGACAGGACTATATACATGCAGCAGCATCCTTGCTGCATTGTTGTACCGAGAAAAGACAGGACGGGGACAACATGTCGATGTCTCTCTCTCGGACGTCCAAGTCGCATCTCTGGCAAACATCGCCTCATCAGCACTCATTGATCCATCGTCTTCTCCCGGACGATGGGGCACAGCACATCCTAGCATCGTCCCGTACCAAGGGTTCCAGACGAAAAATGGAAGAATCATGATTGGTGCTGGAAACGACAGACAATTTGGAATTCTTTGTGCTTGTATAGGCCGACAAGACCTGTTTTTGGACAAAAAATACGTGACGAATTCGTTGCGCGTTGCCAATAGAGGGGAATTATTAGATTTACTTGAGAAAGAGATTATCAGAAAGACAACAGAAGAATGGCTAGATATTTTTGAGGGGAAGGGAATGCCGTACGCGGCGGTAAAGTACGGTTCCCAATCTTACGTTCACTGACAATAGTGACGTTCAAGCGACACTGCGACACTCACAGATCACGTCACGGGAGACTGTCAAATCGATTCAACATACGACCTGTGGCAAAATCCGCGTTGTTGGTCCGCCAGTCAAGTTCTCTGCCTCCCCGCCAAGCGTCCGCACTGCTCCACCGGTACCTGACCCTACCTATCCTCCCCGCTCTGATCGCACAGGTCCTCGGCGAACACACCCACGAGATACTCACGCATCTGGGCATCAGCGAAGACAGCCTGACAAAGTTGGAGGCATCTGGAGCAATCAAAGTTTGGAATAAATAGGCTCCCAAATGCATCTATAAAACGAACGACCCAAATATGCTTCTATTATTCACAACACTTTGAAATTTTCATCCCTCGTCCGCGTAGCCTGTTATATGCGAGAATAGAAAACTGATACTTTCGCCTATCAAATAAGGATCTCCTTAATGCAGGGAAGGTTACCATTGTGAGTCCGTCGGATGGCTTCCGCGAGGACGGGACTGATGTCGATGACTTGTAATTTTGAACTTGATTGACGCTTTTCTTTTGGAATTGGAAATGTATTCGTTACAACGATCTAGTGATTAGGAACGTGGGAGGCGTGGGGTGTAATACCGTATCGATGCATTCACAGGATTCGAGTTCCTGGAGACCATCATCCGCAAAGATTCCATGAGTGCCCATGACGACAACTTCCTTTGCCCCACAATTTTTAACGAGATGTTCTGCAGCGGCAATATATCCGGCTGGATGATCAATGATATCGTCCAATATTATTGCAGTCCGTCCGGAAACGTCGCCGACGAGCGTAATCGTTCTATCCAGACCGTCGAGGATTTGTAAATCGTCTTCATCGTCCGAGACATCGTCTCGTTCTGCCTGTCCTGAAGACCCGGCTCCACCCCAGATGCCAGAAGTCGCACCCCAGGGTTCACGGTCACTGCCACTGGATTGACCAATTCCGTTGATCGAGGAGACAGAGTGATGTGTAGTGGATGGATGAAGCGGCATTTCTTCATCACCACGTTCACTTCGGGGTGTCGGTGTCCCCATCCCCGATCGAGGTAATTCCCAAGACCGGTGGGCGGGAGAAGTGAGATAATCCTCCTCGATGACATGTCCGGAAATTAACCGCGCAGTCGTGACTTCGGGGTTCACTCGTCGTGGGGTAATGGCTCCCGTTCCGTTCACCCCATTGACTCTTCTGGGCGAAGGTAACGCCGCACCCGGCAACGCTTCTGCAAAGGCCGCAAAGTCCAATGCCGCGGGACCCAAATCGGGTTCATCGTGCGGGGAAAGAAACATACTTCCCTCCATACTTCCTGCGGCCGTCATACTGGGACTCCATCCACCGCGTTGGCGATCCATATGTGTGAGCGCAAAGTCTACGCCCAATGAATCTGCGAGTGAGGTGACTCTCTTTGCGCCACCGGGGTTTTTCGAGACGATGACACAGGATTTCCAGTCGACGATGTGTTCGCGGATCCAGCGAGCGAGGGATGGTTCAGCGTAGAGATTGTCTACGGGGATGGAGAAGAAGCCCTGCATTTGAGAGGCGTGGAGGTCCATGGTTATGACGTGGGCTACGCCAGCCATTGTAAGTAGGTTTGCGACCACTAGAGTTAGTCTGGTGGAGTGGGGGGGGTTACTCTTTCCGACTATGGCGGTACGTTGTTTGTTCATCTTGCTTTGCTTGGAGTAGGGGAAATATGGCATGACGGCTGGGAATTATTAGATCGTGTGACTTGACACTAGAAAAACGTACCGGTTATTCGTCTGGCAGAGCCCATTTTACATGCTGATATCAATATCAAAAGTTCCATGAGATGGTCGTTGATTCTGAAAAGGTCAGCATACGTCCTTGCGAGGCCGGAATAATACGTTTCCGAACCCGACTGCACAATAAACACATCCTGGTTTCTCACCGAGCAGTCTAACCAAGTCAACACCGAAATTCCAATTTCGAGAAAAGGGAGCTACCTATCTCGACACTCTTCTCGCCATTGCTGAACTGTCCGAGTGCCACATCGCCAAGCTGCATGCCCAGCCGCTCGACAATCTTGTCGCTCAGCTCTGGATGCGATGATCCGCCTACTCGTCAGTTTCGCCGTTCCGCGCGTCGGAGGAGGTGGGGGGCCAAGTGGGGGGAAATGTACTGAATACTTTGCTCTGTCTCATTCTCTGCAGACTGTTATATCTGTCCACGGATGTCCATCGAGTAAGAGAAATATGGGAAGAGAACACACACCCGGCCCACAATTTTTGTTGTTGTAATAATTTATTTTTGTAGCTTGGGAACCCGGGCTGGTCACTAGACTAGCGGGGGTTTCGTCAAATAGCGGGGCGGCGAGAATTTTTTAAAAACTCAAATTTCAATCCCGACTGCCACATATTTAGACGTTCGGGTGACAGTCGCGCGATTCGATCATCAAAATTATTATTTCCAACGGTCGCCCCCACGCTATTGCTCAGGTTCGTTACCTGTACAAGTATCTTGGCAGAAGGAACTTTGGCGCGAAAAGCGGAACAGGGGACGGCTGCCCGCGACAATCGCTCCATTCTGGACCCGGTTCTCAGCTGATCCGGGACCCCTCTTATCAGAGAATTCCGTTACCATAATTGAATCGCGATTCCGGAGAATAAGGTTCAGTCGCGGGATAAGGCCCCCCACGTGCCTTGCGTTTGGATCTGATTTGGTCCCTTGTGAATGGTCGTATGCTTCGCAATGCAGTTGGTATTGAGATTCCAGCAAAAAGAACTGTATTTCTGGACTAGAATGCCAACAGTGGTTACACCGCCGGTCCCGCTTCGCTGCGAATGTTTCCGTGATGAGGATTGCTGGGTTATTCCGAGCCAATCACGGTTGGGTGTGTAGCGTCATTCTGAAATGTCGTGCCTTTATCGAAGACTGTGTGGACTCCGGTATCGTGCATCATCGCCTTCAACTAGCTATATGATCCCAACTCTGGAAACCCACGTGCTCGACTTTTTGAGGGACTCCATATTGCATCATATCACAGCCTCAAGTTCAAATTCCTGGAACGAGACTGTACTTGCAGTCCGGGCTCATGAGCATGAAAGTTGCACTCCGCCGCCGGAGCGCAGGACGCGAGCTAGGTCCAGCCCGCGCCGCGCCTCCCCCCACGCCCCGCCTTTCTCTCGTTGCACTGGTTAATAGAATCCACAGCCTTAATCTTATCAACGCGTGATCCGCTAGTAACTAGCGAGCTGCAGTTACATGTGACATCGGACCGCATTTTGCACCTGAAACCGGCTGTCCAATGATGTGATATCCGGTCTCATTTTCATATGCGCTAACCCCACACTCCAGATTCACCTCGCGAATTAATTCCTTGAAGATGTCGAATCTGGTCCAATTTTAATAGTATTTCGTTTTATTTCTTCTAAGCTGTACAAAGTATTCACAAATATAATTATCCATAATATGCAATTCTCCAAACGCCCACCCTTAACATAGGTTTATGCTCAATGCACTTCCACTGTCGCCGCGCCAATCGTCCTTTGTAAATCTTTCAATGCATCAGATAATTCCGAGCAAATCATCGAGCCTGTTCTCGAAAGTCTAGCACTCTGTAGACCCTCTCCAAATCGAAATGAGACAGATCGTTTGAGACCACTGCGACTGACTTTCAATGGTTGTGTCACTTCCAACTGAGTGCGGTCCGCATTTGATAGTCGTCGGGGAGATCGTTGTGGAACCGGAGGTTTGAGATTGGGAATAGGGGTTTCAGATCGTGCGACGGGGTCGCGCACGACAAAGGGTTCCACGGGGGGATCGAATTTGACACGACGGTAAGGTAAGACTGGTAGAATTTCGGGTTCTGCGGTCTCATGAGATTCATCTTTTGCGGGCGGAGGCGGAGGGATTTCTCGTCGTGGAGGTGAAACGGTTCGTGGTACAGGTGAAACCGGACTGTTTCGGCGAGGAGATTTTGCGTTTGGGATGAATGTAGGAGATATGTCGTCAGAGTATCGGCGTATGGAAGGTGGGGGAGTAAGGCTGAGTCGATTAGAGGACTTGCGGGGAGGAATAGGTGGAGGGAATTTCGATAACGGAACCGATACGGCGGGTTTGGTCATTCGGGTGGGCGGAGAAGACGACTTGGAGCGGCCCGTCATCTTGGAATGTGATTTCTCGGTGCCGGTGGGAGGTGTAGGTAACGCGCCGGTCGGAGGCGGGGACAGTGGTTTTGCAGGGTGTTTGGGATCGATTGGGTTTGTATCTGTCTCGGTTGGGAATCCCATGTCTTCGATGGTGACGGGGGCGTCGGGAAGACTGTTGCGACGGGCCTTGCGCATGAGAAGCCGAATGGCGCTTTTTCGCCTACTTTCTTTCTGGATAGGACTTCGAGGAGTTGAGCCGTTGCAAGAACCGCATCTTGTTTCGTGCCTTCCCAGGTCCCTGGGGGGACTTCTTCACTAACTTGACGAGCGGGATGAATGCTAATAGTCATCTTGAAAGATTTATTTTTTTTTGTTTCCGAGAGGGAGATGACACGTTGGGGGGACGGGACATGCCATTGCTTTTATATGATTGTATAGAGTTTTAGCCCTGCTAGTCGGTCCGCGTGACATTGTCGGTGTCTTAGTACCAAACTAGTAGCGCCCGGGCGCATCAAAGGAAGATCGTCCCGAAACTGGTGTGGAATAAGCTTTGAACAAAGAACCTGCGGCCCCATTGTTCGCTCCATTGCATCTCAGTAACTTGATTGGTCGACCTATATGCACGGCAACTTTAACTTTGCCAATTTCCCACCCACCCCCCGCACG
>Ga0335073_10013657_pt1 | contig 11393 bp, 12 predicted proteins | sample Lox_Sample_22_FD_207093 | JGI IMG/M metagenome (GOLD analysis project Ga0335073, IMG submission 207093) | Soil microbial communities from Loxahatchee National Wildlife Refuge, Florida, United States - Lox_Sample_2.2 | ecosystem: Environmental > Terrestrial > Soil > Wetlands | place: USA... | reverse complement strand
CACCGCCCGCGCTGACCGGCCCCGCTGGCCCCGCCGCGAACCCGGCGGGGCCTCAGCCGCTTCCACCGAGAAACATGAGCCCACCGGAACCACAAGGTCCGCACAGGGCAACTGGCAGGCGACCGTGCTTATGACCGGGGCTGCGTACAGGGCGCACAGCCGGCCCTGAGTGTGCGCGTGCTTGCGCGACCACCGCGCCTGAACGGGCAACCGGTCGGGATCCAGGTAGTGGGCGATCAGGTCCGCCCCTAGCCGTCGCATGTTCGGCGCGTCCGCCTCCAGCCGGACCGTGACCTTCTCCAGCTTGGCGGCGAGTTTCTCCTCGGTCGGCGCCTCGCACTGCCGCCGCTGCCCGTTCTCGTGCCAGACCGCCCGCCACCGGCCTCCCTCAGAGCGGGCCGGGTACACCGTCACCCCGCACTCCAGCTCGATCACCTCGCCGCTCCCCCGAGTGGCGGCGCGGCCGCTACCGCTGGCGAGGACCGGGCTCCGGCGCGGGCCGGAGGCCTTCTTCGCCCGGGGCGCCGGAACCGCGACCCGGGGCTTGGCCGTACGATCCGGCACGAGTTGTGGGGAAACTGTGGGGATCTTGAAGATCGCGGCCGGTGCTTGCGCCATGAGACTTTCTCTCTTCCTGCGTCGATGCAGGTGAGAGGACTGACAGCCGCCTGTTCCTCGGTGGGCGGTACTGGGCTCGAACCAGTGACCTGCCGGTTGTAAGCCGGCTGCTCTTCCGCTGAGCTAACCGCCCGTTCAGTCCTTCCGGCCTCATCGTGGGGCCGAATCCCTGCTAGGGTACCGGCTCCGGGAAGGCCAGTGGTACGCGCCGGCGGCGTAGTTCCGAAGCGCACCCCGACCTCACCGCCGAGGACATCCACGAGTCCCCTCTGTACGCCGCGGAGGCCGTCGAGAGCGGAACTGACGCTCACTGAGTGAAGCTCCTCGTCGGCAGCAACCTGTCGCCGGCCCCGGCCGATGCGCTGAAGACGGCGGGCTACACCGCGGCGCCCGTGGCGCTCGCGGCGGCGCCGCGGGCCCGCCTCACCCTCCGGCGCCGTCGGTTCCTGTGGGGCCTGCTCTTCGTCAGTCCGTGGATCATCGGCACACTCGGGCTCGTGCTGTACCCGATGCTCCTGTCCCTCTACTACAGCTTCACGAACTCCGGATCATGACCTACAACATGCTGCATGCCCCGGGTGACCGCCTCGGGCAACTCGTCGATGTGGTGCGGGGCGTCGATCCCGACGTGCTCGCCTGCCAGGAGATCAACACCTACGAGGGAATGATGTCCCTCTCCAAGAGACTCGGGATGCTGCCGGTGCGGGGCCGGGCCAACAGCGAAGAAGACACCAGGGACGGCCAGCCACTGTACGAGCACCTCGTCGTCTTCACCAGGCTGGCGCCGAGGACCGTGCAGGTCCACCGCGGTGACCGCCGGGGCCATGTTCCGTCCCGTGCTCGAGGTAGGTCTTGAGACGCCGGACGGCGGCACCGTCACCTTCTTCGAGGTCCACCTCAGGGCCGTGCTCGACGGCACCGAGGCGTACCTGAAATGGCGGGAGCTTAGCAGCCTGCTCTCGGTGATCTCCGAAGCGGACGGCCCCGTCGTTGCCCTGGGTGACTTCAACGCCCTCCCGCCCGGGCAGCTGCCGGCGGTGATCGGTCGCCCTGGGCTTCCGGAGGATCACCTGGCCGCCGTTGGCGCGGGGTGGTGACGGCCGATCGCCGGGGCCGGCCTGGCCGACTCGCTGCGCCTCGTGCACCCGTACAAGGGCACGCCCGACTCGACGCTGCTGCAGGGCGAGCGGAGGCGCGTCGACTACATCTTCGTCAGCGCGGAACTCCAGGACCGGGTGGCGGACGCCTACACCGTCGACAACGAGGCCGTCGCCGTGGCGTCCGACCACCGGCCCGTCGTGGCCAAGCTGAGCTACCCGCACCCCGACTGACCGGCCGGCTGGGCCGGCCCGAGGGGAGGTGCCAGTACTCCCCCCTCGGGCCGGGCCGGTTCCGTTGCCCCGCAACGGGCAAGGAACGTTGTCACCGCGGCGTCAGCTATCGGTCATCTGTCGGGTCAGTACCCGCCGCCTCCGGCGCTCGGCGACGACGGAGTCCCGGCCGGCGCGGGCGAGGCCCCTGACCCGCCGGCGGCGAATGAGCTCACGGCGGCGGTGATGTCGCTGCCGGACGGGGAAACCAGCCACCACTTGGCGCCGAACCCGTCGCTGCCCTGCCCGGCGGCCGTCCCGGGTCCGGAGTCACCAGAGAAGTAGTACAGCGGGTGCCCGTCGTAGGTCACCTGCTTGCTGCCGTCAGACCGGGTGATCGTGCCCAGGTCGCTGGCCTTCGCGCCGCCGGACGCGGTCACTGAGCCTGTGGCCGTTACCGGGGGCCAGGCGCCCGCGCACGCCCCCGAGCAGGCGGACATGCCGTTGCTGTCCTTGGTCCACAGGTACACCGCGCGACCCGAACCAGTGGTCAAGAACGTGCCCGCGGACGACGAGGAGGTCGTGATGACCGTGGAACCCGAGCCTCCGCTCGAGGACGACGCCCCGCTCGGCGAGTTGCTGGACGCCGCGCCGGCGCTGCTGCACGCTGCCACCAGCAGCGCCGCGCCGACAGCGCCGCCCGCTCCGGTTGCCAGCCGGGCCTTCGTCGACATCCGCTTCGCCATAGAGATCCTCACGGCGTTCCTCTCGTCTCTAGCGCAGCCCGGTTGTGCCAAGTTGCGCTTTCAAACAACTGTCGCTACCGGTACGTCGCTAGGCTTCGTCGGGGATTGGCTGCGGCGCGCAGACGACGTGTGATTCGGGCCACGCGCATGAAATCCGGTGGCTAGCGAGGGCCTTAAGGGGAACGGGCAGTGGGCGCGCTCTGGGGATATTCCTCCAATGACTGAGCCGCACCCCGCCGGATACCGTCGCCAGGCACTACGTTGTGACGTCGACCTGCGCCTGCGCTGCGCCCTCTACCTCACCTACCACCGCTACGGCGACACCCGCAAGCGCAGCATGGCCATGCCGAGGTCCAAGGCCGCCTACTAGGCCGCCGAGTTCGAGCCGCTTGACGTGGAACTCCCCGACTACCTGCCGCTTGTCCCGGACTTCGCGGCACTGAACCCGCGCGGTGAGCGGCTGCTCCGCGACCGCGCGCCGAACTGGAGCTGCGCTGCGGGCGCCGCGCGAGGTGCCGTCCCCCTACGCCGATATCGTCGAGGTGGTCTGCGCGCACCTCACCGGGCTGCGCCGACCGGACCCAGGCGCTGGTGTGGCGCCTGGTTGAGCCCGGCCCGCCGGCCGAGGACGCCGGCCTCGAGCCGTTCGCGCCGCCCCGGTACCTGTCGGGAACGGGGGTGTCCCGGTATGCGGCGCCTGGCGGCTGTGATCAGCCAAGTCCGGGCATAAGGAAAGCGGCGACGTGACCCGGTCCCCGGGTTCCATGGGCAGCGTATCCGGTCCACCTTTGCCTGCGGGGTCGCCGACCGGGCCGGGCGCGCTGTCAGCCGAGGGCACGGAGGCGCGGACGCGCTTGCTCTTGGCGGCGCGCTGTCGCCAGACGGCGAAGCCGACCGCGGCGATCAGGGCAACGCCGTTGAACATGTCGTTGAGCCACTGCACGCCGGTGACCAGCTGTAGTCCCTTGACTCCGGTCGCCAGTACGTAGACGGCGACCATCGTTCCCCAGACGTTGAAGCGTCCAGGCTTGAACTGCGTGGATCCCAGGAACGCGGCCGCGAAAGTCGGCAGCAGCATCCCCTGGCCAAAGGTGAGGGAGGGGCCAAGCAGGGATGCGTAGAAGACGCCGCCGACGGCGGCGAGTGTCCCCGAGGCGACGAGCGACAGCCACGTCCACTTGCCGGTCTTCACGCCCGTCAACCGGGCGGCCTCGCTGTTTCCGCCGATCGCGTACAGGTAGCGGCCCGCCGGCGTGCGCTCGAGCGCCCACCACAAGATCAGCGCGAGGACGATCAGGTAGAGAAACACGATCTGGAAGCCGCCGACGATCGTGCGCTGTGTGAGGTCGAGCCAGCTGGCGCCGGACACCGGCAACGGGTCGTTGTCGCCAGAGACGATCGTTTGGAAGGCACCGACGATGGTAGCCATGCCGAGAGTGGCGATGAACGAGTTGATACCGAGTACGACGACGAACAGACCGTTCAGCGCCCCGATCACCACACCGACCACGAGCGCGGCAATGATGGCGGGCCACATCCCCCATCCTTGATTCGTCTGCAGGATGGTCACGACCACGCAGGAGAAGTTGATCGTCGAGCCCACGGACAGGTCGTAGCAGCCTGCCGTGAGGGGGATCAGCGTGGCGAGGGCCAGTATGGCCACGATCGACTGCTCGGAGGCAATCGAGTGCACCGTAGCCATCGTCGGGAACAGCTGCGGCTGCCAGACCGCGAAGATGACGATGAAGAGCGCCCAGATGTAGAGGCCACTGAACCGATCGAGTCCCAGTGATATCCGCCGCCGGTCATGCGCCATGGTCGGATGTCTCCTTTGCCAAGCCGAGTGAGTGGAAGGAAAGCTGTGAGTTCGTCAGCTCCTCGCCGCGCAGTTCCGCGCCGATCCGGCCGTCCCGCATGACGAGGACGCGGTGACACAGGGACACGAGCTCCTCGTTATCGGACGAGCTGATCAAGATGGCGGCGCCCGCGCCCGCGGCATCGCGGAGCTGCTGGTGCAGGAAGGCCTTGGTACCGACGTCGACGCCCTGCGTTGGCTCCTCGAGCAGAAAGACGCGTGGCTTGCGCTGCAACCATTTGGCGAAGACGATCTTCTGCTGGTTGCCGCCGCTGAAGGAGCTGAGGGGAGACTCCTGGGTACCGGCCGGCCGGACCCGCAGCCGCTCGAACCAGTCGCGGGCATTGGCCCGCTCCTTGGCTAGGCGGAGGCTGGGCCAGCGCCAGAAGGCGCCGATGGAGCCGATGGAGAGGTTTTCCCGGCCGCTCAGCTCCATGAAGCCGCCGCCGCGCTCGCGGCTGGCCGGGACGAAGGCGGCGCCGGCGGCGATCGCCAGGTCGGGACGTCGCGGCTTGATGACCTGCTTGTCGATGACGACCCGGCCGCGGAGCCGGTCGACTGCACCGAAGACGGAGCCGACGATTTCCTCTCGGCCGGAGCCGGTGATGCCCGAGACTCCGACGATCTCTCCCGGGGCGACGTGCAGGGACACGCCGCCGAGGCGCTCGCCGACGAGTCCGTCAACCGACAGCAGCGGTCCCGCGGCCCCGTCGGGCGTCCCCGGCGCGGGCATAGGACGCGCGTCGGCTTGCTCGAGTTCCACACCGAGCATGTGATGCAGCATCGACTGCTGGTTGACGCTGCCGAGACTCGTCAGCACCTCGCGGCCGTCGCGCAGGATCGTCACGGAATCGGCGATCGCGTTGACCTCTTCCAGGCGGTGAGTCACGTAGATCACCGCGGTGCCGCCCGCCGCTACGCTGCGTACGATGCCGAGGAGACGGGTGACTTCGCTTTCGGGCAGGTTCGCGGTTGGCTCGTCGAGGACCAAAACGGCCGCCCCGCCGGCCGTCTCCTCGCCGGTGATTCCGCGCAGTGCCCGGGCGGCGGCAACCCCGGTCTGCTCGGCCGGGGATAGCTCGTCGACGCGTCGCCTCGGGTCGAGGTCGAGGCTGAGCCGGGCGAGCTCCTCGCGTACGACCACCCGGGTCTTCCGCTCCTGGATGGTGCCGAAGCGCATCGCGTAGCCGCCGACCAGGCAAAGGTTCTCCGCGACGGTGAGCGACGGCACCAAGCCCAGGTTCTGGTGGACGAACCGCAGTCCCAGCGCGGCCGAGGTCTCTGGGCTGCCCGTGGCCAGCTCGGTTCCGTGGACGCGGACCGTGCCCGCGTCGGGCACGTGGTAGCCCGCCAAGATCTTGATAAGCGTCGATTTGCCCGACCCGTTCTCGCCGAGCAGCGCCCGTACCTCACCGGGGGCCACCTGGATCGTGAGGTCATCAAGGGCCAGGGTGGCGCCGAAACGCTTGACCAGACCAGCCGCCTGCAGCGCTGCCGGGCCTACGCCAGCGCTCCCGGCCGGCGGCCGTCCGTCGTCGGCGGCGAGCTGTTCGAGTGTCACCACGCCTCCTTCCGGTTCGCCGTACGACGCTTAGTGTCAGATAGGTCACATGATTGTCGAATGTGGTTAGTCTACAGAATTAGTCTTCAACGTCAATAGTTCGTCGCATTTTGCCGGCGCACGCGGTTGCGCCGCCAGTGCACCCGTAGCTCGTCGTACCGCCCGGGTCGGCAGTCGCGGTCAGTACACCCCGGGTGACGAGGACGTCGAGGTGGGCTACGGTTTCGAGGACCGCCAGGAGCTGGTTGTGCGAATCCAGTTCGGACAGCCGTCGGCGGCGGCGAGTCCAGGGCAGCCGCACGGCGACTTCGAACCCCGTGTGCGCCCCGGCCTCAATCGCCTGGGAGCAGGCGCTGAGCCGGTCCTCGTGGTGCGCGAGCAGCTGCTCGACCCGGTGGTGCACGCTTGCTCCGACTGGGCCGTGGGCGGGGAGCATGCGGGCATCCGGCAGCGACTTCACCAGCTCGAGCGAGGTCAGGAAGTCGTGCAACGGCCGTCCAGTGGGGGCCGACTCGAACCCGATCGACGGGGTAATGTGCGGCAGCACGTGGTCGCCTGTAAAGGCGAGGCCCGCGGTGAGGTCGGCGAAGATGATGTGACCGCGCGTGTGCCCCGGCGTATGAATCACGGTGAGCGTACGGCCTGGCAGCTGGATGGCTTGCTGGTCGGCCAGCCAGTCGTCAGGATCAGCCCAGTTACCGTCGTCGACCGGTTGCCTGGACGGGTCTGCTTCGATCCGCGCGGCGAGGTTGCCGGCGCCCGCGGACACCAGCAGCTCCAGCTGGGCCTGCGAGGAGAGGTAGGGTCCGCGCAGCTGTCGCAGGCTGGGCTGCTCGTGGACGCCTAGCGCGACCCGTGTCCCCAGCCGGCGGCGCACGGCGACAGCCTGCGTGTAGTGATCGCGATGCGCGTGCGTCACATAGAACCCGGTCACCGCCCCGAGGTCATGGCCGAGCTGACCCAGGGCGCGTTCCAGCAGGGCCTCGCTCTCGGCCAGCGCCCAGCCGCTGTCGATGAGGGCAACCTCGCTCCCGGCCACGATGGCATAGGCGTTAACCGCGCGGAGGCTGTCATGGGGTAGCGGAAGCGGGATCCGGAAGACCCCCGGCGCGACGGCATGCGCTCCCGGTTCCGTCCAGTCGCTGGCCGAGGGCGCCTCGGCAGGGTTGCGGGTCACGGCTCGAGCACCGAGATCACCCCGTGCTTCACCAGCCGGTCGATCTGCTCCTGGTCCAGGCCGAAGTCGGCCAGCACCTCCCGGCTGTGCTCGCCCAGCCGCGGCGCGTAGCCGTGCGGCCGGGCCGGCGTGCCGTGCATCCGGATCGGGTTGTTGGGCACCGGGTACTCGCCGTGGACGGGGTGGGTCAGCGAGATTATGGACTGATTGTGGACCACCTGCGGTTCGTCGAAGACTGCCTCGAGCCGGTTGATCGGCCCGGACGGAACGCCGGCGGCGTCGAACTTCTCCAGCCAGTACTGCGAGGGCTGCTGCCGGAAGATCTCCTGTAGCGTCGACGTCAGCTCCTCCCGGTTCCGCACCCTGTCCGGATTAGTCGCGAACCGCGGGTCGACCGCCAGTTCCGGCCGCTCCAGGACGTCAGCCAGCCGCACCCAGAACCGGTCGGTGAGGCAGGCGAGGATGAAGTACTCGCCCTCAGCACCCTGGAACGGCTGGTAGGGCGCGATCTGCGGGTGGCCCCCGCCCGCGGGGCGCACGGGCACCCGGGTGCGCTGGTAGTGGGTGAGGATGTTGGCGAGCATCGTCACCTGGCCGTCGAGCAGGTTGAGGCTGACCTTCTGGCCGCAGCCGTTGAGCTCGCGGGCGCGCAGCGCGGCGCACACCGCGAAGCCGAGCAGGAGCGAGACCACGAAGTCGGCCATCGGCACACCTGCCTTGATCGGCGGCCCGTCGCGCTCGCCCGTCAGCCCCATGATCCCGCCGATGGCCTGCCCGAGGATGTCCATCCCTGGCTGGTGCGCGCGCGGGCCGTCCTCACCGAAAGCCGTAATCTGGCAGTAGATCAACTGGTTGTTGTAGGCGGACAGCTGCTCGTACCCGATCCCGAGCCGCTCGACGGTATCTGGCCGGAAGGCGACCACGACGACATCGGCCTGCTCGGCGAGACGGCGCATCACTTGGGGCGCTTCCGGATGGTGCAGGTCAAGGGTCAGTGACCGCTTGCTGCGGTTGACGCCGTAGAAGTAGGCGCTGTCCCGGACGTCGAAGATGTTGTCGATGTAACGGAAGCTCTCGCCACCTGGCGGCTCGACCTTGATCACGTCGGCCCCCATGTCACCCAGCATCGAGGTGCCGTACGGGCCCGCACCGATCTGCGACAGGTCTACGACGCGGACGCCGGAGAGCGGCAGCACGTAGCCGGGCGGATCTTGGTCTGACTGGCCGATCGTCATCTCGGTTCCCGGTCCATTTCGTTTGGTTCCACTGATTTCCGTTCTGCCGAACGAATCGTGATCGTTGCGGGGTCGAGGATTACCGGCTTGACGCCGGCACGGACAGGAGGTGGAGGAGCTCCGCTGCCTCGCGGGCGATGGCGGGCACGAACTCGGCCACCGAGATCAGCTCGCGCAACCCGCTGGCGACCTGACCCATGAGTACTAGGCCGTGCTCGGTGTCGCCCTCGACCTGGGCTCGCATCATCAGCTCAATCTTCCGGGCCGGACTGGTCGCCCGGTTCTCCGCGCTCGCCTGCGTGATCTGCGCCGCGGCCGCGTTCCGCAGTACCCGGCACGGCCCGAACACGCCGTCAAGCAGGAGGTCGTCACCTTCCCCGGCGGCCAGCACCCGCTCGGCGTACCGCGGGTGCCAGTCTGGATTGTCGGTGCTGGCCGCGAACCGGGTGCCCAGCGCGACGGCGTCGGCCCCCAGGCATATCGCCGCGGCCAGGCCGCGGCCGTCGCGGACACCGCCGGACAGGACCACAGGGACGTCGACCGCATCGGCCACGTTAGGCAGCAGTACCAGGGAATGCATCCCGCTGCGAGGCGCGTGCCCGCCCATCTCCAGGCCGGCCGCGATGATCGCGTCGACCCCCGCCTCGGCCGCCCTCACCGCGTGCCGGGTAGCGCCCACCTTGTGCTGATGGAGCATTCCCGCGTCGTGCATCATCGCGGTCAGCCCGGTCGGGAACCCGGCCGAGGTCGTGATGACCCGCAGCTGGCCGGTCAGCACAGAGTCGGCGCGGCGAGCCTCGAGCATGGTCTCGATGTAAATCCGGGCGAAGGCGGCGATGCCGCCCGAGCGCGAATGGCCGACCGGAACATTGACCGCAAACGGGCGGTCGGTGAGCGTCGCGCACTTCTCGATGCTTGCGCGGAACTGGGCGGCCGCCACGCGGAGGTCGCCGGCGGTGCCAGGCACGCTGACGGTGCCGAGGCCTCCGGCGTTCGAGACGGCGGCGGCCAGCCGGGCCGTCTCGAACGGCCCCATCCCCTCTTGGACGACGGGATGGTCGATCCGCATGAGCCGGGTGTACGCGTTCTCGATGTAGGCCGGGTGCGATGCCGTCATGAACCCTCTCCTCTCGTTGCGGCCGGCATGCCGTCCGTCGCCCGCCACGGCAGGCCGGGGATCGTGTAGTCGTGCCCGTCGACTGTCACCGTGGCCAGGAACCTCCGGTGGCGCAACTGCGGGTCAGCCAGGAGTTCGTCGATGCGGCGAACCGGTGCCATCGGAATGGTGTGCTGGCGGGCGAGCTCGATGAGCTCCGCGCGAGTGCGCTGCCGCAGCCAGGGCTCGACGAGCTTGTCGACCTCGCCGGGGTAGTCCATGGCGATGCCGTGCAGATCCTGGTACCGCGGCTGGGCGGCCCATTGCGGGTTGCCCATCATCGCCACGATGTTCTCCCAGTCTCGTGCGGTACGTCCGATGATGGCCACGTAACCGTCGGCGCACGGGAAGATCCCGAACGGGTAGCGGCCGCCCGAGCCGGGTGCCCGGCTGCCGTCCCGGATCAGCGGGATGCCGTAGTACTCCGAGACCGCGCCGTAGATCCGGAGATAGCTCGCGAGGATCGTCTGGCCCACCAGGTCGACCGTGCACCCGGTGCCGGTGGCCTCCCGGCGCAGCAGTGCCGCGGTGACAGCGCCCGCGGCGTGCACGCCGAGCGATACAGCGCCGAGGTGATAGGGGACGCCGAGCGGCTCCCGGTCCGGACGTCCGGTCATGTGCATGAACCCGCTGCCAGCCTGCATCGACAGCTCGCCGACGGCGGCGCCGGGATCCGGCACTGGCCGGCACAGCGCGACGACCAGGCGCGGGTACCGCTCGCGGAGCTCGCCGGCGGGGGCCGCGACGCTGGCCAGCTCATCCGGCGGCAGGTCCGTGACCAGCACGTCGGCGTTGGCCACGAGGCCGGCCGCGTGCTCGGCGGGCACCACTGTCTTGTCCGCGTCGAAGTAGATCCGTGCCGCTTCCGGGTAGTCGTCGGGGAGCCTGAGCTTGCTGACCGTCGCGCCGCCGAGACGCAGCAGGCGCCCGGCGGACGCAGCCGCCCGCGTCCGGCCGGCTTCGAGGACGGCAACGCCCGCCAGCGGCAGGTAGGTGTCCCGCTCACTGCTGCTCCTCTGCTGAGCGCTACTCCCCGCTTCGGGCTCGGCCGATCCGTTGGTCACTGGAGCGCCCCCTGAGCGTCGTACGGCTCAATCGCCGCGGCGTCCAGCCCGAGGAAGTCGGCGAGCACATCGGCCGTGTCCTCGCCCAGCAACGGTGACGCCCCGGAGAGCGACGGTTGGAGCCCGTCGAAACGCCACGGCAGCGAAGTGACCGCAAGGCCGCCGAGGAAGGGGTGTTTGACCAGCTGAGCGAGGCCCGGGTCGGCCGTCCCGCCGGTGCCGGAGAAGAGCCCGGGCGGCGAAGGCGCGACCGAGCAGTAGTCGTAGCCGTGATCGTGGCAGTAGTCCGCTACCGCCGTCGGGCCGCCGTCGGCGGCCAGCGAGTCGAGGACGGCGAGTGCGTCCTGGCCGATGTCGCCGGTGCCGTCAGCGTCCGCGGCCCTGGCGACTCCGACCCATCCGGTGGCGCTCTGTTCGCACGGGATCAGGTGCCACGGCGCGGGGGTCATGCCGGCGTTGCCCTTCGGGCCGGGGACGACGCCAGTGAGCTGCCACTCGACCAGTGCCTCGCCGACGAGCTGCGTGGCCGACTCGGTCTGGGAGAGGTCAAGGTGAACGCCTTGGCCGGTCCGGCGCTGCCGCAACAGCGCCGACAGCACGGCGTAGGCACCGACGTAGGCGGCATTGAGGTCGGCGAGGGCCGAGGACATCGTGCCGAGCACGACACCGTC
>Ga0335073_10013656_pt1 | contig 11394 bp, 7 predicted proteins | sample Lox_Sample_22_FD_207093 | JGI IMG/M metagenome (GOLD analysis project Ga0335073, IMG submission 207093) | Soil microbial communities from Loxahatchee National Wildlife Refuge, Florida, United States - Lox_Sample_2.2 | ecosystem: Environmental > Terrestrial > Soil > Wetlands | place: USA: Florida... | reverse complement strand
CCGACTTGTCCGCGCTGGCATCAGCCAACGGGGCACGCGCAGGCGGCACAACCGGCACTTCCGCCGGGCCAAGTGTCGCCGTGTGCTTCCAGTACGCCGATCCCCAGTGCACCCGGCTCTCCCGGTCCTCTGTGATCCGCTCAGCGTTCACCCAGCCACCCCCAGCCCCACACCCCCGAAAGACCACGTCCTGTCAGAAGAACGTCGTCGTGGCACACACTACGCTGAGTCATGAGAATGCGAGCGAGAGTTATCGAAATTCGCGCACTCTCCGGAACTGGGACGCTACGGAAGTGATAGATGGTGTGGTCAGTGGCGTTTGCGACGAGATGGACGGGCACATTTCCCCGCACTGCCGCAGAAGCCACCAAGCGGTGTATCACTCAGCGTAACAGCATATGAATGGATGGCTACCGATTTAGGTCAGTCTGCGTGATGAGCTCGAAGCCCTCGGCCCGCAGGCGAGCCACTGCTCAGGCACCGCCCTAGCCCACGCATCCTGGGACACCGCCTGATAGGCGGCTTCCGCGACCTGGCGGCACCGGGAGGTGCTCGGCGATCTGCTGCTGCCGTACCTCCGAAGCGTCCGTGGACTGACGCGATTGGCGGATGTCCGGTGCTCTCGAATTGTCGCGAGCCTCCCGACCGCCTGATCGCATGGAGTGCCTGATCCGCATTGGGCGTTCCTCGCCTGTTTCCCGTCTCTGGGATCGGTGGCGCTGATGAGCAGGAACGGCGGGCTTCTTCGGCTCTGCTTGCCGTGATCCAGTCAGTCCGCGAATTCGGACGCGCCATTACTGCCCCCATGGGAGCCCCTGCCGGACGGTTGTCCACATTCATCGAGGTGCCATTTCGCGATGGGGACACAAGTCTGCGTCCCGATGGGTTGATCCAGGTCGTGTTCGGTCACCGAACCTGGACTGCGCTGGTCGAGGTGAAGACGGGACGCCACGACCTGATCCCAGGCCAGATCGAGTCTTACCTGGATGTGGCGCGCAAGCGTAAATTCGACGCCCTTCTAACTATCTCGAACCAGGTGGTCGCCGTACCTGGTGTGCACCCGGTCCAGCTGCCCAAAGTCAAGGCGCAGGCAACCAAGCTGCACCACCTATCGTGGAGCCAGATCCGCACCGAAGCGCTAATGGAACAGGCGAATAGATCGGTTAGTGACCCAGACCAAGCATGGATTCTCGCCGAATTCATCCGCTACCTGGAGCATCCGAGGTCCGGAGCGATCGATTTCGATGACATGGGGTCGTCATGGGTGCATGTCCGCGACCGCGCTCACGCCGGGACGTTGCATCCGCAGGACAAGGCGGCCACGGAGGTGGCCGACAAGTTCGGCGGACTCATCTCCTTCGTCGCCTTGCAGCTATCTCGCGAGTTGGGTACGGGAGTGCGGCCGATGGTGCCACAGGCCCAGCTTCGCGATCCGGCGAAATACCTGCAACAGGCTGTCAGTGATTTCGCGGGCACAGGCCAGTTGCGAGGCGCGGTTCGAGTCCCTGGCGCTGTTGCCCCCATGAAGATCACCGCCGACTTGCGTGCCGGTCTGATTCACTGCGCCGTGACGGTGCCCGCGCCGCGGGAAGGAAGATCGACCACGCGGGTCAACTGGCTTATCCGCCAGTTGAAAACCGCCCCTGGTCAGCTATGCATACAGACATCTGCTGCCTGGCAGCGCGGCCAAGGACAGGCCAGAACCTTGAATGAGGTGCGGTCCGACCCAAGGTCACTCATTGACGACCCAGGGCCGTGGATCCTTCGTCGATTCCGTGCTCACCGCGGTGGACAAGTTCTACACCGAAGTCGTCCAGCACATTAAGCCGTGGGCTCCAGCCCCACCCAAAGTCAGAGATGGTGAACCCGCGACAGAAGATGGTCCCATTGCCAGTGTCGACATCCCGCCAACTAGCCACGATGGCTGCGTTGAATATATGCCTCGGCCATTGGTAACGGACACTGTGGGCAGCTTATAGGTCGTAGACGGTCGGCCGGGTGACGTGGACGCGGCCGGAGGGCAGGGTCCACCGCATGACGCCGGGTTCGGGCTGTTCGAGCTTCCAGCCGGGTGCCTGCTTACACCGATGATGGCGTCTGCACTTCGGGCCGAGGTTACATTCGCACGTGGTCCCGGCAGGATATTCGATTGTGTGGTCGAGATCACCGTTAACGGCCGGGGCCTGGCAGCCAGGGGCGTCGCACCGGTCGGTTCGGGCGCGGACTAGGTGCCGGAGGTTACGGCTTGGGGTGTAACGGTCCTCGGTGGCGTCATGGGCGCAGGTCCCCTTGGCGATGGGGGTGAACGTGAGACCGAGGCGACGGATGATCTCGGCGAGCTGCGCCCACTGCGGTGGGTCCGGGCCGTTTATCTGGTTGCCGTCCGCTACTCCTGGTGGGGATGGGATGTCAGCGAGCCAGCGATGTCGTCCTTTGGCGCAAGCGTGGGCGACGGCGGTACCGTCGGATCCGACGAGAGTGGCGCACCACCGGGTTCTCGGATGCTGGGCGGCGGCACGGAGCAGGTCGGTCATCTCCTGGCGGTCCAGCAGTCCCCATCCGGCGGCATGGCCGGGGGTGGTGGACCAGCCGAGCCAGGTGCCAGCCGGGATCAACAGGTTGATCAGCGCCGGGAGCGGGGCCGGGTCCCGGCGCGGCGCGGTACCGAGGCTGTCGTCGTCGGGGTCTTCGTCGCAGCCGGGGGCACTGGGATCCGACCGCGGCCATTCGCCGATGCCGTCGCCCGCAGACTCGGCAGGGCCGGGACGTTCCGGGGCGGCGTCGGCGGGTGGAGTGGCGCTGGATGCTTGGCTGATAAGGCCGAGCGGGTCGCGGCCTTGGGTGAGCTCGGCGAAGGCGCGGGTCCGCAGCGCGTCCAGCGTGCCGGGGACCCCGGCAGCGCGTAGCTTGGCAGCGAGGGCGTCGATGTGGGCCTTGGAGGCGATCACGTCGGAGGTGTCCATTTCCCGGCCCGACAGTGAAGCGTTTCCAGAGGCTTCCCGGCGTGCCTCGACCCGCTGGAAGTCGCGCCGGGCCCGCTCTTTCCACGCCTTGACAGCCTCGGGGTCCAGCTTCATCGCTAGCGCGGCGGCCTTTCGGGCCAGCGCCGCCGCCGTCCTGCCCAGCGCGAACTCAGCGAGGATCTTGTCGGCCAGCGCGGCGTGGGCGTCGGAAAGGAGGCAGGTGTTCCCGGCGATGATCGAGCCGCGATAGGAATCGATCAGCCCGGCTTCCATGTATGCCAGGGTGGCCGGCAGCCGACCGGTGAGTTCACGGGCGGTCTCGATCCTGCTGGCGGCCTGAAAGGGACCGATCAGCAGTTCGGCCGCAAGTTCCTCGCCGGGGAACTCGCCAGACCGGCAGTGCAGCCGCCCGCCGCACGCCGCGGTCTCCGCGTCCTTGGCCACCTCGCGGCGCCGGGCGTACTCCGCCACCAGCAGTTCCTGCTTCCAGCCCTCGCGGCTGGCGAGCCGCACCGAGGCGCGCAGCGCCCCGATGAGCTCATCGTCATTGAGCCCGGACAAGCCGGTGACGGCCTGCTCGGTGAGCGCGGCCAGCACCGGGCCGGGCGACAACGTATCAACGGGGGCGTGCTGGCGGAACTGCGGCCCAAGGCACTCCCCGCCGAGTCCGTCCGGGCCGCACATCGCCGCCAGCAGCATCGGGTCCAGGCTGGTGGCATCGCCAAGGCTGATCGAGATGCCTAGGTTCTGCTCTTCCGGCGGGTTGGGGAAGGGGTCGCGGCCAGCGGCGACCTCGGCATCCACCCACGCGAAGTAGGCGGCGAACTCCTCATCGGTCATCGGGGTCTCGCCTGGGTCCGGCTCTTCGCGATTATCCATCTCGACCCTCCTTCCGAGAGAGTTGCAGATCATTCTAGATACAAGAATATAATAGCGAATATCGTGGATATGGTCAAATAGCTTGGACTCCAAATCATGGGACCGTTCGGCATGATTCTGATCTTGAACTCACCCAAGGATCTGGAAGCTGTCCGCCCGCAGTTCAAGGCACCGGCTAGTAGACCGAAGGTGCCCCTGGAGCGCGTGCCGCCCACGGCAGGGTCACCTCACCAAGCCGCCAGCGCCGCCGCCCGCCATACGGCGGATAACGCAGCACCGGCCAGTCCGCCGACAGCGCCCCGACCGCCGCCAGCCAGCGCTGCCGGAGAGGCAACTCATGGCCCTCCGCCCGCCGCGCCGCCAGGTCGCGGCGGGCGGAAGCCACCCGATCCGGGTCGATCTCAAGGCCGGTCACTTCGGCCTCCGGCGCGATCGCCCGGATCCGCTGGTAAAGCTCGAGCGTGGTCACCGGTGACGCGCCGAAGCCTAGGTCCACGATCAGCGGCCGCTCCGCCGCCCCGAGCGCCGAACCAAGTGCCTGCGTTATCCACCGGTCCACCCGCCGGAGCCTGCTGGGGTTCGTGGTTCCCTTGGTGATCTCTCCGTCCGGCCGCACGGCAGTGCTACGCGAGGCCGAGCGGTGCCAGGTTGGTCGCGAGCTCCCTGAAGTGCGCCGCCGGATCGTCGAGCAGCCGCCGCGCGGTCAGGTCGAGCAGCCCGTTTGTCGAGGTCAGCGAGGCCGCGAGCGTCGTGTCCGGCGGCCGCAGGAAGTCTTGCACGACCTGGAATGTCTTCCCGCCGCTGAACACGAAGGCGCAGGTGACGTCAATTTCGTCGCCGGCGCGCAGCTCCCGCTTGAACTTCACGCACGCATCGAGGACGGCCGGCCCGAACCCGGACGCGATTAGCTTGTCCTGGCTGACCCCCGCCGCCGCCAGGCACGACCAGCGCGCGTGCTCCGCGTAGTGCAGGTATTCCGCCCAGTTCAGGTGCCCCTGCGTGTCCAACTCGTAGCCGCGCACACCGACGCGCACGCTGAAAAGCTCGCTCACCGGAAGCAGGGTATCCGGCGGCTGGGGCGGTCCCGCGCGCACGGGTCCGCCCCCGACCGCTCCCCATCATGCCGAACGAACCGTGCGTTCTCCGTCTGCCCCATGGCTGTCACCCGGCTGGTGAGCGCCCCGTGACTCCCCACAGGGCGTCGCGTACAGCCGCTCCAGGTCAGCAACCGAAAGGTCGCCATCCCTGGCCACGACCCCCGCCCGAGTCCTCGTGGCGGAGCCGCCCGTCCGCCTCAGGTCGGCGGCCCGCACGACCGCTTCCTTCACCGAGCGTCCAACCCGCGCGACGCTCGCCGCGAATTCGCCCTTCCGGACGTCCGCGGCCCGCTGCTCCGCGATGCTCTTGGGCCGCTCGGCTTCGTAGATGTGGTAACCGATGTTGATTGGCACGTTCATTGCCGTTCCCTCCGCAGCTCTTGCCTCCGTAACTGCCACGTTAGGAACCACCTGTTCCCGCGGTGTTCCCGCCGCAGTGCGGCGCCGCAGCCTTGAGGTCAGCGCTCTTCGGTCGCCGTTCTGGTGTGGAAGACGGGCCAGCACACTTCGGTGCGCTGCCCGGCCGCCTCGACCGGGTCGCCGGAGGTGACCGTGTAGTACTCACGGATCGGACCGTCCACGCCGATCTCCCGTTCGGCCACGTACATGCCGAGCGCCCCGTACGTGCGGTCGAGGTCGGTCCAGTCCCCCAGGTGGACCGCCACGGCCAGTTCAGCGGCAGGAAGCACCTGAACGGCTGCGCGGCCGCCCCCGGACACGCCCGCCCCGGCCGGGACCGGGATGAACGCGGTCACCTGCCCTTCCTCCACCTCGAAGAACTCCTTGTGATACAGCGCGCCGGCCAGGCCCGTCCGCCCGACGTCCTGCCGCCGCAGCGCGTCGTCCAGTTCCTCGAAGGCCCCGGACCACCAGTTCTCAAGCCCGTCCGTCGTCACCCGGCCGCCGATCGCCAGCACCCGCGTCGCGGGCACCGACCGGTGCTCGATCGGCGGCGCGCCCGCGGGCTGCTCCAGCAGTGCCCGCAGCGACGCCACTGTCGCCTGGGTCGCGGCGAGCTGGGCCTGCATCCGGGCCAGGTGCGCCCCGATGGCCGCGTTCCGGGCCGCCACGTCCGGCGCGGCTACCACCGTCCCGATCTCCTCCAGCGGCATCTGGAGATCCCGCAGCCGCCGGATGACCTGCGCCACCGGCAGCTGGGCGGGGGCGTAGTACCGGTATCCCGTGGCCGGGTCGACCGTCGCGGGCACCAGGATGCCGGCCTCATGGTAGAAACGCAGCGCCCGGATGCTCAGGTAGGTCATCCGGGAGAATTCGCCGATCGGCAACCGCACTGACATGCAGGCAAGTCTCCATCCTCACGTTGCGTGAGAGTCAAGCCCCCGGCCCAGCCGCCGGATCCACCCCAGCCGCCGGATAAATCCGGCCGCCCGATAAACCACGCGGGCGCGCGGGCGATAAACCATGCGGGAATGTCAGATACCGCCGCGATAATAGAACGGTGACCGCGGGGATCACGGACGACGCTCTCGCCGGGCCGGAAGACGCGCGCCAGGAAGTACGCGCCGTGCTGCTCGGCCAGTTCGCATTTGCCGTGGGCGACCGCGTCGTCGATTCGTGGCCGCGGCCCAGCGCCCGGCGCCTGTGCGGTCTGCTCCTGGTCAGCCCCGGCCGGCGGGTGACCCGCGATTTCGCCTGCGACGCGCTGTTCCCGCGCCTGGAAGTGCGCGCGGCGGCGCGTGCGCTGTCCAAGGCGCTGTCGATGGCGCGCGCCGCGCTCGCCGATCTCGGTGAGCCTGGCGGCACAGTGCTCGGGGCCGACCTGACGCACATCTGGCTCTCGCCGGCCGTCACCGTCGACGCCGATGCCCAGACCGAGGCGCTGCACGCCGGACTGGCGATGTCTCCCGGTCAGGAACGCGATGACTGGCTCTCCGCCACGCTCGCGGACGACGGCGAACTGCTCGCCGACGAGCCCTACGCCGACTGGGCGGAGCTCGCCAGGGACCGACTGGACGCGCTACGCCAGGAGGCGAGGCTCGCCTTGGCCCGGGACCGGGCCAAGGGCGCGGGCCGGTCCGCCCCCGGTGACGTGACGGCGGCCTGGCTGTCCTGCTTCGACAACGACCCCGCCGGCGAAGAGGCGGCGGGCGCCCTGATCCGGGGCTACCTCGCCGGCGGCCTTCCGGAGCAGGCCGCGCGCGTCTTCGAGCGCTGCCGCGCGGCCCTGGAGGAGCTCGGCCTGCGGATCTCCCCGTCACTAGAACGGATCTACCACGCGGCCGCCACCCGCGACCCCGCTGCGACCAGTCAGCCGCTCGCGGCGCAACCGTCCGCCGGTCAGCCGCCCGCCGCGCCGCCGCGCGCGAGCGCACACACAGGCCACGTGCCGCCCAGCCCAGCACCGCCAAACACAGCGCCGAAGAACACAGCGCCGCAGAACACGGTCCTTCCGAACACGGTCCTTCCGAACGCGATGCCGCCGAACGCGATGCCGCCGAACGCGATGCCGCAGAACACGGGGTCCGGCTCGCTTCCGCGCGCCGAGCGCCGCCCGGTGACCGTGCTGTTCGCCGAAGTGGCCGCTCCGGCTGGCTTGACGGGCACGCTCGGCCTCGAGGAGGTGCGTGACCTCGTCGGCGGTTCGCTCGCCGCGGTCATCGCGGAGGTGGAGGCGCTTGGCGGGATGGTGACCTCCGTGTCCGGCCGCGGTCTCCAGGCGATGTTCGGCGCGCCGGAGGCACACGAGGACGACCCCGAGCGCGCGGTCCGCGCCGCCTTCCGCGCGCTGTCCGCGGCGGGCGGCCCGGTTCCGGCCGGCGGGCTCGCGCTACGGATCGGCGTTGAGTCCGGCCCGGCCGTCGTCGGCCCCATCGGCGGCGGCACCCGGGTCGAGTACACCGCGCTCGGTGACGTGGTCGACGTCGCGGCCGCGCTCCAGTCGGCCGCGCGCCCGGGTTCCGTGCTTGTCGGCCCGGCCACCAGGGCGTTCACCGGGCACCTGTTCAGCTGGGGCGGGCAGGAGAAGGTGACGCAAACGCCGGACGCCAGCCCGCTCGTCGCCGGCTACCTGGACGCCCCGCGGGCGACCGCCGCCGAACGGCTGCCGCGGCTAGGCGGCCGGGCACCGCTCGCGGGGCGGCAAGCGGAACTGCGACTCCTGGAAGGTGCGCTCCGCGACGCGGTCGCTGGCCGTGGCCAGGTGGTCCTGCTCACCGGCGAGCCAGGTCTCGGCAAGACACGGCTCGTCCAGGAAGCACGCAAGCGGTTCATCGCCTGGGTCGGCGCGGGCAGCGGCAGGCTCCCCATCTGGCTCGAGGGCCGGGGCGTCTCCTACGCCTCCGCCACTCCCTACGGCGTCTACCGGCGGCTGATCGCGAGCTGGATCGGCGTTTCGCTCGACCAGCCGCCGGCGGCGCTCCGCGCCGCCCTCGCGGACGCGCTGACCCGCCTGATGGGGAACACGAACCTGCTCCCGGTGCTCACGAACCTGATGGGCCTGCAGCCGGCCGACGCCGCGACTCCGGCCATCCCTGGACCGGGCGGGCGCGGAGTCGGCAGCCGGATGAGCCCCGAGGAGTCGCAGCGGCAGACGTTCGCCGCGATGCGTGCCCTGGTCTCCAGGTTCGCCGCCGTGGCGCCCACCGTGCTCGTCCTCGAGGACCTGCACTGGGCCGACCCGACGTCGCTGCGCCTGGCCGCCGAACTCGCCGAGCTGACCACCAATCGGCCGTTGCTGTTGATCGCGACCAGCAGGCCCGGCGCCGACCCGGCGCCGACCGGGCTGTTCGCCCACCCGGCTCGCCAGATCCGCCTCCGGCCGCTTGACGCGCCCGACGCCTGGACGCTGGCCACGTCGCTGATCGGCCAGGTCGGCGGCCGGGAAGTGCTCGCTAAAGCGCTCGCCTGCGCCGAAGGGAACCCGTTGTTCCTCGAGGAGCGCTTGGCCGAAATGCTGGAGACGGGCTTCCTCGTTCGCGAGCAGGGCAGCTGGTGGCTGAGCGAGTCGGCGGCCAGCCAGCTGACGCTGCCTCTGGCGCTGGAGCGGCTCGTCCGCTCCCGGGTCGACCGGCTCAGCCCGGGGGCCCGGGAGGCGATGCGTGCCGCCGCCGTGCTCGGCACGGAGTTCCGCGTCACCGTGCTGGCCGCGATGCTCGGCAGCCAGGCTGCAACACTGGGCCCGGTGCTCGACGAAATGTGCGCCAGCGACCTCGTCCACCACGGGCCGCAAGAGAGCCGATCTACCTTCCGGTTCCGGCACGCGCTCATCCAGGAGGCCACCTATCTGGCGCTGCTTCGCGCCGAGCGGCGTGACCTGCACGCTCGGGCCGCCCGGGCGATCGAGTCCATCGCCGCTGGCCGGCTGACGGAGGTCGCCGCGCTCCTCGGACGCCACTACGCGTCGGCCGAGCTCGCGGAAAGCGCCGTCCACTACCTGGAACTCGCCGGTGACCAGGCGACCGACGCGTTCGCTAATGACGAGGCGATCGCGTCGTTCCGCGAGGCCCTGACGGTGGTCAAGGGCCGTTCCGCTCCGGGCGCCATCAATACCATGACGGCCGACGCGGTCCGGCTTTACGACAAGCTCGCCAACGTGCTGTGGCGCGTCGTGCGGCGCGGCGACGCCAGGAACGCGTTCAAGGCGGCGCTGCGGCTGGCCGACGATGGCCAGCTCGACCCGCTCTTGCGGGCGCACTTGCGCACCCGCCTCGGCCGTCTGGAAATGGCCCAGCGACGCTACGAGGCCGCCGAGGCGGAGTTCGACGCGGCCGAAGCGCTGCTGGGCGACGATCCTGGCAGCTGGGATGACGCCACCGCGGATCAGTGGCTCGAGATCATGGTGGATGGCCGGGCCGACCTCCACCAGATGCGCTTCCAGCCTGATCTCGCCCTGGCCGCGCTGGAAAAGGCCAGGCCGGTCCTTGAGGCTCGCGGCACGCCAGCGCGGGAGTCAGTGTTCCACCGCGTCTTCGCCATGCAGCGCGTCATGCGGAATCGCATGCGGGTCGAGGACGAAGACATCGCGTGCCTGCGCCGCAGCGTCGCGATGGCCGAGCACACAGGCGAAGACAAGGACATCGGCTATGCGACCGACTTCCTCGGCTTCGCCCTGTGGCTGCGCGGCGACCTGGCCGAGGCCGCCGAGCACTTGGAGAAAGCCCTCGCCCTGGCCGAGCGGATCGGAGAGGGCGCCCTGCGCGACATGGCCACCCTGAGCCTCACCCTCACCGCGCTGCGCCGCCACGACACCGAGGCGGTTCGGTCTCTGCTCCCGAGGGTGCTCGGGCCCGGCAACACTCTGGGCGGTCGCGTCACGGGCGGCATAGCCGTCGCTGCCTGGCTCGCCTGGCAAGACGGCCGTCCGGACGAAGTGATCAAGCTGGCCGCGGAGATCGAGGCACGGGACCTCACCACCCTGGGATTCGGGACGCAGTACCGCTGGATCTTCCTGTTCCCGCTGATCGCGGCGCGCCTGGCAGCCGACGCGGCCGACGCGGTCGACGGGGCCGTCGCCGCCGCCCGCCTGATCCTCAATCCGTCGCAGCAGCTCCTCGCCGCGGACCTGATGGCGGCCCTCACCCAGGCGTGCGCGGCTTGGGACGCGGGGGAGGCGGCAACGGCCCGCACTTGTCTCGAAGCCGCGCTGGACCTAGCCCGCGCCCACGCCTACTTCTAAACATTCGTAACCCCCGTCCGGCGTCTATCCGCAGGCCCCCCGCCGTGCTTGGCACCCCCGCCGCGCTCAACCACCCCGGCGAGCGCCACTTCGTCGAGGTCCTGCGAGTCGCGGCGTTCCGCCCGCTCGCTACATGCGTAGTTTGGCGTTCGCCGTACCAAACTACGCACGTAGCCTGCCATTCAACGGCGAAATGCCCGGAATATCCAGATATATCTGGCGCACTTTTCGACTATTTACGACTAGATGTGTAGTTTGGTGCTTATACGACGCCAAAGTACACATCCAAGTGAATCGATGAGATAACAGCAAGAAAAACGGAGGATAACAGCAAGAAATTCAGGTCGCCGTACGCTAAATGTGTAGTTGGGCCCAACGGTGGTCACAAGTACACAGGGAAGGCGCCCGGACTGCCCTCCGGGCTATCCACGGGGAGCAGTCAGACGGCCGGACAGCCGGCAACGCGGCAGCCGGTCAGCGGTTACCGGTAACGCATTGCGCAATTGCAGTCGCAAGGTCGAGCTCTCCGAATCGAAAACACGTGGCACGTAGGTTGCCACGGCATGAACTCTGCTGCACTTCGATCACGTGATCCCGGTGAGCAGGGGCGGCGCCAACACGGTAGCGAACATCCAGTCGCTGTGCGGCGCCTGCAATCGTGCCAAGGGAGCGAAATGAGCAGCTCGTCACTGCCTCGGTGAGCGCGCTTCCAAGTGCTCCAGCCAGGCGTCCTCGATCTTCAGGAGCTCAGCCCGTCGCGTCCGTGCCTTGTCGGCGTGGTCCGCGCCGCGCGCCGCCAGCACGAGAATGAAGCCGAGCG
>Ga0335073_10013654_pt1 | contig 11395 bp, 10 predicted proteins | sample Lox_Sample_22_FD_207093 | JGI IMG/M metagenome (GOLD analysis project Ga0335073, IMG submission 207093) | Soil microbial communities from Loxahatchee National Wildlife Refuge, Florida, United States - Lox_Sample_2.2 | ecosystem: Environmental > Terrestrial > Soil > Wetlands | place: USA... | reverse complement strand
CGCCAGCGGCGCTTACCGACCCCCGGGGCGTCCCGTTCAGGCCGATTAAGAGAGAACGCGGCGGCGGAAGTTGCGCAGCCCGATCGTCAAAAACAGGATCCTGAACGCTACGACAACCGGGTACGCCACGTACCGATGCATGTGTGGTGCGGTGGTGAACACCGCCCGCATCCCCTCGTTCATGTAAGCCAGCGGGTTGACCAGCGCGACGGTTTCACCTGGTCAACGCCTACGTCGGTCCGTCGCTGGGGGAACTACCGATTAACCCCGGCCAAACCTCAGATGAAATGTCGGCTTGAACGCCCGCCACGAGGTGGCAAAGAGTTTCGCAGTTTGCGTGCCCACTGGACCGGTCGGCGTTCTATCTTATCTCTTGTGTCGTGCCCGCCGAACCTGAGGGCTGCCGCCGAGACCGCCCCCGGCCATCGCTGGAATCCTCAGGTGCAGCGGGAAACCGTAGGGGGCCACGTAACGCGAGGAGCTCACAATGAGATCGCGTATGTGCACGGGAATTGCCATAATGGTCAGCTGCATTTGCCTGTTGCTGCCAATCGCGGCACCAGTCGGTGCCTCGCCAGTATCGAGCCCGGCCATGCCCTCGGCGACGTCGCTTGCGCACCCATACGGGACTTACAAGGGCCCGAATCCACTGGTGCTGTGGGCGCCCACCATGGGAGGGGGGCCGGCGAACCAGACCCTCACCTTGGCGCAGGCACTGGTCGACGCCAAGACCTACGATCTCATCGTGGGTCTGCCGAACACGTTCAAACGGTTCCTGGGCCAGATGCATGCCGCCAATCCCAAGCTCAAGATGATCGTCTACACCAACGGCATCTACCTCGACAAGAAGTACGGCCCCAATGCTTTCCCGGCCAATTGGTATGAGCACGATGCCAGCGGGAATCTGGTCGAGGCGTCCAACTGGGCCACCTACCTGATGAACCCCCTGAAGGAAGGCTGGGTTCATGACAGGATCCAGAACTGCCGAACGCTCATGGCCGGAGGCTGGGACGGCTGCTACCTGGACAACATAGGTCCGGGCAGCTTTGTACCGGGGTATCTGACCTCTGCGCCGATCGATACTGCGACCGGCCAGCCGTGGACGCCGGCGCAGTGGGTTCAGGCGACCTCGGCGGAAGCCAAGGAGGTGCAGACGAGTCTGCCCCACTCGCTGATCGTGATCAACGGCATCAACAACGGGTATGCGTACACGACCCCAAGGCTCGGACCTACCAGTCTTTTCTTCGGGAACGTCAAGTACGGCAATGCGCAGGGCTGGCTGAGAACGCCCAGGAAGGATGCCGGGACGGTCAGGGGGACGGCCCACTGGCTCGACGATGTCAATCTCCTGGGGGCGGCCGGTGCCAACGGGGACTCGGTGCTGACCTTCGTGAAGGTGTGGGGGAAGGCGACAGTAGCGCAGGCCCATGCCCTCCACCGGTACGCCCTGGCATCGTTCCTGCTCGCGACCGACGGTAATGATTACTTCTACTTCAACTCCGACGGCACCGAAGCGGCGCAACCCCAAGACTACATCTACGATCGCGTCAACGTCGGCATGCCCACCGGGTCCTACCAGCACCTGGCCGACGGTCTTTACACCCGCAATTTCGTGAATGGTTTTGTGGTTGTCAACCCGAACAGCTTTACGGTGACGATGTCGTTGGGGGGAACCTATGAAGACCTGCAGCAACATCTTGTTTCCCGGATGACATTCCCGTCTTACAGCGGCGACGTGTTCGTCGACCAGGGTTGATTTGAGCCGACCCGCCTGCCGCGGCCTGCTCCGCCACCACCATCGACGGCTGCTCCCGATCCGGCACCCCCGAGCCCAACCATGATCACAAAGCGGACGCCAGCACCGACACACCGCAGGTCAACAAGGGCGTTACACTGAACCCCCCTAGCGTGTGAAGGGGTAGCGGAAGAAATGTGGACGAAGTCAGGGTGGGTGACGGGATGGTCCACGAGGACCCGTGAGGGATCCATGCCTGTCGGTTCTGATGATCGGGTAGGCGTCCTGCCGGGCCCGACCTTTATTGATCTCCGATGACCGCTCGGCTCTCACATGACGGGCGGCCTGGCCGCCTTGGCCACAGGACGGTGCGTGCAGCAGCTCGACTGCGGCCAGGCACCCGGGTCCTGCCGACCTTCCTCCTCATCGGAGCCAAGCGCTGTGGCACGACGTCTCTGTTCGCCAATCTGGTGAGCCACCCGGCGGTGCTTGGACCTCGCCTGTCGAAGAGCACTCATTACTTCGACGTCAACTACGGCCGGGGTGTCAGGTGGTATGAATCCGCGTTCCCGACCGAACGGCAAGTGGACCGGTGCCGGCAGCGGACGGGCCATGAGGTCGCCATCGGTGAGGCGAGCCCGTTGTATCTATTCCACCCCCTCGCACCTGAGCGGGTTGGCGCCCTGCTTCCGGAGGCCCGGCTGGTGGCGGTGCTCCGCGACCCAGTGGCTCGGGCCTGGTCTCACTATTGCTACGAGGTTCGGAAGGGTTACGAGACCCACTCGTTCGAGGAAGCCCTCGCAGCCGAAGGGAGCCGGCTGGAAGGGGCCGGTTACGCCAGCCTCCACTACCGGCACCACTCCTACCTGGCCCGGGGCAGATACGCCGAGCAATTGGCACGATACCTGGCCGTGTTTCCCGCGTCCCGGCTTCTGTTGCTCGAGGCCGAGGCCTTTTACTCAGATCCGGTGGCGGTGACCCGACGAGTCTGGTCGTTCCTCGGGGTCCCGCAGGTGGACTCCTGCGCCTTCCCTGGGCCACTGGAGGTGGGGAGCACGCCCGACATCCCGGAGGGAATCAGGGAACAACTACAAGAATATTACGATCCTTATAACTTGGCATTAACTCACCTCGCCGACCTGGACTTTTCCTGGTTGCCCGGGCCATGAGAAGATTCCGGATACAGCTGCACCCCGCCGGCTGCGCTGACGGTGACGGAGTAACAGATGATGCGCCGCACCTGCTGCGGGTGCGGGCTGGTGACGACCGCCCCGCCGCCTGGGGCAACAGGCCGCCCGGCCTGCTGCGGGCCGAATGTCGTGGCCGTGGCGACGCTGCTGGGCAGTGCCGTGGTAGCCTGCAGCGGAATTGGCGTGACTTGAGGCCGCACGAGTGCTTTGGCACATTCGCCCTGCCTGCCAGCCGCGAGGGGTGGAGTTAGAACACATGTCTTCCGTTTCGGTGAATAACATCGCGGGTCTCTCGCGCCGGTGGGAAAGGCCCATCGTCTTCCTTGGCCTTGTGGTAGCAGGCATGCTTGCCACCTTGTCCGGGTTGGGCAGCATATCGGGCTCGAAGACCGCGATCGTGCTGCCCATCGCCCTCGGCGTCGGGCTGGTCCTCGGGATTATCGGACTGACCCGGTTCCAGGTCTACGTGATGATCATGCTGGTGCTGCGCGCCAGCCTTGACCTGGCCAAGGTCAGCGGCAACACGGCCGGGACCACGGACGTGACCGCGACCTCCCGGGCTGACGACCCGTCGAGCCTGCTGGCGATCCTCTTCCTCATCCTTGGTGTGGTGTGGCTGATCGGCCAGTACCGGGCGGGGGAGCGGATGCAGCCCTCGGCCCTGCGCAAGGCGCTCATCGCGTTCTGGCTGGCGGGAGTGCTGTCGATCGTGGCTTCCCAACGGGCCTCGGCCAGCGCCATCGATTCCTTGCGCATCGGCGCCATCGTGGTCATGTTCATGGTTCTCGAGCGCATGATGCGTGACGAGGCGCTGATGCGGAAGCTGCTGGCGGCGACGATGGCGTCGATGATCTTTCCCCTCCTTTTCACGACCTTCGGCTTCGCGATCGGCCACCCGCACACGGAGACCAAAGGCAGCTTCGTCCGGATCTGCGGCACGTTCCTCCAGTGCAACGACTACGGCCGTTACCTGATGTTGATGATCATCATGTCCGTAGCTCTGTACCCCCACGTGAGCCGGCCCCTGCGGCAATGGCTGGTGGTGGCGATGATCCTGATGGTCCCGTTCGAGTTCCTTACCTACACCCGCAGCGCTCTGGTCGGGTGTGTCCTCGGGTTGATGATCGTCGGGGCCAAGCAGAGCAAGCGGGTCCTCGGGGCCATGGTGGTTGCGATTGTGCTCGCCCTTTTGGCGGTGCCGGCCCTCGCGGGCCGCTTCACCGACCTGTCGCAAACTTCGGGCCATGTGTCGGCCGCCCAGCTCCAAGTCTCGAACGGCAACTCGCTGTCCTGGCGTCTGGCTTACTGGGGCGAGGTCCTCCCCCTGGCCAACAGCAACCCGGTGACCGGTATTGGTCTCTACGTCACTCAGTACATCACCGACCAGGCCAAGCAACCTCACAACGACTTCATCCGGGCCTACGTGGAGACGGGCGTCATAGGATTCGTCTCCTATACAGCTGCCATGTGGTTGCTCATCCTCTTGGGCCGTCGGGCGACCCGCGCATCACCACCGGGGACGTTCGACTACGGCGTATCGGTCGGGTACTACGGCTGTGCGGTCGCTTTCGTGGCGTGTAGCCTCGTGTCTAACGCCATCTCCAACGTCGTTAACCTCTGGTATTTCGTGGCCTTCGCGGCGGCCGCATCTTCCGCGTTGTACCGGCATAGCTCGGCTCGCCCGATCGACGGGCAGCCGGCTGTGATAACCGACGGATCGCGGCTTCCGATGTAAACGGCGCGCCGATCCGGGCATCACTCATTAACTCTTTTAGAGGTGGGAGAAACCATGGAAATCATCGACTATTTGAGAATTCTGAAGAAGCGGCTCTGGATCCTGATCGGGATTCCCGTATTGGGGCTCGTCGGCGTGGCCGCCGTCGTGCTGGTGGTCAAGCCGGAGCAGTACGCGGCAACCGCGACCGTCGCCCCCCCTGCCCTGGTCGGGGGCTCGGCGACCAACCAGTACAGCGGGGCCGGCGGCGCCAAGTTGTTTGTATCCGACTTTGAGTCGGCCGCCACCTCGAACTTGATCCTCAACCCGCTCTCTGCAAAAATTCACGTCGCGAAGGCGACCCTGAGGTCCGGTCTGACCGTGGCTGAGGTCGAGTCGAGCAACTTCATGAACGTGACCTACACCACCCAGAAGAATGGCGAGGCCAAGGCGGCATCGATTGCTCAAACGGTCGCGTCGAACACTCTGCTCTACCTCTTCCAAACCCAGGTGCAGATCGCCCAGAAGCTGGTAACGGGTGCGCAGGCGCAGGTCAATTCGGCGCAGGCGGCGGTGACCGCCTACCAGACCAAGATCGGGGTGCCCGAGCCGGATCAGCGGCTCCAGGCGGTGCAGACGACCATAAGCCAGCTCGAGCAGACCCAGGCCGTCGACCAGGCCGACGGGGACACCAGCACAGCTGCGAACCTCAACTCGAGCCTGAACTCGCTGCGGGCCCAGCAGGCCACCCTCGAGAATGAAGTGTCCACCTTCAACAACCTCCAGGCGCAGGTCACCGCGGCCCAGACCAGGCTGAACGGCGTGACGCCGACCCTCCAGGCAGCGCAAGCCCAGTTCGCCGCGGCGAACCCGTCAAAGGTCATCGCCGTTGGGCAGACCGAGCCGGTCAGCCGCAAGAGCACCCTGGCCAAGGCGGGCGGCGTCGCAGTCGGTGCAGGCTTGTTCCTTGCCGTGCTGCTGATCGCGCTGCTCGAGATCCTCCGCCGGGCCCGCCAGGAGAAGGACGAGGACCTCGGCCGGGGCCGCCGCGAGAGGGCCGGGGCGAGGGCCGAGGCGCCAGCCGCACCGGCGCCCTCGTTCAACTACCGTCCGGACGACCGCGACGGGGTGTCGCGAAGGCCAGCCGACCGCCCGGAGTCCGCGCGTGTCTATCCAGAAGGAAGGCGGTAGCGCTGGCCGATCACCCGAGGTTAAGGTCGACTATATGGACTGGCTAGGCGGATCCTGATGGTGGCTCCGACGGCAAATGTCGCCTCGTCGCCAGCGAGGATCCGCCTCCGGCGCTCGTACCTGGACCTTCGTCTGCGCCTGAGAAGGCCGACTTCGGCCTTCATGGGGCTGCCGGGGTTCTTGATCATCGGTACACAGCGGGGCGGGACCACTTCCCTGTACCAGTACTTGTCGCGACACCCCGATGTCCGGCAGCCTCTCAACAAGGAGATCCATTACTTTTCGAACCACTACGCCAAAGGTCTCGGTTGGTACCGTAGCCACTTTCCCCTGGTCGCCGGGCAGGTCAACCGGGGCAAGGTGACCTTCGAGGCCACGCCGTACTACATGCTCCACCCGCACTCAGCCCGCCGAGCCAAGGAGGTCCTCCCGGATGCCCGGGTCGTCGCGATATTGCGGGACCCCGTCGAGCGGGCGTTCTCCCATTATCGGCACACCCGGCTACGTGGGCTCGAGCCACTCGGATTCGGCGACGCGGTCCGCGCCGAGGATGAGAGACTGGCCGAAGTGACCAGGCGGCTGCAGGTCGACGAGCACCTCGTCAGCCGCGAGCATCAGGTCTTCTCCTACCTGGCCAGGGGCAGGTATGCCGAGCAGCTGCCGCGGTGGTTCGAGAGGTTCGGACCGGAGCGGGTCATGGTCGTGAGGAGTGAAGACCTCTACGAAGACGCACCGGCGACCTTGCGCCAGGTTGCGGGTTTCCTCGGGCTGAGGGAGACCGATCTGGGCGAGTTCCCTCGCTATACGGAGAGACATCGCGACCCAGAGTCGATGCCTTCCGACGTTCGGGCGCGACTGAGCGAGTATTTTCGGCCTCACAACGAGCGGCTGTACGGGTTGCTCGGCCGCGACATGCAGTGGCAGTAGGGCCGACCAGCAAGATGGGACGATTGGCGGGTCAGGATGAGGTTGCGCGGCCGCGACATGCAGTGGCAGTAGGGCCGGCGAGCAAGATGGGACGCTCGGCGGGTCAGGATGCGGTAGCCCCGGATCGCCGAGACCCGGTGCGAGGCATGGCCCGGGGCGGTGGCCTGAACGTAGCCGGCGCCATCGTCAGCCAGGCGTCGTTTTTCCTCATAACCCTGCTGATTGCCCGCCATCTCGGCCGGACGGCAGTTGGCCTCTATTCACAGGGTTTCGCGTTCCTGGCCATCCTTGAGCTGATATCGCTCAGCGGATTTCGGGCCGGCCTTACCCGGTTCGTGGCTGTGCACCGGGTGGATAAGGATCAGGGCGCCCTCCGCGGGACACTCCGGATCGGGCTGGGGGCCAGCATTTTGGGGGCCGTCGCCTTTGGTGTGGCCCTGTATCTCGTCGCACCCCTGCTTGCGGTCCACGTCTTCAGAACCGCCCTGCTCACCGCCCCTCTGCGGTTCGTGTCGGTTGTGCTCCTCTTCCAGACGCTCACAGATGCCGCTCTGGCCGCCACTCAGGGCTGGATGACCATGCGCCCGTACTGCCTGATCGGCATGATGTACGAGCCGGTCACCCGGTTGGCTCTCACCGTCGGCGGGCTGGCTATCGGGCTCGGGCTGAAAGGAGCGCTCTGGGCACTCGTTGTGTCCAATTCGACCGCCGCGGTTTTCTCCCTAATCGCCTTGCGGCGTTTGACCGGCCGGATCCGCGAACGCGCGTCCTACCGGACGCGCCAAATATTCAGCTTCTCGATGGTCAGCTGGCTGGCCTCGTTCGCATCCACCGGCTTGATTTGGGCGGACACGATCTTGCTGGGGATCTACGAGTCAAGTCGCGCGGTGGGTGTCTACCAGGTGGCCACCCGGGTGGTGCTACTGGCCAGCTTCTCGATGGCCCCCATCAATGCGGCCTTCTCGCCGAGAATTGCGAAGCTCTACCATGGCGGGGATACCGAAGGTCTCAGACGCGCGTATGTGGCGGCGACGGGTTGGATCCTGCGGCTGTCACTTCCCGCACTCGTGGTCTGCGTCGTACTGCCGCATCAACTACTTCACCTGTTCGGAAGGAGCTTCGAGGCCGGAGCGGCCGTTACGATCATTCTGGCGGTGGGCGAGCTCATGGACAGCGCCACCGGGCCGTGCGGGCTGATGCTGAACATGTCGGGCCGGCCCGTCTACAGCCTGATCGACAACGTTATAGTCCTGGGGTTGAACGTCGGACTCAACATCGTGCTGATTCCCCGGTACGGCATCATCGGGGCCGCGTGGGCGTGGGCCATCGCTCTCTGGGTCGTAAACATCCTCAGGGTGTGGCAGGTGCAGCGCGCGCTGCACATGGTGCCTTTCGAGGTGAGTGAGCTCAAGGCACTTGCCGCCGTGGCCATTGCCGGGGGGATCGGCGTGGTGGTGAGAGAGGTCACCGGCGGAATGGCAGCATTGGAAGCCCTGATCGTGGGCGGAGTCGTCATGGTTGCCATTTATCTCGGGGTGGTCGTCCTGCTCGGCATGTCACCCGATGACCGGGTGATGCTGGGACTGGCGCAGGGCCGGCACCGGAACGCAGGGCGTGGCCAGGGAGCTCAGCGATGACCACCATAACCGAGGGGGCGTACCGGAACCATCCATCCTGTCGGGTTCTCTTCATCGCGGCTGCCGGCCGTAGCGGGTCCACCTTGCTGGCGACCCTGCTGGGCACCGTGGACGGACTCTGCTCGGTGGGTGAGCTCAGGTTCCTCTGGCAAAGGGGAATAATCGAGAACCGCTTGTGCGGGTGCGGTGTTCCCTTCCGCGATTGCGATTTTTGGCAGGAGGTCATGACCGAGGCATTCGGAGGAATCGAGAACATTGACGTCGAGAGGATCCTGCGGGCCCAGGACTCCAGCATTCGGGTCCGCCACGTCCCCCGGCGGCTGGTCGAATCGCGCGTGGGCATCGATCCTAAGTACGATCCGGTCTATCTGAGCGCCCTGACCCAGGTCTATTCGGCGATTCATCGGGTCACCTCGGGGGCGATCATCGTGGACACCTCTAAGCCGCCTATATACATCGACGCCCTGCGGCGGCTTCCACACATGGACGTTGCCGTCGTCCACCTGGTTCGGGACCCCCGCGCCAATGCGTATTCGTGGTCGCGCTTGAAGAGGCGCGATAGTGCCGAGGGCACCGCCTTTATGGAGCAGCATTCTGCTCTCAAGGCCTCGCTGTTGTGGTCGCTGTGGAACGTCACTTCGCGGGCCATTTGGATCAAGGAACCCGCTAGGCGCTACATCCAGGTCCGCTACGAAGACCTGGTGGCCGACCCGCCCGGCGAGTCTGATCGGGTGCTCGGGATGGTTCAGCGATCCAGCCGGGACGTGCCCTTCATCGCTCCGAATCTGGTGCCCACCGGGGTCAACCACATGGTCGCTGGGAACCCCGATCGGCTCAACGGGGGCCAGCTCGAGCTGCGGGTGGATCAAAGGTGGCAGCGGGAGATGAGCCGCCGACAGAGGCTGGTAGCCAGCGTGGTGGCCGCCCCGGTCATGCACTCCTTCGGCTACAGCCTTCGCAACCACAAGGCAGGCAACGGTGGATGAGGCTCCTCCCGCCTTCGTGGTGGGGTGCCAGCGCTCGGGCACGACCCTGATTCGCTTGATGCTGGATTCGCATCCAAACATCAGCTGCGGTCCTGAAACCAGGTTCCTGGGCGAGCTGGCGCGGCTTACCGACGAGCACTGGCCGCGCCTGTCTCTGTACGGGTTCCCGAAGGAATACTGGAATGAGCAAGTGGCCCGCCTGTTCGGTGGGTTCCAAGCGGACTACGCTCGTTCCCGGAACAAGACGCGGTGGGTTGACAAGACGCCGCGATACGCGTTGATACTGCCGTTCATCCTTGAAGTCTTCCCGCACGCGCAGATCATCCATGTCGTACGTGACGGCAGGGCCGTGGTTGCATCTCACAAGAGCCGATTCGGATACTGGTCGGCGGTCAAGGCGGTCGAGAAGTGGCCCCGCTACATCCGGGCTGTCCGGGAGACCAGTTCCACCTTGCCAGCCGAGCAGCACCTCGAGGTGCACTACGAGCGCCTGGTGGCCGACCCGGAGGCAACCATGCGAGAAGTGCTGCAGTTCCTGGGCGAAGACTGGGATCCGGCAGTGCTGGATTATCGCTCCGCGGAGCATGCCGTGATGGCCCATTACGGGACGTTCTCCGAAGGGCGTCGGGCCGCGGACGGCACCTCGGAGGCGCTGTACAACTCCCGGATCACCGGGTGGAAGAAGGAGATCGACCCGCTCTTGCGGACGGCGATCGCGTTGCGGGGCAGGCGGACCCTCCGGGAGTTGGGGTACAAGTGACCCCGGCGGCAGGGAGCAGGCGAGAGTCGCCGGTGATCGTGCTCGGCGGGGCCCGCTCGGGCACGAGCCTGCTCTACAAGGCATTGTGCATTCACTCTCAGGCGGCTTGGATTTCGAACTGGGTCGCCCGGTACCCGTGGGCTCCGGCTTTGTCGATCCTGAACCGGGGGGCCATGCGCATGGCTTCCACCCAGCGGGCGGTGTGGTTCGGCGGGGGAGCCGAGGCTTACGTGTACGGGAAGAAGCGGAGGTGGCAGGAACGCGTCTTCCCGATGCCCGTGGAAGGGGACCGGGTATACGATCGATGCGGCACTCCCGAGCACGCCGACGTGGTGGAAGCAGCCCGCCTCGATCCGACTATTGCCAGGCTGCGGTCAGCCTTCCGCACGATCCGGAGTTTCTCCGGGGGCGAACTGCTCGTCACGAAACGAATCGCCAACAATTTCAGGATCCCCCTGCTGCTGGCAGCATTTCCCGAGGCTCGCTTCGTGGACATCACCCGCGACGGCCGGGCGGTCGCCTACTCGCTGTCCCGGGTAGATTGGTGGCTGGATAGCGAGATCTGGTGGGCAGGGACGACACCGCGCCAGTGGGCGGCTTCGGGGTACGACGGCTGGGAACTGTGCGCCAGGAACTGGGTGGAGGAGGTCAAGGCGATCCGCAGCGGACTGGAGAGCGTGCCGGCCGACCAGGTGATGTCGCTTCGGTACGAGGAACTGACTGACGACCCCGTCGCGGTGCTGCAGGCGGTGGCTCAGTTTGCCGGCTTCGCCAAGAGTACGGAGTGGGAACGCCGACTGCTCGACCTGCGATTTGACGGGCGCAACGATAGTTGGCGCAGGGCCCTGGCGGGCAAAGACATAGAAGTCATCGAGCGAGTACAAGGGGACGAGCTCCGCCGGCTCCAGTACGTGTCGTGAGGCTGCAGATCGGTTTTCCGTTGGCATGAAGCCCGGAATTCGAGGTAGGTAATGATCGTGAGCCGGTCCCGTTCTCTGGTCAGGCACCTGGTCGCACTGGGCGCGATGACCGGGCTGATGGTGCTGGCAGCCTGCTCTGGGCCTTCTCATCAGTCATCGCCTCCGTCGACACCATCGTCGCCATCGACGACCGGGCCGGCGACCGGCCCGGGGGTGCAGCAAGGGCAGGGCGCAAGCGGAAGCAGAAGCAGCGCGGGGTTGAAGCCGGTTATCGCCGGGCTGATCGACCGCAACGGGCCGCCGCCGTCCAGCTACGCGGGCGTGGTCAGCAACTT
>Ga0335073_10013652_pt1 | contig 11397 bp, 7 predicted proteins | sample Lox_Sample_22_FD_207093 | JGI IMG/M metagenome (GOLD analysis project Ga0335073, IMG submission 207093) | Soil microbial communities from Loxahatchee National Wildlife Refuge, Florida, United States - Lox_Sample_2.2 | ecosystem: Environmental > Terrestrial > Soil > Wetlands | place: USA: Florida... | reverse complement strand
CTGTTACGTGCATGCATGGAAGCGCGCTCTACTGGAGCTCAGCGGTGGCCGCGCCCGCGAATCTCAGCCTGGACAGCGTGTTTGCGCTGAACAATAGCGGTATCGCGGTGGGATCGGTGGGCGGGCAGGCGGCCGAAGCGTCGCTGTCGTCCTCCAGTCTGATCCTGTTGGCGCTTCCCGGTTACTCTTTCGCGACTGCCATCAACGACGCCGGCCAGGTTGCGGGGACCTATCTTGACTTACAAGGTCACTCGCACGCCTTTTACTGGTCGCCGGCGGACGGAGCGATCATGCTCGGCTCCTTGGGCGGATCGATGTCGATCGCCACCGGCATCAATGGCAGCGGACAGGTGGTGGGGCAGACTGCGGACGCGACGGGAAGACTGAGCGCCTTCGTATGGAGTCTGGGCGGAGGCATGTGGAGGATTGGCGATGACGCATCGGAGGACGCCATCGCCATAAACAATTCGGGGATGATTGCCTACGTGCAGGATCCATCTCCATACCACACCCAGTTCGGCGCCGTCGGATCGCGTTCGGATCCGGTAGTGCTGAATTTCAGTGGACAAGGCTCGTCCATCTCCGGCATGAACAATCTCGGCTGGATCGTGGGCCGGACCGTGGGCGGCGATGGATTTCTTTGGATGCCGAACGGAAGCGTCGACTTCGGATCATCGTTTCTGCCGGCCGCGATTAACGATCTCGGCGAGGTGGTGGGCAGATACCAGGGTCAGGCGGCGGTCTGGACGCGATCCGGCGGAATTCAACTTCTCGACCTGGGCGGCCACTGCGGCGTGACGTTGACCGGCATCAATGACGCGGGGCAAATCGTGGGAGATTTTGCGGCGCCGGAACCGTCGGGGTTGGTGTTATTCGGCGGGGGAGCGGCATTGCTGGCGGCGGGCTGGCGGAAACGCCGGCAGGGTACGGGTAGCGGACTGCTTTTTGTGGTTCGCGGCTCAGGGGGGCGGTCGCAGAGAAAGACACAAGCACGCCGTGATGTGTGGACTTGAGTGGACATGCACCGGCCCGCTCATGGGAGGATGAAAATCTCCGTCCACGTGTTTGCAACAACTTGCGAGCCCGCTCCAGGGGGGATTTTTGAGGGAGTCCCCGCGCGGCAGGCCTGACTGCCCGCCGCGGTTCAGAGGCGGAGCCGGGGTTGCTTACTTGGGAACTGCCAGATAATTGCCGTAGCCGACGACCACCGTGGACGCTACCAGCACAAACAGACTGATAAACAGCCAGGTCCAGGTGCGGCTGCTGGCGCCCCTCCATTCGTGCAGGCCGATTCCCCAGAGACTGCTGAAAATGATGATGCTGGCCATGTGAAGCGTCCAACTGGAGAACTTGTATTTCCCCATCTGGGTCTCGCCCATGGTGTAGAAGAAGAACTGGAAATACCACGTCGTCCCAGCCAGGGCGCTGAAGAAATAATTGTTGAGCAGCGGAACACGGGCGGCTTCCTTGGTGCGTTCGGTGGGGGCGAGGTACTGGTGGCCGCTTTTATTGCGCACGTTGAGGATCACGCACCAGATGCAGTTGGTGGTGAATCCGCCGAGCAACACCACGACGAGAACCGGCAGTCCCTGCCAGAGGATGCTGGTTCCGTGCTTAAGGGTGAGCTCTTTGATGGGGTCGCCGGCCCGAAGACCGTAGGAGAAACAGGCGCTCATCACACCGGAGAAAGTTGCCACGGCGACGCCTTTTTTGAGATTGAACTCTTTGATGACGGATTGCTTCGCTTCCGCCGTCATCTCACCTTCCTTGGACATCCCGGCCTTACCGGCGCAGGCGATGCCGGCCATGCAGATGGCCACGCCCAACAGAATCACCTGTCCGGACGTGGTGTGGAGCACGCTGGAGGCGAAGACGCCATCGAAGATCGGAGGCATCAGCGTGCCGAAAGCAGCGCAATAGCCCAGGACCATCGCCATGCCCAGCGACATTCCCAGGTACCGCATGGTGAGGCCGAAGGTCAGGCCGCCCAGCCCCCAGAGTACGCCCCAGAAGTAGCACCAGAAGATGGTTCGGGCGGGAGTGGCAGAGAGCACGGCCAACAGGTCGTTGGTCATGTAGAGACCCAGCATCCATGGCGCGATGATCCAACTGAAAAAGCCGCCCACCAGCCAGTAGGTTTCCCACGACCAGCGCTTTACTCCGCGAAACGGCACATAGAAACTGCCGGACGCCAGCCCGCCCAGCCAGTGAAATACAACTCCCAACGCAGGGTTCGGATTCATGTATCCGTTCATTGTAATTGAGGAGGCAGGGAGGACTTCAGACTGCCGGGTGGTGTTTTACGGCGCAAAACGCCGCCTTTGTGGGGCAGGTTGGTAACCTGCGGCGGACTGGCAGTCCGCCTGGCCGCCTGAAATGCGGAAGCGCCTCGGTCTGATCCGGTGCGGTGCGCCCGTTCGGAAAGCGGGTTACCAACCCGCCCTACATGTCAGCGTATTTGCGCGAGGTGGCCCGTCCTGGCGTACTCCAGGAACAACCGCATGCCTACGTATTCCCGATCGCCCAACTCGTGGACGATGTGATGCGTCAGATAATCGCGCACCAGCGCGGCGTCGAAACCGCGCGCCTCGGTTTCCGCGGCGACGATGTCGTCCATGTGATCGCGACCGTAATGCCAGGAATCGCGGAACGCGGCTTCGATTTCCGGAATCGCCACGCCCGGGCGACCGGCCCAGACGGCGAAGACCATCGGCAGACCAGTCATGCCGACCCATTCCGCGCCCAGATCGTAGGTTTGATAGGGTAGACGTTCCGGGTCGATGCGCAATGCGGGGTCGCCGATCACCAGGGCGGCGTCGGCTGATTTCAGCATGGCTTCCAGTTCGGGCGGGTGCGGGATGGGGTCCACCACCGCGCCGTACTTCCGTTCGAGGATGACGCGCGCCAACTGCACCGATGTGCGCGAGCTGGAATCGGCGGCGAGTGTGCGGATCTGCGCCGCCGGACACTTGGAAACCAGCAGGATACTGCGGACGGCGCCGCGGCAGGCGATGCCCGCACCTGGAATCGTCTCCAGATCCTGCCGGGTCAATTCGAACGACGGGACAATGCCGATGTCGGCAGTGCCCGCAGCCAGACGGTCCGCGCAGACTGCGGGAATGCAGAATTCCAGATCGAAAATCCCACGTTGCTTGCCATGCAACATACCCCACACCAAGGGAGTAGTGTTCAAAAAACTAACGGCGCAAACTCTGATGGGCAACCCACAGTGTAGCAAGGCTCGCGAAAGGGGCGGCCGGCGGCCTTGTGAATGAGCCTACGCTGCCTGCAAACCTGTCTTCCATGGTGCTGTCTGATATCCTCAGGAGGAAGCGCTCCCCGCGTCGCGCCTCAGGAAGAATCGATGAAATTCAGGTGTCTTTTCATAAGCGCGCTAATCGGCGTCTCGCCAGCGTTGTGCCAGCCGAACATGCTCAATCAGCCGCTCAACCAACTGCCGTCGCGTATCCTGGGCCATTTTCTTCCCGAACAGCTCACGGTCACGACGACCGCACCCAATCTGGTGGACGGTGTCGAGATGTGGCGCCCGCAAGGCATCGCGTTGGACACGAGTGCGACGCCTCCCATCGTTTATGTTGCGGACACGTTGAACAATCGGATTCTCGCCTGGAAGAACGCGGCTTCATTTTCCAACGGCGCCAAAGCCGACCTGGTAATCGGACAGAATAATATGTACTCGACTTTGCCGCAAGGCCCGGGCGTCAACCCGCCCACGCCCGCAGGCATGGCTTTTCCGTCGGGTCTTACGGTTGATTCCAAGGGCGCGCTCTACGTGGTCGATAGCGGCAACAATCGCATCCTGCGGTACCCGTCGCCGTTCGCGCAGAAGCAGTCGTTGATCACACCCGACCTGGTGATCGGACAACCCAACCTCAATTCCAACGCCTCGAATTACTTTGCGAGCGCCAGCGTGCAGATCAACGAACAATGCATCTCCACCGTGCTTACGGGCGCGGGTCCGCTTACCGCCGGACTGGCATTCGATTCGAGCGGCAATCTTTGGTTTACCGACGTCGGGAATGCGCGCGTCTTGCGTTATCCGGCTGCCAACATCCCGGCTCCGAACGTGGGAAGCACCACCGGGGGCATCCGGGCAGATCTGGTCATCGGCCAGCCAAGCCTCACCACCCTGAATGCCGCGGCGATCACGGCCCAGGGCGCGAATCAGATGCAGATCAAGGATCAGTTCGGACTGTTGGCGACGCTGGGTTTCGATTCGGCGGGACGTCTCTACGTGGTGGACTCCTACGGGGACAACGCCGAGGCCTTGGGCCGCGTGCTGGTGTTTGCGAATCCTGGCGCTTTGCCCGCTGGAAACGGTTCCGCCGACCGCATCATGGGAGTGATTACCGGGGCAGCCGAGCTCACCGCTCTTGGCTATACCCCGGGGACCGCGGCAGCGGCGGCTTTTCAATTCCAGACCTTCTTCGCCTCACCCAACGGCATCTTCTTCCTGCCGGACGGCAAAATCGGAATCGTCGACACCGGATACAGCCGGCTCCTGATTTTTCCGTCTTATGGCAGTTGGCCCGCCGAGTCCGCGCAATATTCTCCTACGGCGTTGGCGTCGGTCGGGCAGGGCAGTTCGACCAATTTCACCAGTTATTACCCGAATAACGCGCAAAGCAAGACCCTGCTGACAACCGGCGCTACGCCGCCCGCGGCGGCCAGCACATTGAGCCAGCCGAGCGCGGCCATTTATTCGCCCACCAACGAGATCTTCGTGACCGACGCCGCTAACAATCGGGTTGTGGTGCTGCCGGTTTCGGCTGGAGACGCGATCGGGTCGGCCACGAGGGTTTTAGGGCAGACTACAACCACGCAAAATCAGCCCAATTTTATCGAGGGGCGGGAATTCTTCTTCACCAATGGCGGCGCCGGCGAAGCCGCCCTGGCGATTGACACCAGCAGTTCGGTTCCGCACCTTTACGTCGCCGATCCGTTTAATAATCGCGTCCTGGGATTTTACGATGCCCGCAAAGTAGCGGCGGATGCCAGGGCCGACCTGGTGATCGGCCAGCCCGATTTCGGCACGGCGCTGTGCAATTATCCGTCGGGGGATCCCACCTCGCCTACTCAGACCAGTCTCTGTGTCCCGGTCGGTCTGACGGTCGATAGCGCCGGCAATTTATATGTGGCCGACAGTCTGAACGGCCGCGTGCTGCGCTTCCCAGCCCCCTTTGCCGGCGGCTCCAGCCCGGCCGCGATGCCCAAGGCGGACATGGTGATCGGCCAGACCGGGTTCTCCGCGCAAGTGCGGCAGGCCAGCGCGTCCACTATGGTCGCTCCGTTTGGGCTGGCGATTACCGGCAAGAACGGACTGCTGGTCTCGGATTCCGCGCTGAATCGCGTCACGTACTATCCATTTTCGGGTAACGGTACCTTCAATCCGCAGACCGACAGCGGCAATCTCACGCCGAGCAAGGTTTTCGGCCAGTCCGATTTCGTTTCCAAACTGGCCGGAACCGGAGCGAGCAATTTCAGCACTCCCTTAGGAATCGCCGCGGATTCTTTCGGCCGGCTCTACGTGGCCGATGCCGGCAACAATCGCATTTCGGTCTTTTCCGATCCGAACTCTCAGCTCACCACTAGCGGCTCGCGCGCGATCCTGACGATTCCGAATCTCGGAGCGCCCGAAGATGTATTCATCAATCCCGCGACGGATGAAATCTGGATCGCGAATACCAGCAACAGCACCTGCCTGAGATTTCCGCCTTACAACAACCTGTTCCCCGGCGCGACCCCGGAAAACCCCTCGATTCCAGCGGTGTCGGCGCCGCTGGCACTGGCGCTCGACTCCAATGGCGCGCTCTACGTGGCGGACGCCACCAACCGCGTCGCGGTCTACTATCCGTCCTTGCAAGCGCTGAACGGCGCCAACTTCCTGGCCGATTTCCCGATTGCTCCTGGGATGTACGCCTCCCTTTGTTCGCCCGGCAGCAACTGCAGCGGCGGCAGCGGCGTTTTCGCGTCCACCACCTTCGCGCCCACGGCTCAATTATTCAGCACCGTCCCCATGGCGACGGTACTGGGCGACGTTATGGTTACCGTGAACGGCACTGCTGCTCCGGTGGAGTACGTCTCGCCAACGCAGATCAATTTTTATGTGCCGTCCAACGCGCCCACCAGCGGGATCGCCAATATCGAAGTCTCACAGGCGTCCACCGGCCAGGTTCTGGCGGCCGGACTGGCGCAGATGAATGCCATCTCGCCGGGTATTTTCACCTCCACAATTTACTCCTCGACGCAGCGTCAGGCAGCCGTGCTCAACGAGGATAATTCCGTCAACAGTCCGACCAATCCCGCCCAGCGCGGCCACCTGATCCAGATTTTCGGGACCGGGCAAGGCGTCTATCCAGGATGGCCGGCGGACGGCGCGCCGGCGGGGCCGGGCAATTTGGTGCCTAAGGGATTGACGTCGGTGCTGATCAACGCCTGTCTGGTTAACGACTCCAACACCGTTCTCGAGAACTGCACGCCGGCTCCGGGCGACGTCGGCCAATCGGGCGCGCCGCGGAGCACTTGGATTCCATTTTCCGGATTAGCCCCGGGCGAGATCGGCGTCTGGCAAGTGAACGTGCAGATTCCCATGGGCGTGCCGCCCAAGAGCACCGTGCCGGTGATTCTGTTCGTGAACGATTCGCCGAGTAACGACTCGCCCCACCCGGCATTTCAGGCAGTGATCTACGTGGGGCAGTAACGTCGGAGCGTCGAATTCCCTTTTGAAGTTCTGACCCCGAGCCGCGACCCTACCGGTGCGGCCGCCCTCAGGCGATGCGCGCCCGGCTCGCTGGCTGACGCGCGCAGCGCGCAGGCATTCAACACGGCCAGTTTGCGATGAGTTGGGATTTGGCCCGTAGGCCGGACCGATTTCCAGAGGATCAGCAAGCACACCAAGGTTCCCAGCAGCACCTCGGGTCCGGTCTCCGGTACCGGCAGAACATCCATATCGGCAGGGGAGGTGTCCTGTCCAGACGAAGTGGAGTTCAAATCGTGCACGACCGGCTGAAGGGAGGCGCCGCCCTGAGAATCGGAGTCTCTCTGCCAGTTCGGCAAGCCCTCGATGGTCCTCCAAAAGGACCCTGCCGGCTCCAGGTCAAGGATTCCGAACGGCCAACCGTTCGACGAGTTCAACGGCATATCGCGCCAACTGGCCGGACTCCCCAATCGGCGATAATCGTCGGCGCATCGCAGCGGATCCGCCGACACATTGGAGATTCCCAATACAACTCCGATGACGACCAGTCCTGTTACTCGCATTTGTGTCCTCGACTTTTTGCGGGCCCTTGTGACATTCTGCGGAGTTTGGCTGCGGGAGTCTGTAAAGCGCGGCACACTATACAAAGCCCGGGTGAGGTTTATGACGTCAGCTTATTCGCCGCTGCGAACGCGCTTCCGCGAGTACATATTGCGATCGGCCTCGTCCAATGCATCGCGCAGCGGCCGGGAATAGCTGCTCGCGATTCCCCAACTGAAGCTGATCGGCAGCATGCCGGAGCCGCGGACCCGAAACTCGCGCAGACGCGCCTCGATTTCCGTCATGCGTTTGCGGCCCACCTCTTCCTGCTGATTGTGGAAGAGGATCACGAATTCATCGCCGCCCCAGCGATAGGCCTCATCCTCATGGCGAATCGAGGCCTGCAAAAGCTTGCCGATATTGCGGAGGATCTCGTCGCCCATCAGGTGGCCGTAGCGGTCGTTGATGTCGCTGAAATTGTCCATATCGCAGACGGCTACGATGCCGGGGAACTGATCGGGCAGCGCCAGACGCCGGTCCAGGGCGGAGCGGTTGAGGAGGCCCGTCAAGCCGTCCAGATCGCGGGCCTGGCTGGCTTCGCGACGAGTATGGTCGAGTTCGGCGGAGATTTCGCGGATGCGATCGATCTGACCTTCGCTCCACATCGCCATGGCGGCGAAGGCCAGGGCGCAATGCAGCGAGAAATCGGAGAAGGTTTCATGCTGGAGATAACGTATCCAGGCCGGCCCACGATCATACAGCAGCAAGAATAGCGTCCCTTCCGCCAGGAAGGTCACGGCCAGCAGTAGCAGCGAGAAACGGAAGGCGCGCGATCCCATGCCTTTGAGTTTGGGTAGGGTGGCGAAGTTGTAGATGTAGACGAACGCCAGCACCAGCGCGTTCGAGACGTGATTGGCGCGCGGACCAGCCTTCTGCCAGAACGCCCAGACCAATGCCACGAAAATGGGCAGAATGGCGATGAGGCGCAAGACCGTCCGCCAATCGCGCATCGACGAACTGTAGCCGGCCCGCGCCGCGGCAATCAGCACGATCACGAAAGCGAATTCGAAAGTAGCGTAGGGCGCCAGCCATCCGGCCTGCCCGGAGCTCATCAGCGCGTATCCGAACGCGGCGGCAAGCATCCGCAGTCCCCAGGCGACCGCCCACAATCCGAAGTAGACGACGCGCGACTGGCGGTACAGGAACAGAAAAACCATCCCGAACAGGATGGCGCCGGTCTCCTGAATGTACAGCGCCGCCAGATCGGTAGTGGGAGTGATGGGCGTCATCGTCTGGATTCCGCTCAGTCTCCTCCCACGGTGTGGCGGCGGATGCAGCGCGCCTTGCCGGTGGTTTCGTCGATATCGAGAATGACGGAATGCAGTTCCGGCATCTCTTTGGAAGCTTCCATGCGCAACGGCAGCGCTGTGAGAAAGCGCTGCAGGATGAGATCGGTCTGGACGCCGATGATGGATCCGTACGGTCCGGTCATGCCGCAATCGGTCTGGTATGCCGTGCCGCCTGGCAGAACGCGCGAATCGGCGGTGGGAATGTGGGTGTGAGTGCCGATCACCGCCGACACCCGCCCGTCCAGATACCAGCCCATGGCCATTTTTTCACTGGTGACTTCGGCGTGAAAGTCGACAAATCGCACCTTGATGGCGGGGTTGAGCGACGCCAGAATCTGGTCGGCCTTGCGAAACGGGCAATCGGTATTCGGCATGTACGTGCGGCCTTGCAGATTGATGATGGCGCATTCGACGCCGTTACGCGCGCGCACGGTGACGACGCCCGATCCGGGAGCATCGGGATAATTGGCCGGTCGCAGAAGGCGCGGCTGACGGTTCAGATAATCGTAAACCTCGCGCTTGTCCCACACGTGATTGCCGCTGGTGAGTACATCGAGCCCCATGGCGAACAGGTCTTCGGCAATCGCGGGCGTGACGCCGAAACCGCCGGCGGAGTTTTCGGCGTTGGCGATGGCCAGATCGATGGAGTTGGTGGCGACGATGTCGGACAGGTGGTCGGCCAGGATGCGGCGTCCGGCGGAAGCGAAGATGTCCCCCACGAAGAGCAGTTTCACCCTAGAAACTCACGGTATCACGTTCGGGGGACTAAACTTATGCTAACCAAGGAGACTAATACGGTGGGCAATGGCTGGTCTCTAGCAGCATTTGCCCTGTGCGTACCTGGCTCGCAGCCGTTCCTCTGAGAAACGCCGCCACTCGGCCCCGGAGTGATTCCGTCCGTGGACGCGCAGATGGCGCTGGTAGGCGCTCTCGTCGGAGAGTTCGCGAAGGAGCGCCCACAAGAGTCCGACGGCGCGGCGCAAGACTGACGTAGGACAGACGGTCGCTTTTTGCCGTCCGTCGTTCCGATCGACCGTGCGGACTTCGCTAACGCGCGGCCAGGCGGACTGACAGTCCGCCGCAGGCTGCCAGCCTGCCCCACATCTCCCCACAGTTTTCATAGCTCCTCCGGGCGGAGTTGCGAGGGAACGAACGGCGTCTCCATCACGGGCGATTCGCGGGTGCCGCGCAGAATGCCGGTCCAGATTCGCAAGGAATCCAGCAGAATCGCCGCCACCATGACGAGCAGAATGCCGCAGATCGCCGCGTCCAGGCGGGCGTTAAAAATGACTGTCCGGGTGGTAGCCGCCGCCGTGCCCGCCACCGCCAGCGTCGCCTCCAGCTTGTTGGCCTGTGCCAGGAAGCCGATTGCCGGAATGGGCGAGAAAATCTTCTGCCAGGCGGCGGTGAACGTCACCGTGACCAGCCACGCCAGCGGCACGCAGGTGATCCACATGAATTTCCGCCGGTGCATCTTGAGCAAGATCGTGGTCGCCACACACAGCGCGATCGACGCCAGCAACTGGTTGGCGATGCCGAACAGCGGCCATAGCGAGTTGATGCCGCCCAGCGGATCGCGCACGCCCTGCACCAGAAAATAGCCCCACGCCCCAACCACCAGGCCGCTGGTCAGAAGCACTCCCGGCATCCAACTCGTGCGTCCGAGCGGCTTCGAGACGTGGCCCAGCAGATCCTGCAGCATGAACCGGCCGACCCGTGTGCCGGCATCGAGGATCGTCAGGATGAAGAGCGCCTCGAACATGATGGCGAAGTGGTACCAGAAGCCCACCATCGCCTGCCCGCCGCCGGATTTGGCGAAGATCTGGGCCATCCCCAGTGCCAGCGAGGGAGCGCCGCCGGTGCGCGCGAACAGGCTCGATTCACCGACGTTGCGCGCCAACGACGCCATTTCCGGGGCTGTAACCGGGAACCCCCACGAGGAAATGGTTGTAACGGCCGCCGCCGGACTGGCGCCCACCACGCCAGCAGGCGAATTCACCGCGAAGTAGACCCCAGGATTCAGCACGCAGGCCGCTACCATCGCCATGATGGCGACGAAGCTTTCCGCCACCATCGATCCGTAGCCGACCTCGCACGCGTGAGTCTCCTTAGCGATCAGCTTGGGTGTCGTACCGGAGGAAATGAGCGAGTGGAAACCCGAGATCGCGCCGCACGCGATGGTGATGAAGCAGAATGGAAACACTTTGCCCGCGAAAACCGGCCCGGTGCCATCGACGAAGCGCGTGAAGGCGGGGAGTTGAAGCTCCGGCCGGACGAAGAAGATACCGAGCGCCAGCATCGCGATCACCCCGAGCTTGACGAAGGTGCTGAGGTAATCGCGCGGGGCGAGCAGCAGCCACACCGGCAGCGAACTGGCGAGGAATCCGTAGACGATGATGGCAATCGCCAGGCTCATGGCGCCGATGGTGAACGCAGGCGCAAGGGCGGCATCCTGCGCCACGGCGCGGCCCGCGAAGATGCTGAGCATCACCAGCACGAAGCCCATTACCGATGTTTCCAATACCTTGCCGGGACGCCAGTAACGCAGGTATAAACCCATCAGCAGGGCGACGGGCATGGTGGCGGCGATAGTAAAGGTCCCCCAGGGGCTGCCTTTGAGGGCATTGACCACGACCAGCGCTACCACCGCCAGCAAGATAACCATGATGATCAACACCGCCGCCAGCGCGGTGAATCCGCCCAGTTTTCCGATTTCCTCGCGGGCCATTTGACCGAGCGATTTACCGTCGCGCCGCATGGACGCGAACAGAATCACGAAATCCTGCACGG
>Ga0335073_10013651_pt1 | contig 11397 bp, 9 predicted proteins | sample Lox_Sample_22_FD_207093 | JGI IMG/M metagenome (GOLD analysis project Ga0335073, IMG submission 207093) | Soil microbial communities from Loxahatchee National Wildlife Refuge, Florida, United States - Lox_Sample_2.2 | ecosystem: Environmental > Terrestrial > Soil > Wetlands | place: USA: Florida... | reverse complement strand
CCCCCGGGGCATCCCGCAAACTGGCCTCCTCGGCCCGGCAGCGCATTCACGCAGCCCGGCCTCCTGCAGGTCCGGGGGCCCGCCAGGCCGACGTCGTCCGGGACTTCAAGCAGGCGTGGGAGGCCAAGGACATCAGCGCCCTCATCCGGCTGCTTGACCCAGACGCCGTGATGATCACAGACGGCGGTGGTGTGGTCGCCGCCGCGCTCCGCCCGATCGAAGGCCGCGAGAAGCTGGCGCGGTACGCCTTCGGCGTCGGCGACAAGGTATCCGACGTCACGATCCTGGAGCGCACGGTCAACGGGCAGCCCGGCCTGGTGGTTCAGCAACGCGGCGCGACCGTCACGGTGCTCGCGTTCACCGTGACCGCCGGCCGGATCAAACGTATCTGGGCCGTGCGCAACCCCGAGAAGCTCCGATCCTGGCCGGCCTCCGGAAGCGAGAGCTGAGGTCATGGTTAGCAACGGTGCAGAGATCGACGGCAAGCCGGCCGTCGTGGTGGGTGGCGGGATAGGCGGGCTGACCGCGGCCGTGGCATTGCGGCAGGTCGGCTGGCGGGTGACAGTCCTCGAGCGCGCCGCGAGGTTCGGCGAGATCGGCGCTGGCATCACGCTCCTGTCCAACGGGCTCCGCTGCCTCGACGCGATCGGGCTCGGCGATGCTGTACGCGGCAGCGGTATGCCAGTGCTCGCCATCGGCATGCGTACCGAGAAGGGCCGGTGGCTGTCGCGGATCGACGGTGACGGCGCCGACCTGGAGGCGCGGACGGGCACGACTGCGCTTGTCGTTCATCGTGCTGAACTGCACAAAATCCTGCGCGACGCGCTGCCGGCCGCAGCCCTGATTTCCGGTGTGACGACCACCGGAATCCACGGTGGCGCGGACGGCGGGCCAGCGGAGGTTCACTTCCGGGACGGGGGCCGGGATTCGCTGCTGCGCGCGGAGCTCGTCGTCGGCGCCGACGGGGTGCACAGCTGGGTTCGTGCCCAGCGCTGGCCCGATGCGACTGCTCCGGTCTACTCCGGATCTACCTCCTGGCGTGCGGTCACGACGCAATCGCCGGCTGCGGTCGCCGAGATGAGCCTGAGCTGGGGTCGGGGTACCGAGGTCGGCGTGATGCCTCTGGTCGACGGGCGCACCTACTGGTATGCCGCTGCCAACGCCGGCGAGGGCCAGCGCAACCCCGATGAGCTCGGGGAGCTGCGCCGCCGATTCGGGGCCTGGCACGAGCCGATCCCGGCCGTCCTGGCGCACACCGAGCCCCAGGCCGTGCTGCGCCACGACATTTACCGGCTGCCGAAGCTTGACAGCTACCACCGAGGCAGCGTCGTCCTGCTCGGCGACGCTGCGCACGCCATGACGCCCAACCTCGGGCAGGGCGGCGGGCAGGCCCTCGAAGACGCGATCACGCTCGCCGCTGCGGTCAGCAGCACCCGCGACGTGGCCACGGCGCTAACCGACTACGACCGCGAACGCCGCGCCCGCACCCAGGCGATGTCCCTGGCAGCGACCCGACAGCTGCGCTTCGGCCAGAAACTGCACAACCCGATCGCCGTAGCGATCCGCAACACGGCGGTCGCGCTGACACCGGACCGCGTCGCGCTGCTCGCCATCGCGCGGTACGGCAAGTGGTACCCGCCCGCCAGCCGCGTGCTTCGAAATGCCCGGCCTTCCCGAACGCCGCCTGGCTGAGCACCGCGCCGGGGCCACCACCTAAGGAAGGCGCTGTCAGCCGGGGTGCCCGGCGGCTGCGGCAAAGTCCAGCAGCAGGGTGCCGGTCGCTTGCGGGTCTTCGAGCATTGGCGTATGCCCGATGCCCGGCAGCACTTCGACGCGGGCGCCGGGCACGGTCTGATAGGCGCAGGCCAGCGAGGAGCGCCACCGCTGGTCGTCAGCGCCGAAGATCACCAGCAGCGGGATGCCCAGCGTGGCCAGCCGGTCGGGAAGGCTCCGCTGCCCGAGGTAGTTCAGGGGCCCGCGCATCGCTCCCACGAAGTCGCGGTGTGTCATCTCCAGTGCGTGCTCGATGAAGGCACCGGGGATGTCCACGGGGCGGGTGAAGCCGGTGCGCACGGCCTTCCGGACAGACGCCTCGGTGCGCAGGCGCCACAGCAGCCGCCCCGGAAACTGGGTCAGGGCCAGCCGGAAGAGCGGGCGTTCGGGGATCTTGGCCGCCAGGCTGGGGCCGTAGTCGATGAGCGCCAGGGCCGCCACCGCGCCGGGCCGCTGCTCGGCCAGGGCCGTGGCCACCGTGCAGCCCGAGGAATGGCCGGCCACGGTCACCTGGCTCACGCCCAGCCGGTCCAGCACGGCGCCGACCCGGCGGGCCTGAGCGCCGATGTCGTACCGTTCCGCGGGGCTTGCCGGGCTCCCGCGGCCGAGCAGGTCGACACGGATGACGCGGTGCGCGCTCGCCAGCTGCGGGACGAACGAGTCCCAGCAGGCCAGCGGGGCCGCGGCATTCTGGATCAGCAGCACCGCGGGCGCGCCCGGTTTGCCGTCCTGCACGACGTGCATGTCGCCATCGTCAAGCCGAACGAACACCTCGCCGGTGTCCGGATCGCCGGGCACGTGCTCTGCCATTGCGCTGTCTCCCGTCATCTGCCGTAGCTGGGATCGCGATGGTCGCGGGGCGGGGGCGTCACCTTTGCTTGCTGTAGAGGTGCAGGGCCAGTGGCGCGAACACGAGGGTGATGGCGGCGGTCGCGATGAGCGACCAGGTGAGGGGGCCGCCAGCGCCGCCGGTGTTGTTCATCAGGGCCCGGGTCGCGCTGGCGACGTGGCTGATGGGGTTGATGCTGACGAAGGCCTGGAGCCAGCCGGGCATGGTGCGGGGCTGGACAAAGACGTTGCTGGCGAACGAGAGCGGCATCAGCACGGCGTTGGCGATGCTGATGACGAGGGCCGGGTCGCGGACGAGCAGGGCGAGCGCGGCCCACAGCCAGGACAGGGACAGCCCGAAGGCAACGACGAGGGCCACGGCGGCGATCACGCCCGGGGCGCCGCCGCCGGGCCGGTAGCCCATGATCAGCCCGAGGGCCACCACGATGGCGGCGGCGAACAGATAACGGCCGAGGTCGCTGAGCAGGCCGCCGAGCACGAGGGCGCCGCGCCAGACGGCCAGGGAGCGGAAGCGGTCGAACACCCCGGTGGTCACGTCCTGGGCAAGCCGGGCGCCGCCGTACATCGTGACGATGGCGATGCTCATGGTCAGCGTGCCGGGCAGGAGGATCGTGAGGTAGTGGCCGGGCGTGCCGCCGATGGCGCCGCCGAAGATATAGGTGAACAAGACGGTGATCAGGACCGGGATGGCGATCACGTCGGTGAGCTGCTTGGGCTCGTGCCTGATCTTGAGGATGGCCCGCCACCCGAAGGTCGCCGAGGCGGCCAGCGCTCCGGCACGGCGGGGCGGCCCGCCGGGGACGAGCAGGCCGCCGGGGCGGCGAGCCTGCGGCACCGCGCGGCTGGCGGTGGCGGCAGGGAGTGTCATGACGTCACGTCCTCGCGGCCGGCGGCTGGCCCGGCTGGCCCGGCTGGCCCGGCCGGCTGGCCGGTGAGGGCGAGGAACGCCTCGTGCAGGCTGGGCTGGCCAAGCGTGACCTCGGCGACCGCCACCCGGGCCTCGGAAAGCCGGGTCATGGCGTGCCCGACCAGGCGGCCCACGTCGGCCGCGCCGGCTGCGCCGGCCGGGGTGGCGAGCAGCACGGACAGGGCGAGGGGGTCGGCGCCGAGCTGGACCGGGCCATCCAGCGTTCCGGCCAGGACCGCCTGGGCCCGGGATCGCTGCTCGCCGTCGAGCAGCCGGACGTGCAGGGTCCCCGAGCCGACCCGTGCCTTGAGCTGGGCGCTGGTCCCCTCGGCCACGATCCGGCCGCGGTCGATCACCGCGATCTGCCCGGCGAGCTGGTCGGCTTCCTCCAGGTACTGGGTGGTGAGCAGCACCGTGGTGCCGGCCGCGGCGATCTGGCGGATCAGTTCCCATACCTGGCTCTGGCTGCGCGGGTCCATGCCCGTGGTGGGCTCGTCGAGGAACAGCAGCTCGGGGGTCACGATCAGGCTGGCCCCGATGTCCAGCCGGCGCCGCATCCCGCCCGAGTAGCCACCCGCCGGACGGCCGGCCGAGCCGGTCAGGCCGAAGGCGGCGAGCAGCTCATCGGCTCGCTGTTTGCTGGCGGCGCGGGACAGGCCGCGCAGGCGGCCGAAGACGATCAGGTTCTCCTGCCCGGTCAGGTCGTCATCGAGGGCGGCGAACTGGCCGGTCACGGCCACCCGGGCCCGGATCGCATTCCTCCCGCTCACCACGTCGAACCCCAGGACGCGGGCGGTGCCGCCGTCCGGCCGGGTCAAGGTGGCCAGGATGCGGATGGTGGTGGTCTTGCCCGCCCCGTTGGGGCCGAGGAACCCGAACACCTGGCCACGGGCGACCGTGAGATCGATCCCGTCCAGCGCGCGGGTGCCGCCGTAGACCTTGACCAGGCCGTGTGCCTCGATCGCCGGGCTGCCGCCGTCCATCCCGTTCTTTGACATGCTGTAAGCATTATCTAAGTCTTACGTCTTGTCAAGATTTAATTCTTACGGCTTGTCAAGGCTGTGGCGGAGCAGGTAGCTTCGCCTTTGATGGCTGACACGCTCGATAACGCACCGCCCGCTCGCCGCCTGCGGTCCGACGCCCGGCGCAGCATCGACGCCATCCTGGGCGCGGCCCGCACCGTGCTCGGCGAGCGATCCGACGCCAGCATGGAGGACATCGCCACGGCGGCCGGCCTGTCCCGCCAGACCGTGTACGCGCACTTTCCCTCACGCGATGCCCTGATCGCCGCCCTCCTGCAGGCGGTGGGAACCGAAACCATTGCCGCCATGGACGCCGCCGGCCTTGACACCGCCCCGCCCGCAGAAGCACTGCGCAGCTACCTCGACATCGGCTGGCAGCTCATTGGCGAAAACGCCTTCCTGCTCGGGCCCGCCCTCGCCCAGAGCCCGCATCCCGGGCACGCCTCCTCTCACCTCGCCGGCGTCGCCCGGCTCGAGCAGATCATCCGGAGAGGCCAGCACACCGGCGACTTTGACCGCACGCTCCCCGCGACCTGGCTCAGCGCCGCCGTCGTCGGGCTCGTCCGCGCCGCCGCCGAACAACTCGCCGCCGGCCGCCTCGCCGCCAGCGAGACGGCGCCCGTGGTCTTGGAGAGCGCGCTGCGACTCTGCGGCGCCTCCCTTAGCTGATCAGGACGTGAGGCCAAGTTCCGGGTCGATGATCACATACGGCTCCACGTCATGCTCCGCCGCCCACCGCCGGACGCGGCGCAGCGTGATCGAGCGGAGCTCGACCAGCCGGTGAAAGGCGGCGAGATGATTCGCCAGCGTCCGGCCCGGGCCGCCGAGCCGGGGGTACCAGTCGGCGGCGGTGAACAGGCCGTCCTTGCCGGCCAGCACGTCGTGCCGGTTCCTGGCCCACTTTTCCGCGGACGGGAATTTCGCCAGGCGAACCTGGACGGCGATGTCCTCGACTTCCTTCTGCTGGCGGACGTGCGGGGCCGGCAACGGCGGCCAGGACAGGTAGTCGCCGAAATAGGCGATGAGCGCTTCCTGCATGGACGGCGACAGGAACCGCCGCGGGACCGTGATCTGCGTGGTGTGCTTGCCCAGCTCCCGCCCGGCCTCTTCCCTGGAGGGCACGGCCCCGGCCAGGATCAGCAGCCGGAAGGCCTCGCTCTGCTTGGACCGCGGGGTGCGCGGCACGACCGGGATCCACACCGCGACGTCCGGCCCGGTCATCGGCATGACCGCCTGAGGGCCGAGGGGGACCGCGGAAAGCCCGTACTGCTGGACCCGGAGCGTGTTCGTGTGGCCGCCGTTGCGGATCGTCCAGTACCCGGTCCCGCCGTCCAGGCCGACCGTGACCGGCTCCGCCGCCATCCCCTCCGCGGGCGGCATCTTCAGGTACCGGTGGGTCGGGGAGTCCTGCCCGCCGTCGACGGAGACGTGCAGGACACCGCCGGGGTGGACGGTCTTCGGCTGCTGGGCGCTCGGCCACGCCGGCCGGCTCCTGCCAACCTCATCGACGTCGCGGAGCCAGGCGCACAGCACTGCGGAGTTCGCGGGCATCTCACCGCAGGCTAGCGTTTCCCGGCTATTCGGGCACATCACGGATCATTCGCCCAGGTACCTGCGCACGGATGCGCGGAGCCGTTCCGGCAGCCCGCCGAGCACTTCCTGCCTGCGGCCGGCCGGGCTAACGCCGCGCAGGATGTCGGCGATCCGCGTCGGAGCGACCTGCCGGAGCACCCCCGCGGCGCTCCCGGCGTCCATCGCCAGCACGAGCGGCGCGGCGCGGGCCGGGGGCATTTCGGAGAGCGCGCCGACCACGCTCGCGGTGTCCGCCCGGCCCAGGATCCGCATGATCTCCTCCGTCGGCGGCAGGGCCAGCACGGCCGCCAGGGCGACGGAGCTCAGGTGATCGAGCAGCGGGCCGTGCCGGCCCGGCGGAAGCATCTGCAGGATGCCCCGCGCCGTGGCCGCCCGCTCCCGGGCGATCGCGCTCAGCAGGTTCCCGCCGAGCGCGTCGTCGCAGCGGTTGATGATCCGCGCGGCCTCGTGCGTGGAGAGCGCGAGCAGTTCGCCGGCCGCCTCATCGGTGGGCATGCCCGCGACGATCTGCGCCTGCGTCAGCACGGGCAGTCCGGACAGCCCGGACAGCGCGGTCACCCGGGCCGGCTGGGCGGTTTTCCTCTGGCGGGCAGGCGGTTCCTGGACATCGGGCCAGAACGAGGAGCCCGGTGGCTGGTCTGGCTGGCTCGCGACGCCGCGCAGGACGGCGGAGACGGTGGCGGCGTCCGGGCGGTCTTCCGGCCGTTTCCGGAGCATCTGCAGAATCAGGCTGGCCAGCGGGCCGCCGTCGCGCGGCCCGGGGGGATTGCGGAACTTGATCGCCGTGAACATCGCCCATGTGGTCTCCGCCGAGAACGGCGCCTCGCCCGTCAGGGCGTAGTACAGCGTCACGCCGAGGGCCCACAGATCGGTGCCCGGCCCGGCGGGCTCTCCGTCGAGCAGTTCGGGTGCCAGAAACTCCGGGGTGCCGACGATCAGCCGGTCGTCGGTCAGCGGCACCTTGCCGGCGATCCGCGCGATGCCGAAGTCCACCAGGTGCACCGACCCGTCCGGCCCCACGACGATGTTTCCCGGCTTCACGTCGCGGTGGTAGACGCGAGGCCGGCTCGTGTGGCAGGCCCGCAGCCCGTCGAGGACGGCGAGGGCGATCGCCGCGATCTTCCGCTCCGGGAGGGGCGCGTCCTTCTGGTCCTCGATGATCTCGCTGAGCGGCCGCCCGGGCACGTAGCCCATGACGATCCACGGGACGCCGCCGCGGCCGGCGCTGATCAGGTCGTGCACGGTGACGATCACCGGGTGCTCGACCTGGGCGAGCGCGATCGCCTCCCGCTTCACCCGCTCCCGCCTGGTCGCGGCGTCCTCGTCGCCGAACGGCCCCGGGATCAGCTCCTTGACCGCGACGGTCCGCTCGAGGTGCAGATCGAAGGCCTCCCAGACGGTGCCCATCGTGCCGCCGCCGAGCCGGCGCACCAGCCGGTAACGGCCGTTGAGCACCTTCCCCGCCGGGGTCAATCGTCCTCATCCCAGCTCAGGGGAGACCCGCCGCTGCCGGGCGACACGATCGGCGCGGGCGGCCGGCCGCCCGGTGCCCCGCCGGCCCGGTCGTCGTGCCAGCCGCCGGGCTGGGTGTCCCGGTCGTCGTCCGGCCAGTCGTCGCCGGCCCGCGGCGCCAGGACCGGGGGCTCGCTGTCCTCAGGCCGGGTCTGCCAGTGGTTGCGCCAGCGATTGGCGCCGTGCCAGTACTGCTCGCGACGGCCGCCGGTCGCCGGGGGCGCCGGGGGCGGCAGCGGATTGTCGGTTGCCTCGGTCGGCGCGTCGCCGTCCGGGTCCGGGCCCGGCAGCGCCCGCGCCGGGGTCCAGATCGCCTGGATGCGGTGGTCGGGCTCCATCTGCAGGGTGGGCCGCAGCACGGTCGTGCCGTCCGGGCCGACGAGCCGGGACCGGAAGCTGTAGAACTTCTTGACGTCCTTGAGCTCAGCGTCCCGCGCGTGCCCCAGCGCCTCCTCGTACAGGCCGGGCCGCTGCATCAGCTTCACCGTGACCGGCAGGAGCTCGATGACGAGGAAGAGCAGGAACAGCAGGAACCGGGCCGCGGCGACGGTGAAGTTCCCGCTGCTGAGCTCGCTCAGGGCCTCGAGCCGGTTCAGGATCCCGTGCGCGGCCTGGTTGTTCGCAAAGAAGCTGGCCTGCAGCTCGTTCTGGCGCTGCAGCGCCGTGTCGTACTCGGATTTCACGATCGGCTGCTGGGTGAGCGCCTGCTGGTACCTGGCCTGCTGGTCGGCGGCGCTGTTCGACGAGAGCTGGGCGTCGCGCTGCTGGATCTCCCCCTGGACGTGGTTGACCTGCCCCTGCAGCGTGGCGACCTCGGCGGAGGCGTTGTTGTAGTTCTTCAGGCTGGCCTTCGCGGCGGGCCCGTCTCCCTTCTTCGGGCAGGTCGGGCCGCCGTAGAGCTGGCAGATGTAGTCGCTGTAGTACTGGTTCTTCAGCGAGGTCCAGTGCGTCACCTCGGCGTCGAGGTTGGTGAGCTGCTTGTTGAACGCGGTCAGCTCGGGGTCGGACGACGTGTTGGCCGTCGCCGCGCCGTGGGTCGCGATCACGTTGTTCAGGTACTTCAGCTCGCCCGAATACGTGCTGACCTGCTTGGCCACGTCGCTGGCCTGCTGCTGCTGCAGGAACTGGCTGTAGCTCTGCTGCTGCATCTTCGCCATCTGCGCGTCGATCTCCGACTGGAAGATGCGCAGCACCAGGGGGGTGGAAACGAGCGTGCCGAGCAGCAGCGCGAGCAGGAGCCTCGGCGCCGCGATGGCGAATTTGCGCCGGCCGTCGGTGGGCATCGACACGATCAGCCAGCGGTCGATGCCCATGATCACCAGGCCCCATGCGAGCGCGATCGGGAGCGCGAGGATGCCGTTGATCCCGACCGCGCTCGCGAGGGCGAACCACATGGACACGGCCGCGACGCCGCTGGTGATGAGGATGGCCCAGCCGAGGCTCTCGAACCTGGCCCGCTCGCTCGGCACGAGCGTCAGGACTTCCTCGTGTGCGCCCGCAAGGGCGAGCACGATCTTCCGCAGCTTGTGAAACACCTGCTCGAGCTTCGGCATCATCCGCTCCGAGACGAGGCCCCAGGACCCGGGCTTCCCAGGCTAGGGAGCGGGCCGGAAAACAACCCCGCAGCGCTGCGGGGCAGCCACCGGTGCCGCCGTTCTCTAATGAGGCCTGGGCGAAGTTTCGCTATTGGACGGAATGGGGGCCGATGAACGGGGACGGCGACGCGGTCCATCGCGCCCTGTCCGACGACGAGGTTCACGAGGCGCTCTGCGACGAGCTCGGGCGGCTGTCCGGACGTGCCACGTTCACGGTTGCGGAGTTCGCCGCGGGCGCCGCGAGCATCTTCGAGATCTCCCGCGACGAGCACGGCACCCCGGCCGCCGTCAGGTGGGAGTACGCCTGCGAGGACGGCGCGCCGCACGTCGCGGACGAGGACCGCTGGTCGGGTGCGATGGCCGATCCGGAGAGTTTCTGCCGGGGCGTCGCGCCCCGGCTCGTCGTGCGCCCGCCCGGCCGGCTGCCCAGCGGCCTGTCCGGCCTGCTGTCCGGCCTGCGCCCGGAGGTGCCGGTCTACACGTGCCAGGCACCGCTGCCGGAACTGCTGCGCGCCGCGGTGCGGGAGAGCCCGCTGGTGCTTGGCTATGAGCTCGCGGTGCTGAAGCGCGTCCCGGCCGGCCGCACCGGCCCGGCGCGGCTCGCCCTGACCGGGCAGCCGCTGTTCTCGCCGGGCGAGACCCAGGGCCGCCAGGTCAGCATCCGGGTGACCTGCGAGCCGACGGACGCCGAGGGCACCGCGTTCGCCGTCGTCACCCGCGAGCCGCGCCCCGACCTTCCGCGGCAGGCCCAGCGGCTGCGGCCGCTGCAGATCCAGGCCGCGGCCGTTCCCCCGGGCAGCTACGACCTGACCGCGGTGCTGGCCCGGCCCGGGCAGGTCCGGTTCCAGGGACTGCCCGCCGCGCTCGGCCCTGCGGACAGGTCCTGGGAAGAGCTGTATCGCCTGGTGCCCGGCCAGCTCGCCACGCACGCGCCGGTGCACCTGGTGTGCCTGATCGAGACGTGCGGCGGCGACGAGCGGCTGAAGCAGCGGCTGTACCGGCTCGAGGAACTCATCGCCAGGGCGCAGGCCGGCGCCCGGCCGCTGCGCGTCTCGGTGGTTGCCTACGGCGCGCACGGGGTCGCCTGGAAGGTCGCGGACGCGCCGCCCGAGATCCGGGCCTGGGCGGCGACCGGCCGCGAGGCGGTCAGCGCGCTGCGCGGGCTGGTCGGCCGGCGGGCGGACGAGCGCGAGTACCAGCGCGCGGCGCAGCTCGAGTGCGCCCTGGCGCTCGTGCGCGAGCGGCTGGCGGCGACGGGCGGGCGGCCGGTGATCGTGACCGCGGGCGGCAGGCCCGCGCACCCGCCCGGGCTGGACACGGCCAGCCTGATCATCCCGTGCCCCGACTGGGTGGACGGGATGTCGGAACTCGGCCGGCTGCTCGGCCTGCCGGGGATCACCCTCGGCGCGCTGCGCGACCCGGCGTGCCGGGGCGGGATGTGGGACCGGCTCGGCCAGCACGCCGTCGCGACCGTCGATGACGCGGTGGACATGGAGCGCTTCGCGGAGGCCCTCGGCCTGTGCGAGGCCACGCAGACGGTGCCGTTCCCCGTGATCGAGCAGTGAGGAATCCCACGTGGCGTATCTGGCGGACTGGGCCGAGTCGGGCGTCGCCATGCTGGGGCCGACGGAGAGCGGCAAGACGACGTTCCTGTGCGCGCTGAAGAAGGCGCTGCTCGAGCACGACGAGGAGTGGGTGCTGTTCACCCGCGACGCGGCGTCGCAGCGGCAGCTGGACGAGATGTCCAGCGCGCTGATCAGCGAGGGCGGCTTCCCGATGCCGACGCGCACCGTCGACACCATCCGGTGGGTCCTGGGCGGGACGGCGGAACGCACGGAGCGCAAGGGGCGCTTCGGCGGGGAGATCAAGATCAAGGACCGGGTCGAGATCACGCTGCGGCTGACCGACGCGCCCGGCGGGCTCGGCAGCGCCGACCGTGCCGGCCTCAGCGAAAGAGCCGAGCTGATCAGGCAGCTCGCCGACAGCCACGCCATCCTCTACATGTTCGACCCGATCCGTGAGTTCACCCACGGCGACGCGTTCGAGCGGACCGACAGCCTGCTCAGCGAGCTCATGGGCGTGATCTCCCAGGATGCCGGCTACGACGGCAAGCTGCCGCACCGCCTGGCGGTCTGCGTGACGAAGC
>Ga0335073_10013649_pt1 | contig 11398 bp, 8 predicted proteins | sample Lox_Sample_22_FD_207093 | JGI IMG/M metagenome (GOLD analysis project Ga0335073, IMG submission 207093) | Soil microbial communities from Loxahatchee National Wildlife Refuge, Florida, United States - Lox_Sample_2.2 | ecosystem: Environmental > Terrestrial > Soil > Wetlands | place: USA: Florida... | reverse complement strand
CGCGGACGAGCTTGCAAAGCTGCGCGACGGCAACAAGTCGGAGACAGCGAACTGGGGTCTGTTAGGACACGCGGCGGAATTTCTTGCGTCACAGCGCGGTCTGCATAACTAGAGGAGAGTTCTTATGTTGAAAGCTGGAAAGGCAACCAAAGTCTCGATATACCTCAGCGAGGGGTCGACGCACCACGGCATGCCGGCCTACTTGAGCGTTCTCGATTTTCTCTTTTTTCGCGGTGTTGCCGGCGCCACGGTGGTCAAAGGGATCGCTGGATTCGGCGCTGACCACCACATGCATACAGATTCTACTGTAGAGCTCTCGCATCATCTTCCCCTCAAGATCGAATTCATCGAAACACGCGAAAAAGTGGACGAACTGCTGGGAAAACTGGAGGAATTGGTCGGCTCCGGCATGATCGAAATCCAGGAAACGACGATCGCAAAACCCGCGCAAAGCTCGAAATCCAAAAATGCTCCGCAGGGTGAACACGTCAGGATCGAAGGCAAGGCGCGGATGATGCGTATCTATGTCGGCGAGAGCGATCAGTGGAAAGACAGGCCCCTGTATGAGGCCCTCGTCCGTGCGATGCGCGCAAATGATCTGGCCGGCGTAACGGTTTATCGGGGCATCCTTGGTTATGGCGCCCATCGCAGAGTCCACAAGGACAAAGCTCTCCATTTGTCCCATGACAGCTCGATCATGCTCTCAGTTGTCGATACCGAGGAGAAGTTGCAGGCTTTCCTGCCCATCGTGGAACAAATGGTGGCCGAGGGGCTCGTTGTTCTCTCTGACGTCGACATCGTCAAATACGCGCACCGTGGGTCCGAGATCAAGGAAGCCAAGGAGTGAGCTATGAAGGAGCAATTTCAGGCCAGAATGTTACGCATCCACTTCACTGAGGCGGACAAGTGGGAGGGGCGGCCCCTGCATGAAGCCATCGTCGCCAAGTGCATTCAGCTCGGAGTCTCAGGCGCAACCGTCTACCGGGGCCTAGAGGGTTTTGGCGCGAGCGCCCGCATCTATCACGCGCGCAGCCTTTCGATTTCGAAGAACGCGCCCATCATGGTCACCGTAATCGACAAGGAAGAGCAGATTCAAAAGCTCCTTCCGCATCTCGACCGGATGATCGAGGGTGGCCTCATCGCGAGTTCCACTGTCGAGGCCATTCGCTATTCACGATCGTCGCGAGACTCGCCGGTCGCCGGGTAGGTTTGGAAAGTCCCTCCATGAACGCCACCGAATGCACTGCGAACGGCGAGACCGGCCACCAGCACACAGTCCAGGAAATCCTGCGTGTCCTGACCGTAATCCAGGAATCTGAGACCAGGAACGCCGGGCTGCATGCGAAGTTGCTCTTCCTGGAGAAGAAGTTAGCGTCGAACACACTTCACCTTGCTGTTCTGGGGCAGATGAAGCGGGGCAAGAGTTCCTTTATCAATGCGCTTCTGGGCGCCGAAATCCTGCCTGCCGGTGTTCTTCCGGTTACCGCGATCATCACCGAAATCCGATACGGCGCCTCTCCTGACGCTGTCATCCTGTACACGAATGGACAACGGGAATCTGTGCAAATGAGCTCGCTGGCTGCTTACGTCACCGAAGCCGGTAATCCAGGAAACAAAAAGCAAGTTGCATCGGTCGAGATTGCCTATCCATCTCCCTTTCTGGAGAGCGGAATGATCCTGATCGACACCCCCGGTATCGGATCCACACATGCCCACAACACACGAACCACAGAACGCTACCTCGACCGCGTGGATGCCGGGATCGTTGTACTTTCCGTGGACCCCCCGATCACCGAAATCGAGTCACAGTTTCTTCAGGGCCTCAAGGAAGAGGTGCCCAAACTGTTCTTCATTCTGAACAAGATAGACGTTGCATCGGACGAAGAGGTGTCGCACATTTCGCGATTTCTTGAAGGTGAGCTAAGCCGGCTGCGTATCGAATCACCAGAAATCTTCCGCCTTTCGGCGCGCTGGGCCCTTGCTGGCCGTCGAGAGGAAACATTCCGGGAAAAACCGAGTGGTATCGAAACCTTTGAACGCCGCTTGCAGATTTTCCTGACTGAGGAAAAGGGACAGGTTCTGGTGAAATCTGTCGCATTAGACGCCCTTCAAATCGCCCGAACCCTCAAATTCGCTGCCGCCATAGGCGCCCGCGCGCAGGCCTTAAGCCCTGAGGATCTGGTGCACAGGAAGGTAGCCCTCGATCTGCTGGTAAAGCAAACGGACGCCGAGATGCACGAACTGAAAGTGTTAATTCGCCAACACTCCGCCGACATTGTGGCCGGCGTCGAACACGACCTTAAAGCACACGTGCAGGACTGTGTCCCGCAGCTCCGACGAGAGCTAAAAGTTTTTGGGGAGGACCACCCCGGCGAAACGGGACGCGCTTTCGGCACTCTTCTGGAAGCCTTCCTGATGCAACAAGTGGAAGCGACCTTTCGCAACTGGAGGGTCCGGGAAGACGACACGGTGCAAGCACACCTCGACCTGATTTCCGCGCGCCTTGTCGCCAAAGCCAACCAGGTTCTCGAACGCCTGCAGCAAACGGCCGGAGCGCTCTTTGAAATATCCTTCGAGCCTGTCTCCGTTACCTGCCCACTGCGAGTGGATAGCCGGCTGTACTACCGGGTCGAGCGTGTTTTTCATTCGCTCGATTCCTTCCTGCTCGCACTGCCCCGCGTTCTATTACGGCCAATCGTCTTGCGCAAAGCCAATCGCGGGGTATGGCCGCTCCTCGATATGAATGCCGGGCGTATCCGTTTCGACTATATCGAGCGCATTCACACAACCATGGCAGAGTTCGAAAACAGTCTCACCACATCAGTTTCCATGGTCACCGAGAGTCTGACGACTGCTCTCGACAGGCCTTCTCAGCCGGAAAAGCCGGCAACTGCGGTAGTCGACCAGCTTGACTCGCTCACGAAAACGTGCGCTCAACTCCTGCTCTAACCTGGAACCTCGGTGCGTCTTTACGAAGCTCGAAAGCTGCCGGTAATCGAATCCATCACCAGCGAATGACTGGTGCCCCACCTGTCCCGGCGAACCGTGGATTCAAGCCCGGTTTTGGCTTGCGTGGGAATCTACGGCTCTCCACCGATCACTCGCAACAAGCGATAGATCTGGATGACCTGATCTTCTACACCCGGGGAACTAGCTTGGCACGTCAAGCATCGCGGATCCTCCAGTTTCGAGGATCGCTACCAACTCTCCCGCATCTTCTTCGGCCAGCGGCAATTCACCAATCTGCCGGCTCGTCTCATGGACCGGATACATGTATTCCTTAAGCGTAACTGTCCCGTCTTCCCACAATGCATAGCATGCGAGCGGGCGCCCCGTCTTCGGCTGGCCAAGGCTTCCCGGATTCACGATCGTGCATGAACCGATTTTCCGGATAAAAGGCGTATGGGTATGACCAACCAGCAGGAAGTCAGAGTCTATGCATTCGATCTCTTTGTCCCAAAGTTGCGAATCCTTGGCGCGATATCCGAAGAGAGGGTCGGTTGGCGCAGCGTGAACGAGGTCGAACATGGCCCCGCCTGCGTGGATCTGCCTCTGAACCGGCAACCACTTTAGAAACTCGATATCGTCACTATTGCATATACTTCGCGTGTAATCCATCGTGACCGATGCGAGATGTTTGTATGCTGGAGAACACTGCGGATCGACGCCAAATCCCACGGCATGATCGTGGTTTCCGCGAACAATGATGGATGCGTGTCTCATGATCCAGCGAATCACCTCCCTGGGCTTCGGACCGTAATCGACCAGATCGCCAAGGCACCACAAGCCGTCACAACCCCTCTCAGGAAGGGCTTCAAGAGCTGCGAGATTGGCGTGGATGTCGGAAATGATGACAATCTTCATCGTTCGCTCCCTGCGCTGTCGACATGCACCACATGTCCCAGCACACGCCACATGGGCGATAACCAATTGGCGTGTTCTCCGTGCGCCTGCAAATCAGCCACAATTTGCTTTGCCACCCTGCGGGCCGGTTCTTTGTGTTCCTCTAACAGGGTAATCATCTCGTCCTCCTCGAGCCAATTGACCCTGCGGGCTACTCGCAGCAGTGCCTTGACGATCTCAGGGAACTCCTCTTCTTCGGCAGCACAAAAGCCCATCGCGGCCGCGGAAATGACTACCGTTGGATCGTCATCCTGAAGCAGCGCGGATACGTCTCTCCATTCCGGTGGATCGATCTTGAGCTTGCGGAGCAATCGTGCAACTCCGCGGCGCGTTCCCGCGGCTGCTTGACCATCGATCTTGGTTCGTGTTTTGCGCCGCAAAGTCAGGATTGCGTATTCCCGGGTTGCTCCCGGAGTTTTCATGAGTGCAGAGAATGCCGCGCCCCGGCAAAGATCGTCCTCCAGGTTTTCGAATAACAGCGGGATGGCCTCTTGTCTTGCGAATTCTCCCAATGTCTCGATCAGCCCGGTCGTAGCCCGTTGCTTTGCTGCCTTGAGGATCGCCTGAAAGATTTCCTCGCTCCTCCAGCGCGCCAATTCACGGGCCACCTGGCTCCGAACGGCGTCTTCCGCAAATAGCACCACCGGATCCTTCGGCTGCGCGACCCCATCAAAGTAGGAAAGCAGCACATCCCTCGCGTCCAGGCCTCCGAGTGCTCGCACCGCCCGAACCCTCGGGATAGCGATGGTTCGAGGGTCGCCATAGAGCAGGAACTCCGCCAGGGGCTCGATCGCCTCTCTCCCATGGCAGATAAGCACATCCACAGCCAACTCCCCATCCGTGAGCGAGTCCAGGGCCCGTATCAGACGTTCAATCGGCGCAGGCAAGATTCCTCCATGGGCAGGCGAAGACACCAGGTCACCGGTGCGTTCTCCTGCCGGGTTTGAATTCTTACTGAGGTTTTCTAGGGATTTGAGAGAGACTCCCCGACAAACCTCGTCAGGGGTCATCAGCTGTTGGCCAGGCACGGGCCCAAACAGCAGTTTGAGGCGAACCCCTTCGCCCGTGGAAAAGTGCGCCTTCAGTGCACAAAACAGTCTAGCAGCAACCTGCAGATCGCCACAAAAGCCGTCTTGCTGCTCGTTTCCGCGACGTTGTACCATAGTTGCGGGTGAAGGAATCCGCCTCGAAACCGCCCCCGAAATGGAGGGCTGATGACTCCTACAACGCGTAGGAGTTTTTTATTGCTCCTATGCACATCTCACCATACGGGGCGATGACATGACCGATTACCTGAACCTTCCCATTGGCGATAAGTATCCAGAAGCGGTGACCGCTGTCATCGAGATCCCTAAAGGAGGGGTCAACAATGATGAAAAAGGGCTTGCCCATGCGACCGGAAATGCCCGTTTCAGCGACATCGAAAGCTACACCGGAGTTCATCCCCATGTCCTGCTGGAAATCGCTCACTTCTTTTCGATCTACAAGGATCTTGAAGGGAAGACGACCGAGGCTCTGAGATGGAAGGATCGCGAAGTTGCCTATCGGGTGATTGAGGCTGCGCACCAGGGCTATCGCGAGAAACACGCCGCGGCCTAGACCGCCACTCCGGAATCTCGAGGTGATCCCGCGATGCAAAAAATAAATACCGGGGTGGAACTCAGCGAAGACTACATCAAGGTTGTCCAGCGCACGGTTGAGCTGGAACGCTTGATGACCCGGGCACGTGAAAGAAAACATCTTTTGGTTTTCGGACCCGAGGGTGTAGGGAAGACGCGCCTGCTCCAGGAGTTCTGTCGCGTTATGCCTCTTGCGCTTTATGTGCCGCAATCAAACTCTCCTCACGATTTCCTGCTCTCACTAGTCGATACACTGCGCACAAAGCTGGGACCTCGCAGCCTGCCATCGAATACCAGCTCAATGAGCACCGGCGGTCTGAAGGCCAATGTGGACAAGGCCATGAATGCGAAGCCTTTCTTCCTCGTGGTAGATCATGTTCAGTCCCCGTCTCGAGTCGTCTCGAAGATCCTCAAGGAGCTTGGGTACTACGGCCGCACCCCCGTCTTCTTTGCGGCACGCTCTTCCCATATGGAGGATATTGGGGCGCTGCAATCTCTCTGCTACGACAAAAAAGAACGGTTGGAAGTGATGAATTGGCCGCCTGAAATTGCTCTCGAGTTCGCTTATCGCGAGGCGGCGCGAATGAACCTGTCGGCGAGCAATCTCGATACGGCGTTGCAGTCAATCGTGCAAAGAGCAGCCGGCAATCCCGGCAGCATTCTGGGCATGCTGAAGATGACCGGCCGGATGCAATACCGGATCGATGACCAGATTAAAATTCATATTCTTTGTCTCGACTACAGGATGGGAAGGCGCTGACGGTACACACAACGGTTGCAGTAGTGATCGAAGGTTACAAAGAACCGGACACGCAGAATCTCTCCGTTTAAAGGCTCGATGGCATAACCGCTCCTATGCTTCCAGGATGACACCATGGACCTGAACGCTTACGAGGAAAGCAAATTTGAGCTTGCTCGAGTGCTTCGGACTGTGTCAGCCCTGCTACCCAATGAAGAACGGGAGCCCCAGTACTGCATCCGTGAGCTCCAGGCGAAGCTGGCGGAAGACCGATTCAATCTTGTGGTCGTGGGTAGATTCAGTCGCGGCAAGAGCTCCTTGATGAATGCTGTGCTAGGCCATGATTGGCTGCCGACCGGGCTCGTACCGCTGACCTCGGTGATCACAACTGTGACCTATGGCACCAAACCGGGGGTCGTGCTCGAGTATCAGGACCGCGGATTTCGATCGAAGATTGAATTGGATGTTCTCCCCGAATACATCACGCAGGCGGGCAATCCAGCTAACATCAAAAAGATTAGGATCGCGGAAGTACATCTGCCCGCCGAGATTCTGCGCCGCGGGTTCTTCTTCGTGGATACGCCGGGCTTGGGCTCTCCTATTGCCGAAAACACTCGAACGACGGAGAGCTTTCTGCCCGAAGCCGATGCCTTCCTGCTCATCACCGGCTACGAAAGCCCTCTTTCGGAAGACGAAGCGCGCTTCCTCCGCGGCGTCTCCAGTTCGGCTCGCCGGGTGTTCGTCATACTCAACAAGCATGATACCGTCGATGCCGAACAAAGGATGCAGGCTTTGGCCTATGTCGAGCAACAGCTCCGCATTCTCTTCGAACACGACCTCCCGTCGATCTTCTCCATCTCCGCGCGGGTCGGCCTCGAAGCCAAAAGAAAACAGAATTCGCAACTCCTCGACCAAAGCGGACTTCCGCAATTGGAAGATGCCCTGGTGCAATTTCTCCTCACCGAAAAAAGCACCGAGTTTTTGCTCCAGATGTGCAATCGCACAGCAGACTTGATCCTGGACCTCGGCTCTTCCGCGGAGCTGTTGCAAGCACTGCAGCGGGTGAACGCATTAAAGATAAAACTCTCCGAGGGCAAGCCGGATACGTATCGGTACATATCCGCCGGCGTGGCCTCTGCTGCGGCCACAACCCTATCCCAAAAGTTTCGACCCTGTGAGATCTGCGAATCCATTCAGAATCACTCCTTCAAGTTTCTCAGCCGTTATCAATACGAGCTCGCGACCAATCCTGAGACGCAGCGCGAGCACGCGGAGCAAGGCGGATTCTGCAGTCTCCACACTTGGCAATATGAATCGATTGCTTCGCCACAAGGGACGTGTTCCGGCTATCCGGCGCTTTTGAACCACCTTGCCAACTCTCTCGCAAAAGCGGCTTCTTCTCCGATCACTGCGGAATCGGCTCAGGCTCTAATCGAGGGTTTGCTGGCGACCTCCGTTACCTGCCCTCTTTGCCGCCTCAGAACGAAGGTAGAGGCCGAAGCAGTTGCTGCGGTGACCCATCGGCTGGTGAGCAGTACGAACGGACAGCTAAGCTTGCTCTCTGCGATCTGCCTCGTTCACCTCCGTTTGCTGATTGGCCGCTTTTCGGATTCACGCCTACTCAAGCAGCTCCTGGAGCGGGAATCGCTGTTGCTGCGCAGAATCGCTGAAGACATGCAGCGATACTCTCTGAAGCACGAGGCTCTCCGGCGTCACCTGGCCAGCGACGAGGAACGCGACGCCGCCCTCAAGGCGCTGCTTGCTTTGGTCGGGCATCGCAGTGTCAGCTCTCCCTGGAGAGTGGATTACATCTTGTAGCCGAAGGGGCGGGGCCGCACCTAGAGCGCCTTGTCAGAAGGCCCCTATACCACTTCCCACAAAATTGTCGTCTCGACCGAAGCGTAGCGAAGTGGAGAGATCTGCGGTTTACCTATCCCTGCATAGCTCTCGATGAAACCGCGCCACGCCTTTGTTCATCCCGTGCACGTCACTTGCCTTGCGCAGCCGGGGAACCGGGTGCGCGCGGGTTTCCCAGCCTGGCTGCTCATCCGCAGCCGGTTCATACTTGCACGCTGGCCAATGAATATCAATAGGCAAATAGTTTCTATATGTTGACAAAGGCGTGAATGGGTCAATAGACTTTCGCTCCATCGAGCCGTTTCTGACTCTGATTTCGCCGCCACCCGCGAAGGGAGAACATCCATGTCCAAAAGCCGGATGCCACGGTTTGCCGTGTTTTGCCTTTCTCTTATAGGGACCTTGGCCTCGGCCCAGACAGCGAGCGATCCTCTGGTTCGCGGTTTCGAGAATCCGCCCGAAAGCGCGCGGCCGCGCGTCTGGTGGCACTGGATGAACGGCAACATCACCCAGGAAGGTATCAAGCTCGATCTGGAGTGGATGCATCGTGTAGGTTTGGCAGGCTACCAGAACTTCGACGCTGCGCTGCAGACGCCTCAGGTGGTCAAACAGCGCTTGGTCTACATGACTCCCGAGTGGAAGGAGGCCTTCAAATATGCGGTCCATCTCGGCGATCAGTTCGGTATGGAGATGGCTATCGCCGGCTCGCCGGGCTGGAGCGAATCAGGAGGTCCCTGGGTGCCTCCATCGCAGGGCATGAAAAAGTATGTCTGGAGTGAAACCGTGGTTGAGGGAGGCAAGCCATTCACCGGGGCTCTTGCAAAGCCGCCTTCCAACACAGGCGCGTTCCAGAACGAAAGCATCCACGATGAGCTCGGCTCCAGTCAGGGTCACAAGGTGCCCGAGTTTTTCGCCGATGCAGCTGTAATTGCCTACAAGCGGCCCGCGGGGGACAAGCCACTGGAATCTATGCAGCCCAAGATTTCCGCGAGCGGTGGGCAGTTTGATCCAAGTCTGCTGTCGGACGGCGACCTTGAGAAGTCGACCGGCATCGCCATCCCGGAGAAAGTAGGAGATATTGCATGGATCGAGTATGAATTCCCGCAAGCGCAGACCATCCGCGCCATCACCTTCGTGACCCAGGATCCGGGCATGATCGAGTCGCTGATTGCCGGCGTCTCTCCGCCGGAAAAAACTTTGGAGGCCAGCGACGACGGACAGGACTGGCGCGAGGTGGCCAAACTTGCCGGCCCCGTAGCGCCGGAACACACCGTCTCTTTGCCCGCTGTCACCGCCAAATACTTCCGCGTAACCTTCAAGCGCACGCCACCGCCACCACTTCCGCCTTGGGCGAGCGGGATCGATGCAAGTTCCCTGGGATTCAAACTGCCGCCAAAGCCAACGGAGTACAGGATTGCGGAACTTGTTCTTCACCCGGAACCGCGCGTCAACCATTGGGAGGAAAAGGCCGCCTTTGTCCCGGTACCCGATCTCTATGAGTTTGCGACCCCGCATGTCGATGCAGATCAAGCGATTGCAAAGTCCGATGTCATTGACCTGACTTCCAAGATGACTCCTGACGGCAAGCTTGACTGGACGCCGCCCCCCGGCGAATGGGTCGTGCTTCGTTTTGGCTATTCGCTCCTGGGCATCACCAACCATCCAGCCACCCCCGAGGCCACCGGTCTGGAAGTGGACAAATTGAACCGCAAATATGTAAGGAACTATTTCGAGAAGTATCTGGACACTTATAAGAACACGGTGGGAGCGGATGAAATGGGCAAAAAAGGCATCCGCTATGTGGTGAACGATAGCTGGGAAGCGGGGTCGCAGAACTGGACGGACAACATGATTGCTCAGTTCAAAATGCGGCGCGGATACGATCCTAGGCCGTGGATGCCTGTGCTGACTGGGCAGGTTGTCGAGAGTGCCGAGGCCAGCGACCGCTTCCTTTGGGACTTCCGCAAAACCATCGCCGACCTGATCGCCGATGAGCACTATGGCGAGTTGGAAACTGTGCTGCACGAGCACGGCATGGGCCACTACGGCGAGTCACACGAAAGCGGGCGCGCCTTTGTGGCGGATGGCATGGAAGTAAAGAAATTCAACGAAGTCCCCATGAGCGCCATGTGGACGCAAACGCCGGGCGTAAACAACATCCAGTATGGCTACAATGCCGACGATCGGGAGTCGGCATCGGTTGCTCACATATACGGGCAGAACATTGCCGCGGCGGAGTCGATGACCGCGGCCGCCGCTCCCTGGGCATGGGCCCCTGATACGCTCAAGCCGACCGCGGACCAGGAGTTCCTGAATGGCATCAATCGCTTTTGCATTCACGAATCGGCGCATCAACCGCTGGTTGGCCCGAGGACCGCACCGGGCATGACGCTCGGGCCCTTCGGACAATGGTTCAACCGCAACGAGACATGGGCGGAGCAAGCGGGCGCATGGACCGCGTACCTGGCGCGCACCTCCTTTCTGCTGCAACAGGGTAAATTCGCAGCCGATGTGATTTACTTCTACGGCGAAGACTCGAACCTGACGGCGCTCTTTGCCAACTCCGCCCCCGACGTGCCTTCCGGATACAATTTCGATTACATTAACGCTGACGGTCTCATCCACGAACTCAGCGTGAAGGATGGAAGGATCGTCACCCGATCCGGCATGAGCTATCGCCTGCTTGCTTTGGACAAATACAGCCGGCACATGTCGCTCCCGGTGCTGCGCGCCATTCACGCATTGGTGGAGCAAGGTGCGGTGGTTGCGGGCGAAAAGCCCATTGGCACACCCAGCCTGGCCGACGATGCGGCCGAGTTCCGCAAGCTGAATGACGATCTCTTTGGCGCAGGAACGGGAGTACGCACTGTAGGCAAAGGCAAGGTCTACGCGGGGCAGAATGCGGAGGCTGCGCTCAAGGAAATGAACGTAGCCCCGGATTTCGATTACGGCAAGCTCAGCAATGGCCAGCAAATTCTGTTCGCCCACCGCAAATTGGCGGACGGCGATCTCTATTTCCTGGACAATCGCGGGAACAGCAGTTCCACCATCGATGCCAGCTTCCGGATCACGGGCAAAGCGCCCGAACTGTGGTACTCCGAAACAGGAAAGATATCTCCAGCATCCTTTTCCATCGAGGACGGCCGCACCACCGTGCCCCTGCGCTTCGAGCCATGGGGTACTGTGTTTGTGGTGTTCCGCAGGCCTGCGAAGGAAAGCTCGCGCATGCTGGCGAAGGTCACGGAAACGCAACTCGCCACGGTGGACGGACCGTGGAAAC
>Ga0335073_10013648_pt1 | contig 11398 bp, 10 predicted proteins | sample Lox_Sample_22_FD_207093 | JGI IMG/M metagenome (GOLD analysis project Ga0335073, IMG submission 207093) | Soil microbial communities from Loxahatchee National Wildlife Refuge, Florida, United States - Lox_Sample_2.2 | ecosystem: Environmental > Terrestrial > Soil > Wetlands | place: USA... | reverse complement strand
CTTCTGCTCGAGCGCGGCCTGTCAGCGGTCAGCATGGACGCCGTCGCCGAGCGGGCCGGCGTCAGCAAGGCCACGATCTACCGCTGGTGGCGCACCAAGGAGACCCTCGCGCTCGACGCGCTCTACAACGAGTGGGCGGCCGCGCCGCCGCCGGCCAAGAGCACCGGCTCGCTGCGCGGCGACCTGCTGGCGCTGCTGCGCCCCTGGATCCGGCTGGCCAGCAGCCGGCCGTACGGGCGGGTAATCTCCGCGCTGCTCACCGAGGCGCGGACGGACCCGGAGTTCGCCGCCGTCTACCAGTCCCGCTTCGTCGAGCCGCGCCGCGAGCAGGGCCGCGCGATCTTCCGCCAGGCGATCGAGCGCGGCGAGATCCCTGAAAACACCAAGATCGAGGTCGCGCTCGACATGCTCTACGGCCCGCTCTACCACCGGCTGCTGCACGGCCACGCCCCGCTGAACGACCGCTTTGTGCGCGACGTCGTCGACACCGCACTCGACGGCATCATGCGAGGCCCGGCCGGCCAGCCCGGCTGATCCCGAGGAGTCTCACCAGACCGCCCCGGCGATGGACGCCCAGCGTCCCGCGTGCCGCGCGATCGCGATCGGGTAGTCGAAACAGGCACTGACCAGTTCGGTGGTCAGCACCTCGGCCACGGGCCCGGCGGCCAGCATCTGCCCGCCGCGCAGCAGGAGTGCGTGGGAGGTGCTGGCCGGCAGCTCCTCGAGGTGGTGCGTGACCAGCACGGTCGACAGGCTCGGCTGCCGCTCCCGCAGCTCATCGAGGCTGGCCAGAAGCTGCTCGCGGCCGGCCACGTCGAGCCCGGCCGCGGGCTCGTCCAGCAGCAGCAGGCGGGGCTCGGCCATCAGCGCCCGCGCGATCAGCGTCCGGCCGCGCTCGCCGTGGGACAGCACCCGCCAGCGCGCATCGGCCAGGCCGTCCAGGCCCATCAGGTCGATCAGCCCGGCGGCACGGGACAGCTCGGCCGCGCCCGGCACCCAGTACGGCACGAGCTCGATGGTGCCGGTGACGCCGGTCAGGACCACCTCGCGGACCGTGCGCGCGGGCTCCACCCGGTGATGCGGGCTGACGTGACCGATCCACGGACGGAGGGTGAACACGTTGACCCGGCCGAGCCGGCGGCCGAGGATGTCCATCTGCCCGCGGGTCGGGTGCGCGTAGGTCGCCATGATCTGCAGCAGAGTGCTCTTGCCCGCCCCGTTCGGCCCGAGCAGCGCCCAGTGCTCCCCGGCCCGGATCGTGACGCTCACCTGATCGAGCAGCAGCTTGCCGTCGCGGACCAGGTCCACGCCCTGGGCCCGCAGCACGACGCCGGAGTCGGCCGGAACGACGGGTTCGGTCATGACGCAGACCGTACGTCATACGGTGCGGTCCAGCCCAAACGGACGGCCGGCTGCCCCCCACCGCCGCCCCCGGGGCGGTGAGCTCACCTCGGGGCGCAGCAGACCGCTCGGTGTGGTGAACTGAGGACCGTGCCTGACGCCAGCCCCTCGCCCCTGCTCATCGTGACCGGGGTCAGCCGCACGTACGGCGAGCGCGTCGCGCTCAGCCCGGTCGACCTCGCGGTGACCCCGGGGCAGTGCGTCGCGGTCATGGGCGCGAACGGGTCGGGCAAGTCGACCCTGCTGCGCATCGCGGCCGGCCGTGACATGCCGACCACGGGCCAGGTTGTGTACGCCGGGCGCGGCCTGACCCAGGACGACCTGGCGGTGCGGACCGAGATCGCCGTCGTCGGCGACATGGTGAGCACCTACCCGGACCTGACCGTCCGCGAGCACCTGCAGCTTGTCGCGGTCGCCCACGGCGCCGGCCGCGGCCGCGACGAGCTGGTCGACCAGGCCCTCCGGGAATGCCGCCTGAACGATCACGCCAGCGCGCTGCCTGGCTCGCTGTCCAGCGGCCAGCGCCAGGCCCTGCACCTGGCCGCGATGCTCGTCCGGCCGCGCCGGGTGATGGTGCTCGACGAGCCGGAACAGCGGCTGGACCCCGCGGCCCGCCGCTGGCTGGCCGGCCTCCTGCTCGGGCAGAAGCAGGCCGGGGCGGCGCTGCTGGTGGCCACCCACCACGCCGAGCTCGCCGCGGCGGTCGCCGACCACGTCATCGTGCTCGGCGACGGGGAGGTCATCGGCCGGGGAACCCCGGAAGCGGCGCTCGCGGTGATCCCGTGACCGTCACCCGCGAGGCCATCGCCGTACCGGACAGCACCGGCCCGACCATCTCGCTGCTGCGCGAGCTGCGCCGGGGCCGGGCGCGGCAGCGGGCCGCCAACGCCGCCTACTGGATCTACGTGGTCGTGCTCATCGCGGCCTTGTACGGCGGCACGCGGATCGGCGCTGCCGTCCACGACCTGCAGCATCCGCCTCCGCCCACCGCGCAGACGCCGCGGCTGCTGCACGCCGCGCCGTATGGCCTGGCCGCGCTGGCGCTCGTGCTGCTGGTGGTGCTGGTGCGCGACGCGCTCTGGCGCGGCCCGGTCACCCTGCCCCAGCCCGCCGTGGACTGGCTGCTGGACACGCCGGTGGACCGCGGGCGGCTGCTGCGCCCCCGGTTCCGGCTGTCGGCAGCGGTCGCCACGCTAGCCGGGGCCGCCGTCGGCATCGTGCCGGCCGCCGCCCTGGTGGGCCTCGGGCTCGGCGGCCACAGCGCCGGCCACGCGCTGCGCCTGACCGGCGCGGCCGTGCTGTCCACCGCGCTGCTGTTCATCCTGGGCACCGGCTCGGCCGGGCTGATCGAGCGCTACCCGGCCAGCTGGCGCTGGCTGCGCCGGGCCACCCCGGCCGTGGTCGCCCTCGTCGTGGTGCTGGGCGGCCTGGCCGCATGGGCGGCGCTCGGCCGGCTGCCGCCGGCGGTGGCCGATGTTGTGGTGTGGTCCGGGCCGTGGGGCTGGGCCACGCAGGGCATGGTCGCCCTCAGCGGCGGCTCGGCACCGCTGTGGCCGCTGGCCACGGCGCTGCTCGGGGTGGCGGCGGTGGCGGCGCTGGCCGGGGCGGACCGGGCGGCCGCCGGGGTCCCCGGCGCCGCGCTGCGGGTCCGGGCGCGCACGATCGGCGCCATGTCCGCGGCCGTGCTGAACATGGATACTCGCGGCATCGCCCTGGCCTACAGCGGCGCGGCCGGGCCGCGCCGGGCCAGGTTCCGGCTCCGCCCGCCGCGCCGGCGCGAGCTCGTGCTGCCCTGGCGTGATCTGCTCGCGCTGGCCAGGGCGCCAACCCGGCTCCTGGGCGCGGCCGCGCTGGCGCTGCTGGCCGTGGGCCTCATCGCCGTGGCCGATCAGGCCGGCCAGCTGTCCCTGGTGCCGGTCGCCGCCGCACTCGCCCTCGGCTACCTGGCCGCCGCCTGGCTCTGTGAGGGAGCCCGGCTGGACGCCGAGGACACGCGCCGGTCGGCGGCCCTGCCGTTCCGGTTCCAATCGCTGGCCTGGTGGCACGCGGTCGTGCCGTGCCTGATCCTGTTCGCGGTGGCCGGCGTGCCGGTGGTCGCGCTCGCCGCGGCATCCGGTGACCCGCGGTTCATCGCGCTGCTGGCCGTGACCGCCCCGGTGCTGGTAGCCGGCGCGCTGGTCAACGTCTTCCGGCCGCGGTTCATGCCGGATCTGTTCGGCGGGTTTGAGACTCCGGTGGGCAACAGCGCCGCGATCATCGTCGTGTTCTGGCTCGTCCTGGGGCCGCTGGCCGCGGTCGTGCCGATGGCCGTGCTGCTGTCCAGCGCGCTCGGCGTATCCCACGCCGGAGCGGTGGCCCGCGTCGTGCTGGCCGGCGCGGTGCTGGCCGCCGTGCTCGGGGCCTACGCGGCACGGCGCGCGGCCAATCTCGGGTCCGCCTGATCAAATTGCGGCGCCCGGTCCGGCGCGGGAAGGTGGGGGCATGGCACGTGACGATGCATGGCTGCGCCGGGCCGGCCGCGTTGACCGTTCCGAGGACGACTCCGGGGCGGCGAAGCTCGACACGAAGGTGGCCTACTCGGCGCGGGTCAACAACTACTGGCGCGGCGGGAAGGACAACTTCGCCGCCGACCGTGAGGCCGCCGAGCAGGCGGTCAAGGCATTCCCCGCCCTTCCCGAAGCGGTCCGGGCGGGCCAGGCGTTCCGCCAGCGGGTAGCGAGGTACCTGGCCGCCGAGACCGGCGTCCGGCAGTTCCTCGACCTCGGTACCGGGCTGCCCACCGGCGAGACCATCTACCAGATCGCCGAGTCCCTCGCCCCCGGCGGCCGGGTCGTCTACACCGACAACGACCCGATGGTCCTCTCCCACGCCCGGGCCCTGCTCACCGACGGCGCTCCCGGCTCATCCGCCTATGTCCATGCCGACCTCCGGGACACCGGCACCGTCCTCACCGCGGCGGCGCAGACCCTGGATCTCACCGAGCCGGTCGCGGTCCTTCTTGTATCCGTCCTGCACCTGATCCCGGACACCGATGACCCCTACGCGATCGTGAGCCGGCTGATCGAGGCCACCGCGCCGGGCAGCCACCTCGTCATCGTGCACCCGTCCTCGGACATCCGGCCCGAAGCCAGCGCCCAGATGGCGGCCAACCTCAACCAGATGGTGGCGCAGAAGCGCACGTACCGCAGCCATGACCAGGTATCGCGGTTCTTCGGCGGCCTGGACCTGGTCGAACCCGGGGTCGTGCCGCTGCCGCAATGGCGGCCGGACACCGCGGACGAGGCCGCGGTCCCGACCCTGGCCTGGGCCGGCGTGGCCCGCAAGAGCCGGTAAGCGGCGCGCTCAGCCGGGGGGCGGGTCGCTGTCCACGAGGACCGCTCCGCCGTGCCCCCAGCTGAGGTAGCGGTAGGACAGGTTGATCAGCGCGGAGATCCGGTTACGGCTGCCGAGCAGGAAAAACAGGTGCAGGCCGAGCCACGCGAACCAGGCCAGCGTGCCGCGCATGCGCACGCCTTTCGGCAGCTGCACGACCGCGGAACGGCGCCCGATGGTGGCCATGATCCCCTTGTCGTGGTAGGCGAACCGGGCCGTGGGCCTCCCGGCTTCGAGCCTGGCGATCTGCTCCGCCGCGAACCGGCCCATCTGCAGCGCGGGCTGGGCCAGCTGCGGCAGCGGCTGGCCATCGATCAGCGCGATGTCTCCGATGGCGAAGATGCGGTCGTGCCCCTTGACCCGCAGGTCCGGCCCGACCTCGATGCGCCCGCCGCGTCCCTGCGGCAGGCCCCAGCGGCCGGCCGACTCCGGCCCGCTGACCCCGGCCGCCCACACGGTTATGTCACTGTGCAGGTGCTCGCCGTCGGCCAGCACGATCTGGTTGGCGGTGATCTCGCGGATCGTGGCGTCGAGCCGGACCTCGACGCCCCGGTCGAGCAGTTGCCGGCGAGCGTACTCACGCAGCGACGACACGTACGGCGCCAGCAGGGCCGGAGCCTGCTCGACCAGCTTGATGTGCACCCGCGAGCGGTCGATGTCGGGGTACGCGGTCGGCAGCGCGATGTTGCGCAGCTCGGCCAGGGTCCCGGCCAGTTCGACGCCGGTCGCGCCGCCGCCCACCACCGTGATGGACGTGTCCGCACCCTGTTCCCCCGCGCTGAGCCGTTCCAGGCCGGCGATGATCTGGTCGCGCAGCGCGACCGCGTCGTGGCGGGTGTACAGGGCGAAGCTGTACTTGTCGGCCCCGGTGACCCCGTAGTACGCCGCGGACACGCCGGTGGCCAGGACGAGGTAGTCGTAGCGGAGCTTCTCGCCGTGCGCCAGGGTGATCGTCCGCGCGGCGTCGTCGATGTCGCTGAGCTCGCCGCGCCGGAAGCGGGCGCCGTACTTGTGCGCAAAGCCCCGGAGCGGGTAGGCCACATCACTCGGGGTTAGCCCTCCGGTGGCCACCTGGTAGAGCAGGGGCTGGAAGGTGCTGTAGATGTTGCTGTCCACCAGCGTGACCCGCAGGCGCGCCCGGCTCAGCTTCCGCACCGTGGCCAGCCCGGCGAAGCCCATGCCGACCACGACAACCCGCGACGCACCAGGGCCCGGCGGCCGCCGGACCTTCCCGCGCAACCTGGCCATATCGCCAAGGTACCCAGCAATGCCGTCGCCATCCCAGGCTGCCCCGGCCGATCCCGCCTACGCCAGTAAGCTTCTGCCAGATGAGCGAAGAGCTGGCGAACTGGGCGGGCAACGTCACGTTCAGCGCGGCACGCTTTCCGAGGCCCATATCCGTGCCGGAGCTCCAGCGCCTGGTGAGCGGGGCCAGGCAGATCCGGGCCCTGGGGTCAGGGCACTCGTTCAACCGCCTGGCCGACACCCCCGGCGACCTGGTCACCGTGGCGGGCCTGCCGCGGCTCATCGAAGTGGACACCGCGAAGTCAGCCGTCACGGTCAGCGCGAGCCTGACCTACGCCGAGGTTTCCGCGGCGCTGAACCAGGCCGGGCGTGCGCTGCGGAACCTGGCGTCGCTGCCTCACATCTCGGTGGCGGGGGCGTGCGCCACCGGGACTCACGGCTCCGGCGACCGCAACGGCAACCTGGCGACATCGGTGTCGGCGGTGGAAATGGTCACCGCGGACGGCGACGTGGTGACGGCCAGCCGGGACGGCGACCCCGGGCGGTTCCCCGGCGTCGTGGTGGCCCTCGGCGCGCTCGGCATCGTCACTCAGCTCACGCTCGACACGGTGCCCGCTTTCGACGTCCGGCAGTACGTCTACGAGAACCTGCCCTACCAGCAGGTGAGCGAGCATTTCGGGGAGATCGTCTCCAGCGCCTACAGCGTGAGCCTGTTCACCGACTGGCGCAGCCCGCGGTTCCGCCAGGCCTGGCTGAAGCGCCGGGCGGACGCCGCCGACGCCTGCGCGCCCGGGCCGGAGTGGATGGGCGGGCGGCTGGCGGACGGCCCCCGGAACCCGGTTCCCGGCATGCCCGCGGCCAACTGCACCGGCCAGCTTGGGGTACCCGGGCCCTGGCACGAACGGCTGCCGCACTTCCGGCCCGACTTCACCCCCAGCGCCGGTGACGAACTGCAGTCCGAGTACCTGCTGCCGCGGGCCAGCGCGATCGGCGCGCTGCACGCCGTGGCGCCGATCGCCGGCCAGCTAGCCCCGGTCGTGCAGATCTCCGAGATCCGCACGATCGCCGCGGATGAGCTGTGGCTGAGCCCCAGCCACCAGCGGGACACGGTCGCGTTCCACTTCACCTGGATCAAGGACTGGGCGGCGGTCGCGCCGGTGCTGGCTCAGCTCGAGGAGCGCCTGGCGCCGCTGCAGGCCAGGCCGCACTGGGGGAAGCTGTTCACGATGAGCCCCGAGGCGGTGCGCGGCGCCTACCCGCGGCTGGACGACTTCCAGCAGCTGATGCGCGGCTACGACCCGGCCGGCAAGTTCCGCAACGACCTTCTCGACCGCTACTTCCGGCCAGACCGGTAACCAGGAAAGGATCAGTGTGACCACGACGGCCCTGCGGGTGGGAGTGCTCGACGATTACCAGAACGCGGCCCGCGAGTCCGGGCCGTGGGGCGACCTGGGCGACGCCGCCGACGTCACGATCTTCAACGACCACGTCACCGGCACCGGCTCGCTCGCCGAGCGCCTGGCGCCGTTCGACGTGATCGTCGCGATGCGCGAGCGCACCCGGTTCCCGCGTCAGGTCCTGGAACGGCTCCCCCGGCTGCGGCTGCTGGTCAGCACCGGGATGAGCACTGCCCACATCGACGTCGCGGCGGCCAGCGAGCTCGGCATCACCGTGTCGGGCACCGGCGGCCGGGCGGCCCCGGCCGCGGAGCTGACCTGGGCGCTGATCCTCGGGCTGGCCCGGCAGGCCGGCGCCGAGGACGCCGGGCTCCGGGCCGGCTCGTGGGGGCAGACGGTCGGCACCGACCTGGCCGGAGCCACCCTCGGCGTGATCGGCCTCGGGAACCTCGGCCGGCGGGTGGCCAAGGCCGGCCAGGCGTTCGGCATGCGCGTGATCGCCTGGAGCCAGAACCTCGACCCCTCCGTGGCCGCCGAGGCCGGCGTCGAGTACGTCGACAAACAGACGCTGCTGTCCAGCGCCGACTTCGTCACCATCCACCTCCGGCTCAGTGAGCGCACCACCGGGCTGATCGGCGGTGCGGACCTGGCGCTGCTCAAGCCGACCGCCTACCTGATCAACACCTCGCGTGGCCCGATCGTCGACGAGGCGGCCCTGATCGGCGCCCTCCGCGAGGGACGCATCGCGGGCGCCGGCCTTGACGTGTTCGACATCGAGCCGCTCCCGGCCGACCACCCGCTGCGCACCGCGCCGCGGACCCTGCTCACGCCGCATATCGGCTACGTCACGGCCGGCAGTTACCAGGCGTTCTACGGCGGCGCGGTCGAGGCCATCCTCGCGTTCCTCGACGGTCACCCGATCCGCCTGCTGACCGGCTAGCTCCGGCCCCGGCCGCCCCCGGCCGCCGGGAGCCGTACCTTGTGGGCGTCAAGGAACCGGCTGACCTCGCCGAACTCGGCGGGCGCCAGCGCGGACACCCGCTTGTCGCGCAGCCTGCCCGGCAGCAGCGGCACGACCTCCGCCGCGCCGGCCATCCGCCGCAGCGCCCCGGACAGCCGGTCGTCCCGGTAGCGGAACGAGTGCTCGAGGAGCCGTTTGAACGCCTCGTCGGACGCCACGCCGAATGGGCCGGCGACCGGCCGCAGACGCACCATGGCGCTGTCGACCTTGGGCTCCGGCCAGAACGCTGAGCGGGGCACGGTGTCCAGCAACTCGGCTTGGGCCCGCCGCTGGACCGTGACGCTGATCCGGCCGTAGCCCGCCTCGCCCGGGCCGGCGCAGATGTGCTGGGCCATGTTCTCCTGGAGCATGACCACGCCGCTGTCGAACGGGTATTCCAGCAGCCGCAGGATGATGGGCAGCGCCACCCGGTAGGGCAGGTTGGAGACGACCTTGGTGAACGGCGGGAGCGGCACGGCCAGCGCGTCCCCCCACAGCAGGGTGATGTTGCCATGCTCGGCGGCCAGGCCGTCCAGCCCCGGCCGGAACTGCCGGTCACACTCGATCGCGATGACGTGCGCGGCCCGGCTGGCCAGCCGCTCGGTGAGGTTGCCGATTCCCGCGCCGACCTCCAGGACCGTGTCCCGCGCGTCAATCCGGGCGTAGCCGACCTCACGGTCGGCGACGGCCGCCTCCATCAGGAAGCTCTGCCCGAGCTGATGTTGCGGCCGGATGCCGCGCGGCATGCCGGTCACGGCCGGACCATCCCGCTCCTCATAGCCGCCGGTACTGCCAGGTCGTGACGCTCACGCCGAGCAGGCGCACCGGGAACGAGCCAGCCAGCCGCAGCGACGGCGGGAGGACCGCGGCCGGCACCTGCGGGGCGAGCAGCACGACGTGCCCGCCGGGCTTGGTGACCCGGGCTATCTGCCGCAGCGCGGCCCTCAGCCATGCGTTCGTTTCCCCCTGGACCCGGTACTGGCGGCCAAACGGCAGGTTCGTCACGCACGCGGCGGCCGACGCGTCCGGGAAATCCATGGCCCGCGCGTCGCCCACCGCGACGGTCGCCCGGGCCACGTTGTCCCGGGCGATGGCCACCGCGGACGGGTCGATGTCGAGGCCCGTGGCCGACCAGCCCGCGGCGACCGCCTCGGCGAGGATCGTCCCCGAGCCGCAGCACGGGTCCAGCAGCACCCCGGGCGGGCGGCCAGCCAGGTCCACCATGGCGGCGGCGAGGGCTGGCCGCAGCGCGCCCGGCCGCTCCACGGCGCGGCCGCCGTGCTGCCGCATGCGCACGTCGGTGAGCCGCAGCCCGGCGACGAACCGGCCCGGCCGGTACTCGCTCGCCCAGATCTCCAGCTCAGCCGGGTCGGCCACGGTCCATCTGCGCCGGTCCCGGCCGATCGTCTCGGTCAGCTGCTGGCGCAGGTCGGTGCGCCGGAACGCCCGTTCGCTCAGCACCCGGGCGATGACCCGGTAGGTCATCGACGCCGCCAGCGGGCGCTTGCGCTCGGCCCAGATCGACAGCGCCCGCTGGACCGGGTCCGGGCGCCAGATCGCGGCGGCGATGGCGCGAGGATCGCTGGCCTCCGCGCGGCCGGCCCGGCCGACCTCCACGAAAACGTCCTCGGTCGTGCGCAGCGCCAGCGCACCGTCGCGATGCCCCCGCTCGGCCGCGAACAGCAGCACGTCGGCCCGGCCGTCGAATCCGCTGCCGGCCACGGCGATGCCCGGCAGCTCATCCAGTTGCCGGCGCACCAGCGGGGCCAGGCCCGGCAGGCACATCGCGAACATGCGCGTCGCGGACTCCGTCACCTGCCGCTGGCCACGTCGCGCCCGGTTAGCGGAGATCACGCATCCGATGCTATGGCCGCCGACTGGTCCGGGCTGGGCGCAGGGCTGAGCCTGCTGCCGGTCATGGCCGCGTAGCGGCAGGACACCACCACCGTCAGCGGCCACAGCGCCTGCCCGGCGCCGAAGATGCGTTCCGCCAGGCCGGCCTGCCCGCCCGCGGTGATCAGCTCCGCGCCGAACCAGACCAGCAGGACCAGCAGCACGGCGACGGCGCCAGCCGACACCACCGGCCGCAGGCCCCATGGCACCGACGGCCCGCGCCGCCAGGCGACCGCCGGCCAGGCCACCAGCGCGACGCACCCGGCCGCTCCGAAGATGATGTGCGGCAGCGGATAGTCGGTCCCGGGCTGCTCTGGGTTCGCCGCGACCAGCAGGCCCGCCACCGCCCCGGCGATCAGGATCAGCCGCCCCGGCGCGCGAGCTGGCCGTAGCGCCAGCCCGGTGACGACGTCACAGGCGGCAACCACCAGGAATGTCAGCGTCATCACCCACCGGTCGGAAGCACCCACCGCGGCGAGGGCGCTGACCGTATCGGCCACCGGGTTGTAGTGCGGCTGCAACGCGGCGGCCACGGTCCACCCGCCGGCCATCAGCACCGGCGCCGCCGCTGAGGACACCACTCCCCACCACGGCACGGCCCGCACAGGCACCACCGTAGCCGCAGGACGGTGTGATGCTCCAGCGGCGGGGGTATGGCACCCGCCACCCCCCGCACGCTGGCCCGCCGCGCATCCTGCAACCGGGCAATCCCGGGCAACGGCGCCACCACGAGGAGGGGAAGTTATGTCCGTGAACGGGCAGACCGCGGCCGGCGTGGCGGTTCCCGACACCAAGCTGGCCCGCCAGGCCACCGAACTGGTGCGCGGGGCCACCGACGACCTGATCTACGACCACTCCCGCCGGGTCTACTGGTGGGGCAGCCTGCAGGGCCGCAACCGGGGCCTCAGCTTCGACCCGGAGTTGCTCTACATCGGGGCGATGTTCCACGACCTGGGCCTGAACGAGCAGTTCCGCGGCAGCGGCCGGCGGTTCGAGGTGGACAGCGCGGATGAGGCCCGCCGTTTCCTGCAGGGCCACGGCGTGCCGGAGGACAGCATCCGCCGGGTGTGGACGGCCATCGCGCTGCACA
>Ga0335073_10013647_pt1 | contig 11398 bp, 9 predicted proteins | sample Lox_Sample_22_FD_207093 | JGI IMG/M metagenome (GOLD analysis project Ga0335073, IMG submission 207093) | Soil microbial communities from Loxahatchee National Wildlife Refuge, Florida, United States - Lox_Sample_2.2 | ecosystem: Environmental > Terrestrial > Soil > Wetlands | place: USA: Florida... | reverse complement strand
AAGAGTTCGACGCCCAGACCGAGCGCTTCGTCGATTTGTTCTTCGAGCGATTCATGTCCCGAAGCGGTGACCATCACTAGACGCCGCAGGCGCTCGCTCTGCGCCTCGATCGCGCGTTCGGCGGAGCGCTGCGCGGCAACGTTCTTGAAGATCGCGTAGGCGCCCGTGATCTGCCCCGAGACGTGGAGCGGGACGAGCTTGAGCTGTACGTCGAGGCGATTCCCGAGCCGGTCGAGCAGCAGCGAATCGACTTCGCCCGCTTCACCGCGCATCGCGAGATGGAGCAACTCGTTTGCCTGCTCGCGCCGCTCGGGTGCGATCAACTCCGTCCACGGTTTGCCGACGATGCGCTCGCCGAAGAAACCGGTCTCGCCCTCCAGCGCGACGTTCACGCGCGAGATCGCGCCCGTCGCTTTGAGCTCCATGATCCCGTCGGGATGATACTCGAAGAGCGAACGGAATTTTTCTTGATTGATCGTGAGCGACGACTCCGCAGAGCGCAGCGCGACGATGTCGCGGGCTTGCCCGAAGACGCCGACGATCTCACCGCCGCAGCGCGCGGGAAAGACGTAGCATTCGACCGGGATCACACTGCCGTCGCGGTGCCGCGAACTGGTGTCGAAATGATCGGTCCCGCCCGCGAGCGCCGTTTGAAACGCAAGATCGACGCGCGCGACGTCGGCCGGCGCGACGTGGCCGCGATAGGAGGTACCCGAGAACTCCTCGAGACCGTACCCGGTGAGCTCGAGCGCCGCCTCGTTGGCGGCAATGGCAAGCCCATCCCGGTCGTAGAGCACGACGGCATCGGGGGTATCTTGATACATCGAGGCAACCGCCTCGCGCAATACGTTGGGATCCATCTCCAAGAACTATCGTCAATTTCGACGAATGAGCCGCAGATGACCCCCGACCGGATCGTCGAGTTTGCGGAAGATTTAACCCGCGTCGCCGCTGCCGGCGGCGGGGCGAAGGCGCTTGCCGCGCATCTTTCGGAGGTCGCCGGGGTCGGCGTCTTGGTCGAGGACGCGGAGTGGCGCCACGTCGCGACGGCCGGCAAGGGCAGCTTGCCCGCGACCGCCCGCGGCCTGACGAACGGCCGCGCCCATACCGTCCCGATCGCCGCGGGTTCGAACGCGCTCGGCTTCCTTTCGATCTTTCCCGGCGACGCCGGCGAAGAGCTTGCGCCGCTCGTGCGACTGGCCGCGGCCGCGATCGCGCTCGAGCTGGCGCGTGAGACCGACGGCGGCCGCAGCCGCCGTCGCACGTTTTGGGAGCGCCTGATCGGCGGCGCCTATCACGAACTGAGCTCGGCGCGCGAGGATGCAAACGCGCGCGGCATCACGCTTGCCGCGCAGTACGTCTGCGTCGCACTCGAAGCCGAAGCCGCACCCGAGGAAGACCACGCGGCGCTGCTCGCGGAGCTGCGCGCGCTTGCGGCCGAGACCTTTCGCTCCGGGGAGGCCGACGCCGGCATCATCGAGCGCGGCGTAACACTGGTAGTGCTGGTACCTGCGGCCCGCGAGGTCGACGCTGAGAATGCCAAGACCGCCGCGGTGCTCTTGCCCAAGAGCGCGGCAAAACGCAAATCCAATCTGCGCATCGCGGGCGGCGTTTCGGCGGCAACGAGCGCGCTCGAGGCACAGCGCGCACTCGAGAGCGCGCAGGCGGCGCTTGCGATCGCACGCCGCATCTTCGGCGCAGGACGCGTCGCCGCGTACGACGAGCTGGGCGCCTACCCGCTACTCTACAGCGGCGCCGGCGCCGATTCGCTGCGCCAGTTCGCGCAGGGCGTGCTCGCGCCGCTGCGCGCCTACGACGAGAAGCATCAGACCGAGCTCGAGCGCACGCTGGCCCTCTACTTTGCGACCGGTCAAAACGTCAAGACGACCGCGTCGGAACTCAACGTCCACCGGCATACGGTCTTCTACCGCTTGCGGCAGATCAACGACATCTCGGGGCGCTCGCTCGAGAGCGCGCACGATCAACTCACTCTTCGTCTAGCGATTGCGATTGATGCACTCCACACCCAACACTAAACGCGACGTCATCAAACTCGCCAAGGAGCGCAACGTGCGCTTCGTGCGGCTCGTCTTTGCTGACATCTTCGGCGTGAGCAAGAACGTCTCGATCCCCGCGACCGAACTCGATGCCGCGCTCGACGGGCGCGTCACGTTCGACGGCGGATCGATCGACGGCTTCGTCCGCGGCGAGGAACTCGATATGGTCCTTCGTCCCGATCCCGCGACCTTCGCCGTTTATCCATGGTCCAATCCCGAAGGCGCGGAAGCGCGGCTGCTCTGCGATATCGCGATGCCCGACGGCTCGCCCTTCGAGGGCTGCCCGCGTACGACGCTCGCGCGCGCGGTCGAGAGCGCGCGGACGGCGCTGCCCGGACTCACCATCGGACTCGAGGTCGAGTTTTATCTTTTCGAGGGCGGCACGAAGACGTCGGACGTCGGGAGCTACTTCGATTTCTCCGCCAACGACCGCGGCGAAGAGACGCGCAGCGCGATCGTAGCGGCGCTGCAAAACATGGGTATCGCGGTCGCCTCCGCGCACCATGAAATCGGCGCGGGGCAGCACGAAATCGATCTCGCCTTCGTGGATCCGCTCGCCGCGGCCGACAACGTGCTCACGCTGCGCACGATTGCCAAACACGTCGCGGCCGGATTCGGTCTCGACGCGACCTTCATGCCCAAACCACTGGAAGAACGCGCCGGCAGCGGACTGCACGTCGAGCTCATGCTCGGCGAAGGTGCCGACGAAGAGACGATGCTCTACGTGATCGGCGGTCTGCTCGAACACGCCCCGGCCACGACCGCGATCTGCAACCCCACGGTGAATTCGTATAAGCGGTTGGTTGCCGCTTGGGACGCGCCGATTTACGCCGTTTGGTCGGAGCGCAGCGTGAACGCGCTGGTGCGCGTGCCGCCCGCAAGCCGGCCGCGTCACATCGAAATGCGCAGCCCCGATCCTACGAGTAATCCGTATCTCGCGCTGGCGGTTCTGCTCGGCGCGGCCTCCGACGGTATCGCGCGCAGCGTGTTGCCGGGCGCAGCACTCGCCGGTTCGACGTACGATCTGGGCGAACGCGAGCGCCGCGAGCGCGGAATCGGCACGCTGCCCAAGTCGCTGCGTCAGGCGATCACCGAACTCGATAAAGATGCCGTCGTGCGCGCGTCGCTCGGCGATCACATCTATCATGCCTACCGCGACGCGAAACTCGCCGAGTACGAAAGCTACCGCCGCGCCGTCCATCCCTGGGAGCGCGAACGCTACTTGAAACTGTACTAAGGTGTCATCCCGAGCGTAGTGAGCGAAGCGAACGTAGTCGAGGGACGCCCCCTGTCATCCCGAGCGTAGTGAGCGAAGCGAACGTAGTCGAGGGACGTCTACGAAGCAGAAGTAGCGCGTGAAGCGCTATTTTGTATACTTCCTTCGGTGCGTAGACGGCACGTTCTACGTTGGCATCACAAACGACATCGAGCGCCGACTTGGCGAACACCGCTTCGGCATAGATCCCGAATGCTACACTTTCTGGAGACGCCCCCTCGTTCTCGTTCACGTATCGGAGTTTGCCTGGATCGATCAAGCGATTGCGTTCGAAAAGAAAGCAAAAGCCTGGTCTCACCGCAAGAAGCGCGCGTTTGTAGAGGGCAAGTGGGAGGAGATGCGTCGATTTTCGCGCGGCCGCGATCGCTCGAGGTGATAGACGTCCCTCGACTACGTTCGCTTCGCTCACTACGCTCGGGATGACAGGAGGTGTCCCTCGACTACGCTCGGGATGACAGGAGGTGTCCCTCGACTACGCTCGGCATGACAGCGGGAGGCGTCCCTCGACTACGCTCACTGCGTTCGCTACGCTCGGGATGACAGGAGGTGTCCCTCGACTACGCTCGGGATGACAGGAGGTGTCCCTCGACTACGTTCGGGCGATAGCCTCGATCTCGACGCGGGCGCCGCGCGGTAACGCCGCGACGGCGACCGTCGAGCGCGCGGGTTTCGCTGCATCGAAGTATTTTCCGTAGACCGCGTTGACCGCAGCGAAATCGTTCATGTCGACGAGAAAGATCGTCGTCTTGACGACGTCGCCGTACTCGCAGCCGGCGGCCTTCAAGACGGCCCCGAGATTCTTCATCACTTGTTCGGCCTGCGTCGCGGCGTCGCCGTCGACGAGATTGCCGGTCGACGGATCGAGCGCGATCTGGCCGGAACAATAGAGCGTTTTGCCGCTGCGTACTGCTTGGCTGTACGGACCGATCGGCGCCGGTGCGTCGCTGCTTTGAATCAATTCTTGGCTCATGAGACCAGCGTCATCGTGCCTTTGAACGCTTCGGGGTCGGGCTCGAGACCGAAGTTATCGCGCCACAGCGCATCGATCTTCCCGATCTCCGCATTGGAGAGCGCGGGCGACTCCGGCGCGGCCGCAAACTCGCGCAACTGATCCGCGCCATAGATGTTCGGAAGCACCGTCATCACGCGCGGCTCATCGAGCAGCCACTGAATCGACGCCTGGCCGAGAGTACGATTGGGCAGCTCGAGGAAGCGGAGCTGCTCGACTTTTTTCAAGCCGTTCGTGAGCCACCAGCGCGGGCGATGCGAGCGATGATCGGTCTTGGGGAAGACCGTGTCTTCAGTGTAATGCCCTTCGAGCATACCGCTTGCGTGCGGCACGCGCACCATGTAACCCGTGTCGGCGTTCGCGTCGTACGCGGCTTTGATCTGGTCGTTGCCGGGGAATTGCTCGAGCATGTTCCAGATGATTTGCAGCGATGCGACGTTGTGCTCTTTTACCGCGTCGACGCCTTCATAGAGAAAGCCGATCGCCGGACCGAGCGCGATGCCGTACATACGAATTTTGCCGGCCTTCTTCAGCTCTTCGAGCGTCGCCCACATCGCCTCGTTTTTGATGTGCTCCATCTTCGCGTTGTGCAGCTGATAGATGTCGACGTACTCGGTCTGCAGGCGCCGCAGCGATGCATCGAGCGCCTTGCGGATGAACGCAGGCGAGACGTCTTGCGGCAGCTCCATCTGGCCGCGCCGCTCGCCCGCCTGCGGCGAGGTGATATCGTAACCGAACTTGGTGGCAATCACGACGTCGCCGCGGCGCCCCGAGAACGCTTTCGCGAGCTGCTCTTCGCTGCGGCCGTTGCCGTAAGAGTCGGAGGCGTCGAAGAGGGTCAGGCCGAGATCGCGCGCTTCGTGCAGCAGGCGCACCGCCTCGTCATCGGTCTTCTCTCCCCACCACCCCGTCGAGGTCGTCCACATGCCGAAGCCAACCTCGCTCACCGTCACGTCGGAATTCGGGTAGGTGCGGTATTTCATGGAGCCTCCTTCGCGGCTGCGCTCGGGATGACATGGTGATACCCGGCGCCAACATGAGTATTGTGATACAGGCGCGCACGTTCGAAAAAGACTTTGCGCGGGTAGGGCGTTGGATCGAAGAGTATCTCGGCGATCCTAGCCGCTATCCGGTCCTCCCGGCGCTCGCGCCCGGCGAGGTCTCGGACGCTCTTCCCGACCGGGCCCCCGAAGAGGGTGAGCCGTTCGAGCAGATCATGGCCGATTTCGAACGGATCATCGTCCCCGGAATCACGCATTGGAATCATCCCCGCTTCTTCGCCTATTTCGCGACGAGCGCCGCGCCGGCCGCGATCGCGGCGGAGGCGCTTGCCGCCGCGCTCGACGTGAAGGTGATGCTGTGGCGCACGTCACCGTCGGCGGCCGAGCTCGAATCGGTCGTGATGCGCTGGCTCGGCCGCCTCATGGGAATGCCGGAGAGCTGGACGGGCATCATCTACGACACGGCGTCGGTCGCCGGATTCACTGCACTCGCGGCTGCACGTGAGTCGCTCGGGCTCGATATCCGCGAAGACGGGCTCTCTGGCCGCGACGTGCCGGTGCTGCGTGTCTACGCGACCGCGCAAACACATTCGCATATCGAGAAAGCCGCGATTGCCCTGGGCATTGGACGGCGCAACGTCGTCGCGGTTCCGTGTGACGGCGCATATCGCATGGAACCCGCCGCGCTCGAACGCGCCATCGCGCAAGACCGGCGTGAGGGCATGCTGCCGCTCGCGATCGTGGCGACGGTGGGCACGACGTCGACGACATCGATCGACCCGGTCCGCGCAATCGCGGAAATCGCGAAGCGCGAACGGATTTGGCTGCACGTCGACGCGGCTTACGCGGGCGTTGCAGCCATGCTTCCCGAGTTTGCATATCTGATGGACGGCGTCGATCTCGCCGACTCGCTGGTCGTGAATCCGCACAAATGGCTGTTCATCCCGATGGATCTCTCGGTCTTATTTCTGCGCGATGAAGCGACCGTGCGCCGCGCCTTCAGCCTCACGCCCGAGTATTTGACGACGAACGACGGCGCCGTCCGCAATTACATGGATTACGGCATCCAGCTCGGTCGCCGCTTTCGCGCGCTCAAGCTGTGGTTCACGCTGCGTCATCTCGGCGCCGCGCAGATCCGCGACCGATTGCGCAGTCACATCGCGCTCGCCCAGCATTTCGCGCAATGGGTCGACGAGGATCCGCAGTGGGAAACGACCGCACCGCATCCGCTCTCGCTCGTCTGCTTCCGCTATCATCCGCGCGGCATCGACGACGAAGCGGAACTCGAGCGGCTCAACGCCGCGCTGCTGGATGCGGTGAACGCTACGGGCGAGATGTTCATCTCGCACACGAAGCTCGACGGACGTTACGTCCTGCGGCTAGCGATCGGTAATCTACGCACGGCGCGCGAGGACGTCGAAGCGGCCTGGGGCATTCTGCGGCGCGAAGCGGAGGTGCTTGCGCGATGACGCCCTTGCGCGTGCTGGTCGTCGGGAGCGAGGTAGTCGCCGAAGGTCTACGCACCCTGCCCGAGGGCGACGTGATGCAGGTCGAGTCGGCGGCAAGCACCGACGCGGTGCTGGCAAAGCCGCCCGCGGTGGATGTCGTCGTGGTCGACCGGCGGGGCGTCACGAACCCCGAGCATATTGCCGCGCTCGGAGCCGCGATCGCCCCGGTTCCGCTGGTGGTCATCGGCGACGACGAACCGCTCGCGCGCACGATTTTTGCCGCGGCCGATCGCGCTTGGCTGCGCAGCTCGCTCGCCGCCGCGCTCGACGAACTCGAAGCCCAGCGCGCCGCGGTGCTGCAGATCAGCCAGCTCAAGCACGATCTCGTCGCGACGCTCGCACACGACATCAAAGGACCCTTGACCTCGATCGTGGGCTTCGCGGAGCTGCTCGAAGAGGGCTATCTCGAAGGTGAGGAGGCGACCGACGCAGCGCACACGATTCGCACCAACGCGCAGCGGCTCGCGACCCTCGCCAACGATATGCTCGCGCTCTCGCGCGTCGAGTACGGCGAACTCGAGATCGCCGACGATCGTGTCGACGTGACCGACGTGCTGCGCGCGGCGGTCGAAGCGCTCGCTCCCGAGCGCGAGATCGAAGCCGCGTATCTCAAGGAGCCCGCCTTTGTGCGCGGCGATGCCGAGCGGCTGCGCCAGATTTTCGATAACGTGCTGCGTAACGCGATCAAGTATTCACCGGGCGGCGAACCGGTCCGCATCGAGATGCGCGAGGAGGACGGCACGTTTGCGATCGCCGTTCACGATCGCGGTATCGGCATACCGCCCGAGGATCTGCCCAAGCTCTTCAACCGTTTTGCGCGCGCCTCGAACGCGCGCAAGACGAAGATTGCGGGCACCGGCGTCGGTCTCTTCATCGTCAAGACGATCGTCGAGCGGCACGGCGGCAGCGTTGCGGTGCAAAGTACGCTCGGCGAAGGCAGCACGTTCACGGTGACGCTGCCTGCGATCGACCGCGCGCGCGAGGATGGTCCAGCGCGCATCGCGATCGTGACGCAGGACGGGCGGCTCTCGCGTTTCACCGCGTTCGAGCTGCGCGCGCGCGGGTTCCGTGTGCGTGAGGTGCGCGAAGCCGCCGAAGCGGCCAACGGCGCGCGCCCCGGCGACGTCATCGTCGTCGACGCGCAGGCGGCCGGAGCAAAAGAGACGCGCGCCGCACTCGGTCAGATTCGCGCGCGCATCGTCGGCATCGGGGCGAACGCGTCCGACGAATGGGATGCGACGCTTCCCAAACCGTTTTTGGTAAGCGATCTGCTTTCAGCGGTGCGGGGATGAGGTCGCCGCGGCGGTAAGCAGCGCGACACGCTGACTCGCGATTCCGACCGCAGTCGGATCGGTCCCCTTCTCGCCGAGTTTGAACTGCTCGAGCGCATCCGAGCGATCGCCCTGCGCTTCGTAGGCGTCACCGAGCAGTACGTGCAGCCGCCCGTCGTCATGGACCGACGCGATGCCCTTGATCAAAACCGCTTGCGCCAGCACGTAGAGCTGGTGGTGTTCGTAGTCGAGCGCGAGATCGATGTAGGCCTCGCGAAGATACGGGTAGAGTTCGATCGCTTTGGCGTACTGCGCGACCGCTCGCTGCCAGTCGTCCTGCGCATCGGCGAGATATCCGTAATTCACAAAGGTCTCGGCGCGCTCGGGTGCGAGCTTGAAAGCAGCGTCGAGCGTCGCCTTCGCCTGACCGTAGCGCTGCGCTTCCAAGTAGGTCGCGCCTTCGTTGTTTTCGCACTGATACGCGTAGTGATCGACGGCCAAGCAGTGCTCGAACGTCTTGACCGCGTCATCGTACTGGTGAAGCTCCAGCTGCGCGAGTCCTAGGCCGTTGAGGGCGGTGAGGTTGGTCGAATCCTCGTCGAGCGCGCGGTCGTAGTAGACCTCCGCTTGCGCGGGCTGGTGAATCGCGTAGTAGACTTGACCCAATTCGCCCTGAATCCCCGAATCGGTCGGGTAATCGCGCGCCATCTGCTGGATGGCGATCTCGTATTTATCGAGATCGCCTTTGCGGATGTGCAGCGCGACCAAATCGTTGACGGAGTCGGTCCCGGGCAGCGCCGCGTTGAACTGCGCGATCGCATCGTCGACGCGATTCTCTTCGGCATACACCGTTCCCAAACGATTGTGCGTCTCTTTGTCGCTGGGCGCGAACTTCAGAATCTCTTCGTAGACGAACTTTGCGCGCTCGATCTGTCCGGTTCGGAAATACAGATCGCCCAGAAAGCGGCGCGGATCGATCTCGCCCGGATGAATCTGAACGTAGAGCTCGAGGCGCCGGATCGCGCCGTCCATATCGCCTGCCGCGATCAGCTCGCGCGCGGCGCGAATCGCGCCCTGCGGATCGGAGACGAAGCCGTTGACCGTGGTCGTGTCGAGCGTGGGATTATCGTAGACGTTGATCTGGCCGCTTTGGGCACGCGCGGGCGCCGCCGTGATCAACACGGCTGCAACGGCGGTACAAGCGATCGCGACGAGGCGCTGGCGGTTCATCCCGGCCCTCCCGAGTCCATTCTACTCCTAAGTTCACGGTCCAGGAATCGAGATTGTGACCGAGGCTACTCTTCCTCGCCGTGCGCGTTCTCCGCGATCCGGTCCAGCATGCGGACGAACGCCGCGCGTTCGGCCGCCGAGAAGCCGCGCAGCGCGTGCTCGGTCTGCTCGGCGATGATTTCGGCGAGCAGCGGCTGCAGCTCGGAACCGCGCTTGGTCAGGTAGATGCGCACCGAGCGGGCGTCGGCCGGATGGGCGTGCCGCTCGACCAGCCCGTCGCGAACCATGCGCTGGACGGTGCGCGTAACCGTCGGCATCTCGACATCCAGGCGGTCGGCGATCTCGCGAGGCGTCAGCCCGTCGTCTTCCCAGAGGTGGCGCAGCACCTGATACTGACCGAGCCGCAAGCCGGAGCGCTGCAGCGAACGATCGAGGCGGGCGCGTATCGTCCGCACCGCGTTGCCGAGTGCGCGGAAGACCTCGCCCTGCGGGTTCATCGCACGAGCGGAAGCACGTTACTCGGCGTGAGCGGATAGAACGTCATGAGCAGCACCAACACGAAGCACGCGATCGCGCTGACCCACGCAAGCGGCGCGAAGGGCTGCACGTCGTGCGTGTGCCCATGTCCGCCACGCGAGTACATGGCGAAGATGACCTTCGCGTAGGCGTAGAGCGAGATCGCCGTACCGGCGATCAGCACGCCGCCGAGCCACGCATAGCCTGCGTTGACGCTGGTCGAGAGGATGAGAATCTTGCCGAGGAAGCCCGCGGTCGGCGGCAAGCCCGCCATCGCAAGCAAGAAGAACGTCATCAGCGCGGCCGCGACCGGACGCCGGTAGCCCAAGCCGCGATAGTTGGCAAGCGTGGAGCCTTGTTCGCCGTCGTCGGAGAGCAGCGCCGCGACCGCAAACGCACCGAGATTCATGAACGTGTACGCCGCGATGTAGTAGATCGCGTAGCGCAGACCCAGCGGCGTTCCGCCGGCAAGCGCGGTAAGGATATAGCCTGCCTGCGCGATGCCCGAGTACGCGATAAGCCGCTTGAGGTCGTGCTGCGCGAGCATCCCGACATTGCCGGCGATCATGGAGATCGCCGCGACGATCCAGACCGGCAGCAACAGCCGCGTGTCGACGCCCGGCGGCAGCGCCGCGTAGATGAAGCGCGCGAAGACCGCAAGCGTTCCCGCTTTGGTCGCAACACTCATGAACGCCGTAACCGGTAGCGGCGCGCCTTCGTACACGTCGGGCGACCAGGTGTGGAACGGCACCAGGCTCAGCTTGAAGGCGATACCGATCAAGAAGAGACCCGCACCCATCCAAAGCAGCGGATTGCTCGCGAGCGCCGGCGCGACGAGATCGGCGAGCGCGACGCTGCCGCTCGCACCGAAGAGCAACGCCATTCCGTACAACATGAATCCCGAGGCGGTCGAGCTGAGGATCAAGTATTTGAGCGCCGATTCGCGCGCCGTCGCGCGATCGGCCAAGCCGCACAGACAGTAGAGCGCGAGCGAGAGCAGCTCGAGGCCGAGGAAGATCGTCATCAAATTCCCCGCGCCCGACATCAGCATTGCACCGCACGTCGACCAGAGCAGCAGCGCGACGGCACCGGGAATGCGCTCGCTCTTACCCGTCGCGCCGTAGAGCACGACCGAGCCGAGCGCACAGATCAACACGATCTCTTGGAAGACGACGCTGAACCCGCCCAGGATGAACGCTCCGCCGAATGCGGCGTAGTTGACGCCGTACGCGCCTGCGGCATCGACACCCGCCGCGATGATGCCGATCGCCGCGATGCCGATCGTCAGATACCGGTTGACGTTCTTGGGCGCCAGCAGATCGGCGAGCAACACGACCAACGCCGTGACGGCCACGATGGTCAGCGGCGCGAGCGCGCTCCAGTCGGCAGTCGTAACGGTAACGTTCATCGCGCAAATCCTTGGAAGATCGTGAGCAGGTGAGGATTGATGCCGACTGCGAGGAGCGCCAGCACGAGCGGCGCGACCGCGATCCCCTCGATCCACGAAAGATCGGGACGAACGGGAAGATC
>Ga0335073_10013644_pt1 | contig 11399 bp, 11 predicted proteins | sample Lox_Sample_22_FD_207093 | JGI IMG/M metagenome (GOLD analysis project Ga0335073, IMG submission 207093) | Soil microbial communities from Loxahatchee National Wildlife Refuge, Florida, United States - Lox_Sample_2.2 | ecosystem: Environmental > Terrestrial > Soil > Wetlands | place: USA... | reverse complement strand
TCCATACGCAAGACTGTCTTTCTTCAGATTTCCTTTCAGTTGATTCCTTGAGTCGTATTTCTTCTTCAGAGTCATAAGCTTCGGATAATGCTCCTCGAACATCTACTTCCGATTAGTTGAATTTTAACTGATATACAAAGTGAAGAATCTTACCAGCCTAGGGTCGTGGAACGCTTCGAATGAATGAGGAACGAAGTTCTTCCGTGTATTTGAACCCATCACTTCGTCTGGGGCATGAATAAGGCGTTCTCTCGCTAGCAGTCGACTTTCTTGGCTGGCGTTTGGGGTGCAGCCTGTTCCGAAAGAAGAAAATGTTTGATACCTGGCGGACGAGGCCAGGCTGTACCTGAACGCTTCCCAATCACGTCTCGCTAGACGTCGTTATTCAATCTTTTAACGATGATTCGTAAGGCATGAACTTACAGTGCAGAAGAGTTCGAAAACCACATAAGTGGCGTCCTCAAGCTCTGAATACTGTCGTGTTTGGGAAAACCAATCGAAAGCCTTGAGGACCAAATCTTCCGGCAAGGCCGTCAATGAAAGCGCTGAGAACTCAGACACCATCTTTCCCTTTAAGGCACAAAGGCCTTCTTGCATAAGAGACACATCCAACAAGCTCTTCACTTCGGTGTGGTCCATGCTACCAGGCAACTTCAGCGCCCATCCAAAAGCCTCATCGCTTCGGCCGTGCTTCTCTCCAAGCGCATCAAAGACGTGGAGAACGATCATATCATCGTCAGCCTCACCAAATCCAAGGTACTCCTTCTTCAGCAAATATACAAACAAGCTGACTTTTGGGTCCGTGTTCTGCTTGTCGCTCATCCTCGAAATTTCTCTCGCGATCTCCACTAAGTGCTTCTGAGAAATCAGAATGGGACCAGCCCAGATTTTCTGCGGATACTTGAATGCTTGAAGCTTGAACTTCGTTACCACTCCAAAGTTTGCACCAACTCCGCGAAGAGCCTAGAGAAGATCAGGTTCTTCAGACGCCCAGATGACGGATCCATCGAGTTTCACCACTTGTGCATCCAGCATGCTGATAGGATCAGACGTGCAGCCAAATTCACCTGACAGCCAAGAAAATCCAGCCCCTAGGATACTCCCACCGACGCCGATTGATGGAGTACGACATGCGATAACTAGATGAAGTGAGCATGTTATGAAGTGGAGATGTGATATGTGAGAGATATGCCATACCAGCGTAGTTTGACGTTACCTTCTCCATCTTTCGGTAAACATCGACCCAAGATTGACCAGCGCCGACGGTCGCAATCTTCTTTTAGGCATCCCATTCGAAGTCATTGAACTCTTGCAAGGAGACCAGAACATCTTTAGCGCTGGCACTACCAAATCCCAAGGATCGCACCGCAAAATCAAGGCTGCTTTTACCCAAGAAAGCTATGATTTTGCTGAGATGGTCAACGCTGTTTGGTCGAAGTAGAAGACGTGGCTTTTCAATCTTCTCGGCGTTCCAGGTCAAAGATTCCACATCGTACTGAGGTGTCCCTTGAGCTATGATCTCGTCAGGCGAAACTAGTGAACGAAGGCTATTGATTTCATCAGTTTGTGACATGTTGATGGTTGAAGGAAGGCGTCGAAGCCAGCGCGGACCACGTCTAATCCAAGCCTTATATCCAGTTTACAACATCACACTGCATTTCTTCGGCTTTTAATATAGGACGTGTCGTTGCCGGGCCGATCCGGGACTCTGGTAGCAATTGCTCTCGTTAGCAACGGAATTTCGTGGCTGAAGGCCGAGAGTTTGATCTGTTGGGGCCAATTTTCTGTGCTCCAGGAGCTTATGAGTGGAAGTGCGGTAGAGTATGACAGGATAGCCAATAGCCAAAGTCTCCTCTCATCGAACGCAATGAAGAGAGGGTCACTGACGTCTCCCTTCCGAAGTGTCAGAGCTGAAAATATAACAAAAGATTGGTTTGGTAATAAAGATGATTGTTTGAATCCGAAGTCATTCAAAACTCTAACAAGGCCGTAGTTGCTATTCCACCCATGTGGTACGTGACATTCGCCGAGATGGCCCCCAAAAGGATTTCGAAGATTTTATCATCGCCCCCCACTATATGACTTCGTATGCTCTTAATGCCTCTTTGTCATGAAACTACCCTTCTTTTCTTCCATGCGAAAGGTAAGCTACTGTGGATTCGTAATAATCTCCTTGAAAGTGGCATAGCATCTTAGATTTCTAGTGCTCAAGTCTTTGGCGTTTCGTCTGTCGTTCTCCCTCCAAGTGATTGTTGTCTTTCAATTCTTGGTCGACCAGTTCTAGCGCAGCCTGTAAAATGCGTTTCTCACCCAATCTGACTTCTATAGCCATACGCTTGCGACCAGTTGCGTCTCGAAGTAACTTTTCGTCTTCGGTGGCGGTCGTAGAGTACTCTGCTAATCTCGATACCATTGCGGTTCTGAAAACGTCCCACAGAGTTACAGACGACTCTTGTTTAAGCGATGGCTTGATTTGCTTAAGTTCATCGAGTAGAGCTGTCGTTTGGGCAGCCAGATCTTCCGGAATTGTTTTCACAGCGGTCAGCTTCCTAGGAAGAAGGCCTTCCGAGCTGGGTTCAACCGGTTCTGCTTCCAAAACAAAGCTGTCTTCCAAGTCATCTTCACCGAAACTTGCGAGAGCAGATCGGATCTCATCGTCGGTGACAGCAACATGGGCTTTCACAGCTTCCGTAATGTTTCTCCAACGCAATTCAACAATGTCATGTGCTCGGTGTTTTGTTGACGTATATCCGTATCTTCGTAGTAAATCGGAATTTGGGAGCGGTCCATAGTAGTTCAGCACCTCCTCACCAGCTTCTATTGGCCTCAGCGAAGTCATAGTGAGGTTCTCCTCACCATGTGAAAGGTGGGCGTTGAACTCGGCGTCTGCGTTGAGCATATCTGCCATTGGAACCATACCTAGAGTTTTGTCCGTTCTATCTTCTACCCAGCCATCTTCCGCTTCGTCCTCGTCCTCTTCTCTTTCCAAGTCGAACGCATAAGCCATGATGGTGCTGCTCATTTGGTGTGCGTGGACCAGAGTTTTCTCTTCGCCTTGAGATATTCGCCCACACCGAGAGAAGATGTACTGATGATTGAGAAAGAAAGGTAAAAGTTTGGTTCGAAACAGTTCATCGGCCTCGGATTTGCCAATCTTATCCACCACTGCACTTGCCTGGAGCTCTTTCACTTGTTCATCCGTCCAGAACATCAGAGTGTCGAATATTTCTGGTAGGACATCGATGTACGGTTTCCACGGTGAACCTTCGCCACAAAAGTCCTCATAAATCAAAGTGACAACAAGCTTGAGCCATTCCGCGTTCTCTTCATCTAAATCCGGAATCTCATCGAGTCGTTCGAATATGTTAGGATCTTTCGTGTAAAGCGTTGAATTCTCCTTGGTAATAACAAGGCTCCGCGGAATAATGAACAAGTTGGTATCTGGTTCGATTCTCTTGGTAGCAATGATCCCTCGACCTGCATTTTGGCTGCGTAAATCTACGATTTTAAGATCATGGTGGAAGTAAGTTCCGGGCTGTGATTTGAACCAGTTCAAAAACTTCTTCGACCTTGTGGAGAAGTCGATGTCAGAGGCCATCTTAAAGGAATTTGATGTGAGAATGATGGGTTGGAGTGGCACATTTTGCATTTTTGCACGGTCTGGCTGCGCTTGCGCGCTGCTAAAGTGATGGTCCAATAGAGTAGCCAGTTGCCGTTGGACGTCTTTTGCTATTTTGCAACGCAATGCACACCTGTAGGTCAAATTTTGGATGGAATTTCTGAAAAATAATCATCTCACCACTGAAAGTGATCCCTCTGTTCAAGATATTTGTTGTTGCGGCGTCAGAAATAGCCCGAACTCGTCTTCATTAAGGTATCGCGGAGTGAGGTGGCGGTCACGTTGGCTGCTTCAATTGTCCGATAATCCTCCTTGTTCTGACCGTTAATATATATTTTCCATAATATGAGTGTTGATGGCTTTAATCAATTTTGTAATTCTATTTTATTACACATTTGCGAAACTTAAAGCGGACAAAAGGTCCCAGTGTTAAAAATATCGCTTGCATTCTATTGATTGTAGATCGAATATCAGTCCGATAAGCGCTCCAACTGTAGCCGACTAAAGAGTGAATAACCTCTATTAAGCCAATGCATCGCTCAAAATCAATCATTGGAGTTCGCTACTTTTGAAAATATCTTCCCCAAGTGACGCAACTCTTTACATCCACACCACAATCATCACGGTAAACGATCGCCGCCAAATTATCCTCGGTGGCGCTCTCTTGACAAAGAACAACGCATCCAAGCTCTTGGCAAGACATCGTCGCTCCTCAACATTATGCAACCATCGGCCTAAATCATAGATTGCTCCGATCACATCATTATGCCGGGTATCATTAGTACGCGCGCTCACACCGTACAATCTCTCCTCCGTGGTCTCGCTAAAGATCTTAACCTTCACTTCTGTGCTATGGCAGGAGTAGTGGTTTGGTTAATATATCATACCTTCTGCATGTACCAGAGCACGAAAAACTTACAGCTACAATAACAATGGCATTCAATCAATCATCATAATGATCTCTTTCTTTGCATGTCCATTACGGTGAGTTATACACCGCAGGACATTCCATTCCATTTTACTCCATTAGGACAAATTCTTTACATGTGCGGTGGTTATCGGCTCATGCACTACTGGTCGATGGAGAAAAGTCAAAGTTGAAGTCGGAAAAGAATTCGTCAAAAACATGCTGATCACCGAAGCCAGTCTGAGGTGGAAGCATCTCCGCAAGCATATTCCAAATTTCTGAGTCGGAAATATTGAAGTTCGTAGGGTATTGATTCATTTGGTGAGACTCTGTTGTCGGTATTTGTGTTGACCCTTGCCGACGTTTCTTGCGAGGAAGAGGTGGAGGAAGCATCTGGCCTGCCTGATTGGTATCGGTCATCATGGTAGAAGACGATTCATAACAGCGTACCACCTGACTTTTGGCGTTTATCTGTTGCTGAAGAAACGTAAGTAGCTTGATACCACGTGTGGCTATCATGCTGAGTGGGAAGTCTTTGAGATAGTTGATTGATGTCTCAACGAGTACTCTCTCTTCTTCGAACTCTAATTCATCGGGTTTACGATGCATAGCATCCAAACATAATGTAATCGCTGCGGCAACGGTGAAAGCCTGTTCGATCCACAACAATGGTATATTCTCGTCACTCGTATCCTGCACTTCTTTGAGGATAGTTTTGGCAGCCGTGACGCAAGTTCGTCTTGAGTGGGAAAAGGCGCTGTTGTTGAAGGACAAGCCGAGGAATTTTCGGTGTATCATGATGATTTTATGAGCTCCACAAATGGAGAGGCTGCGACGAGCCCAAGGAATGTACTCGGGCCATTTCTCGGTAACAGGTTGATTTGAAGAAAGAAAAGTTGGCATATAGGACGTAGTGAGCTTGCGCATCTGGTCGTCTGTAGCCAAGACTTGCTCATATTTTGTGAATAGTGTACTGGTTTTGGACATGGCGTCTTGCAGTCGCGAAATTAGCAAGGCCATATCATAGAGGTAGTTGCAATAAGTTACTATGGTGGGTGACGTCTGATATAGCGGCAACATATCCGTGTCCAAACAGTTGAGTGGCTTCGAAGTGTTCGAAAAGATTGGGTTCAGAGAGTAACACTCGGAGAACGGGATACTAAACCAATCCTGAGTACACAATTGGCACCATAGTCTTCGACCAGCTTCGCGATTGCGGCGATTTCGTACGTCATGCATGTCCATATCCTCATCTTCAGCTCCAAGTCGGTGTAATCCAAGACTTTGCGCGATCTTGATTGCGGCGGCAAGAAGAACAGATTGCGAATTTGAGAAGCCTAGAGAATGAGCCGCAATTGTTAGAGAAGAAATAGCCTGGACTGAGTAGATGGTATGACTTTGAAGGTAATTCGACAGGTTCAGACACAAAGTTGTCGCATCATACCACTGCTTAGAAAGAATCGGTCTTTCCGAGATTTCAAAGCCCCAGGATTCAACTGTTTGAGAAGATGCGCATGTCATGCTGCCGCACAAGACAGAAAAGAGCAGAGCAAGCCACTGGAGATTTACTTGCGAGTCTCTGACATTTGCGTTGTAGGTGCTGTAGAAGTCTTTCACTTCGGAGTCGAAAGTGAGGGCGATGAATGACCCATGGCACCAAAGCAGATATTGTGTATGGAAATCAACCATTTTCTCAACTTTTGACTTCTCCGGCAGTATGATCTCTAAGAAATCGAGCTGTGGAGTGCGGATGGCCTCCAACAGAGTAAAATGGGTCGATTGAATCTGTTCTTGTTCTTGCATCGTAGGATGTCGACGAGGTCCACTGTGATTTTCTGGGTAATCATTGAAGTTTTGATCCTTGCGGCGGCCCCAAGCTAAGAATTCGAGAACTTGGGCGGCGTCAGGATTAGATGAAGGGTCCGCGTTTGGAGGTAACATTGAATCCGGTGAAGTCATAGCCACGGCCGAGGTTGTGGGCATTGATGCAGTCCAGTTGGATTCCAGTGTAGCTTCCGGAGTGGATCCCAAGCGAAATCCTTGCCGTATCCGTGTAGAATCAGCTTCAGCACCAAACCGGCGATCACGTGTATAGTCAACATGGTTAAGTCCAGATGGATTATTGTCAGCTTCGATGATAGCCTCTAGCTGAGCCACACGATTTAAGAGACCTTGGATGAGAGCTGGATTTGTCTGTACTTCAATATCACTGGCTGTTGGAGCGGTTCCATGGCGATTAGTTATTGATTTTTGCTCGACACGAATGCAGGAATCTGCGAGGCCTCGTTTGATGCATGTTGAGCAAGGTATGTTTTTGTCACATTTAATCTTGCGTCTGTGGCACTCGACACAAGTTCGTCGGGCTCTTTGCCCTCTTGGAGCGGTGTCCATGAATGTTCGCCAAGGTAATTCTCCATTCAGTGACCGAATCTTCTAGTAGGTTGAGTGTACGGAGCATCAGCGGAGGACATCGGCCGTGGTATTTTCCAAAGTAATGAAACTACGGCCGTGATTCAATCTCTGTAATTGAGTATGTGAGTATCGGGGAGATAAAGCCGAGTGGAACTGCCGCATGATAACCCGTTTTGTGTGAAATGTTGAAATTTTGCCGTTGAGTGCGGAGGTTCGTGAAGTGAGTTATGGCTGCTTTGGCCGCTTCGGCCGCTTCGGCCGCTCAGACGCTAACCAAATACTGACAAGCCATGCTTTGAGAAACGGTCGATTACAAGTGTCCAGCGTCATTGATTGGCTTCTGGCTGAAAAATGACGGCTAATCGGTTGTTTATCTCTGGCCATATTGCAGCTTGGCGATCTATCGTATCGATAAAGTCTCGCTGATTGCTACGCAAACACTAGCAGCACGCGGCCGCGATGACGGCGGAGTTGACCGCTGACGTAGAATCTTGAGCAACGTAATTCGTGATCTCCGGCCAATTAATGGTAGAATTTTGAGAAAATGGTAGCATATAATAACCTGTACGTGTCTTCCAATTCCAACTGGTCATTCAAGAGACATAGTCGTCGATTTTCTATCGATCGCTGATCGAATCGCTCTGATAAACGAATCCAGTGCTGAACTTTCCGCTCACAAACATAAGTCAAACAAAGTCTTCACCAGAAGACTTCTCAAAGTTCGTGATGGCGCCGACCAAGTATCTTGACCGTCCTATTCCAACAATCTCACTTCGAGACTTTGATGCACACATCGACGACATCACTGTGGAGCTTGTCAACGCTGCCGAGAATGTGGGTTTCTTCTGCGTGATAGACCACGATATCTCCCAAGAACAAGTTGATCGCATATTTGAACTGTCAGCTACCTTTTTCAATCTTCCGGATGAAGTCAAAAGCCGTGTACCTTTCTCGCCTATAAACAACGCAGGCTGGGAGAAGAACGCACAGATACGGCCATCGACTGGGCAAGCTGATCGCAAGGAGAGCTATCAAATGCAGTTCGGATCCGGTATGAACGGCAAATGGCTCGATGACTCCGTTATCCCGGGCTTCCGCCGTGAAGCATTGAAGTTCATGCATGCGGCGCAGTCGGTATCTGAGAAGCTGATGATATGCTTTGCGCGTGGACTTGGTTTCCCTGATAAGTACTTCGTCGACGCGCATGATGTATCCAGACCTGAATCTCAAACCGTCGCGAGGCTACTACACTACTTTGAGGCGCCACAGTTACCCAATCCCACAGGCGAGGTCTTTCATAGAGCTGGCGCCCACACCGACTGGGATTTTGTCACGCTTCTCTTTCAAAAGGCGGGACAGTCTGGCCTCGAGATTTGCCCGGGACGTGAAGTGTCGACGTCCTTTGGTTATGGCGATACCTGGACAAAAGTATTGCCTTCAGAGGAGCACAACGCCATTGTGTGCAACATTGGCGACCTACTCATGTCGTGGAGTGACGATAGATTCAAGTCAACTTTTCACCGAGTCAAAGCACCCTGTGAGGAAGGCGACTTCTACGGCGAGAGATATAGCATTGCATACTTCAACCAGCCGTGTCGAGATGCGAAGATTCAAGGACCAGCGAAGAAATATTCAATGGTCACTGGAGAAGAGTTCACTAGGAACGCCATGCAGAGAAACTTTGCGGCTCTGAGAGCAAAATTGGAAGAGGCCGAGAAGAACAAAGCCACGGGACATTCAGTCGTTCAGACACAGGTGCAGGCTGCGGTATAGTTATATGAAATTCGAGATTGTCCTGCTTGTTTTTAGATTTGGTGTCATGATGATTGAAATATCTTCCGTTACTCGAAATGGTGGTTAACGTGGTAGAAATCCGATCATCAAGTCCACAAACCAACAGCTTTCCGAACCTCTTCCATCGTGGTTGCTGCTACCATAGTTGCTTTTGATGCACCTTCTAGAGTTGACTCAACTATTGGACTGCTATGCCGCGAATCTTTGTCGGTCAGTTCGTGATACTTTTCACGGATTGGTGCCAAATGTGTGTCGATGGAAGACGCAACAACGAATTTTGCGGCCTTCTTGCTCATCCCATTCCAATCGTGCGCGACCTCTTCGCAAGATGCGTATTTGTTTCCGCCGTCGAGATGGTACATAATTTCAATCAGGTTAGACCAACCTGGACGACTCTCGCGGTCATACGTGATACCATCTTCTGAGTCAGTAACTGCGCCACTGATTTTCGAAACTATAGCGTCATGATTATCGGTGATGAGAATGCTGGACTTTGGATTCTGGTCCGACTTGGACATCTTTTTCGTTGGTTGAGTAAGAGACATGACACGTTTCGCCGGAGCTGTTGGTCGTAAGTAAGAAATACAGCCACAACATTATGAGAAGCACCTACAAAGTAGAGTTTCGGGTTCAATTAGGGTTGGTCCATAGTGCGAATTGAAACCAGCGGCAATGTTACGAGTGAATTCGAGATGCTGTGCCTGATCTTCTCCAACCGGAACGTGGGTGGTTCTATGAGAGTAATCAGCTTCAATGCTCATAGTACTGGAAGATGGTGCATACCTGTACAAAAGGATGTCTGCAGCTTGCAGGACTGGGTAAGAAAACAATCCCAGAGGCGAAGGCGTGTCGTAAGGAGATGCGGTCTCAGTCAGTTTAACCTTGCTCTTCCACTGAGTCATCCTCGAGAGATATCCCATAGAAGCTCTACAACTGAGAATCCACATCAACTCAGAATGCTGAGGTACGTCAGACTGATAGAATATGGTCGACTTTTTTGCATCCAAGCCAATTGCCAACAATGAAGCGAACATTTCTTTCCGCCATCGTTTCAATGAACCTGGCTCTTGCGGGATAGTAATGGCGTGAAGATCGACGATTGAGAAATAACATCGGTCATTAGGTTTGGCCTCATCTTGAAGCTTGACCCATTGTCGCAATGCACCCAAGTAGTTGCCAAGGTGTGGAATGCCAGTTGGCTGAATACCGGAGAAGATTACCTTTGGAGAGCTTGGGGGTGTAGATGAGAGACTACGAATTCCATTTCGAATTGCTTCAATGCGTCGCAATGGCGACGGTAGCATTGAAGGACAGGTATACGAAGAAGATGAAATGAAATAGCGGACAAGTACTGACTTTAGCCGTGAGAAGAATCGCATGAATGCATCGTAATTGATCTGCAGAAGTTGTTGCAGCCCCAGGCAACGAAAACGTAACATGCTGCTGCGCCTCGTATACCACCACATCACCATCCATATCCATCGTCTTCCAACTTTCCAACTCTCCAATTCTTGTCCTCAAACGCCTGCTCCTGTGTCTAATTCGACTATTCCAATCTTCCTCCTCATTTTCAGAACTCAATCCAACGCGCAAACATGTCGTGGTCAGGTAAGGCTCCAGTACTCCCTTCTTCATCGTGTCACGGATTAATGTCGTCCATAGGCTTCAAGAAGGCGGTCGACCGTACCAAGACGCAAGTGATGATGAAGACAGGTCAAGTGGAAAAGACAAATGACCGCGATTTCGAAACGGAACTCCGACGGTTCCGCACCATGGAGGCAGCAGCCACGAAGCTGCAAAAGGAAGCAAAAGGCTACCTGGACTCCCTACGCGCCATGACCGCGTCACAGATGCGCATTGCAGAAACAATCGATGCCTTCTACGGTGACGCTGGCGCGCGTGACGGCGTTAGCAGAAGCTACAAGAAGGCAGTTGAGGACCTCGACGCAGAGACAATCAAGGCACTTGATGGTCCATACCGCAAATGCGTGCTGGAGCCAATTTCGCGATTCTGTGCCTACTTCCCAGATATCAACGAATGTATCAAGAAACGACAGCATAAGCTGACCGACTACGACGGACTGCGCGCTAAAGTCAAGAAGCTGACGGAGAAGCCTGACAAAGACGTGACGAAGCTACCAACGGCGGAACGCGAAGCTGATATGGCCAAGATTGCCTACGAGACACTCAATAACCAGCTACAAGACGAGATTCCTCAACTCATCGACCTACGTGTTCCTTACCTCGATCCAAGCTTTGAAGCTCTCGTCAAGATTCAGCTACGCTTCTGCGCCGAAGCCTACTCACGCATGGCACAAGTGCAACAATACTTGGATAAAGACACGCGTGAACAGTACGCTAGCGGTAATCTCGACGCTAGAGTCGAAGAAGTTTTGCAGGAGATCCGCGGTCTCTCAATTACCGGTACGTAGACGTGGAACAAGCACCTGCCACTCGTAGCTTGCTTTCTAACTTCTACATAGGCACTGTCTAAATGATCTCACCTCTCTAATTTTAGCCGTCATCATACAATTCAAATGCGAGATTGTGCCTCTTCCAACCATTCCATTGCTTTCTCGAACAAAGCAGAGAAAGAGAGATTGGAAGACAGTTGAGAGTATTGAGTATCGGCGGTCGATTCATATGTAAGCGAGGCTTTGCATCATG